>Ga0209722_1000096_pt1 | contig 103020 bp, 98 predicted proteins | sample BioC12SIPDNA_2_FD_185745 | JGI IMG/M metagenome (GOLD analysis project Ga0209722, IMG submission 185745) | Anaerobic biogas reactor microbial communites from Washington, USA - Biogas_R1_A C12 SIP DNA (SPAdes) (version 2) | ecosystem: Engineered > Bioreactor > Anaerobic > Unclassified | place... | reverse complement strand
TTTCCCGCACGCATATGGTCAGGTCGTTGCCGGTTCGCAGGACCCGAGTCAGGGTCGCCGCAAATCCGCGGCCACTCAGTTCCAGGGGGCCAATCTCATCGATGAAGATTTCGCCTCTGAATCCAGCCGCCATCAGGTCTTCAATTATCGAATCCCCCAGTTCAAAACCGGCTTGGGCAAAAATAAAACGGTCAAATTGAAAGGCGGGGACGAATTGACCGGTATATTCTTCCTGCAGCAAAGCCAGGGGGGCGGTTCGCCCATCGGCCAGGGAGCATATTTGGTAACCCTGGAACCGGTCCCCTATATATATTTTTGGGGAGATAAAACCGGCCGCGGTATTGGGCCGGCAGGCAGCATAGCGTCGCTGCATCCGGGTGGTCTTGCCGGAATCGATAGGACCGGATACGATGCGAATCATATCAGAAATTGGGTGCCCAGGGCCAGGATAAAAGCCCCGACAGCCCAGTGGGGCTTGGCTTCAAGCTGCAGCTTGAAGTGCCCCCAGCGCAGGAAGGCATAGATTATGATGCTGTTGACGACGCTCTCCATGATGACGAAGCGCAGCGAGACCAGTATTCCATCGGTGACCAAGGCGGCCGGCAACCCAAAGCGGGATATTACGAAGAGATAACCCAGGAATATGGTGCGCCAGCCTGCACCCATAAAGAAAGCGGCCGGCCAGGTGAGGGTTTGCCCCCGGGTAGTATATATATGGAAAAAACAAGCAACCACGATTCCTTCCAGCAATATGCAGATGGCCGGGTTTATGATTCGAATCGGTATGTAGACCGGCAGCAGGAAGTCTATCATCTTGATGGCGGCAGCGATGATTGCGATATGGAATATTGACCAGCTCCGCCCGGTGGAGTCGACGACTTTTTTCATGAAGATAAATGCGATGGGAAACATCAGAAATCCTGGCAATCCCGGTATGGCAATGGCGGCCAGGTGCAAGAGGTTGCCCAGGCTGGCTTCGGCGATCCCCCACAGGGACCCCCAGAAAACGATGGTGGCCAGATAACGTTTCATTTCATCAACTCCCTGGTTAAATAATTTTCCAACAGACGCAGGGATACCTCCCGCCGGTACTGCTGGGTCGAGCGCACATCGTCCACCGGACTTAAAAGCCCCTGGTATATGTTTATGACCGCCGGAATGACTGCCTTAAGCCCGCTGGCATCCAAACCGGCCAGCAACCCTTCGGCGGCTGGACTCCGCACCACTGTCGGCGCCACCGCCCCTAAGGCAATCCTCACCCAATGGATGCGCTGCTTATCGTAATCGGCAGCCGCGTAGAATGATACTTTGGATATGCTGTTGGCCTGGCGCTGGCCCACTTTGCGATAGTAATGGGTCCGGCACTTGATCAGGGGAATCTCGATGGCGGTCAGCAATTGGTCCGGCTCTAAACAAGTCCGGCCCGGAGCGCTGATGAATTCGCTGATACTGACGGTTTGCCGCCCCCGGACCGACTCCAGATGAAGGCAGGCATCGAGAGCATAAAGCATCGGCAGGCTGTCCCCGGCCGGCGAGGCGTTGCAGATATTCCCACCCAGGGTAGCCAGATTGCGGATCGGCGGGGAGGCCATCTGGGCGATGGGACTCTTGATATGTTCAGGTACTAGAGGGTGTTCCAGGATTGCCGCCAGGGTGACGGCCGAGCCTATAAACAACCGCTCGTCCCGGATTTCTATTCCCTGCAGTTCCGGCAGGTGGCCGATCAAAACCACGGGACGATCGAAATGCGGGACCACTCCGCTCCAAGTCTTGTGCCTGACCATCAGGTCGGTGCCGCCGGCCAGCACGGTTGGTTTGGTGTCGGCTATGATACGCAAAGCCTGGGCCAAATCGGAGGGCCGGAAGGTGTTTACCATAGTCCCCCTCCTTTCCGGGCCGCTTCCAGGACGGCCTCCACGATCATCCCATAACCGGTGCAACGGCAGATATTGCCGGCCAGCCCTTCGCGAACCTGTTTTTCGGTGGGATAGGGATTGGCTGACAGGATAGCCTCCGCGGCCATGATCATGGCCGGGGTACAGAAGCCGCATTGGACTCCGCCCGCCTGGGCGAAACACCGCTGCAACAAATCGAAGCGAGGGGTGGAACGCAACCCCTCGATGGTGATGACCTGACGGCCGGCCACCGAGGCAATGGGGACCAGGCAGGAATTGACCAATCGGTTGTCGAGCAGCACCGAACAGGTGCCGCACTCCCCTTCCCCGCAGCCTTCCTTGGTGCCGGTCAGCTGAAGGTCGTCGCGCAGCACATCCACCAGCCGTTTCAAGGGATGGGTGGAGAGAGTTACGGGCTGGCCGTTGAGCTTAAATTTGATCGTCGTCGTCGCCACTATGCATCAACTCCATAATGTATTCCGGAGTCAGCGGTTTTTTCTTCACCTTACGGCCAATAGCATTCTGCACCGCCAGGGCCAAGGCCGGAGCTGCGCCCACCAGGGGCAGTTCACCCAGCCCCCGGGCCCCGAAAGGACCATCCGGGTAGGGATTATCCTCTATCAAACGGCTATGCACGGTGGGAAAATCCATGGAGGTAGGAATTATATAATTGGTCAGATTGGTCTGCCGCAAACGTCCTCCGATGGCCTCCAGCACTTCCATACCGCCGTAACCGAGGCCCTGTACCACGCCGCCCTCGATCTGGCCCTGAACGATCTTGCGGTCGATGGGGGTGCCGATGTCATAAACGGCCCAGATCCCGGTGACCTCCACCGAACAAGTGAGCGGATCGACCTCCGCCTCCACCACCTGGGCGCCCCAGGAGTAGTCCAGATAGGCGTTGCCGTCCAGTTTGACCTTGTCCCAGTGCAGTTCGGCTGGGTATTGGAAATCCCGGTGCAGATCCAGCTCCGGCTCCTGCCAGCGGGTTTTCATCTCCGCGGCGCAATCAGCCAGTAAGCGACCCACGATCATTATGGTGCGGGAGGCCACGGTGGGCCCCGAATCGGGTGCGCTCGAGGTATCGGGGTAATTATGGGTCACTTGTTCCACAGGTATGTCTAATGTCTGGGCCACGATCTTGCGCAGGGTGGTCAAGACCCCCTGCCCTATTTCGGTGCTGGATACAAATATCTCTACCCGCTCATCAGGGTATTTTCTCAGGCGCACCTGGGCCTTGATGATATCCTGTTCCCCGCTGCCGGTGAATCCGCAGCCATGGAAGAAGAAACTGCAGCCCAGGCCCCTAAGCTTTCCGTCAGCTTGAGAATAAGCCGGGAGCTTGCTGCGATATCCGGACAAGTCCTCCACTTCGGCGGCGATCCGTTCCAATATTATGTCGTTGCGAAGAAGTCCGCCGGTGGAAGAGGTATCGCCTTGGTGGAGGAAATGCCGGCGTTTGAATTCAATAGGGTCCTGGCCCAGGCGGCGGGCGATGTTTTCCATATGCACCTCCACCGCGAAAAAGGCCTGGGGTCCTCCGAAACCCCGAAAAGCGCCGCTGACCACCTTGTTAGTGGCATAAGCCCGTCCGTGCACCTCCAGGTTGTTTATGTTGTAAACCCCGTTGGCGGAGAATATCATCCTCTGCAGCACCACGCTGGACAGGCCGGCATAGGCGCCCCCGTCCGCTTTTACCTCGATCTGGCGGCCGATGACATTGCCCTGTTGGTCCAGGTAGCTGCGATATTTGATGATGGCGGGATGACGTTTGGTGGAACAGATGATATCCTCCTGGCGATCATAAACCAGTTGCACCGGCCGGCCACTCTTGATGGCCGCCAGGGCGGCGTGCACCGCCGGAATAGAGGGGAATTCCTCCTTGCCCCCAAAGCCTCCGCCGGTTGGCAGCTGCACCACCCGGATCCTTTCTTCGGGCCAGCCGAGGGCGTTGAGGAGGGCATCGGTGATGTAATAGGGGCATTGGATGGAACCATATACAGTGATGCGCTCGTCGGCATATACGGCCAGTACCGCCTGGGTTTCCAGGTATAGTTGTTCCTGGCAGCCGGTCTCGAATTGTTCCTCGATACACTGGTGGGAAGCGGCGATGGCAGCGGCCAGGTCACCTTTGGAGTAGCGGTATTCGACGAACCAGGGCTTGTCGCCACAGATAAAATCAGCCGCCCGGCTCTCCGCAGCGGCAATGTCCAGAACAGGATCCAGATCTTCGTACTGGACCTGAATGGAATCGATGATCTGCAGGATGGTGGCCTTGTCCGGTCCCACTACCAGCAATATCGGTTCACCTATGTAATTAACCACATCCCGGGCTAAAAAAGGCTGGTCATCATAAACGATAGGAACCACGTTCTGGTTGGGAATGTCGTGTTGATCGACGATATAGTAATCCGGGGGCAGCTCCGGTACGCTAATCGCGCTGATACGAGCCCGGGGCCGTTCGGAGCGCAAGGTACGGGCATAAAGCATGCCGGGCATCTTGATATCAGCGCAATATTGGGCCTGCCCGCTGACCTTGTCATCAAAATCGAAACGTTTGATGGGTGTGCTGATATCGTGCACTTACAATCCCCCCTGCGCGGCCAGCCAGACCTTGGCCTGCTGATAATCCTCCATGGTGTCGATATCGATCAGGATCCCGGGGCAATCCACGTCCAGTATGTATGGTTTTTGGCGGATCACATAATCCCTTAGGGTGGCGGTGTTGGGCTGAGATAGAATATCATCGATCGCAGTGCTCCGGAAAAGGACCGGGTGACCGGTTCGGCCCTGGTAAGCGGGCACCACCACCGGGGCATCGACCTCCAGCAGGGCTTGGTAAACCCAGCTGCTGACCAAAGGATAATCCCCGGGCAGGAAAAAGAAACGTTCCGTGGTAATCAGCGGTAAACCCGTCTTTATGGAGGAGAACATACCTTGGTCATAGTCGCGGTTGTCCACCATCTCGACCTTGGACCAGGTCTCCAGTACCGGGCGGAGCAGGTGGCCCCGGTGTCCTGTTACCACAATGATGCGGGAGCACCAAGATTCCATGGGGGCGACCGCCCTTTCGATAAGGGTCAGTCCCTCCAGGTCGAGCAGCATCTTGTATTGTTCCCCGGTCCGCTGGGAGCGGCCCCCTGCTGCGATCAAACCCTCAACCATATCGGCCTCCGGGTGGGTGCTTTATTTAGCTTATTTTACCCTGTCCCGCCAGCTTGAGTCCAGTAAACAGGCCGGGAGGCATGGGGATGGTTCGAGCCAACTGCTAAACGTCCGTTTTGCGGATATCGGGGTATGCATATTATACTGGCTTCCACGCTATCGTTTAACGTCCGCCCGTATACCATGCATGCCCCGGAGCAACTCTCAACTTGTTCAATGGCCCCCCTGATCATCCTGCTCGACCTGATCAACTGTCATCTCAAATCTTTCCTTGATATCTTACTAATCAAAGAACTTAATATAACCGAGGGTAATGGCGGTTATCTTGCTGGCATCAGTCAGGTTGTCGTTGCTGCGCTCCCGGTTCTCCATGCTGGAGAATATGAGCAGTATATCGGGTTCAGTCTTGAACCAGCCGGTCAGTACATCGGGGCTCTGGTTGCCCACCCATTCCGGGTATTTCAGCCGGTATTTCTCCAAAGCGGCGATGGAGGCATCCCCCACCTTGACTCCTTGCTCGGTGGGATACTCGGGAGCAAAGACGTCGATCTGCAGAACCTTGCCGGTGGTCTTGCCGATCACCAGGTCACAGCCCTTATAGGACCTTATGGCAAAACTCTCACCGAAGTACCCGCCTTCTTCCCGCAATTCTTCGGTGAATTGCTGTCCCAGGAGTTTTTCCACCTCGGCGACGGTCATGCCTAGTCTAATGCCCCCCAAGGCTTCCAGGCTCTGTCCCAGGCTGGCTGGATCCGGTTGGGTCACCGGCGGCGGCGATGGCTCCGGACTGCCTCCTTGACCAGGCGGCGGTGCCGGGGTCTCATTCTTGGGCGCTTCGGCACATCCCCAAGCCCCCAGGGCCAAAACCATGACTAATATGAGTGATGCCAGTCTTCTCATAATCATTCCTCCTTATAATCGGAATTACATTTTGGCTCTGTGGGTTCTTTCATTCCGCGGTGACCATGCCCCGACCGGGTTGAAAATCTGTATGATTGGGCCAGCCATCCACGTATTGTCTCGTCCAGGTCTTCCCGGGTGTTAATGGCTACGTGATGAGTCCACCACTTCTCTCCCCTCCCGGTACCAGATTAAGTCAGCACCCATTTGTGCAAATGCACCGCGGTCGTCACATAAACCAGCTTGCCATTCCAGACGATCTCCACTATCACGGTATGGTCATGCTGTTGGGCAACGAAAGTGACCATCTCCTCCTCTGCGGATCTCGAGGGAGTCACGGCGATAATGTTATATCCCAGGCGAGTAAACTGATCCTGGTAATAAGCGATTACATCCTCATAGTTGTCCGGGGATCGGGTCTCGATAATGTAACCTTTACCGGTTTCAAAAATCTCTTCATGACTCTTGACAATCTCTCCCTCGGCAATTGGCACGGTGAGGGGCAGTTTTGGCGGTCGATTGGCTCCAAAATCGCTGGGATAATACCACCAGGCAATGATCGCACCCAGCAAGATTACGATCACCGCGCTCCATTTTTTCAGCATTTGTTCACGCTCCCAAAGGTCAGTGGGGGGTTGCTACAGTCACCTGGAACTAAACATGTTTATATAATCCCTTTTTATAATCCCTTATTTTCGGCCTTGAATGCAACCCTTGAATTCGCTTCTATTTGCCCCCCATTTGCGTCATAATGATAAAAATTATGACGAGGTGAGAAGATTGCTTAAGGATTTGGTCATTCGCAACCGCACCTGCCGCCGCTTCCACCAGGAACGGCCGGTATCTCTGGATACCTTGAAGGAACTGGTCGACTTGGCTCGTCTGGCGCCTTCCGGCTATAATCGCCAGGGTCTTAAGTATATCCTATTCAACCAACCGGAATGGACTGACCGCATCAATGATTGCCTTACCTGGGCGGGCTATATCAAAGGCTGGAAAAGCCCCCCGGAAGGAGAAAAACCGTCTGCTTTTATAGTTATGGTGCGGGATGTGGGATTGGGCCCCATGCTGGCCCAAGACCAGGGATTTGCCGCCATGTGCATCCTGCTGGGAGCAGTGGAAAGAGGCCTGGGAGGATGTTTCCTGATTGCTGTGGACAAGACACGACTCAGAGCGGTGCTGGACCTGGGGGACGGGTATGAGATCGAAGCGGTTGTGGCCATTGGTCATCCCAAGGAGCAAATCGTCCTGGAGGAAATGGGCGCGGATGGAGATGTACGCTACTGGCGCGATGAACAGGGCGTCCATCATGTGCCCAAGCGCAGTTTGGCGGATATCATCCTGACTATCCCAGGTGGAGGGCGTCAGGATGCATGATCAGCCCAATCAATAGGAGGCTTCATTTAGCTTTATAGGGCAGGCCCATATAGCCCTCGCCGCTTTCCAACTCGGTCAGCATGATATTGAGTCTCTTCATTCGGGTCTCTTCCCGCTTGCCCCGGGTAATCCAGCCGATATAGTCATTGCGCTGGTAGGGAGGACGCTGTTGGTACCTTTCCATCAGGTTGCGTTCGGTTAGGGCCTGCAGAACATAGTCAGGGATCGGATGCAGATCTCGTTTGAGGGCCACGGGTCTCTTCTCCTTCCAATTGAGTTCGGCTTCAAGGTACGACTGGGCGGTTGTTTGGGTCTCGAAAATGGATGCCGGCCCGGGTTCAGAATCCCGGACCGGCGTTTTATTCAGGTGAGACCGTCTATTTTCTGAAGAGTTTTCCCAGCAAGCCGCCCACATCATCGATTATACTGCCGTCGTTGTCGGCATCCAGGAACTTGGACGCCAAACCCATCAGATTGCCGCCCCCCGATTTCCCCAGCATCCCGGTCAGCTGGGAGGTCATATCGGCAACCCCGCCGGCATCCAGACCCTGCTGTTTCTTTTGGGTGCCCATGATGCCCAGCAGCAGAGGGGCTAGTTGGGACAGCAGATTGCTCACCTGGCTGCCATCCAAACCGGTCTGCTGGGACAGGTTGTTCTGCACCCGGCTGCTCTTGTCCGAGAACATATGGCCCAAGATCTTAGAACCGTCGTTGGCGTCCACGTTGTTCAAAAATCCGGATATGTCATCGAGATTATCGATCTGGTGCTTGTCCAGCGCACCGGCCAGGGATTGGGCTCCCTCTGGATTGCTGGCATTGCGGTTTAAAGCCTCTAGCATGGTGGGCAAGCCCAATTGGGCCAGTTTCTGCACTTGATCGGGACTGGCACCTACTTTGCCGCTTAATTGATTAAGTACATCGGGATTGTTCAACTGGTTGGTAATCAGGTCAAGAATATTCATTTGATCCCTCCTCCTCCTTAGTTGTCGGTACTTTTGACGACCTTCGCGCCTTAGCTGGCCCTGTCTTAATTCTACAACACATTCTGTTATAATTATAGAAGCGGCGGCCAACCCCGTCCGACAGCCATACATATTATGTGAAATAGGAGTGATTCCGATATGGATAACAAGTTATACATCGCCAAGGGTGAGAATCCATTGTACCTGCTCCCCCAGATGGCCAACCGCCATGGCCTCATTACCGGGGCCACCGGTACCGGCAAGACCGTCACCCTAAAGGTAATCGCCGAATCCTTCAGCGCTATCGGCACTCCGGTATTTCTCACCGATATCAAGGGTGACCTGGCCGGCCTGTGCTCTCCCGGGCTCAGCAATGTCAAGCTGGAGGAGCGGATCAGTGCCCTGGGACTTAGTGATTTCAACTACCAGGCTTTCCCGGTCGAATACTGGGATGTTTTTGGCCAGCAGGGCCTGCCAGTCCGTACCACCATATCGGAGATGGGACCGCTCTTGTTGTCTCGTCTGTTGAATCTTAACGACGTCCAGACCGGGGTGCTAAACCTGGTCTTCCGCATCGCCGACGATATGCACCTTTTGCTGTTAGACCTGAAGGACCTGCGCTCCATGCTGGTATACGTGGCTGAGCACGCCTCTGATTATACTGTCCAATACGGCACCATCTCCAAGCAGTCGATCGGCGCAATTCAAAGAGCCCTGCTGGTACTGGAGGAGCAGGGCGGCGATCTTTTCTTCGGCGAACCGGCTGTGGACGTGCGCGACTTCATGCGCACCGATCCCAATGGGATGGGCATGATAAACATTCTGGCCTGCGATCGGTTGTTCCAATCCCCCGCCCTTTATTCCACCTTCCTGCTGTGGCTGCTCTCGGAACTGTTTGAAGAGCTCCCCGAGGTAGGGGATCCGGATAAACCTAGAATTGTTTTCTTTTTCGATGAGGCCCACCTGTTGTTCGAAGACGCTCCTGATGTGCTGATGGACCGGATCGAACAGGTGGTGCGGCTGGTGCGCTCCAAGGGAGTGGGCGTTTACTTCGTCACCCAGAATCCCATCGATATCCCCGACAAGATTCTGGGCCAGCTGGGCAACCGGGTCCAGCACGCCCTGAGAGCCTACACCCCCCGGGACCAGAAGGCCATCAAGGCGGCGGCGGAAACCTTCCGCCAGAATCCTAATTACGCCGTCGACCGGGTAATTACTGAGTTGGCGGTAGGCGAAGCCCTGGTGTCGTTTCTCGATGAGAAAGGCCGTCCTTCGGTAGTCGAGCGTGCTTTTATCCTCCCCCCGCGCAGCCTGATGGGTCCGATCGATCCTGTCACTCGCCAGGGAATGATAAACGGTTCGGCATATCGGGGAAAATACGAGCAGAGTGTGGACCGGGAGTCCGCCTATGAATACCTGCAGCAGAAATACGCCCGCGAGCAGGCTGACGCCCGGGAGGCGGCGGAAGCAAAGCAGGAAGAAAAGGCCCGCAAGGCCAGAGCCCGGGACCGGGACGATGATTACCGGCCGACCCGGAGAGGCCGCCAACCAGACAGTGCGCTGGAGAAAATGGGCAAGACCGCGATAAACACATTAGGAACCTCATTCACCCGGCAGCTGGTACGCGGGTTACTGGGTTCACTGCTGAAGAAGTAGGATAGATTTGTCACTGCGTTCACACCATCAGCTCGCGTCGACTGACAGGACCATCCCCTTGGTCGGCACATCAGCAAGGAGGAATGAGACTTTGTTTTACCTGGGATGTCATCTTTCCGCTTCCAAAGGATACCTGCATATGGGCAAAGAGGCACTGAGCATCGGGGCCAACACCTTTCAGTTCTTCACCCGCAATCCCCGCGGCAGCAAAGCCAAGCGGCTGGACGAAAAAGATGTGGCCGCCCTCTTGACCCTGACTGCGGCCAACGGCTTTGCTCCCCTGCTGGCTCATGCCCCCTATACTCTGAATCCCTGTTCTGCCGATCAGAAGGTGCGGGATTTTGCCCACATGGTCATGGCTGATGATATGGAGATCATGGGCAACCTGCCCGGCAACTATTACACCTTCCATCCCGGCAGCCATGTCGGCCAGGGGATTGAAGCCGGCCTGGAACTTGTAGTCGATTTGCTCAACCAGGTCCTGGGGCCCCAACTGACCACCACCGTCCTCTTGGAAACCATGTCGGGCAAAGGCAGTGAGGTGGGCAGCACCTTTGAGGAACTACGGTTTATTATCGATAACACCGACCACAGTGATAAGTTGGGGGTGTGCCTGGACACCTGCCATATATACTCTGCCGGTTATGACATCATCAACGATCTGGATGGGGTTCTGGACCAGTTCAATAGTATTGTCGGACTTGATCGGCTCAAAGCCATCCATTTGAATGACAGCCTCACTCCCTTCGCCACCCACAAAGACCGCCATGCCAAGATTGGGGAAGGCACGCTGGGAATGGAGACCATAGTCAATTTCATCAACCATCCCCGCCTGCGCGGTTTGCCTTTTTACCTGGAAACCCCCAATGACGTGCAAGGATATGCGGCGGAGATCAAGCTGCTGCGGTCGGCTTACCGTCAATGACGGCCGCTTCCTGGTCAGTTCCCATGACCGGTCGGTTGGCACCTTAAACGTTGCTGTTTATTGACACGGCCCATCCGCCTCGATGGCTGCGAATGAATCAACCTGACGCGGTACTGGGCAGGAAATACTGTATTCAATCAAACTTGTTTCCGCATGCCGTTATAATCTGCTACAATTAAGCGTTGAGAAGATACTCAAAGATCAGCAGTATAATTTATATAGCCTAATACATGTTGGGAGGATACTTATGCCGAAACGAACCGATATAAACAAAATCCTGATCATCGGATCCGGCCCGATCATTATCGGACAGGCCTGTGAATTCGATTATTCCGGCACCCAGGCCTGCAAAGCCTTGCGCAAGCTGGGATATGAGATAGTACTGGTCAATTCCAACCCCGCTACCATCATGACTGATCCCGGAATCGCCGATGTCACTTATATCGAACCCCTGAACGTAAAAAGCCTCACCGACATAATTGCCAAAGAAAGACCTGACGCATTGCTTCCCAACCTGGGCGGCCAGTCAGGTCTTAATCTAAGTTCCGAACTATACAAGGCCGGAGTGCTGGATAAATACGGAGTCCAAATCATCGGGGTGCAGATGGATGCCATCGAGCGCGGCGAAGACCGCATCGCCTTCAAGGCCACCATGGACCGTCTGGGGATTGCGATGCCGCGCAGCAAGCCAGCCTATTCGGTGACCGAGGCCGAGGTCATCGCCGCAGAACTGGGCTTCCCGGTAGTAATCCGGCCGGCTTATACCATGGGCGGAACCGGCGGCGGTTTGGTCTATAACGTGGAGGAGCTGAGGACCATCGTTTCCCGCGGTATTGCCGCCAGCCTGGTGGGACAGGTGCTGGTGGAAGAATCGGTGCTGGGCTGGGAAGAGCTGGAACTAGAAGTGGTACGCGACGCCAAGGGCCAGAAGATAACCGTTTGTTTCATCGAAAACATCGATCCCATGGGTGTTCACACCGGCGACTCGTTTTGCTCGGCTCCCATGCTGACCATCAGCCCCGAACTGCAGCAGCGGCTGCAGCGCTACTCCTATGCGGTGGCGGACGCTATCGAAGTTGTAGGTGGTACCAATGTGCAGTTCGCCCATGACCCCCGCACGGATCGGGTCGTAATCATAGAGATAAACCCCCGTACCTCACGTTCCTCAGCCCTGGCTTCCAAAGCCACCGGTTTTCCCATCGCCATGGTCTCGGCCATGCTGGCCGCCGGTTTGACCCTGGACGAGATCCCTTACTGGAAGGAAGGCACCCTGGATAAATACACCCCGTCAGGGGATTACGTGGTCATAAAGTTCGCCCGTTGGGCCTTTGAAAAATTCCCCGGTTCCTTTGACCGCCTGGGCACCCAGATGCGGGCCGTAGGCGAAGTGATGAGTATCGGCAAGAATTACAAGGAAGCCTTGCAGAAGGCCATCCGCTCCCTGGAGATCGGGCGTCTGGGTCTGGGTTTCGCCAAAGACTTCAATCAGCGCTCCCTGGATGAGCTGATGATAATGCTGGCCGAACCTTCCAGCGAGCGTCAGTTCCTGATGTATGAAGCCCTGCGCAAAGGGGCGCCGATCAGCTACCTGCACAAACTGACTCATATCAAACCATGGTTTATCGAGCAGATGCAGGAACTGGTTCAGCTCGAAGAAGCAATACTGGAATGCCGCGGCGAGATTTCCGATTCCCTTTTGATCAAAGCCAAAAAGGATGGTTTTGCCGATGGTTATTTGGCCATGTTGCTGGGCGTCAGCGAAACTGAGATCCGCCAACGCCGTATCGCCCTGGGTGTGACCGAAGGCTGGGAGGCAGTTCCGGTCAGCGGAGTGGTCGATGCCGCCTATTACTTCTCGACCTATAACGCCGAGGATAAGAGCAGCAGCAGTGACCGCCCCAAAGTTATGATACTGGGCGGAGGGCCCAACCGCATTGGCCAGGGCATAGAATTCGATTATTGCTGTGTGCATGCCGCTTTTGCCCTGCGCGACCTGGGCTATGAGACGGTTATGGTCAACTGTAACCCGGAAACGGTGTCGACCGACTATGACACCTCCGACAAGCTGTATTTCGAGCCGTTGACCGTCGAGGACGTCTTAAGCATTTATGAAAAAGAACAACCCCTGGGGGTAATAGTACAATTTGGAGGCCAGACGCCTCTAAACATCGCCAACGATTTGATGAAAGCCGGGGTCAAAATCCTGGGCACCGCCCCGGACACCATCGATCTGGCCGAGGACCGCGACCGCTTCCGGCAGATCATGGAGAAACTGGAGATACCCATGCCGGAGTCAGGTATGGCGGTCAATATTGAAGAAGCCCTGGCGATAGCCAACCGGATCGGCTACCCGTTGATGGTTCGTCCCTCCTACGTTCTGGGCGGGCGAGGCATGGAAGTGGTTCACGACGAGGAGATGCTGCGCCAGTATCTGGCCGCGGCAGTCGACGTGACCCCGGAGCGGCCGATTTTGATAGACCGGTTCCTCAGCAATGCCATTGAAGCCGAGGCAGATGCCATTGCCAATGGCCGGGATGCCTTTGTACCTACGGTTATGGAGCATATAGAATTGGCCGGCATCCATTCCGGTGATTCCGCCTGCGTGATTCCACCGGTCAGCATACCTGCCCGCCACATCGCCACCATCGAGGAATATACCCGAAAGATTGCCCGGGAATTGAATGTGGTGGGATTGATGAATATGCAGTATGCCCTGGCCGACGATCAGGTCTATGTGCTGGAGGCCAATCCCCGCGCCTCGCGCACTGTTCCCCTGGTTTCAAAAATCTGCAACGTCCAGATGGCGCGTATCGCCACGGAGATTATGATGGCCGCCAGCAACGGCCAGGAATATGATTTGACCCAGCTGGTCCGTAAGGACATCCCCCACTTCGGGGTCAAGGAAGCGGTCCTCCCCTTCAATATGTTCCCCGAGGTCGACCCCGTTCTGGGTCCCGAGATGCGCTCTACCGGTGAGGTGCTGGGGATTGCCGATTCATTCGGATTGGCCTACTTCAAAGCCCAGGAGGCCACTCAGTCGCCCCTGCCTACTGGAGGCACGGTACTGATCAGTGTAACCAACGACGACAAACCGGCCGCACTCGAAACCGCCCGGGAGTTTGAGCGTATCGGTTTCAAGATCAGGGCTACCGCTGGCACCAACCAGTACCTGCTCGACAATGGTGTGAATTCCGTAGAGATCAAGAAACTGTACGAAGGGCGGCCCAATATCCTGGACGCTATTTCGAACTCGGAACTGCAGCTGATAATCAACACCCCATCAGGAAAACGCAGCCAGCACGACGATTCCTACATCCGCAAGGCTGCCATCAGGAACAAGGTAGCGTATCTGACTACCATGGCCGCGGCCCGCGCCAGCGCTGCCGGCATCGGCGCCTACAAGGAGAACGGCGGGGGCGGATCCAAGCTGAAATCTCTGCAGGAGTACCATGCCGAAATCATATAGAGCATATTGACCACTCTAACGTGCTGAGGCCTCAGGATTGTTCAATCCCGAGGCCCTTTTTTATTTCATATTCGGTTCTTCATCTTCGCAAGACCAGCCATCTAACCCACCCGTGTTCGGATGACGGCCGGGTTTGATTTTCGACAAGAGCTAGGAGGAAATCAGTTTCCTGACGAAGCCCGGCAGGCAGAAGGCGGCCCGGTGCAATTCTTCTGTGTAGTATTGCAGACCGGTGGTCACCGGCTGGTCATTGTTGATGATACGAGGGTCGTGTTGTTTGCTGCCCACTGTAAAAGCCCAGGGCCCGCTGACATAGGTGGCGATAGGCGCCAGGTAAACCTCTGTTATGGGAAAGACCTGGCGGAGATTGGCGTGGCAGGCGGCAAAATGGTCAGTATAGAAAACCGGGGATTCTGATTGCACTACCGCCATACCATCGGGTTTAAGTATCTTGTGAAGGTCGCGGTAGAACTCCACGCTGAATAATTTCAGAGAAGGACCCACCGGGTCGGAACTGTCGACTATGACCAGATCGTACTGGCGCAGAGGGTTCTTAATATAATCAAATCCGTCCGCAAAATGCAGATTCACCCGGGGATCGGCGAAAGCCGATGCTACGCGGGGGAAATACTGTTGGCTGATCTCCACCACCCGTTGGTCGATTTCGACCAGGTCCAGGTGCCGCAGATGCTGGTGCTTTACCGCCTCCCGCACCGCGCCCCCGTCGCCGCCGCCAATAATCAGCACGTCCTGGGGATGAGGATGACCATTCATGGCTATGTGGGTTATCATCTCATGGTATATGTATTCGTCCTTGTCGGCCAGCTGCAGCACCCCATCAAGTACCAGAGCCCGGCCCCATTCAACGGTCTCGATCACCGCCAGTTTCTGAAAAGGAGTGGTCTCCTGATGCAAAATACCGGTGATTCTCCACCTTACTTCATACCCATCTGTGTGTCGTTCGTAGAACCAGCAATCCTGCATGAAACAACCTCCGCTGCCCATAATCCGGGCGATTCTGGTACCCGGCTGGGCTAGTATTTTCCCGGAACAGGCTAATGTCCGGTGAATCCTTTTTATTATATCGTATTTTGGGCTATGTTGAAGGGAGGTATCGGTTCACCCTCGAGTTACACCGCCGTTCTAGCTAATCATTGGTCTGGCTTCACAATATCGGGGGCAGGTTTTTCTGCCGTTCCCGGCTCCCCTGCGCAGGAGTCCCGCGGTTAGATGGCGAATATTCGTGATATAATAGTATCGGAAGCATTCACTACGGGAATTAACGTCCCGCTGGACTTCACCCGATCTACAGCTAGAGGTGACCGTATTGCTTATCACGATTTCCCGACAGACAGGCAGCATGGGCGAAGAGATAACCCAGCAACTGGCCCGCAATATGAATATCCCGCTTCTGACCCGGGACCTGGCCATGAAAAAGGTGTTTCCCTCCGTCGCTACTCCGCACGAGATGCACATGCTGGCTGAAAGCCCCGCTTTTTTTATGACTCAATCGTCCGATGGCCTGACTTTCGCCCAGCACTTGGAAAGCCGTCTCAAGGCCCAAGTGGACCAGGGGCCGGTGATTATCTTCGGTATGGGGGCGCAGATCGTATTCGCCGATCGTCCCGACGCCCTGCACGTTAGGATAATAGCTTCGCCCGCAGTGAGAATCGACCGCATCATTAAAAAGCGAGGTCTGGAACCCAAGGACGCGGAGCGTTTCCTGGAACTGTCCGACCGTAAACACAAACGCTACATATCGACCATATATGGTAAGGATTGGTCTGATCCATCACTCTACCATGTGATTTTAAATACTGATAAGCTTGGTATCGATGAGGCCGCCCGGTTCATCCAGTACATGGCTGAGAACCGCCAATCCCCTGCCCTGGCCGAGTCTGCCACTGGAGCAGAAGACCAGGAACAGCAGGTGATCTTCAAACATCCCTCCGAGGAGGAATTTGCCCGGATACTCGACATGCACGGCTTGGATTGGGAGTACGAACCGCGCACGTTCCCCATCAAGTGGGACGCCGAAGGCAATGTGATCCAGGCCTTCTCCCCGGATTTTTACCTGCCCAAGTTCGATACCTACATCGAGCTGACCACCATGGACCAGCGTTATGTAGCCCAGAAGAAAAAAAAGGTACAGATGTTGAGAAAGCTCTATCCGGGGACCAACATTAATATAGTATTTAAAAGGGATTTCAATACCCTGGTGAAGAGATTCGGATTGATGAAGGGAGAGGAACCAAATGAGTAAGACTGGTCCTGGCAGGATTATTTTCAGCCAGGATGAGATCCAACTGCGGATCAGCGAAGTGGCCGCACAGATCAACCGCGATTATGAGGGGCAAAAGCTGATCGTCGTGAGTGTCCTGAAGGGTTCCATCTATTTCGTGGCTGATCTGACCCGCTGTCTGACCATACCTCTCAAGATCGACTTTCTATCCACCCGGGTACCTTCGGAGGCCACCAGGAAACATACCGGCGGTATCCAGTTCGTCAAGGACCTCGACTATGACCTGCAGGGACAGCATGTGTTGCTGGTGGAGGACGTTATCGGTACAGGTCTGACCCTGGGCTTGGTCCGCCAGCACCTGGAAGCGGCTCGACCGGCCAGCCTCAAGGTCTGCACCCTGCTGAACAATCCGGCCGGGCGGTTATTGCCCATCCAAATCGATTATTGTTGTTTCACCATGCCCGACCTCTATCTGGTCGGATACGGGCTGGACCATGAGGAAGAATACCGCAACCTGCCCTATATTGCCGAGTACCGGCGCGGATAACCCGAACATCAAAGAAGGCTGCCATTTACATGAGGTAGCGCAGATATACGTAACCGGTAGCAATTATTACGGAGACGATCATCATTGGCATTCCTACTTTGGCGAAGCCCCAGAAGGTAATCTTCAAACCATGGCGCTCGGCTATACCGGCCACCACCACGTTGGCCGAAGCCCCGATGATGGTGCCGTTGCCTCCCAGGCAGGCTCCCAAGGCTAGTGACCACCACAGGGGATCCATGGGCATCCCTGACATCATCCCCACGTCCTTCAGCAAAGGTATCATTGCCGCCACAAAGGGGATATTGTCCACGATGGCGGAAGCGAACGCCGACACCCACAGAATCAGTATAGCGGTAAGGGGGAAGTTTCCCTGGGTCAGGATCATGGCTTGCTGAGCCAAAGTGGTGATGACCCCGGTTCTGACCAGGCTCTCCACCAGGATAAACAATCCCATAAAGAAGAACAAAGTGGGCCACTCCACAGTCAGCAGAACATCTTCCGGTTCTTCCCGGGTGACGATCATCAGCAGCACCGCCCCAGCCAGGGCTATGGTCGCCGACTCCAGGTGCAGGGGCTGATGCAGGAAGAATCCTATTATGGTCAGGGCCAAGACGGCTAACGATCTTTTCAGGATAAACCAGTCCCGGATCGCATCCCATTCGTTCATGGCCATGACTTTTTGTTGATCAGCTTCGGTGACTTGAAAAGTGCGCCCATAGATCAGGACTATCAGGGCCATTATCAGTGGCATTATGATCAGAACGGCCGGGGCCAGGTTTACTATGAAATCATTGAATCCCAGGTGGGTGGCCGAACCGATCAGGATATTGGGCGGATCCCCGATAAGAGTGGCGGTCCCGCCAATATTGGAACCGATCACTTCACAAATCAAAAAAGGCATGGGGTTTAGCTGCAATTGGTCCGTGATAGCAAAAGTAACCGGCACCATCAGCAAGACCGTGGTCACATTATCCAACCAAGCCGATATAAAGGCAGTTATGACGGTCAGCAAAACCAGCAGCAGAACCGGTCTCCCTCTGGAGACCTTGGTCGCCCATATGGCCACAAATTCAAAAATACCGCTGCGGCGAGTGATGTTGACGATGATCATCATCCCCACCAGCAAGCCGATGGTATTCCAATCGATGCCCGCAAAGGCTTCTTCCTGGGTGAGGATACCAAATACGACTATCACTACTGCTCCAGCCAGGCTCACCACGGCTCGGTGCAGCTTCTCCGCCATTATCATCCCGTAGGCCGACAGAAACACGGCCACGGCGATGGTTGCATCAAAACCCTGCATCATTGCTACCTCTTATTCCCCAAAGCATGGGGACGCTTCTTTTTCCCCGCTCATCTAACGCCCGCGCACGGGGCATGGAGACGGTTCTTTTGCCCGCTCGTCTAATGTCCACCCGAATTTGTGCCTGTTTAATTAGGCCAAGGGGTACCGAATTTCTCCAGGTGCGCTTTTTCGTAGGGCAAATCCTTTTCGGTGCGAGGGGCCTTGTTTTCGTCAGGGTAACCGACGGCAACTATAGCCTCCACCTCATACTTCTCCGGGATTTCCAGCAGGTTCTTTATGTAATCCCCGGCCTTTTCACCAGGGCGGTGTTCCCGGCCTCGAATCTGAATCCAGCATGAACCCAAATCCATCGATGCGGCCGTCAAATGAACCAGCGTGGCGGCGATGGAGGTGTCTTCCACCCATACATCGGATATGCCTGGATCAGCCACGATCACCACTCCCAGAGCGGCACTCTTGAGAAAGGCGGCGCTGTGAGGTTTGCTGACCGACAGCTTCTCCAGCACTATGGGGTCGGTGACCATAATGAACTCCCAGGGCTGGCGGCCGCGCGAGGAGGGAGACAACAAAGCTGCTTTAACCAAACATTGCATTTCCTCAGGCTTGAGCGGAGTCTGTTTATACCGACGGATGCTCCTCCGTTTTTTCAAAAGATTCAACATATCAAGACCTCCTTGAATGATCAATCTGGCCGACAAATTTTCCCACCGGACATCAGCATTAATTCTAGCATAAGCCGACCGCGGCACGAAACTAAAATACCCGATGCGCGCATACGCGGGCACATTTCTTTTGCCTGCTGTAAAATAGCCCAGGGCCAGGCATGGTTGGGCACTCAATTTGTGCTTAGTATATTTAGCAATAACGGGAACACGGCGCTTCAGGTGTTTCAGTGTTTCTCATAGCAAGAAGATGATGCAGCTTTTATTTTTATTGTAGAAGATGAAAAGGCGGTTCGAACAGTCGAGGACGGACGAGCTTATCTTTCAGCATATTGGCACAATCAGTATCAGGGAATGGATTCCGATGAAATCAAGACAGATAGGCAAAGACAAATCGAGGTAATTCGATACCTGCGAACCAACAGGATTGTCACAGCGAATGATCGCGTCAATTCTCGGTGTTCCCAAGGGTGTCGCAGAGAAAATCAAATCTGAATAGGGAAACCGGGGTAAAAGAACCGTCCCTATGCCTCTAAAGAACCGTGCCCAATGCTTCGCTAACTGTCGCCAGCTGCCTCCCGGTCGGCTTCCCCATAATATATTAGCTGGGCTCGGACCAGAAAATCACAGAGCCTTTCATATATTAAACCGGCCGTGAACCACACCGGAAAGTAGTCCAGCCGGATCAATCCGTCCAGGGCCAAGCTGCCGGCCTGACTGTAGTCCCAAGGGCATACACCGATGGCCGCCCTCAGCAACCATCCGCTCAGGTACTCGATGATAAAAAAGGTACCCGCCCAGATCGTCCCCCGGACCGGCCAAGGCATGGTCCGCATCTGCTTCCGCATCGGCTCCAGGAAGACGGCCAATCCATAGATAGGAAACATCCACAGATAGGTTTGTCCCGATAGTTTCACCGATCCTGATAACATCGAATACGACCCGGTAAACAATATCTCGGCGATCCAGCCTAATAATCCATACAAAATAAATCTGACCAACATGTCCATAGTATGCTTTGACAGCGGTAAAAATTTGCGCCGATGAGCCATGATCTACCCGGCCAAATAATGGCTAATCAGGTAAAATAATTGGTCCCTGGCTTTCCCCCGCCAAGGACCAGTCGTTTTTTGCAGCGTTCCTCCAGAGAGCCGTCAACTATGGTCTCCCATAAAGAAGCGGTGCTGGTGGTTATAAAACTCGTAGATATGTTCCAGGGTCTCTCCGAAGCGCTGGAAATGGATCACTTCCCGCTGACGCAGGAAAGCCAGGGTCTCGGATATCCCCGGGTCATCGGATAGCTGCAGGAGATACTCATAAGTGGCCCGCGCCTTTTGCTCGGCCGCCAGGTTTTCATGCAGGTCGGCCACCGGGTCGCCCTTGGACTGGATATACTGGGCTACCCAGGGTACGCCATCGCCATTTACGAAATAGAGGGCCTTGTCGTGGTCGGCATAATAGCCGTCCAGCCCGGCGGCCTTGATCTCCTCCAGGGATGCATCCTTGATCAGGTTGTACACCATGGTAGCCACGACCTCCATGTGCGCCAATTCCTCGGTGCCAATATCGTTTAGGACGGCCTTGGACCGACCGGTGGGCATGGTATAGCGTTGGGTCAGATACCGCAGCGAAGCCGCCAGTTCACCGTCGGGGCCGCCATACTGGGTGATGATGACTTTGGCCAGCTTGGGATTGGTGCTGCAGATCCGGCTGGGAAATTCCAATTTCTTTTCATAAATCCACATCGGCTAGACTCCTTTCATGTGTGCAAAGTTAATCTGCCAGGGCCAGGGCTCCTCCACCCAGCGCCAGGGGTAGTCGCTGTCGGAGTATCCGAAGTTGGTCAGGGGGCCGAAGCGAGCCTCATATTCTCTTTTCAGTTCATCAAGCTGCACTACCGTGGCATTGTAGGCGTCCAGTGCACGCCGCTCGCCGGGGTGAGTATCGAGAAAGAGATTAAGCTCAACCGCGGTAAATTCCAGGGCCATGATATCTATAAGCATCTGCATTCTAACGGTTGACATGTCTTTTCCCCCTTTTCATCTTCCTGGCGGCCATCTTAAACCGGCGCGCTCTCATGGTGCCGGGAGCAGGCATCCCGTCCGGAACTGGCGGTTGGAAATAGTAGGGGCGGTAAAGTTCTGGAAATATGGTTCCTCGAAACAAGCCTTCCCGGGGCGGCCAGCGCCTGACATACTGCTGTATCTGGATGCGGGCGCGGGCCAGGTCGTTGTTGATTCGCTGATTATCCAAAACAAGTCCTCCTTTCGCATAATGGCAATCATTAGGGCTATATGATATTTATTTATTCAAATTAAGGCATGGTTGTTACAAAGTGCCTCTATAACCAGCCGCTCCATAAGGGAAGGGTTTCCTTGGTAAGCATGGATTGGCGGGGATAATAAGATGTCCATGCGTGAAACCTACTACAAAACTGCAAAAGGAGTGAAAATACTTGTTTAAACATGAAAAAGCCCTCCTACACGAGGTCAGGGTGGATAATCCCAATCCCAATTATGCAGCCCTGCTGCAGGAGCAATTAGGGGGGCCCCAGGGTGAACTGAAAGCAGCCATGCAGTATTTATCTCAGAGTTTTCGGGTCCAAGATCCCGCCATCAAGGACCTGTTCCTGGACATCGCCTCCGAAGAGCTGAGCCACATGGAGATGGTGGCCACCGCGATCAACCTGCTCAATGGGCACAACCTGGACGCCAACAACGCTACCATTGGGAACGTCGAGACCCATGTGCTGACCGGCCTGACCCCGGCGCTGACCAATGCCTCCGGCTTCCCCTGGACTGCCGCTTATGTCAACGAAACAGGGGACCTGGCGGCTGACCTGTTATCCAACATCGCCGCCGAGCAGCGGGCCAAGGTGGTTTATGAGTATCTGTATCGCCAGATAAACGACAAAGGGGTCCGGGACACCATCGATTTCCTGCTCAACCGCGAAGAAGCCCACAACACCATGTTCCGGGAGGCCTTCAACCGCATCCAGGATTCCGGTTCCCAGCAGAATTGGGGCGTGACCCAGGACTCCAAGATATACTTCGACCTGTCCACCCCCGGCGGCCAGACCTTCAACGCTGACAATGCCAAAGCCCCGAGCTTTAAGAACCCCAACGCCCACTGATAATTGGCGCTGACATTACGGTCACACGAAAACAAGACGGTTCTCATCGGGTATTGACCCATATCGAGAACCGTCTTTTGGTGACTAATCTAGTACTATAAGCATATCAGCGTTTTCGGACTATTTATCCTAGCCACGTGCCCATGAGCAAATGAAAGATAGACTGCGTGTTCGGCAGTCTACCTATCTTTCGAATCGGGTTTTTCCCTATTGCTCTTTGACCAGGTATTATAGATCAGGCGGCCGAACAATCTTTAAAACTATACTACATGCATGGTCCCCGTGCCTCGCATGAGGTGCCGAGTGAACCAAGCCAAAACGAACGAAGCAAAAGAACCGTCCCCGTGCTCTGCTAGGCTTTGAACTCGGTCACATTGCCCTTGTACTTGTCTCCGCTGGGCAGGGTGCGATCATAATTCTTGAGTTTGATTTCCCAGCCATAAGGCCCTTTCATTATGGCCTCGATGTAGTTGCGGTTGACGACGAATGACTTGTGGCATTGGACAAAATATCTGGGCAGCATCATTTTTATCTTCCGCAAGGACATCTTTTTCAGGGGGTATTCTTCATTATAAGTGTACAGGGTCGAGTTATTGCCGCATACTTCGAAGTACAGAATATCCCGGGCCGGGATGCGCAGGTAATGGTCCCGGTACTTAAAGGTCACCACCACTCGGTCGTCTTCCGAAACGCTGGTGATCTTGTAACGGCTGAGCATTTCGACAGTTGACAGCAATAGTTCTTCATCGTACGGTTTGACGAAAAAATCATAGCAGCGTATCTGCCGATAGGCTTCTATCTCATAATAATCGTCCCCGCTCAGGAAGATGATCCAGGTAAACTGATAACAGGGAATACGGCGTATCCGCTGAGCCAGTTCCAGGCCCGATTCGCCGGGCAGGTCTGTGTCCAAGATGATCAGTTCCATCTTATTGTCTTCAAGCATCTCCATCGCACCGCTGGCATCCTCAGCACAGAAGCAATTAAAATTCGCGTTGGAGCCTTTCATAACTTGATAGATTCTGTTAGCCTCATTATTGTCGGCCACGACCATCAGCACATTAATCATCTGGCTACACCCTTCCTAATTACCTGCCAATATCCGCTTGCCAACTGCGGGTGACACAAACCACCGGCTGTTCCATCAAATAAAGAAAACTGCAGCAGCTGCCGCAGTTCGGACCGTTTATCCTCACAATGGCAACCGGCTGTCATAGCGTAACGCCTTAGACCCTGTGGCTTTGCGTCCCTGGCTTTCACCAGGTTTGCCTTTATCCGCTCCGGATGAAATATTGGTTTGAAACAAATACATTACGGGGTGAAATACCCCTTACTAACCTATACGATATAAATTGGATTGAATCGATGTTTATTCAATAAATATTAAAGGGAAAAATATCACTTGAAGAAATTCCGGCGCTTCGAGTGGGTGGAGTTACAAAGTGGCAGTATCGTATATTTCAAACCATGTACCTGATGTCCATGCCACCCAGCTTGTGCGCCAATTCTTCGCGCAGGAACGATTCAGCCGGTTCCCGCACGGTGTTCCGATAGCAGTACTTGCCCCTCCCCCGCCCGGTCATCATCTCTTTTCGGTAGATCGGTGTGGCGTTGGGAAATGCATCGCTGTTAATGGCGTTGTGTACGTAGCTGTAGGTCATAAATATGACTTCGATGAATCCTTCCCGCTGCACCCGGTCGGACAGCTTGTCAGCCAATTCTTCGATCAATTCCTGGTAGAGGTTTTGCCAATCTTCCACTAAAACAACCGGAGCAATCAGCAGCCCTACTTTGTAACCGGCCTCGGCCATTCGGTTCAGGGCATCGATGCGCTGCGCCAACGACGATGTGCCCAACTCCACTCGCCGAATGATGAAATCAGGATTCACGCTCATCCGGAAGATAACCCGGCCACGGTGATCCAGATCAAGCAGCGGTTCCACCATATCGAATTTAGTGGGAAAGGTTATAAATCCCCGGCTGGCAGTTGCGAATCTCTCGATAACCCATGGGAGGTTGTCGGTGATGGTGTTTTCCAGGACCAGATCGCTGTTGCTGCCGATTTCGAACGTAAGGTCACGGCCGGCTGACTCTGCACACTTGATCAGTTTCTTCATCATATGTTCACGATTGACAAACAACCGCAGGTAAGAACATTTGTTGTAGTTGCACACCAGGTAACAGTACAGGCACATAGCGCTGCACCCCGAGGAAGTGAAAGGAACCAAGTAATCGGAGACTTTGTAGTTCTGTACATACTTGTGCGTCTTTCTGACCCCGATGATGAGGTAATTCTTCATGCGGGGGAAATCCTGGTTAGGGCGAGAAGTCAGTTCTTCTATGCGGTTATGGTTCTCAATCTCGATCCAGGGAACATCGCGGTATCGCTGTTGGAGCCTGCGGCCCAATTCATATTCCAGGGCGGCCGCTTCGAAGAATATTTTGGTGGGAAACAACGCCAACCCTCCAGCCCATGGAAAATTACCGGGCGTCTCGAGCCCGTTACTATAAAACTAGGTTGGATCAATAGCGGTTCTGCTATACAGAAACATTACCGCCCTCCTCACTCTCGGTATAATTTTGGCTTCCCCGTATAACCTAAAACAAAAAAGGAGGCCCGATAATGGACCTGAGAGTACTTATAGATTCAGCTATTTCCCACATGAATGACGCTAAACGCGAGATGGAGGAGCTGCCGGCCGGCAGTGCCAACGCCAACGTCATCTTCGAAATGGAACTGGCTTATGACGCCCTTGAAGACAGCATCAAACATTGCGGGGGCATTTTCGGTCCCAGCGAGTTTAACATCAATCGCCGCCGACGCGACATCGAATCCTAGTCTTAATCTACTTGGCGGATGTTGTTATGGCGGATCTGCCCACCACCCCAGCCCCAGCTTTATGGGGCCCAGTCAAACACGTTCTTGCATTTCGGGCAGGTTACCTTGATCGAACCGCGGTCAGTGGGCACCCGCAGTTTGGTATGACACTGGGAGCATTCGACCACCCGGTGATCAACCAACTGCAGTATGCGGGCTTTATCCAATCCGACTACCACATCGTCGCCAATAACAAATGCGGGAACCCCGCGGAGCCCGCGCCGGGTGAATTCCGCATGGGCTTCAGGGTCGGCGTTGACATCCTTTTCCGTGAAGCTTATTTTCTGCTGGGAAAGAAACTCTTTCGCCGGTTTGCAATGGGGTCAGGTTTGGGTTGTGAACATGACCACTTTCTTCATTACTATCGCCTCCATTCAAATTGCCCAGCTATTTAAGAAGTTCTTTCATCTCCTCGAATTCCTCTTTGGTGATCTCCCCTTTGGCTAGCCGCATCTTTAAAACCGACAGCGGATCATCAGATTTGGTAGGGACATCAGGTTTTTTGAACAAACGCACCAGAAACCAGACAAAGACCATCGCCAATAGAATCCACAACAGCATCTGCAGGCCCATTCCCCACCATGGCCACCCTGCGTCATGCATGTACCACCAGTAGCGCCCCATCATGATTATCGTCCCCCTCTCAATGAATGCCTATGTCGACGCCTCACCTTTGGTTGGCAGGATACCTCTGAGCAACTGGGCGTTCACGGCTACGATAATGGTACTCAAGGACATGACCACCGCACCCGCCGCCATGGGCAGGACAAATCCCCAAGGAGCCAGCACTCCGGCGGCCAAGGGAATCACCACAATATTATAGGCGGTCGCCCACCCCAGGTTCTGGATCATCTTACGGTAGGTTGCCCGGGAGATGGTAATCAACCGGGCCACATCGCGGGGGTCGCTGCGAACCAGCACAATGCCGGCTGACTCCACGGCCACATCGGTACCGGCACCGATAGCAATCCCCACATCAGCCTGGACCAGGGCGGGAGCATCGTTGACTCCGTCGCCTACCATGGCGGCCCGGTAACCTTGCCCTTGCAGGTTTTTGATAACTGCGGCTTTGTTCTCCGGCAGTACCCCCGCGAAATATTCCGTAATCCCCAGCTGCCCGGCAGTCTGGGCGGCTACTTTCTCATTGTCGCCGGTCAGCATGGCTACCTTTATCCCCATGGATTTAATGGCTTCTATCGCTTCTCGGGACTCTTCCTTGACCCTGTCGGCCAGTGTCAACAGGCCTTTGACCTGGTTCTCGATCAACAAGTAAACCAGGGTCTGGCCCGCGTCGAGTGCCTCTTTCTCCGGGCTCGTCAGCTCCGGGGGCACGGTAGTTCCAGCCAAGGCCAACAGGTTGGGGCCGCCCACCTGCACCTGTCTCCCCTCTATGCGCGCCATTATGCCCCTTCCCGGCATGGACTCAAAGCTAGCGGCGGGCAGTAGATCTAGATTTCTCTCCTGAGCGGCATTTACTATGGTCTGAGCCAGCATGTGCTCAGCTTCGTACTCCGCGGAAGCCGCCAGGCGGAGAACCTCTTCAGCGGATATTCCAAGTGCCGGGATTATCCCCGTCAACTGGTGCCTTCCCTCGGTCAGCGTGCCGGTCTTGTCAAAGACCACATAGTCTATATCGCGGGCCGCCTCAAACATCAGGCGGTTGCGGACCAGCAAACCAGATTGGGCGCTGAGGGAGGTGGATATGGCTATGACCAGCGGTATAGCCAGACCCAGGGCATGAGGACAGGCGGCCACCATCACGGTTACTACCCGTTCCATTATTATTTCCGAGGGAGCTCCGCTTATCCCCCAGGCAACAGCCGTTACCAGAGCTGCGGTTACCGCGATAATGACCAGCCACAGGGCCGCCCGGTCAGCCAGCAACTGAGAGCGGGATTTGGACCGCTGAGCCTCTTCAACCAGTCGCATTATACCGGCTAAATAAGTAGCGTCACCGGTATTGACCACCTGTATTCTAAGGGAACCCTCCGCATTTATAGTTCCGGCGATTACTTCATCACCGGCTTTCTTGGCCACCGGTACCGACTCCCCGGTTACCATCGACTGGTTTACCTGGCTCTCGCCGTGAATGACCCGGCCATCTGCCGGGATTCTCCCTCCCGGCCTTACCAGTAATTCATCTCCGGCCCGCAAACTGGTCACCGGTACCTCGAAAATCTTCTCCCCCTGGACCTTATAAGCTGTGTCAGGAAGCAATCGGGCCATCTCATCCACCGCACTCCCGGCGTTCTGGACCGCCCGCAGCTCCAACCAGTGACCCAGCAGCATTATATCGATAAGGGTGGCCAGTTCCCAAAATATCTCCTGACCGGGCAGGCCCAGCGTTACCAGCAGGCTATACCCGAAGGAGACCATAATGGCCAACATTATCAGGGTCATCATACCGGGCTGACGATTTCTTAGTTCATTTATACCGCCCTGGATGAAAACCATGCCTCCGACTATGAAAACCAAGATGCCGAAAACCGCCGGGATATAATGACTGCCTGTGAAATGGGGGGCACTTAGCCCCAGCAAACCCATAAAGTGCTCACTGAAGACCAGCACCGGAATGGTCAGCAAAACTACTGCCCAGAACTTCTGTTTAAAAACATCAGGATCATGGTGTTGGTGTGACTGGCGGTCGTGAGCACCGTGGCTGGAGCTATTTTGGGGGCTGGCCGCAGTCCCGATCGGTGCAGGCTCCGCAGGGAGGCTGGTATGGGTATGGGCGTGGGTATGGGAATGATGGTGATCGTCATTCTGGTTCATCATGCATCCTCCCTTCATTGTCAAACACTAGTCTCAGTTTGCCTGCCGGTAAGGATTTCATGTAATCCAAGTGACTTTGTTACATTCTCATTTTACCATATTGCCCCCATTCTGCCCTTGTCTACTGAAAATGTGCACCCCGGGAGGCAGTGGATGGATTCCAATGACTAGCCTTTATTAATGCCGCCCCCCGCTTGATAATATTCCAAGTTTGTTTTTTCTCCGTGGTTGGCGTGTCAAAGGCATTTGCACCGGCATATTTATAACTTCTAATTATATATATTATATACAGGGAGGATATCCGAGAAACCTGTCGAAAGCCATATTGGATAAAACCGGCAGAAAGAAGGTGATGGACTGGCTCATTCAATAGTTTTAATCGTATGATGAGGAGGAAGGAACGAGTGAAAAACAAGAAGTACCTGATGATCGGGGCAGGTTTCACATTCGGGGCTCTGGCCGCTTATATGTCGGTCCTGGGGAATCCTGCCAATATGGGCGTCTGCCTGGCTTGCTTCTACCGGGATATCACTGGAGCGCTGGGCCTGCACAACGCTGCTATAGTGAAGTACCTGCGGGTCGAAATCATGGGAATGGCGCTGGGCGCCTTCGCAGCGGCAATCGCTTTCAAAGAATTCCGGGTCCGCTCCGGATCCAACACCTTGGCGCGCTTTTTACTTGGTATGTTCGTAATGATCGGGGCTTTGGTATTTCTGGGCTGCCCGGTGCGGGCCGTATTGCGGCTGGCGGGCGGCGACCTGAACGCCCTGTGGGGATTGGGTGGAGTAGTGGTAGGAGCTCTAATGGGCGTCTTCTTCCTGAAGCGCGGTTTCAATTTGGGCCGGGCCACCTCTACATATAAAGTTGGAGGTTTTTTGTTCCCGCTGATCATGGTCGGCTTGCTCTTGCTGGCGGTATTCAAACCCGAATTCATTGCCTACAGTGAAAAGGGCCCCGGTTCCATGCATGCTGCCCTGTGGATCAGCCTGGCCGTCGGCCTCCTTATTGGCGTACTGGCCCAACGGACCAGGATGTGCTTCGTAGGGGGATGGCGCGACCTTTTCCTGGTTAAAGACACCTACCTTTTCAGTGGTATTGCGGCTTTCTTCGTGGGTGCCATTTTAGTCAACCTTTTAACCGGGCGGTTCCTGGTGGGCTTTGAAGGCCAACCCATAGCCCATACCAACGCAGTTTGGAACTTCATGGGCATGGTCCTGTGCGGACTTGGTGCCACCCTCTTGGGCGGATGCCCCTTGCGTCAGACCATCCTGGCCTCTGAAGGTGATATCGATGCCGGGGTGACAGTCATGGGACTTATCGTGGGCGCTGCCGTAAGCCATAACTTCCTGCTGGCCTCCAGTACTGCCGGACCAGGCACCTTTGGTCCAGCCGCAGTAATCGTTGGCTTGATCATAGTATGTGGTCTGGGGTGGTTCATGCGGGAAAATATCGCCTGAGAAAGATAAGTAAAAACACGAATAGTTGAAACGGAGGCTGGCAATGGCTTGGTTTGGAAAAAGCAATAAATCTTCGGCTGCCCAGCGGGGAAAGCAACAGGTGGAATCCGGTCTGGTCATCTTCTATTCGGTAGAAGATGCTATTATGGCGGAGAGGATACTTAACAAGAATGATATACGCTGCCGCTTGGTGGCGCCTCCCCCGTTCCTGCGCAAGGGTTGTGATCTGGCCCTGGAGATCAATCTGATCCAACAGGCTGCTGTGCAAAGAATTCTCCAGGACCGGGTCCCGGTGGTCCAGATCAGCCCGCTGAGCGGCACGGCAGAACTGCTGGACATTATTAAAGTGTCGGAATACGATGGGTACACCATGGTCAAAGCCGGCAACATGAAGCTAACCTTCGAGAATGCCAGTGGCATGATTGTCAATACTTCCGGGGGCGGTTGCCCCGATATACCCTATATGAACATCGAGTTGGTGGGCAAACGGCTGGACCAGATTCGGCGGCCCAAAGAAATGGGGCATTCCCTATGTTCATTGATGTTGGACCGCGCCGCTGAGGGCGCCCAGGAAATCTGGGAAGAGAGGAAAAGCCAATGCTGATCATTGCCGGCATAGTACCGGTGGCGGAAATCCCACTGATAACCGGTTCGGTTCAGATGAAAGATGACTCGATCGTGGTCGATGGTCACCGTATCCCCTGGAGCCAAGGCACGGCGGCTATGATCGCTGCCGCCCTGGCCACCACCGATTACCTGGGATTGGAGGCGCCTCGCGCGATCCTGGCCGGTGACACCGGTGCCGGCCGCGGCAGCCGCACCTTGTACAAATATCTGATCGATAATGTCGCTGCCATACACCCCAAGGTCTTGGCACTGCATTATTGGATGCCCGACCTGGAACTGATGCACCAGTTGTATGAGAAGGTCGATAGACTGCAACCCCGGCCTATCCTGATAGCCGACGCGGCTTCCATGTATGCAGCCAAGGCAGCGGGGTTGGCAAGTGGTTTCGATGTATTTACCCCGGACTGTTCCGAATTGGCTTTTCTGGCCGATGCAGATGCCTTCCATCCTGCCTATATCGCCAAGCACCTGTTCGAGATGGACAGTGATCGTAATCCTGAACTTATCGAGACCGCCTTTAAACTTAAGGGCGCAGCACGGATTTTGCTGGTGAAAGGCCCCCGGGACTTGATAGCCGACGAGACAGGCATCCTGGAGGTTATCGACGGTCCGGACATACCAGCTATGGAATGCATCGGCGGCACTGGTGACAGCATTACCGGTATGTGCTCCGCTCTGTTGTTTGGCGGTATGAATGCAGTTCAGGCGGCAGCGATAAGCGCCGGCGCCAATCGGATCGCCGGGCAGCTGGCTGCGGTTACGCCCGCCAGCAGTATCAGTTCAGTGGTCAAACAAATACCCAAGGCCCTGGCCCAAGTGCTGGGGGAACAACCATAGATGTCAAATGCCTGATAAAGGAGGTACACGATGTTAGAAGTAGATGCCAGAGGGCTATCCTGCCCCATCCCAGTGGTCAGAACCAAGAGCGCCATGGACAAGAACCCCCAGGAACCTATCTCGGTGCTGTTGGACAGTGAAGTATCCCTGGAAAACGTTACGCGTCTGGCCCAGAGCTTGGGCTATGAGATCAACCTGGAGCGAAGCGGGGACGAGTATCGTTTGAACTTGACCCCAGCTTCCAAATAATCATCCCATTAATAAAGCAGCCTTGGCAATCTGTCTCCTGAAGGGAGATCAATATTTCCGCCGGCTGCTTTTTGTTTGGATTCAGGACGGTGGGGTTGCAAAGATTACAGCGCGGAGATTCTCACCCCGTAATCGGCCGGACGGCCGTGGTACATGGCCGAAGTAACGACCACATCAACCCCTGTTCGCGCTACTTGGCCGGCATTGTCGGCATTGATGCCTCCTGATGCCAGAATGGTCACCGCGGTATTGAAGCTGCGGATTTGCTTTACTGCCTCAGCCAAAAGCTGATTGTCCAACTTGTCGAATTGCACCCCATCAACTCCGGCTTTAACCAGGCTGATACCTTCTTCAGCTGTTCCCGCTTCAGCAATAATCTTTTTCTCCGGATTCCTTTTCTTCAGCTGGTCCACCTGACGCATGAATCCTTCCAGCCCTCCCATGAAGTTGGTATGCTGGGCAAATACCAGAATGGTTTCAGAAATTCCCAAGCGGTGAGGCATTCCCCCGCCTGCCAAAACACCTTTCAAGGCCAAATGCTTGGTGCCCGGGATTATTTTGCGGGTGGAAACCACCTGGACCTCCGGATTGGCTTCCCGGGCCCGGGTTACTATGAGAGCAGTGCGGGTAGCCACCCCGGTGGCATATTCCAGCAGGTTCTGGCACACCTTCCAGGCCATATGCAAGCCGGCTGCGTCTCCCTCGGCTTCCAGCACCACGGTGTGAGGCTGGACCTTGTCTCCCGAGGGCATCCGCCAGAAGGTCTTGACATTCAACTTCTGCAGTATCCGCTCTGCTTCCTCGGTACCGCAAACCACCGCATCCTCGCGGCACTCGAACATCATTTTGCCCGGTTTCCGCCCGATATTAAGGGTTTGGGTGGTCAGGTCAATGTAGGGTACATCTTCCCTGATCCACCGGTCCAGGGTATCGTCGTTGATGTATACCATATTTGTCATTCCCCTTCAGAGTGTAATAAGATCTATATTAAGCCAACAGTTCCCTGCCAGTCCATTGTCACCCGGCCTCAGGCCTGGCGCTTGAACTGACAGTGTATTGCCACCTGATTCAAATTATAATCCTATTTGAGAGTATTTGCCCGCTTGCCCTTGTGACGGCCGCATAGTCTAAGCTTTCCTGTCGTCTAATTGCGGCGCCGGTCGGTTCATCTCCCCAATTGGCGCAATTTAGATCCGGTAATATTGTACTTAGGGGCGTATCCCCTGTTATAATTGGTATATCAGCATATGAAACAGGTTTTAATATACAAAAATTGAACATCAACCATAAGGAAAGAAGATTGGAATGCAAAAAAGTTTTAAAGAACTCGGGATCGCCCCTCCTATTCTGCAAGCGCTCCAGGACATGGGATTCGAAGCTCCCACCGAGGTTCAAACCCAGGCCATCCCTCCAATTCTCAACGGCGAAGACCTGATCGTCATGGCAAAAACCGGCACCGGTAAAACCGCGGTTTTCGGCGTCCCCATCCTGCAGATGACGGATCCGGAAGCACCTGGACCGCTGGCGCTGATTCTTACCCCAACCCGGGAGCTGGCAGTGCAGGTGGATAACGATCTGAGACTAATGGCCAAATACCTCCCCCACAAGAGTACCGCCGTCTACGGCCAGCACAACATACGGGTGGAAGACGAGGTTCTAAAACAGGGGGTCACCATAGTGACCGGGACCCCGGGCCGGGTTTTTGACCACATCAGCCATGGCACTCTCAAAACCAAGCACATCCGTTTCTTGGTCCTGGATGAAGCCGACCGGATGCTGGATATGGGATTCATGGACCAGGTACGCCGGATCATAAAGACGGTTCCCAAAAACCGGACTACCCTGGTTTTTTCTGCTACCATCCCCCCCGACATTCAGAGGGTTTGCCGGGAAAATATGAAGCATCCGGATACCATCGAGATAGAATCGCCGACCATGACCGTGGACACCATCCAACAGCTTTATTACCGGGTCAGTGAAAGAGAAAAAAACGAGACCCTGCACCGCATCCTGTGGCTGGAGCGGCCCGAGAGCTGTATGATCTTTTGCAATATGCGCGTAACCGTGGACCGTGTGCAGCGCTTCCTGTCCAACCATGGTTATGACTCCCAGGCCTTGCACGGGGACATCCCCCAAGTCAAACGCCTCAAGACCCTGCATCAGTTCAAGGAAGGCAAGTTTTCGCTGCTGGTGGCCACCGACGTAGCCGGGCGCGGCATTCATATCGACGACCTGAGCCTGGTGATCAACTATGACGTACCCAACGAACTTGACAACTATGTACACCGGATCGGCCGCACAGGCCGAGCTGGTAACGGCGGGCGGGCAGTGACCCTGGTGACCAGTGACGACATCATGACCCTTTATGAGATCGAGGAGCATATCGGCTGCCTCATCGAGGAGGCAGAGATACCGCCTGAGCAATATTTCACCGAGAATAGGGAATCCATCGACAAGTGGGTCAAGGCCCACGGGCGCAAGATCGTTCCCAAGGACGAGACCGCCCCACCCAAACCCAAGGAAGGGCAGCGTAAGCGCAACCGGTCCAGATCCCGCTCGCGCAGCCATGACAATAAAGAGCGGCAGTTGAAAGCGGTCCCGGACGCTCAGTCTCCCAAGTTGACGGTGGTGCCCCCGCCATCACCCCCGCCCCGGCAACCTAAACCGGCATCGGAAAAGTCCAAGGTCATCACCTTGCCGGTCCAGGAGGTAAAAGCCTCTCCGGCACAGATGCAAAAAAACCCTCCGTCGACAGAGGGTGGGGTTAGCAATAGTCTTTTGAAGCGTATGATGAAACGATTATTAGGCAAATCCAAAGACAAGTAGGTTTAAATATATAACTCCCAGAAGTCACGGAAGGCGGGTGGTCCCCCCGCTACCAAGGTAGTGCGGTCGCTGAAGCGCAGCTCCTCGCCTTCCATCGTCGCCAACATACCGCCGGCTTCGGTCACTATCAGCGCGGCGGCGGCATAATCCCAGGGATACAGGCTCATTTCGTAAAAAATGTCGCAGCGCCCGCAGGCCACGTAACAGAGATCCAAGGCCGCCGACCCGCTGCGGCGCACATCGAGGGATTTTTCATAAAGCAGCCGGGCCAGGGAAAAAGTGGCCGCGGCTTTTGTCTTGTCATAGGGCGAGGTCCCAAAGCAGATCAATCCATCCCGCAGAGACCGCTGGCTGACCTGAATCAGCCGGCCGTTAAGGTAGGCTCCCTCACCAGCCCGGGCGTGAAACAGCTCGTCCAAATAGGGATTGTAAACGAGTCCCGCCAGGATTCTCTCTCCCTTGGCCAGGGCTATCGAAACCGCACTATGATGATAGTCCCAGGTAAAATTGGCAGTCCCGTCGATGGGATCGACAATGAAACAATATTTGTCGGCTTCCCGTTTTTGCAGGCCGCTTTCCTCGCCAATGAACTGGGCCTCAGGCAACACCAGGGCCAATTCCCGGCGGAGAAACTCCTCCACCGCGGTATCGTAATTGGTTCGCAGGTCTCCCCGCGTCGACTTCACCTCCACATCAGCATGCTCGAGGTCGGCTGCCAGGATCATCCCGCCTGCTTTTTTTATGATTGCCATGAGTCGTTCCATCACGATATATTCCGCTCCTCAGAACTCTGCTAGCTTTCTTCGAGTATTTCTCTCCGGCGCACATCGTTTTTTAGAAGGGTGTAGAGCACGGTGGCGATGGGCACGCCCAGCAGTATGCCCAAGGGACCGGCCAGCCCGCTGCCCACTATGGTGGCCAGGAGCACCCAGATGCCGGGTAGGCCCAGGCTTCCACCCACTACCCGCGGGTAGATGAGGTTGCCCTCCAACTGCTGCAGCACAACCAGGAAGACAATAAACCACAGGGCTTGGATCGGGGAGATCAAGGCCAGGAGCAATACGGAAATGGCCCCGCCGATATAGGCGCCGATCATAGGCACCAGGGCGGTGACCCCGACCAGGGTACTTATCATGAGCGGATAGTCAAAGCCCAGTACCATCATGCCGGCAAAACACAATACCCCTAATATGACGGCCTCGGTCAATTGTCCATAAACGAACTTGTTAAACACGTCCACGATCACGTGATATACATAGCGGAGTTTGCCATATATCTCGTCCGAGAGATAGCTGCGGCACACTCGCCGGCAGTTGCGGAGAATGCTCTCCTTACCCGCCAACAGGTAGATGGAAAATATCAGGGCAATGAAAAGGTTGAAGAGGAACGCGATAACACCCGCAGTAATACCTATTATTGATGAAACCACACCGGACAAGTTCTCGGTAAACCCCTTGATTGAATCCAACAGCTGGGTGGTAAAAGAGGACAGGTCTATCTTCTGCAGTCGTAAAGTCTCGCTGACCCGGTCCATCCACGCCTGGGAGTTGGCTGCATAGGTACTCACCCTTTGGATGAAATCCTGGATACTGTTGATAATCTGGGGGACTACAAACATGGTCAAGACAAACAGTATCAAAAATACCAGCAGGTAGGTGAGCATAACGGCCAGCCCCCGGTTTAGGGCCGGCATTTTCTTTTTCAAGCCCAGACGATCGTCAATATACATACAGGGCTTGTTCAATATGAACGCAATGGCAATCCCCACCAGCAGGGCATTAAAGAAGGACGCGAACGTTTTGAAGCCCTGCCAAACAAGGCTTGTATTGGCTGCCAGCCAAGCCATAAAGGCTGCAAAGGCTATGAGCAGCATTATTTGCTTTACCAGGCGGCTTTTTATGGTGACCATCTCCTGCGGCGTGCTGGTATTATTATATCTCCCGTGCCTAGGATCGATTCCGTCCAATCCTATTCTACCAGCTTATGGCATTAATAGAAACTGGCCCGCGTTACCATTTGCCAGTATTTGCATGCATTTATAAGTTGCGTTAGCTCATCGCGGCAATTATAATATAACCAAGGTGGCGGAGAGATTAATTAGCTAGGATAGTTAACTCCAGGTTTTTAGTTTCCTACCACGTAAGTTAGCCCAAGTACCCTTCGCGCGAGACCAGGTTTTTGGAAGATTGAACCCAACCCTTCGATCGGTGGTCCTGTACAGGAAAAGTGAGGTTTTTAGGTTTTTGACAGATTCAGTTTAACTCCGCCACCTTACTTTATAAGAGTCAAAGCAGCTCCTCCAGGTAAAACTGGAGGACTTTTGTTTTTTCTGGTAAAAGCCAAGTGATTTATGAAAATGGATGCAGCGGGCTTTTTATACTGACAGTTAGTGCAGACTGGCAAGGGCTAAAGAATACCAGGATTTTTTCTCCATAATTAAGGAGGCCTGTAGCCAGGCCTCCTTTGCTTGTCAACGGATATCAGGTCTGGACCGATTGGTCCAACTGTCTAATCTATATCATTATCATTAGTAGGGGGACAGACGCATTCACCTTCGTCAACATCTCCACAACCAACCCAGGTCTCACCTGGAACAGCCCTGGCACTGAAGTTGACCGGAACTGCAACACAGATCAACTGGGTTACCGTGAAGGTGCAACTCCCTCCCTCAACCCCGCCGCAGGGAGCAGTGCCAACCGAAGCTGGGCCGCAGCAAGTGGTAGTAGTCGGTCCCACGGAGGCATTAGGAGTGACGGTGATTGGTACACATACATTGATAAACTGCGAAGCTACCCTTTGGCAAGTATCAGGGCATACTGGACCGCAGATGGCCAAGGCGGATGAGTCTATCTGCCCACCTTTTACGCAGACATTGGCCGGACCAACCGAGAATGGAGTGGTCAGTTCAAAGCAAAACAGACCGGTGCTGCCTTCAGCACCTAACACCTTGGCGATTTCAAAATCGAACTTCAAGCCGGGACACCCGGTGGTCGGATCACTGGCCGGGGGTATAAATAATTCCACGTTTTCGTCATTGACCTCTTGAGGAACACCGCCTATGGTGACGGAGATGTTTACAATCTGGTCCCGGGTGATTGTAGGGCACAGAGACAGGACCCAATGGCTCAAATCAACATAAGTGCTGTTGTCCTCCCCTACTCCGGTAACCCGGTAGCAGAAACGCTGGTTTTCCCCAGCTGGCGGATTCAACACGGACAAATCCGGATCAAGTTCGAATTGAAAGGGCAGAATCCTTTCATCGATAATGATGTTGCTGTAGTCGATAAAATTGTCGCAAATCGGGGCTGGTACTGGACATGACATATATCATACCTCCTATCATTTTCCATATACTATGCAGTCTAAGCAAGTTATGTTAATGATCAGGACAATCTTTTCCATAGTTTCCGCTAGTAATCCCATTCTTCATTATCCTGGTCCTCTTTGTCACAATCATCGGTCCCCTGGTCATGGCATGGCCGGTTTGAGGCTTGCTGGCACTCGACCCAGGCCGGCTCGGCATGGGCGATGGCGCCAAAGTGGACAGGTACCTCTATGCATATCTCCTGAGTAAAGACAAAGTAACACACCTCGTCACCATAATTATCACGGCATCCGTCACAGTATCCGTCGAAATCCTTATCGTCACCGAAACCATATCGGGGCCAGCGGTTACCACATTTAACTTCCTTCAATACAGGTTTGGAATTACAATAGGTTCTCGGTTTGCCGGCCACGGAAAAAGGTTTAAGCGCTATTGGCACACTCACCGTGGCCCTTTGATAAGCTTTGCTGGTACAGGTGGTATTATACTGCTCCGGCGTTTCCTGGTTATTGAATTTGGGTGACGGTTGCCCCCAACAGGGACTTGGTTTAGCCCTAACTGGTCCTCTGTTATTTGCATATGAGGTCGCAAAACTGAGTCTTTTCTTGCGCATGCCTAATCACCCCCATAAGGTGGTTCATCTATTAAATAGCATATTCATGTTGTTTATACTCTGTGACAACACCTGGTTGACCGCATATCCTGTTACCTACCGGTCTAAACTTAAAAAGGGTTTCCCCACCCATTAGATAGGGAAACCCTTGTTGCTGGTTTGCGCATCTCGCTCATATGAGACACTGATATTAGATGCGGCCGCTGGGATTGTCGATCATGGTATTCAGACGGTAGAGATGGCGGTGGTTGTCATTGAGAGTAGTACGAGCAACAACGAAATGAACGTGGCGGCCGTTGCCCACATTGATGTCGACCCCGGTGAGTCCGCTAATCCTATGAGTGTGATCAGCGAAGAAATCGGTATAAGCGCGGAAATAACGGTGTATGTGCCTGCCATTGCTTACGCGGATCCCCGGACCGGTCACGCCGGCGAACCTATGCACATGAGCTTCTGTTACCTTGGTGCTGCCCGCAAACTCATGGGTATGCCGGGTAAAATTTGGATATCTGGCCATTATGTCACCTCCCCAATGGAATATACTGCATAATATTCCTAACAGCGGTGATAGGTGATAAATGTTCCCTTTACTCCAAAAGGAGAGCATAAAAAGATCCCGAGTCGATCCAACCCGGGACCTTTGCCGGCAGTCATTTAGTTATTATCGGGGCGGCATTCGCTCCAACGTCCGGTCGAATGGTTTACTGGATTACATTTGGCTCTACGTCGTTCCGGCTTTCCTCTATCGGTTTCAGGTAGTTCAGAGCCGGGCCTTCTACGATCGCACCTTCCGGGGTAAATCGGGAACCATGGCAGGGGCAGTCCCAGGTCCGTTCTGCATTATTCCAGCTCAATTCGCAGCCCATGTGGGTACAGGTTATATCCACCAGATGCAATTGGTTGTCTTCATCCCGGTAGGCGCCGGTCTTTTCGCCATGGCAACTGATTACTCGGGCATCACCGGCGTCAATCTCGCTCTCACGCGGGCTCATACTGATTTTACCGATTACATACTGCTTGGCGACGTCAGCATTCTGGATCACCAGCTCTCCCAAATCGGGGAAGCGAGAAGGATTGTAGACCTCAGCCCAGGGACTATCGCCCTTAATAATAAGGTCTCTCAGCAGCATGGCGGATGCGGTGCTGTTGGTCATGCCCCATTTGTTGAAACCGGTAGCTACATAGATACCAGGCTCCGAACGCGTCAAACGCCCTACATAGGGTATCAGGTCTAGGGTCATGCAATCCTGGGTGGACCACTGGTAGGGAATATCGGTCACCCGGAACGTGTCCCGCGCCCACCTGGCCAGGTTTTGGTAATGCTGACTGGTATCATCGTCCTGGCCCGTCTTATGACTGTCGCCACCCACGATTACCAGTTCCCCGTCCTTGTAGGGCTGAGTACGCAGGGAGCGTATCGGATCCTCCGCCGAGATGTACATGCCGCGGGGCAGCTGATCCTCCATGGTGACCCCCAATGCATATGAACGAGTAACGTATATCCGAGCAAAATAGAACCCTCCTCCATCATAAAACGGAAAATGGGTGGCGATTATGACCTTGCCGGCTCTAACCCGGCGTCCGGAATGAGTAACGATAAGGTATCTATCCGACCCTTCCCGCTCGATATTCATGGCCCGGGTTTGCTCAAATATGCGGGTACCGCTGTCAGTTGCTTTTTGGGTGAGAGTATCCAAATATTTTAGGGGATGGAACTGCGCCTGGTCATGGAAACGAACCGCTGCCTTGACTGGGAAGGGCAAGTGCAGTTCATCGGTGAATTCGGCCTTTATCCCCAGGCTGCAAGCTGCTTGGACCTCGTCTTCGATGTCCTGGATATATTTGTCCGATTGGGTATAGACATAGGCCGGCATTGCCGTGAAATCACACTGGATATCGTTCTCCTTGATGATGTCCCCGATGGTGTGAATGGCGGTCTCATTGGCCTCCGCGTATTGGCGGGCCTTCTCTTCGCCCACCTTTTTCTTGAGTTGAGCATAAATCAAGGAATGTTGTGAGGTTATCTTGGCGGTGGTGTGACCGGTAGTACCGCGCAGGATGCGGTCGGCCTCGATTATGGCGGTGCTCAGCCCTTCCTGACCCAACAGATAGGCGCTGGTAATGCCCACCATGCCTCCCCCGATGATAGCCACATCGACTTCAATGTCCTCGGTCAGGGTCGTGAACTCAGGCCGGGAGGTGGAATCCAACCAGTAGGGAATGTTCTGTTCGGTTTGTTTATGGTAGCTAATGTTAATCGCTCCTCTGCCTGCAAATATAATATTAGATTTAGTTTGAGTCAGAGGCGTCAAATGTATGAATAATTTTTAAGAAATCGGCGCCGATGGCAATGGAAAATGGTACATTAAAGGCAGGAAAGCCTTCTTTTGATTTAAGAAAGAATCGCCGTGAGGAGGCCAAACATGTTTACCATATATGATCCCCGCCAGCAGAGATGGCCAATCAAGGTCTGGCTGGAGCATATTGGCCAGCTCGAGGCTGAGTGCCTCCAACAGGCACTCAACTTGGCCAACCTGCCTTTCATTCACCAATGGGTGGCTTTGATGCCTGATACCCATTCCGGCTATGGCATGCCTATCGGCGGGGTGATCGCGGCGGAAGAGGTCATTATCCCCAACGCGGTGGGGGTCGATATCGGCTGTGGGATGATTTTCGTCCAAACAGATATTCCGGTTAAAGTATTGACCACCATCGATACCCCGGATGGCAAATTGGCCCAGGCCATGGTAAGCAAAATCCTCAGGAAGGTGCCCACCGGATTTGACCATCACCAGGCCAAACAACCCTGCCGCACGGTAGATGATTTTCGCCGCAGCCTTACCAAATCCGACCGAACCCGCCTGGCCCCGGAACTAATGAAAGAATTGGATCCTGCCTATTACCAGCTGGGCACTCTGGGCAGCGGCAACCATTTCATTGAATTGCAGGCCGATGACAGTGGATATCTGGGCATCATGGTCCATTCCGGCTCCCGTAATTTCGGTTACAAGATTTGTCATCACTTCAATCAGGCTGCTCGCAAGATCAATAAGGACATGAATGCCCCAGTCCCGCCTCAGTGGGATTTGGCCTATCTGCCGCTGGACAGTCTTCCCGGGCAGGAGTATATCCGTTGGATGAAACTGGCCCTCGATTTTGCCTATGAGAACCGGGTACGGATGATGGAGACGGCAGTCCGTGAAGTCTGCAGTCTGGCGGAAAAGTATGCTGGCCTCGAACAAATTAAGGTGTCCGAACCGATCAATTGTCATCACAATTATGCCGCTTTAGAGAATCATTACGGGAAAAAGGTCTGGGTCCATCGCAAGGGGGCCATCCGCGCCGGCGAGGGACAGATGGGGATCATACCGGGAGCCATGGGCACCTATTCCTATCTGGTGCGGGGCAAGGGCAATCCCGAGAGTTTCTGTTCCTGCTCCCACGGGGCAGGCCGGCGCATGAGCCGCAAGGCAGCCAAAAAGCAGTATAGTGTAAAGGCCACCATGGATGATCTCAAGGCCCTGGGAGTATACCTGGGGAAAGAAAAACACCATGATATCAGCGAGGAAACCCGTTTCGCCTACAAGGAGATAGATTTCGTCATCAAAAACGAACTGGATCTTATCGAGGTGACCAAAAGACTGCGAACCATTGCCGTAATAAAAGGCTGAGCGAGCTTATTTCCTTTCCTGCAAGGTTACCTTGATTACATCGCCGGGCTGTTTGCCTATTTTCGCGCGGATGTCTTTCCTGATGCCGATTATGTGACCGGGGGTTTTCATCCGCACCAGGCTGCCCTCACATGGCTCCCCATCGAAGGTGGCCAGGACCGGAACCCGGCCTTTGCCAAACTCGGCCTTGACGTCGAAAGGAATCTCCACGTAGGCGCCATCGATATCGGGAACCTTCTTGATCTCGGCTTCGAATTCGTATATTTTACCCATATCTTATCAGCGCTTCACCCTCAACGAATTGACCAGAGCAGCGGCGGCCTCTGCCCGGGTAATCACCTGCTGCGATTCAAATCTCACTCCATCAGCCCGAATTATTCCCAATCCCCAGCAGAGGGCGGCATAACCCCTGGTATCCTCGGCAATAGAGTCCGCATCACGATAAGGCAGCCGATAAATCTCCGGGATTTCCGCCAGGTATTCCAATCCCAGGGAACGAATCAGGACTTGGGCCATCAACGATCTCGGCACCGTGGTTTCGGGGGCCATTTCCTCTTTCAGCCATCCCCTGGCCAGCGCCTGTTTGATAACATCGGTGTCCGGCATGGTCCGGGTCATTTCCGAGCCCTGGTATATTCCCAGCATGGCTCGCGTCAAGTCGACCAGTTTGATGGCCTCGCCAGGATGGAACTGTTCACCGTACTCCGTCATCAAGCCGGCTTTACCCAGCAACTCGATCTCTTGGGCGGCAAAGTTGCCAGTGATATCATTGAATACCTGCCCAGTGGGAGTCGGTAATACCGGCCGGCCTTGATTGTCCAGTCGTGTACCGTCCAAGGCATCCAGCATCCGAAAACCAGGTTGGCCGTCAGGCACTTTGGGCAAGTACACCAATCGCATCTCAGTTTCTCCCTTGGCAGTGGAATAATAAGCGGAGTAGGTTAGAGTAAGAGGCGCTTCCTGCAGATAAATCTGGGCAGCCTTGTCCAGACCAATCACATCATCAGCGGGCGGCAGGGCCGAATAGTCCCAGGTCAGTACATAGGAAGTCACCCGGTTATGAACGCGATCGACAGTGATCTCGGCGCCATTGCCCGGAAACGGTATCCCCTCATGGATGCGGTTGAATCTAAAGCTCCAGGTAGGCCACTCCGAGACTGGCCTGGTATCAGCCGGTCCACCGGCAGCATCCGGATTCAATTGGAATTGTTCAAAACGGGCAGCCTGCACCCGGCGGAGGAAGTCTTCGGCCAGGCGGCGGGCTTCAGCCTGGCTGAGGCCAGTGGCAGCCAGATCACCCCTGGGCAGTCCGGCTGTGAAACTCAGCAGCTCACCGCTGCGGGCATTAACGCGGCCATACAGGTATAGGCTGGAGTCCCCGGTACCAGTTGGCGCTGACCAACTGAGACTCCAAATCCGGGTATCGGGATGGCTCCAATCCTTGTCCAGACTGGCGGAACGCAGGACCAGGTCCTTATCCATATCCGCCCATTGGAGGACGATATCGGCGGCTTTTTCCCGGGTGATCAAGCCGGCCAGGTTCTCGATTTCCTCCTGTTCCTGAGGGGTGAGCGGTATTGGCACATTCATGGCCTGATCTTCAGCCATCCCCCCCATTCCCTTGCCTCCCACTCCGGTCACCAGTTGTTCCCGGTCTGGAATCAGGGGTTGCCCCGTAAATGCATCGATTGCTCCATTGGAAGGATGATCGATAATATAGACCAACATAGGCTTGGCCGCCTCCGATTCAGTGGTCATCGGCTTCCACTGCTCCGGCAGTCGGTATTCCAGCTTTACGATATCATTTTGGGTAAAGCTCCGCCGAGCCGCTTCAGCGTTTACCACGCCTTTGGGTTCGGGTAGCGGCAGATGTGACCAGTTGAGGCTGTATCCCACGACTTCACCGTTGGTGGCATCGATATTGACCCAGGCCCCGATTCCATCCACTGGTATCTGGTTGGCTACCCGGCGCCAGTTGATGGTATATGTAACCGGACCTGAAGAACTTAAGGGACTGGGCTCCTCATCTTCTATCATGACTAGAGATTCCATGCGGGCGGGTATAACACGCTGCAGCAGTTGGGCTGCCGTCTGCCGGGCTTCGCTCCAGGAAACAACAGACACGCGGCTGGCGGGGCCAGTCTGGGGCTGCCATTTGTTCATGGCAGTTACCTCCCCGGTATCGGCATCCACCTGGGCACTGAAACTTCCCCCGGTTTGGTCGGGACGGTTCCAGCTCAGGTACCAAGCCTGTCCGCCCTCGTATTGGTTGAGGCTGGACGAAAAATCTGTAAATTCAGCCGGAATCTCGAAATTCTGGCGGACCACCTGGATCGCCTGTTCCAGTTCCACCGCCGGCCGGTCGGCTGCGCTTGCGCTGCCCGCCAGGAATAATGCCATCATAACCACCCACAATCCTGTAATTGCTCGTCTTCCGCCTCTGCCCATCAATTCGACCTCCTTTTTACTTTCCTGCAGCCAACCACCTGCGGCATCCCGATCAAACACGAAAACCGACCTGTGGAGGTCGGCTGGCGAGATAGAATAAGGATGCGAACCGGAACACGGACCATGTACCAACCGAACCCATATTTTATGACTACATCAATACTACATACGAATATGAAGATGGTTTACTTTCAACCTTGTTGGCCCCATTGATGGCAGTTTGGCTATTTGACCAGCAAAGCCGGGCAGCTGAGGTTGCGCAGCAGGTATTCGGATACACTGCCAAACATGAACCGGCCCACCGCCCCGCGGTTATTGGTCCCCATCACCACCACATCGGCCCCGGTGTCGGCGGCTATCTTGGTTATTACCTTGCCCAGGGACCTGGCCCCGGATTCCATCCTTCTATGTGCGGTAATACCTTGTTCAGCCACTTTGGCAGCCGCTTCCGACTGGATTTTAACCAGAAAATCGAACCGGGAGGGATTGTCATCATCAAGATAGGCAGAGGCAATGATTATCTCACCGGATGATAATCTGGCCAGCTGTATGGCCGCCTCCAGGGCTCTGGCCGCCACCGGACCCTCATCGTAAGCCACCATGATTTTCTTGAACATAATTACACCTCACCTGCATTATTAATAAGCTGGTCAGCTAAATAGGGGCATTAGAAAACAGCTGTCGTCCTGTAGAGCTATCTCCAGCGTTGCCATGGTAGAAACTGATCACCTGTTAACTTCATCATACTGTACTCGATGATATTTTACAAAATAGGCACCTAATAGAATCGCCAATTACATCTGGGTTTAAGCCAGGAACAGCAAAGCAATTGATGGAATAACCAGGATGATGGTGCTGATTATCCACCAAAATGATTTTCCTCTGTCGGTACGGCTAATCCGGAGGGCCTGGATAACTGTGTAAAAGGCTGCCAAGACGGTTATGCCGGCCAGTCCCAAAGCCACCCAGCCCCGGTTGGCACAGCCCAACACCGTTACAGGCAAGGCGGCGTTGATAAAGAATAACACCACCAGCGACAAAGGTAATGCCAAGTGCAACATCATCCGGGATCGGTTATTTTCATACACGTTGTTTATCCTCCGGCACTATCAGCGTGATCTGTTTAGGTGCCAATTTTTAGTCAGTGGAGGGGCCAATTGCCTGGTCCCGCTTCAGTTCCTCCAGCCTGACCTTGCGGTCAGCGGATATCAGGCGATTTAGATACTCGGTGATCGACAACCCGTCCTGGCGGGCGATGGCCTGCAGATATTGGAAATCCTCCGGGCTGAAGGCCAGATTTATACGGGAGTTGTCACGCCCCTTGGATTCGAGGCTGACTGTTGGGGCCGCCAGTTGCGATTCCGGAGGCCTGGCAGCGGGATCGGTATCGTTGTCAGAATGCATATCGGGGTGGCTGATAAATCTCAGCGCCGGATTGTCTTTGAAATTCTTACGCGCCATTGGCAAATCCCCCCTTCATGAATTGTTCAGTAAAAGCCAGATAATCCTGGGCAGCCTTGCACCGTGGCGCATAACTGAACAGATCCTGGCGGGAGGCCTGAGCCTCTTTAACGGCCACTCCTTCTCGAATTGGGTTTTTATAAACAAAGGTCAGCATCTGCTGCGCAGTTTCCTCTATCATTTCGCTCAGGTCGCGGCTCAGCACGCTTCTCGGATTGTGGCGGGTCAGAAGCACTCCTTTTAAAACCAGCCCGGGATTGGTATAGCGCTGCACGGCCTGGATGGTACCATATAGCTGCCATATGCCCTGCAGGCTGTATATGTCGGCCTGCGCGGTAATAACCACGCTATCACTGGCGGTGAGGGCATTGATGGTCAAGATACCCAGACTTGGGGGAGTGTCGATGATTATGTAGTCGTAGTCGGCGCGGACGCTGCGCAGGGCTTCCTGCAGGCGGTATTCCTTCCCTATCGCGGTCATTTCCAGGTCAATTCCGCTCAATGTTTTGGATGCCGGGATTATTTCCCGTGCAGCTGTTTCGGTCCGGTCCGCCTGATGCCCGGAGATTCTCTGGCCTGGCTCAAACCTGGTGGTGTAAATCGCTGAGGCAACTGGTATTTTCCCCGTCAGCACCTCGTAGGTACCATAGGGTTGACCTTCCGCCCGCATGGTGAAGGTCAGATTGGCCTGGGGATCCATGTCCACCATCAATACCCGGCGACCTTTCCGGGTCAAAGCCGCACCGAGAGCCCCGGCTGTAGTAGTCTTGCCGGTTCCGCCTTTTTGGGTAGCTATGGTAATGATCTCGCTCATAACTCACTCCCCTCTGCCTGTCCCTTCTTCCCAACACCCTGTTATCGTATTGTTTGGAAATCGAGGTTTTAGTCGAATTAGTATTATTATATTGTTTTTTCGATTCAGATACAGGTAATTGTCTGTTATTTCCCTCAAATCCAGAATATTATGGGAAAAACCCTTGACATATTTTGGACAGTAGTTTAACCTAGCCTTAACTCTTGAAAAAGGCAAACTCGTCGAAAGGCGAGGACGCAAAGCTATGGGTCTAAGGCCGCAAGGTTATGACTGCCAGGTTGCCGGGAAGATGTAGGGTTTATTGAACCTGCAGCGCAACTTGTGCGTCGGCAGGTTTTTTTGTTTCCCTTTTTTAAGAGCCGGTGCCGGTTGGCCATCCGGGTAATGACCCGGTTATTAAGGGAGAGGAGCGAAGATGCCATGGGTACGCAGTTATTAAGTAACGAATCCCAGGAGAGTGAAATGGAAATGACCGGAATCGATCCAGAATACATAGTTGAGGTGGAGGCTCTGCAGGCAGAGATCATGCAGGCCCGCCAAAAGCTGATGGAATCCGAAGCCAAGATGATGGAACTGCAACGAAAACTGGATGATTATGTGGCCAAGGAAAGGCAAATCGCCGAAGTGATGATCGCCGCCCAAATCAGCGCCCAGAAGACTGAAGCCGCGGCCCGGGCCCAGGCAGAGGTTATCCTGCAGGAGACGGAAGAGACCTTAAGGCTTAAGCAACGGGAACTTGAATTGCTGCAACTGAAAGCCCAGTCATATAAGGAAGACATCGTCGACAAACTCGAACTGTACAAGTCCTCGGTCGAGAAAATCATGCCTGGCGCTGATGATATGAGCTTCACACCTACTCTATTGAGTGAAGAAAACCTAAGCACCCAGAAACAAATCGTTTAGAGAACATTTGACACTGAAGGGGTAATCAATAGATGGGCAGCGTAACAACCTTAAATAAGCATTCCGGCCGACCGGCCTTGATAAATGAAATGTCGGCCGAGCTTCAAGCTATTATGAATCGGGTGCAAACCGTGGAGCAGCAGTCAGCCTATCTGACGGAGCAAATATCCATCCATGCCCAGCGGCACGATTTCTTAAGTTCCGCCTTGCGGGAGAGCCGCAAGGTTGCCGACGAGATCAGCAACAGCGCTGAACAACGTGTCAATGCCGTAACAGCACGAGCCCAAAGCATCGTGGCACCCCAGCAAGAGCAAATAACCGAACTGAACCTGCAAATCGCCCAGCTGGAGAGCCAAGTCGCGGCCCAGCCATCGCCTGCGTCCGCACCTGACGTGCCGGCCGGCTTTGAAATAACGCCGCTGACCACCGATGTTGACAACGTGATCGATTTGACCGCCTATTTGCATTCTCCCCAACAACATAAGACCGATGCGGCTGCCGCCATGACTGGCACCGAAGCCGATCCTGATTCATCGGACGGTGGGCAGCCAATGCCAGCCGAGGCCGCAGTCGAGGTTGACGATGCGGTGGTGGCAGGCGACAGCCCAAGCGAAACCACTAGTCAAGTCCAGACCGAATCACCTATATGCCCTAGCGATGGCGATGCGGTTGAGACTATGAATTTTAATATCGAGATCAGGGTATACCACACCCATTCCGGTGCAGGTTGGCACCGACCCAAACATCGTCACCAATGGAAACTGCAGATACTGGTGGAAGTCCCGGAAGACACTGTCGACGTTGTCTACATTCATGTTTCGGCCGCGCTAACAGCTACCCTGGCCCGCTTCGACGATGTCCTGCTAAACCGGATGTTCCCCTTCGATCTTATCGAGCCTAGTCATGAAAACATGGCGGCTTATTTCTTCAACTGCCTCGAAGATACTCTGGCACTGAAAGAACTGATTCTCAAAGAAGTGGTTGTGGTGGAAGATGATACCCCGCAAATTACGGTAAACACCCGTAGTACCGACATCGAAGAAATGCTGAAGGGCGAGGACCTGATTCAGGATATACGCGCCAGTCTGCTGGACAAAGCAAAGAATGGGCATGTTGCCGCTGACCGGCCGGCCAAGAAGAAGTTCGGTTTCTTCAAGAGACAGGACTAGACAGGTTCGTTAACTTCCGGCCAATCGAGGAGAATGATCATGCAGCTTGATTGCTTTCTGGAGTTTAAACATCACCCCAATTATCAAGACAGCGTCATACCGATCCACAAGCATCGCTGGCAAATACGGGTTGCGATCGCCAGCAGTAAAGGCGATAAGGTCAGTTACAGTGCTTTATTCACCGTAGTCAACTCGGTTTTGAAACGCTATGACCGGGTGGTCATAAACGATGTTCACCCCTTTGACAGTATTCGTCCAACCCATGAGAACATCGCCAAATATCTTTTCAATACCATCGATGACGGTGTCAGGAACCTGGGAGGACAACTGAGTAACATCAACATCTGGGAAGACCTGGAGCTGATAAACCAAATTGAACGCCGCTGCCCGGAATTCGACAGTCTCGATCAGCTTGCCGACCAGGATAAACCAAGCAAGGCGGTTCTAAGTGCCGGCAGTTCTGCCCGAGGCAAACTGGCCAGCCTGATGCTCAATATCACTCCCCCCTTGTGATAGGTCTGATCCCTCCGCCCACAGCACAAGTCCGCAGCCATCCCCTGGCTGCGGACTTGTATTGTTCCTGCTTTAATCTTTTCCTGATGGTCTGTCTTACAACTGGTATAGGCGCCTCATTCCTTGCCATTCCAGCAATAGGTGCATATCTTATCCTTGTCTATGCCGATAGCATCCAGCATATCGTTCAGGTCTTGGTATTTGAGACCGGAGAAGTTAAGCTTCTTCTTGATACACTCCACCATACATTCGTATTTGGGATTGGCCGGATCACAATAATCAGAAAATGACTCCGGTTCCTTGCCTTCCAGGTCTATGATCGCCTGCCGGGCTACCAGGTCCATCTCCGAACGGGAGGTGGAGAAATTGAGGTATTTGCACCCGAATACCAAGGGTGGGCAGGCCGACCGGATGTGGACTTCGCGGGCATTGCACTTGTATAGCAGGTCTACCGTTTCCCGCAGCTGGGTGCCGCGAACGATGGAGTCATCACAGAACAATAACCGCTGCCCGGTCACCAATTCCGGCACCGGCATAAGTTTCATCTTGGCCACCAGATTCCTGATGTTCTGATCCTGGGGCATAAAGCTCCTGGCCCAGGTAGGCGTGTACTTGATGAAGGGGCGGGCATAAGGCACTTTGGATTCGTTGGAGTAGCCGATGGCATGTCCCACCCCCGAATCGGGAATGCCGGCCACCAGATCAATCTCCACGTCATCATTCCGGGCCATCAGGGCCCCATTGCGATAGCGCATATATTCCACGTTAAGGCCTTCATAGGTGGAAGAGGGGTACCCATAGTAAACCCAAAGAAAGGCGCATATCTTCATTTCATCCCGGGGCGGGGATACTGGCTGGATACCCTCTGGGGTGAGCAGAATGACTTCCCCCGGTCCCAGTTCGTACCGAAAAACATATCCAAGGTTGGTGAAGGTACATGATTCGAAGGATGCGCATAAGGCACCCTCTTTCTCCCCCACCACGATCGGGGTTCGCCCATATTTGTCCCGGGATGCATAAATCCCCCGCGGGGTGAGCAGCAGGATCGAACAAGAGCCCTCGATCAACTCCTGGGCTCTGAGCAACCCGTCCTCAAAAGACTCTTCCTGGTCAATGATTACCGATACCAGTTCGGTGGGATTGATGTCCCCTTTGCTGGTCTCCAGGAAGTGCATATTGCGGATATTGAAAGCCTGGTCGGTCAACTGGGCCAGATTATTGATCCTGCCCACAGTGCATATGGCATATTGACCCAGATGGGAACGCACCGTCAAGGGCTGCGGTTCGGTATCACTGATACAGCCTATACCCATATTGCCCTTCATGGACGCCATATCAGCCTGGAACTTGGTTCTGAACTGGGTGTTCTCGATGTTGTGGATGGAGCTGTTGAATCCGCTGCCGGTCCAGATGGCCATCCCGCCCCGACTGGTGCCCAGGTGCGAATGGTAATCCGTCCCGAAAAACACATCCATAACACAGTCTTCTTTAGAAACCACCCCGAAGAATCCACTCAAAGCTATTACTCCCTCAAAAAAAGATTTAATTAAGGCATTTTTCTACCAGCCTTTTTATAATACAACACTGGTATCTATTTTTGTTGTATTCAATTGTATTATCTTTAAGATTAAGTCAACCGACGCGGTCGTTTCTTTATCCGCAGGCCTGCTGCGGCTCCTGCCAATTTTTGCAGACATCGATCCAGCCCCGGATGGAGGAATAAGTCTCCAGTTCCGGCAAGCTTAGTTTTATCGCCGAATTACCGCTCCCGCAGGCCGGATAGACATATTCGAATCTTTGCAGCGACACATCCAGGTACACCGGCAAGTCCCTTGCCAAACCGAACGGGCATACCCCGCCCACCGGGTGTCCGGTATATTCCATCACTTCGTCGGGTTTCAGCATCCGGGCCTTGAATCCAAATACCGACTTGAATTTGCCGTTGTCCACCTTGGCGTCCCCGGCTGTCACCACCAGCATAGCGCCGCCATTGCTGCTGAATGACAGCGTTTTGGCTATCAGCGCTGGCTCGATGTTCAACGCTTGGGAGGCCAGTTCAACGGTTGCGCTGGAGATATCGAATTCCATAATATCGTTGTCCCGGCCATATCTCTGAAAATATTGGCGAACCTGCTTGATTCCCACTCCTAAATCCCCCATTGCCTAATACTCATATTTGCGGCCGGCAGGGTTGCCCGGTTGCAGCCGTCTGCAGCGACAATCTCCGGCTATGTCCTACCCTGCCTGAATACCATCTTCAGTTATTATACCGATTACCAGCCGGATTGGTATAACTTCGACACCAGTCGCCTTTTCCTAGTGTAAGTGGCACAGTTCTTTCGAAACGCCGGCGCTGCGCACCAGGGTGCCGAAAAACCATCCCTCTGACCCCGCTTGCCACTGGTAAAAAACTTTTTAAATAAGTACAGACAAAAAACCGCCCTGGAACAGTTCTTCCCAGGGCGGAGGACCTTTTGTATCAACTATTTGGCCGACTTAACCTCCGTCCAGATACGATTATACATCTCGATAGCCGGGCCGGGATCCACGAACACCTCGCACTTGGCCAGGATCTCATCACTCGGGTAAGCGGCTGGGTCCCCTGACATTTCAGGATCCAGCAGGGCCAGAGTCTCCACATTGGGAGTGGAATAGCCAATGTATTCCACGTTGCGCTTGCCAATTTCGGGCCGGGTCATAAAATCAATAAACTTGTGGGCCAACTCCACGTTCCTGGCTCCCTTGGGGATGACCATGCTGTCAAACCACAGGTTGCTGCCTTCTTCCGGCACTACATAGGTCAGATTCTCGTTTTCTTCAGCCATGAACACGGCATCACCTGACCAGGCTACCGCCATGGCCGCTTCTTCGCCGATCATCATATCTTTATAATTGTCGCCGGCATAAGCCAGCACCAGCGGTTTCTGCTGCAGCAGGGCCTGTTTGGCCGCCTCCAGCTCAGCGGGGTCGGTGGAGTTCATGGAGTAACCACTCTTCTTGAGTGCTACCGCCAGAGACTCGCGCTGGCTGTCGATCATCAGAATCTGCTTGGCATATTTGGGATTCCAAAGGGCATCCCAACTGCTTATCTCCTCATCGATCATGCTGGTGTTGTATATAATCCCCATGGTTCCCCACATGTATGGCACCGAGTATTTGTTGCCCGGATCCGAAGGCAGGTTCTTAAAACGATCATTGATCTTGCTGAAATTGCTTATTTTGGCCAGATCGATGGGTTCCAACATATCTTCTTTGATCATCTTTTCGATCATATACTCGGACGGGATCGCTATATCATACTTGGTGCCGCCCTGCTTGATCTTGACGTACATATCCTCGTTGGTGGCATATTCATCGTAAACAACCTCGACTCCGTATTCAGCTTCGAAGTCGGCTAAGATAGTCTGGTCTATATAGTCGCCCCAGTTGTAAACATATAGCTTCGCTTTCGCCTTGGGTTGTTCAGTCGTTGGAGTACTTCCGCACCCAGCCATGGTACCCAGTGATAAAACCAAGATAAGTACCATCAATATCGTCTTTTTCAATCCATCTCCATCCCTTCTAGTTATTTCGTTTCAGCCCTCGCGGATTGATTTTAACATAATATCAATCCAGTTTGGGCGTCAATCCAGGTGGCCAACTGATAAAGGGGACCACCGCTGTCACGGCAACAGAATTCGACTGTGGCAGCCTTCCGATAGCACTGATAATGCATAGAACCCCTCCAAGGCAGGCATAAAATACAGGCGTACGTTAAGCGGCAGCGTGGAAGCCAGAATACATATATGCATACCTTATATCAGCCCTTTTCAGCCCTCGACTCGTCCCTTAGATCGGACTAGCCGCTCCCCGCACCTGGAGCCGGCAGATATGGCGTCTCGCTTTCCCCTTTGCGGGTGGAATCCTTATTCATACGCAGATTAATTATCAGCATCATGGTCAGGACCGATACAAACATCAATGTGGACAGAGCATTGATGGTCGGTTTGATACCCCGTCTGGCCATGGAGTAGATCTCAATGGAGAGGTTGGTAACCCCGCCACCGGTAGTAAAGAAGCTTATCACAAAATCATCCACTGACAAGGTGAAGGCAATCAGGAACCCGGTCACTATGCCTGGCATGATCTCGGGCAGAATCACCTTGAAGAACGCGTATCCGGGCGTCGCCCCCAGATCCATGGCTGCCTCCAGTATATCCTGGGGTAGCTGCCTGAACTTGGGCAAAACCGACAGGATAACAAAGGGGATGGCAAACGTAATATGGGCCAGCAGCATCGTCATAAATCCCAGCGGCATATTGATGAAGGTGAACATGGCCAGCAGGGCGATACCGGTGACTATGTCCGGATTCAGGATAGGGATGTTGTTCAGCGCCAACACGGCCCGTTTGGGCCAGGCCCGCATATTGGTGATTCCGTAGGCGGCAAAGGTGCCTATCACCGTAGCCACGGCCGAGGCGATCAAGGCCACGCTCAGGGTATAGTAAAGGGCTTTCATTATCTGCCGGTCGTGGAACAGCTCCACGTACCATTGCAGCGAGAAACCGGCCCAATTGGCGGTGGACTTGGAAGCGTTGAAAGAGAATACGATCAGGACCAGTATCGGTGCATAGAGAAACAGCAGCACCAGGAACACATATAAGCGCTTGATCTGCTTGCTCACCACATGCTCGTCCCCCCTTCGCGCTCGTCATAGCGGTTAAGGATGCTCATGGAAAGGAGGATCATGACCATCAAGATAATTGATATGGCTGAACCGAAATTCCAGTCATATACCGTCTGGAATTGGTCCTTGATCAGGTTGCCGATCAGGGTTATTTGGGAACCGCCCAGCAGATCCGAAATAACAAAGGTACTGACTGCCGGCATGAACACCATCATGATGCCCGAAATCAGCCCGGGGATGGAAAGCGGAAATACTATGCGCCGAAAGATTACCAGGCGGTCAGCACCCAGGTCCTCGGCGGCCTCGATCAGCTGTCGGTCGATCTTCATTAATACGGTATAGATGGGCAAAACCATAAAGGGCAGAAAATTATACACCATACCCAGTAGAACGGCGTTCTCGTTGAATAATAGATTGAGCGGAGCCACCCCCAGTGAACCCAAGAGTGAGTTTATCAGGCCGTTGCGGCCCAGGATGGGGATCCAGGCATAGGTGCGCAACAGGAAATTCATCCACATCGGCAGTATTATCAACATTACCAGTATCTTCTGATAACGGGGCTCAATCCGGGACAGGATCAAGGCCAGCGGATAGCCCACCAGCAGGCACAGCAGGGTGGATTTGAGGGCAATCACAATCGAGCGCCATAATACTTCCAGATAAAGAGGATCGGCAAATTTGCGGTATCCCTCCAAGTCGAGAGCGTAACCACCGCCCGGGGCTGGTGAGAATAAGCTATAGAAGAGCACCATAAAGACGGGGACCAAAATGAACAGAACGGTCCACAGCAAGTAGGGCGAGGCACTGAAGCGTCTAAGCATCGGCCGGCCGCTCCTGTTTTTTCATGATGTGAATGTCATCGGGGTTGAAACGGATCCCTACCTCGGTATCCTCCCGGGCCTTGAGGGTGCTATGGATGAGCCATTCCCGGTTTCCTTCCAGCACCACCATTTCATAATGCACGCCTTTGAATACGATCGAGTCAACTATCCCCCGCAGCATGCCCTCCTCGGCTGGAACCAGCTTGATGTCCTCGGGACGGATGACCACTTCCACCGGTTGGTCGACACCAAAGCCGGCATCCACGCACCTGAAACGCTGGCCGGCAAATCCGACCTCATAATCGCCGTACATGATCCCGTCCAGGATATTGCTCTCGCCGATGAAATCCGCCACGAAGGCGTTAACCGGTTCGTTATAAATGCTTACCGGACTGCCGAACTGTTCAATCTTCCCCTTATTCATAACGATGACCTGGTTGGACATGGTCAGAGCCTCTTCCTGATCATGGGTGACATATATGAAGGTGATGCCCAGTTCCTGTTGCATGTATTTGAGCTCCACCTGCATCTCTTTTCTCAATTTGAGGTCGAGAGCCCCCAAAGGCTCATCCAGCAACAGCACCTTGGGTTCGTTGACCAGCGCCCGGGCGATGGCCACCCGCTGCTGCTGCCCACCGCTCAGAGAATCGATGGCCCGCTTTTCGAAACCGCGCAGATTGACCAGTTCCAGCATCCGCCCCACCCTTTTTCGGATCTCCTGCTCCTCCGCCTTCCTAAGGCGCAGGCCGAAAGCTATGTTTTCGTAAACGTTCATGTGGGGAAAAAGCGCATACTTCTGGAAGACTGTATTGATCGGTCTTTGATAGGGCGGGACCGATGTGATTACCCGGTCTTCAAACAGGATGTCGCCCTCGGTAGGCATCTCAAAACCGCCGATCATGCGCAGCACAGTCGTCTTTCCGCTGCCACTGGGGCCCAGTATGGTGAGGAAATCCTCGGACATGACGCAAAAGTTGAAATTGTCCACCACTCGCTGCCCGGAAAATTCCTTGGCCAGGTTCCGGCCTTCGATTACCCTTTTCTTCACACCCAATCCTCCGCCCAATAGCTATGGAAACGCCTGGGGATGCCCCGACGACTTTCTTCGACCAAGTTTCATTTTCATTTATTGCAGCAGTCACGTCAAGAAGAAAGGATGATTGCAGCCATGTTTTTTGCGATTGCCAAATGGTCCCAACCCAACTATCATTCTATTAGCAAGATAATTTGGCAATGATGGAGTTGAAGGTTTTGGCTGCATTTGTAGTGCGATATTATTATTCTTTAAAAGACGATTCCGATTGCATTGATTCGCTGGCAGACATCCTGACTCAACATTCGTATACGGCGATCACCGGTGAGGCTGCCCCGGATTTTGCCAATCCAGGCGGTTTCTTTGGCAGGCTGACTGATTACTCAGGAAAAATGGCCATCCTGGCGGTCAAGACCCCGGATGCCACAGGAGACTGGGTAGGGTCATTACGCCATCTGCAGGATCTGGAAAAACAGTCCGACATGTGCTACGACGACCTAATGGGCCAGCTTACCTTATTGGCTACCGGAGATGGCAATTCAGCCCAATTATTGGAGGAGGCTCTGCCTTTGCTGCCCTGCCGGGAGTTGGAATTCCCAACCGGTGAAGCTCCCCTGTTCAAGTTGCATATCGACAGGAACGACACGGAGGCGGTTTATGTTTACCGCTCTGGAGAAATTGGACCCTTGACTCCTCTGCTGGTTCGCCGCTTACCCAACCTGCACGCCCAAATGATCTATCTCGGCGAACTCAATGGGCTGTTGCGGGACCGGGCCAACACCATCTGTCTGGAGAAAGATGCTCTGAGCAAGAAACTAATCAGCATCCTCCATACCCAGTTGGTAATGAACCAACCTTCCGTTGATATCAACCAGGCATTGGAGGATCACATCAAGGAATTGGCCAGCGCTTTCGCCAAACTAGTGGCTGACGAGAGACTGGTGATCGATGGAGTCCAGCGCTTGGAGACCATGCTCAAAGGAGCAGAGAGGCGATTCCGGAATGAGCCGGCCCTGCGTTTGGGGCCGGAACAGGTTAGGGAAATGCTGGCGGAATACTATAAACGTTTGGAAGGTCTGGAGGAACTGCGGGAACACCTCAATATGGTGGAACAGAACTATCATGAGGCCATCGCGGTTGTGCAGGGCAGGATACAGGTCATGAACAGCCGTACCAATTTAGAAACCCAGAACAAGATTCGTGAGTTATTGGATGTAAACCTTGAAATGCAAAAGAAAAGCATGGTCTACCAGTTTGCGGCCGGACTGATCGAATTCATAGTATTGGCTTACTACAGCCTCTCCATCTGGACCAACGTGGCACCGGTGGCGGCCGCCGTGATTCCCGGTTGGATCAAGCTGGTCTTCGTGTTCCTTTTCTCCGGTACCACTGTGTTGGTTACCCATTTTCTGTCCGAATACCTCCAGGGCGAAATCCACGTGCGCAGAAGACTGATCGTATTCGGCTTGATTCTGGCCGTCATCCTGATAAGCATATTCCTGGGTACCTGGTCGGCCAATCTCACTCCTGGGGTGCATGCGACCGTCCCCGCTCACTGATCAGTCCAACAAGGTGACGGCCTTGAGTCTCTCTTTTAGTTTCTTGAGGTGCCCGGCCTCTTCGCGGGCTATCTGCTCCAGCATCAATCTGGTCTCCGGGTCTTCGACTTCCTTGGCCAGGTTGGTATAGCGTTCCATGGCATTCTTTTCGGCTTCTATGGACAACTCCAGGGCTTCTTTGAGGTTCATTGATTATTCCCCTTTCCAACGCATTCTGGATTAATCGGCTTATTGAGATTATAGCAGGTTACTGGAGAAATACTTAACCTTAGGGTATCCCCAGAGTACAGTACTATCCGCCCGATTTCTCCAGATAGGTATCACTGAGGATCCTCCCGTCACTTATTTCCACCAGCCGGTCACTGCGGTCGGCCAGTTTGCGGTCATGAGTCACCATGATCATGCTGGTACAATACTGGCCATTCATCTCTCGCAGCAAACTGAACACCAATTCTGTATTGGCGCTGTCCAGATTGCCGGTAGGTTCATCGGCCAGTATGATGCGGGGTTGGTTTATCAGGGCCCGGGCAACCGCAGCCCGCTGTTGTTCGCCGCCCGAGATGGCGTTGGCTCGGCTATCGCGGCGGTGACTCAGACCCACCCGCTCCAGTAATTCCAATGCCCGTTTCTCCATGGCCGGGGTGGCAAATCCGTCATAAATCATGGCCGGGATGAGGACGTTTTCCAACACCGTGAACTGGGGCAGGAGAAAATGGAACTGGAATATGAAGCCGATAGTGCGGTTGCGAAACAAGGCCAGCTCATCGTCATCCAATCGGCTTAAATCGGTTCCGTCTATCATCACCGTTCCCCCAGTGGGACGGTCCAGGGCTCCGATTATGTTGAGCAGGGTGCTCTTGCCGGAACCGGAAGCACCTATCAGTGAGGTAAACTCCCCACAATGCAATTCCATATTGATCCCCTGCAGGACCCTGGTGCGGATCGCTCCTTCTCCGTAATCCTTAACCAGATCAGTAATCTTAATCAACTGATCAGCCATTGCGGATCACCTCGATGGGATTAATCTGCGATACCTTTCGGGCGGGCAGATAGGCTGAAAGTGTCGCGGCTACAATGGTAGCTGTCACGATTACCGCTGTGGTCACCGGTTTGAGCAGGAGTGTATACTCCTGTTTGGCAAATACCACAAATGCCTGGCTCATGGCCAGACCCAGACCGAAACCCAGCAGCGTCCCGAAGATGCCCAACACCAGTCCCTGGAACAAAAAAGCCCTGGATACGCTGGCTGTGCGTATCCCGATGGCCTTCAAAATACCGATTTCCTTGGACTTCTGTACTGCACTGATGGCCAGCACCGAAGCCACTCCCAGTATGACCGCCAGGAGCACAAATACCTGGATGGTGTAACTGGAGCTGCTCTGACTCTTCAGAGTGGAGACCAGGGAGGCATTACTCTGCTGCCAACTCTCCACCTGGTAGTCTGGCAACCGGATCCCCCATTCACGTGCCAACGAATCGGCCCCCAACACATCATAAACCTGCATCTCAATGGTGTTGACCCTATCCCCGGTGCCCAAGAGCGCAGCCGCTCGACGTTGATCCATCACCAACCAACGCTGGTTGATGGCCGCCGCTCCCAGATCGAAGACGCCGTCCACCATCACGATCAGGGGCTCCTGGCCGGGCAATTCCAGCTGTATCGGGTCTCCCGCGGTAATACTCAGGTCTTCGGCCAGGTTCTTGCCGATCAGCACCGCACCATCTACCGCATTGCGGTTTCCAGCGATAATGGAATTGTTTATGTCGTAGATCCGGTTAGCCTCCTGAAGATCGAAGCCCCGCAGCAGTATGGCCCGGCTCACTTGCCCGCGACGGATGAGTCCAGAGCCGTCCACCACCGGCAACACCGCTTCTATCCTGTCATCAGCGGCCAAAGCGGTTACTGCGCTGCGCCAATCGACGATGGGCCGCAGGGTCTTCTGGGTCGCGTCCATGAGCAGGACCTGGCTGCCATTCATGTCGGTAACTGCATCAGCGGCCGCGTATTCTGCATTACTGATAACGATATGAGGCGAGCGGCCCACCGTTTTTTGGATAAGATCGGCCTGCAACCCATCAATCAGGGCGCTCAGAAAAACCATCACCGCCACCCCTATACCTATCCCAACGATGATAAGCAAGGTCTGTCCCCGGCTCTCGGCGAGAAACCGGCGCGCCAGCTCCATTTCGAACAGCATGCCCCGCTTCACGGCTTATCCTCGCGCGGAGTTACCCGCTGGTTGGGGGTGCGTCCCTCGGGCGCGACGGCCAGATCTCCTGTTTTCAAGCCCTCGGTAACCACTACCCCATCAGCGGTCCTGATGCCGGTTTTTATTGGAGTAAAACTGGTTCGGTTGTTGTTGGCCAGCCATACGCCGTTTTCGCCATCCATTACGGCCAGAAAGGCATCGGGAACGATAACGGCGCCTGGCTGTACCGCCCCAAAGATCTGTACCGACAATAATTGTCCCGGGGAAAGCGAAGGTGCCGGCCCGACAAACTCCAACTCCGCCGTAATAGATCCCTGTTCAGCATTAGCCAGCGGCTCAGTATAAACCACCCGGGCCTCCCATTTGGTGTCCGCCGCGTTGGTAACCCACACCTGAGCCCGGTTGCCGGTCACCGCCAAGCTGGCATAACGTTGGTCGGGCTGAATCTTGATCCGTATTCCCTGACCGTTGGCGACCAGAGCTACTTGGGTACCGACCGCAGCCAATTCACCCGGACTGACGTAAAGGTCCAACAGAACTCCGTCCATCGGAGCCACGATGCGGGATTGCGACAATCGCATCTCCTTTTCGGCCAGGTCCAACTGGCGCTGCTTTAGCTCCGCTTGTAAAACGGCCAGGTTGGAACCGCCCTGTTCCAGCGATTCCATCAGGACTCTGGCCGAATTGGCCTTCTCCTGGCTAATGCTCCGGTTGCGTTCGGCTTCTTCCAACTGGGCCATGCTGATGGCGGCGCCATCGAAGAGAGCCTTCTGGCGGTTATATTCGAGTTCGGCTTTATCCCGGGCCAGATCGGCCTGGACACTGCTGGCGCGGGCCTCCTCTAGGGTTACCGTAGATGCCTTTTGCAGCTGCGATCGGGCCATCTCCACAGCGGCCGCAGCCCGGTCCCGATCCAGGATCAACTGGCGGTCATCGATCCGGATCAGCAACTGTCCCTGACTTACTCTTTCACCTTTCTTTACCGGACAGTCCATAACCATCCCCGCAATCTGAGCCGAAAGGACACTGCTCTGCTCCGCTATCACCTCGCCGCTCAGCAGCAAGGAGGGTACATAATCCCCCTGTTCAACTCTGTATGCGCCTACCACGGGCGGTTTCAATATGAACCATAGGATTAATGCCAGCAATAGACCTCCAGTCAGGTAGATGACCGTTTTCTTGTGTTGGATGATGAAATTCATGATATCCTCCCGCTCCCAACAGAATCTCACTCGTCTTAGCCTGTGCCAGGCCGGAGCCCTTGACCGCCCCGCCTTCTCAAAATGGCAGCACCTTTATTGTTTCAAGGTAATAAAAAAGTGCATGTTCATTGTGAATAAATCTCATTGAACAAGCACATCCTATGGCCTGCCAGTACTTGATTTATTTGTAACATTATAAACCCAAACCAATTTAATCGACAGTAGTTAATTTATTTCGAGCCAAATATTTAGCCCGCGTTCATCCCGGCAGGCTCCAACTATATTGTCAAGAAAGAGTTCTCGATAACCCCTCCAGTGGGTTACTGGTCGCCTCTGAGCCCTTCCACAAAGGCCAGCACATTATGGCCCAGCACCACGTGATTATATCCGCCTTCCAAAATCCCGAAGCAGCCACCCTGGTTGCGCCGGGCGGCCTCATTCATGAGCCGGCCCATATGAGTATAATCCTTGGTCTTCAGCAGACCGCCCCAATCGTCTTCGTGATTGTCGAATCCAGCCGATGCGGCGATTATGTCCGCATCTGTCAATGCCAGCGCTTTTTCGACGGTACGCAGGTATTCCTCGCGGCTCCGGGTGTGGCCCGGGTTCAAGATAGTAACATAGCCTTTGGGATTCAAGATATTGACGTTGCCATCGCCGAAATGGAGATCGAAATCCAAGATGAAAGCTTTCCGGATTTTACCTTCCGCCTTTAGTCTCTCCAGGGCGATAGCCATATTGTTGAAATAACAAAATCCCCAGGCGTTGTCGGCGGAGGCATGATGTCCGGGCGGGCGAATTAATGCGAAGCAGGGCTCAGTCAACCCGATTTCCGCAGCCTGGATGGCACCGCCGGCGGCTAGCGCAGCAATGTCGTACAATCGCTTGCGCTCCACATATTCAACGTGTTCTTGCGTGTGCACCCGGAGAATGTCCTCCCGGGATGCCGGTACCGCTGTGACAAAGGAGACCTTTCCTTTAAGCACCGCATGCACGGCCTCAATCCTGCCATCCTTTGCAGCCGGGTCGGATGTGTAAACCTGGTTGAAGTCCTCATGATATACAACCTTCATTTTTACCCCTCCTCCTGTAATTCTCCCCTCAGATGTTCTGCCGGCCTCTTGGTTCATGTCACGCAGCCGATAGCGGTTGACATGTGCACCCTCGTTTTCAATGCCGCAACATGGTTTTCTTGCTGGCCGCCTTTATAACCTGTTTGGTTTGCCAGTAATCCTGCCAAGGATCATCGGCGCGCTCCAGCCGCAGGTGGGCGTTGGTAATATTCCAATGGTCACCCCCGGTCAGTTGAGAGAGTTCCTGCCAAGTGCAAGGCATCGAAACCCCCAGACCAGCCCGGGCCCGGGCCGAATAGGCAGCTACCGTGGTAGCGCCGCGGCCATTGCGGTTGTAATCGATGAAGATCTTGCCCACCCGGTTGCGGGGACCGGACTTATCGGTAAAGCGTTCGGGTATCACCCGGGCCAGGTGGCTGGCTACCCCCTTGGAGAAGGCCTTGACAGTCTCCCAATCGTCACGCCGTTTCAATGGCACTACCACATGCAGGCCCTTGCCCCCGCTGGTTTTTAGGAAACTCCTTAGCTCCAATTCCTCCAGCAAGGCCCGGGTCAGTTGAGCCGCCTCAGCGATCATGGCCCATTTCACGCCTTCGCCGGGGTCCAGGTCAAATACCATGCGGTCAGGTTTTTCGATTTTTTCCACCACTGCATTCCAGGTATGAAATTCGATTACATTCATCTGCACCGCGCCTATCAGAGCCTCGCAGGTCTCGATCGCCATCAGGGACGGGTGCCCCGGGTCCAGCTGCGGATCCAGGTGCCGCAGTCCGGTTATGTTCAGCTTTTCTCCATGTTTTTGAAAGAAGAATTCCCCGCCCACCCCTTCTGGAGCCCGCAGGAAAGAAACCGGCCGGTCCTGGAGATGGGGCAATATCCACCGGGCTGCGGCCCGGTAGTAATTGACCAGGTCCATTTTGGTCAACGATGTGGTCGGGTCCACCACCCGGTCCGGATTGCTGATTTTCGGCAAGTTCGGTGGCTCCTTCGCTTTATTTGGGGGGCTTGATACTATGTTGGGGCTGGCCGAAGGGTTGGAGAGGCTGGCTGGCTCTTCACGGGTAATGGCGGTAGGCGCCTTGTCGGTGCGCAGCCCGTGAAACACCCCATGTCTGACCCTTCCATCCCTGGTCCACTCTGCGAATGACACTTCGGCCACCAATTCGGGCCGCAGCCAGTTGGCCTGGATTCCTTTTGGTATTTCGGCCAAAGGGCTTTGCTCCGTTACCAGACGCTCCAACTGCTGCATTATCATCCCTGAATTCCTGGAATTAAAACCGGTCCCTACCTTGCCGGCATACCGGAGCTGGCCATTCCCATCGTGAACTCCCAATACCAACGATTTGAAGCCCCGGCCGGCAGTGGTCGGAGACGTATATCCAGCCACCACAAACTCCTGGCGCCGACTGCATTTCAGTTTTATCCAACTTTGAGTTCGCCCAGATACATAAGCTGCCCCTTTCTTTTTCCCCATTACACCTTCCAGTCCCATATCGCAGGCACTGCGCAAGATATCCTCAACGCTGCCGGTGAAGTCCTGGCTAAAGCGGAGCCGGGACGAGTCTGATTCCTCCATCACGTCCGCCAGCAGCAATCGGCGAGCAGTAAGGCTGGCCGAGCGCAGGTCGTAGCCGGCGCAGAAAGGCATATCGAAGACGTAATAGACGATCTCGCCGGTGCGCCCGGCTTCAAAGGCAGCCTGCAAAGCACCGAAATCAGGCGCCCCATTTTCTCCGAGGATAACTATCTCCCCATCCAGCCATCCCGGGGCTACCTTGAGCTTCTGGAGCGGTTCCACCAGACTGTTCAGTTTGCTGGTCCAGTCGTGCCCATTGCGGGTGAAGAGCCGCACCGATCCCTCTTGAAAATGAGTTAGAATCCGGTAACCATCAAATTTGATTTCATATATCCAATCGTCACCGGCGGGGGGCTTTTCCACCAGGGTGGCCAGTTGGGGGGCCAGCTGGGCAGGCACGGGGGCCGGCTTGGCGCCCGCCGGAAGAGAAAGCAGCATACTATCCGAACCAGCAGAGTCGACCGCCGGCTCGCTTTTTTCCAGGTTGACTGTCCCACTCTGGCCATCATGCTTTTCTTTGATGAGCAGCCAGTTCTTGTCTTCACCTGATTTACGGCGCATTTGCACCAACACCCAGGCTCCCTGCAGCTTCTCCCCATGCAAATAAAACTTGAGGTGGCCTTCATTTAATCCCTGGGCAGGATCACCGATGGGCTCCCAAATCCCCCGATCCCAGATAAACATCCCCCCGGCGCCATATTGGCCAACCGGGATGGTTCCCTCGAAATCCAGGTATTCCAGAGGATGGTCCTCGACATGCACCGCCAGTCTTTTTTGGCCCGGTTCCGGGCTGGGGCCTTTGGGAACGGCCCAGCTCTTGAGCGCCCCGTCCAGCTCCAGGCGCAGGTCATAGTGAGTGCTGCGGGCATCATGCTTCTGAATTACAAAGGCTCGCCCCGCCCCTATGCTGCCAGGACCGCCAACCGGTTCGGGGGTTATCGTAAAATCTCTTTTGTCCTTGTATGACCCCAAAGGGTCGGTCTCTTTCTTGTTTTTAGGCATAAATGCATCTCCACTGTCGACACTGTCTGTTTCCGCCTACAGTCGTCTCAGATCCTTATCCTTCTCTCCCGGTTTTTTCCTTTTGGAAGCTTGTTTTGCATGCTGGTCCTTTTTCCGGGCCTCCAAACTGCGGCGCAGCAGCTCCGTCAAATCGATGATCTGAGCGCCTTCTCCGCCCGTGGGACCAGCCTCACTGCCCTTAACAGCCTCGATATGACCGGTACGGGCTTTCTCCTCCACCAAGGCCATCACTTGAGCCCGGAATCTATCCTCATACTTCTCCGGCTGCCAGGGTTCAGACATTGTTTCCACCAACTGGTCGGCGATGGCCAGTTCCTTCTGATTTAAATCAGTTGCCTCCGGAAGTGCCAAATCTTCAGCGGAGCGGATCTGGTCGGCCCAACGCAAGAGCACCAGCACCAAGGCCCTTCCCTGTGGTACGATGGCGGCCAGGTGCTGCTTGGTGTGGATCACCACCCGGGCGATCCCGGCCCGTTTGGTGCGTACCAGGGTTTCCCGCAACAGGGAATATGCCTTGCCCGCCTGTCCCAGCGGGGATAAGTAGTAAGGGCGTTCATAGTACACCAGAGGGATGTCGGCCAGCTCCACAAAGGACTCGATATCGATGGTTTGGGTGCTATGGGCCAGGCGGGATTGTATTTCCTCATCGGACAAAACCACATATTGCTGCCGGTCATAAGCGATAGCCCTCACGATATTATCCGGCTCGATTTCTTCCCCGGTGGCTTTATTTATCCGCTTGTAACCTACCCTCTCCATGGTGCGTTTGTCGAGCAAGTCAAAGTCTACGCCGGATTCGCTGACGGCGGTATGCAAAGCTACCGGGATGTTCACCAGCCCGAAGCTGATGGCTCCCTTCCAAACCACCCGTTTACTTGCTGCCATTATATTCTTCCCCCCTCCCCAATAGTTCATGCTCGGCTAACCAACATATGCGTCCCACCGCCTGTACCAGAGCGGTGGGCAAATCATCGGCTGAATGAGATCGAAAATAGTCAGCCGTATCTTTATGTAAATCAATGCCATCACGCCTCAGCCCCACTGCCGCGATCAAATCCGGATGCAGCCAGAACAAGTCCGCCTCCTTGATTCTCCGCCGCAGGACCTCATTCATCGGCTGATCGGACGGGTCGGTTGTCCTGGTCGAGGGGTCGGGCTCCAGAGTACCATCATCCCCGCTTAACCCACTGGCGGCGATGACCACCGCGGGAATTTCAAAAGCGCGGGCTACTTGTGCATAGCGGAGCAGGCTGCCTTTCCCGCCGCAGGCAATCACTTCAATCCCGGCCCGGTTGAGATCCACTGCCAGGCTCCGGGCAGTCATATTGAACGCCAATTTGTCCAGAGAGTCGGCCACCAGCACCACTCCCCGCGCGAAAAACATCCGGCTGCGCTCCTTGTCCTCAAAATTAGACAGCGCCAATGCTTGCTTGAATTCCTCATCGAGTTGATCCGGGTTACAGGTTGTGATTCTGGTACCAGCCTCACCACGGCGCCGCACCAGGTGAATCTCCCCAGGCCTGGAAATATCGACGAAGTCGGGGGAATGAGTGACAATCAGGACTTGGTGCTTTGCACTCAAAGACCTCAAGGCGTCTCGGAAGTAGGCCATCTGGCGAGGATGGAGGAATATTTCCGGGGTTTCGATGGCCATTACTGCTCCTTCTCTTTTAATCTCTGCATAAGCCCTCAGAATGGCTATAACCAGGGCACTTTGCATTCCTGATCCAGCCGATTCCGCCATAGTGGAACTGCCCATTTGGTCTACCAGTAAGCGCAGGCTGCGGAAGGCATCCACCTGATCGGCCAAAGCCATTTTTACCGCGACACCGCTGTCCCCCCCGCCAAACCCCATTTGCTCCAGGCCCCACCCTATCTGGTCTTCGATCGATACCAAATCCAGGTGCCTCAAATAACCGAGGGCTTCACCCATCTTATACTCAAAGGCTTGTTTGCGGGTCATCTTTACTTCACCATCGGCAGTGAGCACCTTTACCGTAGTCCGGTCATGATTGACCGCGGTGCTGACATCATTGACCATCTTCCGCAAAGCCGACCATCGGTTAGCGGGATCCTGCCGATAATAATCCCTCATCTGGTCGATGTAAATAAAGGGGAGGCTGTCTTTGAACGCCTGGGAAACCTTCAAGTCATACCAAATCTTGGCCTGCTTGCCCTCCTGCAGGGGCTCGGCCGGGTACCGGACCGTCTCCCCCTTGTCATTGATGCAGGTGTAGTCCACCTTAATGGTACCCCGGGGAAGGCCCCGGTAAGCCCTTTTATAGGCATGACCCCGCAATTCGAAGCCCCATACCTTCAGACTCATGTTTTTCCACTTCTCCAGTACGGTATCGAAATAAACCTGAATCACGATGTCCTGTTCCGAGTCGTGGTTGTGGAAATCCTCCAGAGTGAAGGTCCGGTCGGTAGGCCAGGTTTCTCCCAGCACCAGATTCATGGCTTTGAGGGTATTGCTCTTGCCAGCATTGTTGTCACCGATAAGAATAGTATAATCGTCCGGGTAGAGGTCAAGTTCCCGGATGCTGCGGTAATTTTCGATATGGACCCGGGTGATACGCATCGGCAAACCTCCTTGCGTGGCGTCGATGGCGGTCAGCGGGGAGCTCCCATGCATCCCAGCCAGCCGCGCTCAATTATTGACCGGGCTCTGGTTTGAGGTTGTATTTATCTTATATATAACAATAGTACAGCATTTTGGCAAATCAGCGGCAAATCCGCAACTAGGCTTTTTCGCTGTGGCTCCAGAATGACTGCAGGGTCTTGGAGATGGCCGGGGGATTCTTGATCTTCTCGTATTTGCGCCAGTGTGGCGGGAACAATTCCTGATAACTCCGGTGTCCGTAGCGCTCATCGATTAGCAATACCGCACCCCGGTCGCTCTCCGACCGGATAACCCGGCCGGCAGCCTGCAAGACCTTGTTCATTCCTGGGTAGCGATAGGCATACTCATATCCCCGGCCATGCTTTTGCTGGAAATACTCCATGATGGTATCCTGCTGAATGTTCAATTGAGGCAAACCCACACTGACCACCACCGCCCCGATCAAGCGGCTGCCCACCAGATCGATGCCTTCGGCGAATATTCCCCCCAACACGCAGAAGGCAATCAAGGTTCGCTGGGGCTGCGCTTCGAAGCCGGCCAGGAATTCCTCACGCTCCGATTCGGCCATATCGCTTTCCTGCACTACCGTTTCCACATCCGGAAACCGAGAGATGAATACTTCATAAACGTCCCGCATATATTTGTAGGATGGAAAATAGACTATGTAGTTGCCGGTTTGGGCAGATGCCAGGCTAGCGATCAGGCCGGCTATCTCTTCCCGGCTCCGATCCCGGTCCCGAAAACGGGTGGAGACCCGATCGGCCACCAATAGACACAGATTACTGGGATCGAAGGGAGAGTCCAAGGCCAGCAAGCCGTCTCCTTCCCCCCCGCCCAACATATCCCGGAAATATGGCAGGGGGGTGAGGGTGGCTGAAAACATTAGGGCGGAACTTCCTCTTTGCAAACACTCAGCCAGGAGGTGGGAGGGGTCCAGGCAGAACAACTTTACCGCAACTTCATGACGGCTGGCGTCGACCAGGGTGACATAGCGCTCGTCATACAGATCGGCAATGCTGATGAAGCTCAGGGAATCGAAATAGAGCTGCAGGAAGTCCTTGTCTTCTGCCAACTCCCGGTTTTCCTTCAGCAGCAATTCCGCACCGGATGCAAATTTGTTCACCAGCAAAATAAAGTCATCCGGTCGGGCCGGAACGGCCTGGCAACCGCTGTCGGGGCACTGCTTGCGCAGGTCGATCAGACAGCGATTGATCGAATTCAGCACCTTGTCCAGGGGCTTGCTGCGGCCCTTGTATTTCTTTTTGATTTGGAAGAAGTTGCTTTTGTTCAGCTGGGCCGAAAACATCTCCCGGGAGCGGTCGACCAGGTTGTGAGCCTCATCGATCAGGAAAACGTGATCACCGCCCCCTTCCGCGAAAAAGCGGCGCAGATAAGCCCTGGGGTCGAACACATAATTGTAGTCGCAGATGACGCAATCGGCCAGCAGGGCAAGATCCAGGGATAGTTCAAAAGGACATACCCGGTGACGACGGGCGTATTCCTCGATCACCGAGCGAGACAGGTCATCGCTAGCCTGGAAGGTATCCAGAATGGCTGTATTGATCCGATCATAATTCCCTTGCGCGAATTGGCAGTAGTCGGGGCGGCAGGCAGTCTGCTCACAGAAACAGATCTTGTCCTTGGCAGTCAAGGTCAGGGTCTTGAGCCGCAGTCCGCCCTCCCGCATCCTGGCCACGGCCTCTTCAGCCACGAGTTGGGTAGTGGTCCGGGCGGTCAGGTAGAATATTTTGGTGTTTATCCCCTCCCCCATAGCCTTAATGGCTGGAAACAATACAGATATGGTCTTCCCGACGCCGGTGGGGGCCTGGGCGAAAAGCCGGGTGCGGCCGGCTATGGCTCGATAGGCGGCTACCGCCAGCTGGCGCTGACCGGGGCGATAAGCGGGAAAGGGAAACTGCAGCAGCTTGATCGAATCATCCCGGGTCTTGATCCACTCCTCCGTCAGATTGGCCCATTCCGCGTATTGGGCTATGAGATGATTGACAAAGTCGCCCAGCTCAGTCATATCGAAGCGGCTGACAAAACTCTTGGACTCGTTGGTGTCCAGATTGATGTAGGTCAACTGTATCGATACCTCGGACAGATCATTCTGCACTCCGAAGATATGGGCATAACATTTGGCCTGTCCCCAATGGGCCGGGTCGTAATCTTCGCCGATCAAGCCAATAGGCAGCGCAGTGGTCTTTATCTCTTCGACGATATAAACCCCGTCCTGGCTGAAAACCCCGTCGGCACGTCCCTCCAAAAGGTATTCCTGGCCGTCGCAAAAGTAGCTTCCGGAAAGAAACGCCTCGCTGCGGTAATCCTTATACCTCTCCCGATTGGATTTCTGCCAAGCGCGATGAACCCGTGCGCCTTCCTGCATCCTGTTCCCGGACACAAATCGGTTGTCTATATCGCCGCTGCGCATCATCAGTTCAACCAGTTGCCGGACTGGAAGTTTGATCACCGTCTGCCTCTCCATTCCATAGAGATGATTCTCACACAATCAATTGCATGATAGCATAAAGCCCCGCTCTAGTCAGTTGCCGGGGGCAACCAGCGTTTTCCAAACGCTCCGGTAACCATAATATCCGATGCAAATGGATAAAATAGAATCGAAAGCGAGGTGAACGGATTTGCCCCAAATTGGAGATCCCTTTGTAGGGAACATCCCTAAAAAGCTCAATCAAGCAGAGCTGCTGCAAGCCCTGCGGTTCGATATTGCCGCCGAACTGGAGGCCATCATGGGCTATGAAGCCCACCTTCAGGCCACTGATGATGAACGGGTAAAAAAGATACTCACCCATATCGCTAACGAAGAGAGGCGTCATGTGGGGGAACTGCAGCAGTTAATGATGATGCTGGACCCCGGCCAGGAGGACTACGTTAGGCAGGGGATTCAGAAGATCCAGGATCAACAGAATCAAAATTTCCAGCAGCCCATGCAGTAAGTGCCGTTATGATGAGGGGATGGCTCCGGACCTTCGGTCCCGCCATCCCCTATTTCAAGCCAGTATCCAGCTGATTACCAACGATGTACTCCTGAATCTGCAGTCAACACCGGCCACAACCAATTACCTTGCACCTGCAGGTTAATCCAGTGAGTGTTTCTTCAGGGGCTTGGCCCCCAACGTGAGCCTTGAGCCGATTCCCCCCACACGGAGCAGAAATACCAGCGAAACAGGCCTTGATCCTTAAGCCGATTCTGCCGGTACCATCTTGGTCGTATATACAATCCCGATGGTCCCTAATCCAGTATGTAATCCGATCACCGGTCCAATGGTGCAGACAGTGATGGGGCAACGATATTTGTCTGACAGCTGTCGTTTGAGTTGAGCTGCCCTTTCCGGCGCATTTATGTGATGAACAATGATTTCCCGCAGCCCATAGCGCAGGTCATCCGCCGCCAGCAATTCCAGCATCCGCTGCACAGCCGCCGCTGTCCCCCGGGCTTTACCCCACAGATGAGTCATCCCAGCTTTCATATCGACGGTCAGGATAGGGCGGATCTTGAGTATGGTGCCCAGCAGCGCCGAGGCGGTGCCCATACGACCGCCCTTCCTTAGATATTCCAAGGTTTCTGGCACAAAGTAGAAATGTACCCGCTCCCGGATCATCTCCGCCGCCCGTATGGCCTCCTTGATATGCTGCCCGGCTTTGATGCAGCGCGCCGCCTCCAGAACCTGCATCCCCAGAGCCATGCAATTGGTGCGCGAATCCAGCACCTCAATGCAGGCGCCCGGTATTTCCTGAACTAGTTGTTCTTTAACACTCACGGCAGTTTGGTAGGTCCCGCTCATGGCGGAAGAAATAAAGATAGCCAGCACTTCATTGCCGGCCTGTATTATTTCCTTGAAAGCATTATACATATCACCCACCGGGGGTTGAGAAGAAGTAGGTATTTCCCCCGTTTTTTCTATCTTTCCATAGAAATAATCATAGTCGACCTCGGTCTCCACAAATGATTCATCACTGAAATGCACGCTCAAAGGCATGACCCGGATGCCCAATTCCTCCTGCTGGTCAATACTGATATATGCGGTGCTGTCAGTAAATATTTGCACGGCCATGCCTGGTTCTCCTCTCACCCATTATCATGACGGGAAAAGCAGGGTCCAGCCCACCGCACCCCGCTTGCTCCAGTTTCAATCTGGTTATTTCATGCGTTGCTCCCCAAACTGCCAAACCCTTCCTGAATATGATTATAACCCTTTGCTGACGAAAGCCTCAAGAACCCATCGGTCTCAAGTGTGCACCCACTTTGTAAATCACAGGGCGCTGCGGGCAATCTTGAAGCCGGCCTGCTCGGCAGCCTGGAAATCGAACACCTCGTCCAGGTGCATGCAGCAGACCCGGGAGCGCATTTCCACGGGGATAATTTGACAGAGTTGGCTGAACGAGAGGTGGGGATTGTTTTCCCCGCCGAAGCTGGATACATCCTGGTACAGCAGTTGGATTGAGCCCGCCCGGAATGCACCTAGGATCTGCTCCGGAATCGCCTTGGCGTCACCGCTGTAATAAAAACACCAGGATCCGTCTGCCGGTCTCACCACGTATCCATATGGGAAAACCTTCTCTGAATGATCGACGTCAATGGCTTCCAGTTCCCAGCAGAGATCCTGGGTGTCGATCACGAATCGGCCCCCGCTTGGATTCAGGAACTGGTAATACTCCTGGCTCACCCCCATCGGCCCCAATATGGCATCCACAACCTCGGGATGCTGGTAAACTATCGTCATCCGGGCCGATAATTGATGATGATTATATAGTATAAGATCACCGAGGCTGCCGACGTGATCGGGGTGAGTATGGGTTATTACCACCATGATGTCGGCCACACCCGACAACAGGCCACCCCGGACCATTGTGCCGAATACCGAACCGCCGCAATCAAACAATACCAATGACTTCCCCGCTTTATAATAGGCGCTGTTATTCCCCAGGGCAGCATTGAAGGCACTGCCGGTGGAAATGAACTCGAGCAAAACCCTAACCTCCCTCTTGTCATTTTGACAATAGTTTGCTTGTTATGAGGCCGGTATAGTCTCCGGCAATCAACAATCTGGCCGGGTCACAATCTGATCCACTACCTGGGTATCCATCCTATCCTTCGCCCTCTCTCCGTTTTCAAGGTGATAGCGAGGGTCACGGATTGTTTTTAGACCTGGTCTTGGAATATACCGCAAATCCCAGTGCTACTGCAGCCAGCAAGCCAACTCCATATATCGTCGGGTTAAGTTGGCCTGCCTCTGGTTGCGGTTCGGAGGTCCCGGTCGATGCCGATTGGTCTGTATCATTGTCCGGGGTTTGGGGAGACTCCGGAGTCGGATCGGGTGAAGTCTCCGGGGTCGATTGGGACTGAAGAACGGAGATCAGCTCCGCCTTCACCGCACTGTTACTGCCGGCCGCATTGCTCACGGTCAGGCGGACGCTATAAACGCCTGGCTCGATATAGGTATAGGATGGATTGGCGCTGGTGCTGTCTGTGGTCCCATCATTGTTGAAGTCCCAAGCCCAGGTGGTTGGCCCATTTGCCGATTGGTCGCTGAAATTGACGGTAAGCGGTGCCGGACCCGTGGTAACATCCGCCTTAAATGCGGGCACCGGCTGCACCGGGCCCTTCGGAGCAGGCTGGGAGCTGTTAATAATCAGTTCGGCCACGGTCTGGATGGAAAGCCCCGTGGTGGTAGGATATTTCTCCGCTCCGCTGTGGAAGTAGTACCAATATTGCGATTCTGCCGCCTGGTGCCAGTCCCAGTTGCCAAAGACATGCCAGCCCCAGGGATTGGTCGATGTGTCGGCAAACCATACCAAGCGCATGCCTTCTCTAAATCCGCTATCAGGATACTGGCCATTCCTGAACCAGCAGATCACCATGGGACCTTCCCGCGGGGAATACTGATAAACATTCTTACACGCAAAAGTCCGGCTGAATCCATCGGCAGCCTTGATTCTAAGCGTATCCCCCGGTTTCATGCCCCCTACCAATTCACACAGATCCTTAACATTATTACCTTTCAAAGCGCCCATATCTTTGGTCTCGATATTAGTGTCCTCTTCGGGATTCCAGCGCAGGGCCTGTTCGGCAGCCTCATCCGGTCCATCTATAAAAACCGGCCCCTGGTGGTAGTAATGGGTACTGCCATCCCCTAATACCGGTATGTTGGCGGGATTCATCAGCCAATGATAATCCACCGATTTCTGGGCCAGGATGGTGGTGCCGTCCGCAGCCACTTTCTTTATAGTGAGGCTGGTAGTGGGAGCTGCCGCAGCGAGTGGCGGCATGACTAGTGATAAAGCCATAAACAGAATTAGGGTCAGGGTTGCCAACATCCAGCTCCGCTGGCTTTTTTTCTGTTGATAAATCAATGCTATTCCCCCTCAGTCCGATTGATATGTCGCAAGAAGACATGCAACCACTCAAAGTGCCGGTATTGATTGCAAGCAAAACCTCGCTCCTGGCAGGAAAAATGCGAACTACAATTTAATCATATTCTAGCCCCTAAACAGATGTACAGAGGAAGGAGCAATGGTTACAAACACTTCTTGACCCAGATCCAGCCCCATTCGGTCAAAGCTGGGCCGGGTCAACAGGCAAATCAGCTCGGGCGGCAGTTCAGCCTTGATGTTGACCAGGGTTCCCTTATTGACGATTCCGGTGATAACTGCGGGAAAGGTATTGGGAGTACCCTCGGTGGGGCGAGTGGCGGTTATGAAGACATTCTCCGGACGCACGGCGGCCCAACATTCGCCTTCAATATTGGTTGCTACTACCAGTTCAGTATTTCCGACCTTAAACCAGGTTGTTCCTTCTCTTCCTCTTTTGGCCACACCGGAAAAAACATTCACCGCCATGGTAAAGCGGGCAACAAACTCGGACTCGGGGCTGTGGAATATTTCATCCGGGGTACCCACCTGCCTGATGGTTCCTGCCCCAATGACCGCCAGGCGTGTCCCCATGGTAACCGCCTCCTCGAAATCGTGGGTCACATGCAGAACGGTCACGCCCAATTCACGTTGCAGTCTGGTCATCTCGTGGCGCACTTCTTCCCTGGTCTGCGGATCCAGTGCCCCCAAAGGCTCATCCAGGAGCAGAACTTCCGGATTGGTTATCAGGGCCCGGGCCAGCGCCACTTTTTGCTTCTCTCCCCCACTCAGGTTCTTGGTCCGGCGGGACAACAAAGGGGCGATTCCCAGCAGGGGTGCTACTCGTTCCAGTTCCCGGCTGATTTGTTGCTCCGGCTGGCGCCGCATCCTAAGTCCAAAAGCTATGTTCTCCCTGACAGAGAGGTGCGGGAACAGGGCACAATCCTGGTAAACCATGCCCACGTTGCGCTTCTCCGATTCCAGTCCGGTAACATCCCGGTCACCGATGCGAATCGAACCCGAGGCGATTTTGTGCAGTCCAGCGATGGTCTCCAGTAAAACTGTTTTACCGGAAGCTGACGGTCCCACCAGTACGAAATAATCTCCGCTATTGATCTGCAGGTTTACATCGCGCAGGGCAAATCCGGGCAGATGTACATTTATTCCCTCAATGCTAATCATAGTCCGGACTCCTTCGCAGAAGGGTTTGAATCCCTACAAAGACCATGGCGCTGATGACCAGCATGATGGCTGCCACCGGTATGGCCTGCGCCAGCCCATAGGTCTCGAACCGTTCATAAACCAGGATCGGAGCTACGGTAGGATGATAGGTAAGGATTATGATGGCCCCAAATTCACTCATGCCCCGCGCCCACATCATCATGCTGCCGGCCAGGATACTGCGCCAGGCGAGGGGGAATGTGACCCGGAAGAATACCTGCCAGGGAGAAGCCCCCAGGGTGCGGGCTACCTTCTCCAAGCGCACGTCTACCTTGCGAAAACTCTCCCGGGCGGCGCTGATAAGGATCGGCACGCTGACGAAGAGCATGGCGATAACGATTCCCGCCACCGAGTCGACGAATTGGATGCCAACCGCGCCGAAGGCCTCCCCCACCATAAAATTGCTGCCAAATACGAACAACAACGCGATGCCAGCAGCCGAATGCGGGACCACAATGGGTAAATCAACCAATGCTTCCATGATACCTTTGCCGGGGAACTGATATCTGGCCAAGAGATAGGCCAAGGGCACGCCCAACATGAATCCGATCGCCGTGGAAATCAGGGCGGCATAAATAGTCAATCCGATAGACCGCATGGTATCGGAATCCAACAGGGCCAACCATAACGCCTGCTTGTCGGAAAGGAACACCATCTTGAAAAGCGGGGCCAGAATAAATAACAGGATTATGCCACCCAGCACTGCCAACATCAAGGTGAAGCCATGGCTCCCCCAATGACGCTTCCCGTTTGGCTTGATTGGCTCCTTGTCTGGCTGCATATTAATCTCCTAAAACCAAGTTTGCAGGGTCTCTGGCAGGGCTTGGGGATTATCACACAATGGCGACGATAACAACGGCTGGTAGGACTGATCGAAAATACCCTGCCCGTCAGTACTCAGTATAAACTCTATGAAACGAGCCGACTCCTGAGGATGGAGGGCGTTGTTGGGTATGGTCAATCCGTATACTATCCGGGTGCCCTGGAAATTAGGAACTACCGAAGCAAAGCGCCTGAAATCGAGATTGACCTCCACCTGCTGGTATTGCGGTTCGAAATCAGGGCTGCTCAGGTCAATCCCGACCGGCAAGGCGAGAAACTTCAGCCCTCGCTGTTTGGCTACGCTTTCATACTCGAAGGAATAGTCCAAATCACCCGATTCCAGCAAGGCCATCAATTGGATACTGTAGCTGCGCAATTTTACCCGCGGCTGGGTGGTCTTAACCACCTCGGGAACATTTATGGTGTCAACATCCCCTTCGGTGCTGATCTTCATTGTCGGGTCCAAGGCTGAGCCTATAGTCCTTTCGAATATCGTGTCATCCTGGTAATAATCCTCCGCCAATTGTATCGCCATCAAGGTGCGGTAGCCCATGGCATCGATACGGGGGTCGGCCAGACCTATGGTTACGTCGGGCCGGGACATTATTTCATGCCAATTGTCGGCATTGATCTCTGCCGCATAGGCACTTTCATCCTTGTAAGCGATCCCCAACCGGTTGGTGGAAAACCTGATGGTCCAATCCGCATATGCCTGGTCACCGTCAGGCATTGCGCTGGAGTACATCATCAGCGGGATAAGCTGAGCGTCGGCCACTGCGGTTATATCAGCAATGTCCCCCAATTCGGTCACTGCTCTTATAACCTGAACGCTGCCGTGTCCCTCCATCTGAACGTCGATCCCGGGATTTTGCCTTTCGAATTCCTTTTCCAGGGATTGAAATGGCACCAAAAGACTGCCGGCAATTATCACCTTTAGTTTCACCTGGTCATCGGACGGCTGTTGACCTGGCCGCGAACAGCCCGCCGTTCCGGCCATAATAGCCATAATTAACAGGAGACACAGGTGCTTATGCATTTTTTGCATAAAGCCCCACCACCTTCTCACGTCTATTAAGCATTTCTTTCTTAAGGCGCTTTCAGAACTTCGAGCTTATTGACCCACTTGACCCAATAGTTGCCCTCGGTCAGGAGGTTGGGAGGGGAACCTACAATGGCAATGCGCAGGGGTTTGCCGTCTGCATCGGACAGCAGCCTGCTGTCCTGCTGGTACATCAGGATCGTCTTCAATTCCTGGTGCGGCACCTCCTTGAGTTCGGTGCTGTAAGTAATGAAATCGCCCATCACCTGTTCATAGCTTAGTACGGTAGAATATCCGTCCCGGGCCGAAACCATCAGGGCTTCATTAGGCTTGATCCCCCCCACTATATTGCATAACTCCTCCAAAGTTACCCCCTTGGCCTGGTAGGGCCCGAAAACGATGCCCACGGTGGAGAAAAACCCGCCATTCCCTTCATGGGCCGGTAACTCCCTTATATCCTGGAAGGACAACACCTTTTGATTGCCGTCACTGCCAACCACCGTCAATTGCCAGCCTTTGGTTTCCTCGTCAGGCCAGTTCTGCCAGGGTTGGATGTAAGCCAGTACTGATACCAGGATGAGCAAAACCCCTGTAAATAGTATAAGTAAAGACTTTCTATCTTTCATATCGTTTTTCTCCTCGCCCAAAAGTACCAGCCCACCAATGCCAGACCAACCAATCCCAGACCTATGGACAGCCAGGGCAGGCTCTGCTCCGGTTCAATTGCGTGGGATTCATCGGCTGTTGATAACTCCAGATTGGCCGGCACTCCCCCGCTGTAAATCCTTACTTCTTTTATCCATTTCCCAGATAAGCCGTTGGTACTGGGGTATTGGCCTTCGAAGAAGTGTTGGTACTTTTCCTGGGGCAAAGCCAATTTCATGTCGTTGTTGCCAAACACCGGTTTGCCGTCCTGGTTGGTCACGTCCGTCATGAATACGATCTGCATGGCACTGCCATAGGCATTGTTGGCCGGATATCCGACTCCATAACGTTCTCCCTCATCGGCTTCTTCCCCATTAAACCAGCAGATGGCTATTACTCCTTGAACGGGTAAAGGCTGATAGATATTGTGGTATGCAAATTCGGTATGCCAATTGTCCACCGAGACCAGCATTACCTCGTCATTCTCGGCCATCCCGCCGACCAGATCGCACAGGTCTCGGACCGCAGATCCTTTTACCGCGCCCTTGTCCTTAAGATTTTGCGTTTCTGCGGGATCCCACAAATCGCCTTCAAATACCGGCCCCTGATGGTAATAATGGGTCTTCCCATCCCCGTATACCTTCAGGTTTTTCTCCATCCACTGGTAGTCGACGGTTTTCTCCTCCAGGACAGTAATACCATCCTCCCCATACTTGACAATATGCAAAGAATCAGTGGCGCCAGCTCCCAATACCGATTGGGGCATGGAAAACTGGAGCATCATCAGGGTCAAAAATAGAATTAGATAATACCACCGTGAATAGACCTTGGCTGACATAATTACACTCCTCCGATAACCGGCTGGCAGGCCGCACAAAACAAAAAAGCATGCTCCCACTGCCAATGATTGCAACTTCTTTGTTCAGGATGTTAAAAAGAACTTCTCGAAGACCGTTCCGGCCGGCAATTCCTGTACCGTCCGGCCATCTTCCGAGATTATCGCCACCTGCACCACTTCAATGGTGGTTTTACGGGCATCAGGGTCTACGGTGACTCTCAGATAGCCCAGACTCCTCTCCAGGCTATTCTGATAACCGTCAAACTTAGAACTGTTCAATACATAATAGGGGCCACCCCCTATTCCCACCGACATATACATGATGTCGTTTACAAGATAACGTTCATAGGCGTGGACATCGCCGCTCCAAACTGCATCGACTTCATTGCGGATAAATAGTCCTTCCCATTCGTCTTTTAAATTTTCCCACCCCCCAAAGTGATTTGGTTCGGAGGTATAAAGAGGATGGTGGCAGAGGACAAATTTCCACTCCTTGTCAACCGCCAAGACCTGACTGAGCCATTGCTTTTGGTCCTGAGGATCGTTTACGGAGTCCAAAACGACAAACTGGGCATCGCCACACTCGAATGAGTAATAAGGTGGAACCGGGAACAGACCCTCCAAAGCTTCTCCATCATGGTTGCCGCGGGCCGGGTAAACAGTCTTCTTCGCCCCCATCTCGCGGCTGGCTTCAAAGTACCGATCCCAGTTGGCAGAATCCTGGCCATCGTTAACCATATCGCCAGTATTCAGGACGAATAGAATATCTGGATCCTTGGCGATTCGGTCCGCCACCAACTGGTGTCTGTCTGTCTGACTGAAGTTGGGCAGTTCGTCCTGGGTATCGCCATATACAGCAAAGGCAAACCTACCGGTCTCAGGCAAGGTTGAGAAACTATAATCGTTTGTTTCCTGTTTACCGCATATAACCTTGTAATGGTAGACGGTACCTGGTCCCAGGCCGCCGATGCCGATATGGTGCATCTGCCCGGTAATATCATCGCTAACCTTTTGGTCGTATTTCTTGTGAAGTTTGTAGTATTCCTCGCTGGCATAATGAACTTCGGCGGTAGTTGGCTCCACCGTCTTTATGCTGACAGTCGTACGGTCGGTACCGGTTCCGCTCATATAAGGACCCCAGAGCGGGGTGAATACCTGGGCCTCGGGTCCGTTCTCAAAAACGCTGGATGAGCAACCGGAGCCAAGAGTCATCAATGCCATCAGGACCATGGCTAAACCTAACCAGGCCATTCTATGGCCAAGAACCACCAAGCTCCTACTTGCCCGCATCCAGCCGCCCTCCTCCATCGTTCCTTATTGCCGCTAACCAGTCAGCTCCATGGGCCCTTAAGCAGGTTTGATAAGGGCGGTATCAGCCGCCCTTATCATTCACACAATCAACCTTGTATTCATTTTTCGAGAAACCCTCAGAGTGTGTTATTCAAGTTACTTTTTAGCCAAGGCATTGACAATCACAGTTACCGCTTCGGCCCGGGTGGCTTGACCCTGGGGATTGAACACATTGCCGGGGTAACCGGACAGGATACCTTCCTTTACCGCAGTGGCGACCGATCCTTTAGCCCAGGCCGCGATACTGCCGTTGTCGGCAAAGGTTGTTTCATCTGCGCCTGCCTCCAGCTCCAATGCCTTGATGATCATTACTGCCATCTGCTCACGGGTGATCTGGTCATTGGGGCCGAATCTGGAAGCGTCATAACCGCCGGCAATGCCTAAAGCAGTGGCGGTGGCGATAGAATCCTTGGCCCAATGGTTCGCGGTATCGGCAAATGCTGTACCGGTCTTGGGCGGGAACTGGAAAGCCTTGACCAGTATGGTCGCAAACTCAGCCCTGGTGATAGTAGCATTTGGTTTGAAGCTATTGTCGGGATAGCCGCTGACTGCCCCCATGCTCACCAGTTGTTCTATGTTGGCCTGGGCCCAATGCCCGTTGATATCGTTGAGAGCTGCGGGTTTAACCAACTTGATGCTTTCAATCTGGGAAATGGACATTGATCCGCTTACAGAGGGACCTACCAAACGAAGCGGCCAGTTTTCGTCAGATTGTGGTATGGCGACGCCGTTCAGGTTGTTGGCAATAATATAGTTGTTGTTGCGGATTATGTCCTTGCTGTTGATGGTGATGGAATGCTGGTCGGCAGCAGTGATTACCAGTTGATATCCTCCGTTGGCCAGAGCTTCATTAAAGGCATGGTCAGAGTGCTTATCAGCATCATCGACGAATCCGGCCAGGAACCACAGCGGCATGCCTTCCCATACCCGGCCCTTGGAGTCGGTGTAGGATGCTTTGTGGTTTGCACCGAATTGGCAGGCCAGGGCTTGCTCGAAATAGGTTTTGTTGACCGTTTCTTGTAAACCACCGACTGATTGTCCATCCAACTGCAGGTTCCAATCATTGACTGGCACCGAATATATCTTGATCTGGGTGATATACTTTGACGATAAACCAGCACAAGAAGGATATTGAACATTGTTATCATAGTAGTAGTGCCAGTATTTTTCCGGCAGGGTTTCGTGCATGTCCCATTGTCCATAGACATGGTCGCCATCGGGGGTAAACATCAACCGCATACCATCTGCATAGTCAGGAACATATTTTCCGTCCGCCCACCAGGCTATGATGGCATCACCTTGGCGTTTCTGTACAGCCGGATCGGTATAGATGGAGGAATAGGGAAGTCTGGTCTCATAGCCGTCAGCGGCTACCAACACTATTTCAGTACCAGATCCCATGCCTCCGACCAGCTCGCACAGATCCTGGATACGGGAACCTTTCACAGCATTTTCTATTTTATAGCCGCCCGGGTAAGTCTCGGCCTGATCCCAAACATCAGCCGGATTACCTGTAATTCCCTCATAGCGGTATACGGTCTTCCCGTCCCCAACTACGGCCAGATTCTTCTCCATCCACATATAGTCTACGGTCATCTCTTTAACGATAGTGGTCTGGTCTTCCGCAAACTTGATGATGCGCAGTTCGGGAATAGGCCGGGCGGTTCCAAATTCGGTCAGTTCGATTTCCGCTATGTTACCGACACTGGTCCCCCCCAAGCTGCCGTCAGCTTTGGCCACTCCCGAGCCAACCAAACGCAGCGGTGCAGAATCGGTAAGAGCCTTGCCGTTCATCTTGTTGGCGACGATATATTTGTCGCTGTTAGCCACATCTTTGCTGGAGAAATCCTTGGTATAACCATCGGCCGCTTTTACCAGAATGGTGTAGCCAGCCTGAGCCTGGCTGAAGTTAAAGGAATGGGGTTCGAGGTCATCAATCCAACCAGTCAGGAACCACAGGGGTATACCCGACCAGACGTTACCGTCCTTATCGGTCCATTCTACCAGGTGACCGGAAGAAGGACAGGCCAAACCCGCTTCAAATTCAGCCTGGGAAATAACGTCACTTATCTTGCCATTAAGAGCCAGATTCCAACTGCCAGCCGCTGCGGGAGGAGTCAAGAAGTCAGGTATGACTATCTTGGCGATACTGCCTATCGCCTTGCCACCAAGAGTCCCATCCTCCTTGGTCTTGGTAACACCGTTCCCCACCAGCCGCAGGGGGGCTCCTTCGGTCAATGCTTTGCCGTTGATCTTGTTGGCGATGATGTAGTCATCGCTTCCAGCGACAGCCGCAATATCGAATGTCTTGCTGAATCCATCGGCGGCAATGACATCGATTGAATACCCCGACTTGGCCAGGGCCTCATTGAAGGTCAGTCTGTTGCCTTGCTGGATGTCATCAATTGCTCCCAGCAATACCCACAACGGCACACCGGAATAGACGTTGCCCGTTTTGTCGGTCCACTCCCGGTAATCAGCCGAGGCAGGGTTGGCATAGGTGTTCTCAAATTCCTCCTGACTAATGTTTACGCCGACTTGTCCCATCAACTCCAGGGACCATGCTCCTGTAGCTGCCGGGAGGTCAGACAACTCGATGCGTACAATATGGCCAACCTGCTGTCCGCCAAATACTGCTGAACCTTTCAGGTGCAGCGGCCAGGAATCCTTGCCGGCAGCGGTCTGCTTAGGCAAGGGCTGTCCGTTCAGAGTGTTGGCAACAAGATACCCGTCATTGCGGGCAATAGCTGAGCTTTCGAAAGTTGCCTTCCAACCGTCGGCTGCAATAACATCAATCTTATAGTTCTTGGTGGCCAGCTCATCGTTAAAGTTGATGTGGTCGCTTCCCACGTCGGGGTCATCATCAACCATTCCTACCAACAGCCATAGTGGCACTCCTCCCCACACATTGCCGTCAGCGTCGGTCCATTGCACCTGATGACCTGAAGAAGGACATGCCAGGCCTTGCTCAAAGAAGGCCTTGTTTACAGAAGCTGACTTGACTCCTGATAGCTGCAGAGTCCAATCAGTGTTATCGCCTGATGGGGTTACCGGGGTTACGGGGGCTGCGGGGGTTACCGGAGTTGCCGGAGCTGCCCCGCCTGTAGATACTACAGTTTTCACCGCCGCCGTTGCGGCCGCTTTTACAGCATTCAGGTCATTGGAGTCCTCAATGCCGGCGGCGAAGTAGTATTCTACCTTGTCGCCATTTTTCAGCGCGATAAGATTCAGCGCTCCGGCGGGATTATTATAACCATCCTGGAATACGTCATTGACATATGCGTACCATTTGCTGCCGCCCTTGACGTAATTGTAGGTCTTGATATTGTCCAGAAGAAGCGCCCCGGATGTAGCGTAATTCTTGTCTGTTGCATCAAAAGAGATTCCAGCTGCTTGAAGTACGCCCAGAGGTGTCGCCTGGTCTACTGTGTAAGTGCCCCCTCCAGAGTTATAGGCGGTTACTGTAAAGGAAGTGCCTGGGGTAACATTTACCGTCCCATCATAAATCACATCAACGGCAGCGGCACTTGCTGCTGCCGGTGAGAATACGGCAGCAAAAACCATCAACATTGCCACCAGTATTACTCCCCAACGTTTTCTCCCTAATCGGTTCAAAACCAAATCCTCCTCTCAATCAAATTAACGGTTGCCAGATAAGGTAGTGATCACCCCTTCCCCGCAGAGCGATTGAAACAGCTGGGTCTGACGCCAACTTGTTTCCGCGCCTCGATAATCCTTTGCTGATGCATCCATCCCCGGTCTGGTTCAACCACCGGCCTGAAATAAAATGGCCGAGCCCGCTTATGCTGAAGTCTCGGCCGTTGCTATCGATTCGTTTCACTCTCCTTTCCAAATACAGGAGGTGCCGCAGTTTCCCGCTGCACCTATCGTCTCAGTCTTCATACCAAGTGGATTAGAAAGCTAAGATCGGAGAAAGTTATTCGTTATTATTGTATACATTTCGTCCCGTTATTGTTTATTCCTGCTCATCGGGCCAGGTTTTTTCACAAACTGGCACACGACGCCAATCTGCACCTTTATTCCGATTCCTTGAACTGCTTTGATAAACCCATCATGCTTTCTTTTACGCTACTCCTTGATTACCGTTAAATCAGATACCGGTTTGCGGGGCAGATGCTTTTCCGGGTCGGCACTATAGCCGGCCACGACTATACTGACCAGATCCAGATGAGGCGGTATGCCCAGGATTTCCTTGGCGACGGGAGTGTCATAGAGAGAGAACCAGAGGGTATTAACGCCTAACGCATGAGCCGCCAGCATGATGTTTTGGATCGCCGCACAGCAGGAATACGCGTAGCCGGTCCCTTGTTCCTTGATAAACTGGTCCGCGCCGGTATCCTTGGGATCGGCCGCTATTGCAATCAGAACCGGGGCCTGGACCAGGAATTCAAATGAATACTTTGAAACCCATTTCCAGCCGCTTCTGGCAAAGATGGTCTGAGCTGTCGCTTCACAGGATTCCTTCAACTTCTGCTTGAGGATTGGATTCTTGATGACATAAAACCTCCAGGGCTGCAGGTTCATCACCGAAGGCGCCCACCCGCCTGCCTCCAGGATCTTCATCAACGTACCGTCTTCGATTTCCTGGCCATTATAGTTCCGGCAACTCCATCTCTCTTTCAAGGCTGTAAAAATGTCCACGTTTGCTCGTCCTCCTTCTCCAATACTCTCCGTTGACAACAAGAGTGCTGGGGCAACTACAGGAATCATCCCATTGGAGGCCGTCCGGTTTTCCTTGCCGAGGCCTTCCCATACTTGCATTCTACGGTATTCGGCTATCAGTTACAAAAACAATTACTAATGATTTCGTAAACGCACATTTCAGAGTTCTGTATTCGGCAGAATGTATACTGTATATTGTCTTGCTACTGGCGACACCCTTTTATATGCTATAGGTTGAACAATATTTGGAACAGAGGTGTATTGATGACCAAGAGAATAAAAGCTGCCATCATTGGTTTTGGAAATGTAGGACGCTATGCCGTCGATGCGGTGTTGGCCGCGCCGGACATGGAACTGGCGGGCATTGTTGAGCCCACTGCTGCCGGTAACGGATCATCCCCTCACAATCTGGTCTCTACCATCGAGGAACTGGAGTCCATCGATGTTGCCGTACTGTGCATCCCCACCCGGGCAGTTCCTGAAGTTGCCGCCCAACTCCTGGTCAAGGGGATCAACACCGTCGACAGTTACGATATTCACGGCCAGTTGGCCGACCTGCGCCTCCAGTTGGATACCATTGCCAAGGCTCATGGCTGTGTAGCCGTCAATTCCGCCGGCTGGGACCCCGGTACCGATTCCATGGTCCGCTGCATGTTCGAATTCATGGTCCCACGCGGTTTGACTTATACCAACTTCGGACCAGGCATGAGTATGGGACACTCGGTAGCCGCCAAATCAATCCCCGGGGTGGAAAACGCCCTCTCCATGACAATTCCCGTAGGCACTGGTGTGCACCGGCGCATGGTCTATGTGCAGCTTGAACCCGGCGCCGATTTTGAACAGGTAGCCGCAGCGATCAAACAAGATGCCTATTTCGCCAAGGATGAGACAATCGTAAAACAGGTGGCCGATGTAGAAATGCTGCTGGACATGGGCCATGGCGTTAATATGGAGCGCAAGGGGGTTTCGGGCGCCACCCATAACCAACTACTCAAATTCGGCATGAAGATCAACAATCCCGCCCTGACCGCCCAGATCATGGTGGCCGCAGGCCGGGCCAGCCTGAAGCAGAAGCCCGGGGCTTACACCATGATCCAGATCCCCATCATCGATTACATGTACGGGGAACCAGACGAGATCATACGCCATCTGGTGTAGTTCATTGTCCAGGCCGTTTTTTACATAACATTGATTCCAATGATAAAAGAGACCGTCATAAGGCGGTCTCTGTATCATCTCTATCCTCTTATCCATCCGACTACAGCAATCAGTGATCGGTTCGTGATCTTAAAAGGTAGGCCGGGTCAGTGGCGGCTCCAATCTTGATCGCATATGATGATTTGCGGGCAATATCCTCATCGGTAACAATATGAATGTCCAGCAAGCCCTTCGAAGTGTAACCGGTTTTGAGGTAATTCATCTCAGCCAGGCTCAGGCTCCAGCCATCCATCCACAACATCAGCTCTTCTCGCTGTGATTCCGATCCCCGGAAATGAATTATCAGGTCTATATCGCTGCCGGGACCGGCCTCACCGCAGTTGGTGCTGCCAAATAGGTAGATGGCTTCAATTCCAAACCGCTCCATATCGGCCGTCGCAGCGATGCGTTCAGCCATGTAATGACGCCAGCGCCAGAATTTATCTTCCTTCGGACCTAAATCAATCTGACCCTTGACGGCGGTTTGTTGAACCGGTTCCAGGCCTTCTTCTCGTGCCAAAGGCAGGCCCAAATAGCCGATCGCCTCCCCTAGTTCCGCATTCATGGCAATATGCAAAACCATACCTTCATACTCGGCCGGAACATCGATGACCCGGACAACCTCCTGAAGATGGCTGTATTCTGGCAGTATCTGGGCCAACAAGTTACGCGAACCAAGGAAAAAGGACTCTTTGAATACCACCTGATCGTCATCCGGATATAGAGGCAGGTAGCGGATGTTGGACTCCACCAGATCCTGAAAGAAATGGGTGCCAAAGGACAACTCCGGCACATACTTCAACTTCTGGCGGGCGACCTCGATTAAAGCGGCGGTATTATTGATATCGGCATAATTAACCTGCACACCCAGGCGGATATCGCCCCGGCTGCCCCACCGGCCTGGCCCCATGAGCACGAAGTGGTGCTTGGGCAGAAGCATGTTGAGCTTGCCTACCGCCCGGCCCACATTGACCAAGTCTTCCAGTCTCTGCAGCTGGTTGTAACCCCCGGGGTCCACATACACGATATGGGAAATATCCCTAATCAAACCGTTGGATACGTAGCGATTGGCTGAAAACACCATGTCCCGGCTGGGGATGTCTTTGGGTATGGCGGCCGGCGCGATCTCTTTACTAAAGCTCTGGGGACGGCATTGCAAGAGATAGAAGTCTGTTCCGTCGGAGGCAAATTCGATATCCACCGGGGTCCCTAATTTCTCCTGCAGCACCTTGAGAATAAGATGTACTTGTTTCATGAACGGGGTGTCGGTTATCAGACCATCGAAGGTGACCAACAGCTCGTCACGGGCGAAGTCCACGCTGAATGGATTGGCCGGACGAACATAATCATGCTCATAAACCGATATGATTCGGTGGGCCTGGGGTATTAAATGGCCCCATTCCTTTAGAAACGCTGCAATCTCCACTGTTTCTACGATGTTTTTCTCCAAATTGATGACATCAGCCTTCTTGGGAGAATAGCGTCTGATCTCGTCCGGCACCGTATTTACCCTGAGCCGGGGCTGGCCGGGAGATACCAATACCGGGAAATCATCGGTCAGGCGGTCCACAGCCCGGGTGCCCAACCCCATGACCAGCCGCACCAAGCCGTCCTCCCGCTTGATCCGTGACGACCAGCGGAATTCGTTGTTGCTGAAAGCAACCCCGGAATAGGCAGGCACAAAGTATGGCCCTACCCGGGAACCTACCACTTCCTGAATCAGAATCCCCATTTCTTCCGGGTAGTCGAGCAATCCCCTTTCCGCTCGGTACTGGATGGAGTTGGGGCTGTAAACCGACGCATAGACCTCGGCGATAGCGTCAATGAGTTTTTCCAGGCGTTCCCGCTTGCTTCCCTGATTGGCCAGGAAGAGGCTCTTGTATTTGCCGGAGAAGGCAGCCCCCAGCTGGTCCTCCAGCAGGCTGGAACTGCGCACGATAATCGGTACTTCGCCAAAATCATCCAGGGCCATGGCCAGGCTCTTGACCAATCCGGCGGGAAACTCAGAGTTCTTCATGATGTGGACTATATTGGGATAATCAAGCCGGACTTCATAAAGGTCTTTGTACTTCTGTACCCTCAGCTCTTCCAGACGATTGAGGTGAAGGAATTCCTTAAGCGCATCCGTAGCGACATACCAGGACCGGGGCACTTTTATTGGGTCCAATGCCGGGTTTTCCCGGCTGCTTTTCTCGATTATTTGCTGGGCCAGAACGAGCCCGGTACCTTTGCCGCCGATCTTCCCGCGGCTGCCCTCGGGATAAATAAGGTGGTTGACGATTTCGTAGAAGTCACTTATTTCCAAATAGGGACGGGCGATGTTGATGAATTCGAGTTTGTCAGAAAGAAAACGATTTATTAAGGCTACCACCAGCCAGCGTTCCATGGGCGAAAAGCGCAGGGCCCCGCCTTCGCCCGAATTCCGGTAGCGAGTGATCAGCCGGCCGATCTCGGCCACGGAAGAATTTATGCGGTCAACCGCCTTGATCAAGGGGTAAGCCTTCTCCTCCTGAAGCCATTTCCTCAAACGCGCCGATATCTCCTCATCGCTCAGATGACGAGCCGCTATCTTGAAAGCATGATTGGTGATGTTGATCAAGTCACCCAGTGGAAATTTTTCGCTGGGGTAGTTCTGTTCGAGGGTGTCATTGTAGAGGCGGGCGCCTTCGCCGAACACCCACAGTACTTCCTCGGCCTCCCGGACCCCGTTAAGGTACAGGTAATTGATCATTTTCCGGCACAGGTGCCGCAGCATGCTCTGGTCAGTGCGTCCGATCAGATCCAGGATTATCATCCACTCGTTTACTGGCCCCCCGCCCATATATAACCCGCTGCGGGAGCTGTTCCATTCCTGGATGACTTGTTCCATATAGCGGTGCTGTATTGTCTGGCTAATGCGTTCGCTGATGGTGCGCAGCAGTTTGCGTTCCTTTTCCAGGAAGTAACCTTCCGGGTCGCGGGGTACCTGCGTCAGGTAAACCACCGCAATCTGCCCGACTTCCTTCCCGCCCACCTTAATGGGAGCGGTCAGCGACCACGGCGAACTTACGTACCCGGGTGTGCTGTAACCACAATTCTCATAGGTGATCATGGCCCGGCAAACATCCGGGAACTGCCAGCCCGAGGGCATCACCAACGTTATCTGCTGGAATATCTCCGGCAGGGACAGACGTTCGTTGTTAAGGATCTCATCAACCTGGTACAGGCAATTGAGTTCCTTGGCCCTCTCTCTGAGGCTGGCCAGATTGTATTCAGCGCCCAAATCGTGCTCATCCATATGCTCACCTGTGTGCCTTACGGCACGTCCTGGTAATAGATAGTATTCTTATACCCAGCCCCGCATTTTGGCAGCGTGGGCTACCCGGTTGATGGAAATCACATAGGCTGCATCACGGGTGTAAATGTTGTGGCGCTGTGCGATATCGCGTACCGCCCGGAAAGCGGAGGTCATCTTTTGGTCCAGCTTCTCCAGCACCTCGTCCTTTTCCCAATAGTAGTTGGCATTGGACTGCACCTGTTCGAAGTAGCTGCAGGTAACGCCGCCGGCATTAGCCAGGAAGTCTGGTATTACAAAAATACCGCTATTGCGGATAATCTCATCCGCTTGGGTATTGATCGGCCCGTTGGCACCCTCTGCGATTATCTTGACCTTCTTACTGATTTTGCCCACATTGTTCAGGTTTATTTGATTCTCCATGGCGGCCGGGATCAAAATATCTACATCCTGCTCGATCCAAGCATCACAGGGCTGCACCTTGCATCCCAGATCCAAAGCCTTGCCTTTATCGATGCTCCCGTAAGGATCGGTGATGTTAGGCAATTCCCGAGCGTCCAAGCCGTCGTCATTGGTGTATGAATAGGCCATCTGGTCGGCATGGTCCCAACAGGAAATCGCTACGATGTTGCCGCCCAATTCCTGATACAGCTGAGCCGCGTACTGGGCCACATTGCCGCAGCCCTGAATGCTGGCACTGGTGTTCTTGATATCGATCCCCATTCCTTCCAGGGCTTCGCGGATGGTGTATACGACTCCATACCCGGTAGCTTCCGTCCTGCCCAGGGAACCACCCATCTCCACCGGTTTGCCGGTAATAAAGCCAGGATATCTTCCCCCGTGGATGGTTTCAAACTCGTCCAACATCCACAGCATATGTTTGGCATTGGTCATAACATCCGGAGCGGGTACATCTATTACCGGACCTACATCCTGAGCCACCTGGCGAACCCAACCGCGGCATAGTCTTTCCTGTTCTCCTTCGGATAGATCGCGGGGATTGCAGATAACGCCGCCCTTGCCGCCACCCAGCGGGATGTCAACAACAGCGCATTTCCAGGTCATCCACATGGCTAGAGCCCGGACGGTGTCTACGGTCTCCTCGGGATGAAAGCGGATTCCGCCTTTGGCCGGGCCGCGGGCGTCATTATGCTTCACCCGATACCCATTGAAAATGCGGGTACTGCCATCGTCCATTCTTACCGGGATGGTGAAATGGTATTCCTTCATGGGTTGGCGCAGCAGTTGTCTGGTAGCATAATCGAGTCCGATAATTTCTGCTACCCGGTCGAATTGGGCCTGGGCGTTCTCGTAGGGATTGTAGGTCGATGATGTCATTTGATTGCCTCCTCAAAAGTCGAATAATCACATAAAAGTATAACTTAATTTATTGTACATTGTTGAATGTATACAGTATTATAAGGGGCCATGACAAGCGCATAATACCGGGCTTACTTGCATATTGGAGAAGTCGTATGGACATGATTTTTATCCTGGCAGAGGTCTAAATATATCGCTTTATTCTAAGGTTGTTGATTCCTAAGTCCCGCTGCCGGGAATATTAAAGACTGCAGACCGCTTAAATAATCCTCCAGATCTTCCGTAATCCAATTTTAGAATAATGGCCGAAATTAGTGTACATCCTAGTACTAGATTTTATTAAAGGAGCATTCCTGTAATCCCTAAGAAGGATCTTTGAAAAAAGAGACGCCAATCCCTACAATGAAAATGTGCTGAATCCCGCAAAGAAAGGCACAAATTCAAAGTTGAGGAGGCGTCCCTATATGAAAAGTACACAAAACGAGAAGATTTCGCAAATCAAAATTTCGACCCTGGTGGTAGGTATCGATGTGGCCAAGGAAACCCACTATGCCAGAGCCTTGGATTTCAGAGGCATGGAGCTGTCCAAGCTGCTTAGATTCAGCAACACTCGGGAAGGCTTTGAAGAGCTGGAGCAGTGGATGCAGGGCATATGCCGGCAGCACCAAAAGACAGACATTATCGTAGGCTTTGAGCCAACTGGACACTACTGGTTTACGCTGGGAGATTTCCTGAAGTCCCAGGGCCACAGACTGGCGATAGTCAATCCATTTCATGTCAAACGGACTAAAGAACTGGATGATAACAGCCCCAGCAAGAGTGACAGCAAAGATCCTAAGACCATTGCCATGTTGGTTAAAGATGGTCGTTACCGTGAAGTATACATCCCGGAAGGCATGTATCAGGAGCTGCGGGAAGTGGTGGCCGAACGGGACCGCCTGGTGCAGCGCCTGATATCCATCAACAACCAGGTGAGCAGGTGGATTGATATCCACTTTCCAGAATATCCAACCGTCTTCAAAGACTGGCGAGGCCAGGCCGGGTTTCTAACTTTGCGGCACTTTCCGACTCCGGAGAAGATCGCATCAGTTGGAGCAGAGAAGATAGCGGCAACCTGGAAAGGGTCCATGAAACGCAGTGCAGGGTTTAAACGAGCCCAGGAACTGTTCAAAGCAGCCCAGTCCAGCATCGGGAGGAAAACAGGTCTGGTAGCCGCAGAAGCCAGCCTGCAGAACCTGCTTACAGAATATGAGTTGTACAGACGGCAATACACAGAGTTGGAGCAACTCATGTTGGATCTCTTACAACAGGTTCCCAATGGTGAGAAACTGCTGGACATCAAAGGAGTGGGCCTGGTAACAGCAGCAACCTTTGTTGGGGAAGTAGGCGACATCAGCCGATTTAAGGATCCACGTCAGATCCAGAAACTTGCGGGATTAAACCTGGTAGAAAACAGTTCCGGTAAGCACCAGGGCAAGACCAGGATAAGTCACCGGGGCAGAAAACGACTAAGGCACGGATTATTCATGGCCATGATAACGATTCTGGCAACGAATCCGGAATTCCGGATGCTGCACCAGAAGAACCTGACCAGAGAGAAAAACCCGCTGACTAAAATGCAATCGATAATCGCGCTGTGCGGCAAACTGATCCGGGTATTCTATGGTCTGTTAAGAACTGGAACCGACTACAGTGCAGAGAAGATGCTGGGCGACATTGAACGGGGAATTAAAGCAGCCGCGTAAGCTAAGCAGGCCATCCGGGTTCAGAGTTGTCTAAGCCGCAACAGCTCCAAGGAACCAAAGAAACAAGAATGAATCGAAGCCAAGGAGATGAAGAGCCGGGACAGTCAGGTTGAATTTCACCCTCAGGGCGTTGACCCAGTTAAGGAGCATTACTGACGTTCCACCTCTTGGGTAAGCAGGACGAAGGAATTTAGGGCTTTAGACCCAGGAAGATATGGGAGGTTTGCTGCCAGGAGTTGATGTGGAATCCCAACGGCCGAAAATACCGTACTACCGCGGTTTGTTGAGCCACGCCCATCAACACTGGAACTTGCAGAAGATGCAGAAGCCAAGAGGATTTAGCTTCATTAATGAAATTGAAATACTGCGAAAACAAGAGAAATTGCATGAATATGAAAGTTTATTAAAGGAGGTAGGTTTGGAGTGAATCAGCTTTCCACCCGGGAACTTCTCTATCTGGAGGATTCCAGCAAGCTCTTCGAGTCGATCCAAAAGACATGCAATCACGCCATGAACGAATGCACCGATCCCCAGGTCAAGAATCTCATTCAGAGTATGAGCGGCCCGCACCGGCAGGTGATCCAGAAATCAGCTTCACTGGTGTCCGGACGCACCACAATGCAGTAAGGAGGAATGACAGTGTCTAAAGATATGGAATGGATGGGGATCATCTTGAATGAACATAAACTGGCCGCCAGCATGCTGACCAGTGGCGTTATTGAAAGTGCCAATCCCCAAGTTAGGCAGCATTTCAGCACCCTTCTCAATCAAACCCTGGACCATCAAAAACAGATTTTTGATTTAATGAGCCAGAAGGGCTGGTATAAGGTGGCCGCAGCTCCCCAGGAAGAACTTACCCGGATTCAGCAGAGCTTTTCTACCATGCAGCAGCAAATGCAGTAACGATTCCGAATACGATGAGGCTGGGGTAACTCATCCCCCGCCATCATTATTTAAGGAGCAAGACAGAAACCCGGCCTAACTGGGTTTCTGTTTTTTGTTTATTATTTTTGCTCAATCTCGGTAACACATTCGTTCTTGATCTTTCCCACCAGGAATTGCAGGGCATCGATCACGTGGGGCCTGATGTCGCCGCCGATCAATACATACATGATATCATCGCCAACCTCCAAATGCCCTTCATTAAGCCATACCCTGACGTAGAAAATACCCTCCATAGCATAGGTTTCCGCAATCACCGCGTCGACTTTGGCGGCATCGTAGCCAAATTCCATCCCCTTTACCGTGGAACCATCATCAATGCCTTGACGCACCTGGGCCTTGGGAGTCTCCCGCACCACACCATTATGGACTAAAAACATCCCTTGCTGGGCCGCTATCGGATGGGCTTTGGCTTCTTTTAACCATTCATCTACCGATGGTGGTATCTTCTTGGCCTTTCTATCACTCATAAACACACGCTCCTCCTCATTAGAATTCTCCTAGTTGGCGAAGGCCATTCCATAACATCATAATCCGGAGACGTGCAGTAATAAAGTAAATAATTGGAGGATTATTGTCTGCCTCCAGGAAGTGAATCCTTGTCCAGAAGTAAATCACTGCCCATACAGGCTGTACAAGCAGAATATTAGATTACCTTCCATCAAATACTAGGGAAAGCGTGATTTTTTAATTTGGCTGGTGAATAAGTGTGGGTGCAACTGGCAATATATCCGGTATTCTTGATAAGGATAAACAGGATCTGATCAACACCATTGGCCAAGGTCCGGACATAAGTTACCGGCACTTGACGATTCCGTCTCTTGATAATTGTCAAGCTCTTATTGTCTACGTCAAAGGCCTGGCCAATACAACCGAGCTGGAAGACTCAATAATCGCGCCATTAACCACCCCGGCTCCGGCACTGGCTCAAGATGCCCAGCAGAACCAATCCGATAAAGTGTCCGCTTTAATGAAATACGGCTTATCAATAGCCGATGTCACCCCGAGTAAACTTTGGGCAGATATCTGTGATCATATCGTATCTGGAGACTCGGTTCTTTTTATGGACCAATCCGATACTGCCTTGATACTGGCCAATCGAGGCTGGAAACAACGTTCCATCTCCGAACCCACTACAGAGGTGGAATCCCGGGGCCCGAAAGACTGTTTCTTGGAAGATATAATGTCCAATATGGGCTTGATTCGCCGGCGGATCCGGGATTACAATCTTCGCTTCGAAGGTTTTAAAATCGGTGACAGAAGCAAGACGGATGTCGTCATAGCATATATAGAGGACCTGGTTAGCGAATCGCTTTTAAATGAGGTGAGGACCCGACTGGGAAGAATCAAAACAGATGGGATCAGCAATTCTTCGGCTGTTGAAGAGTATATTCAGGACTCACCTTTTTCGATATTCCCGCAGACTGAACATACCGAAAGGCCAGACCGCGGCGCAGCCGCGCTTTTAGAAGGTAGAATAGTGATCCTGGTCGACAACGCACCCTTTCAGATCATTGTGCCAGCTACTTTCTGGAGTTTCATCCAGGTACCCGGCGACTATTACGCAAGGTATATTATCGGCACCTTCTGGCGATGGATCAGACTTTTCGCCATATTCCTAACCATATCCAGCTCATCGGCATATGTACTGTTGACTTCATTTCACCAGGAAATGCTGCCCACTTCCCTGGCCCTAAAAGTGGCGGCCGGAAGGATGGGGGTTCCCTTTCCCGCTGCGATGGAAGCATTTGTTATGGAAATCATATTCGAAATCATGACTGAAGCAGGTCTCAGGATGCCAAAGGCCTTGGGACAGACTGTCAGTATAATAGGAACGTTGGTTATAGGCCAGGGAGCGGTGATGGCCGGGTTGGTTGGACCAGCCCTGGTAATAGCGGTTGCCATCGGAGCCATCGCCTCGTTTGCCATTCCTTCATTCAGCATGAGCAATTCTATCCGTTTGCTGCGGTTTCCCTTGCTTTTCTCGTCGGCTGTCTTCGGACTTTTTGGTTACCTCGGGGGGGTCATATTAATCACGATATACCTGATGTCGTTACGGTCCTTTGGCACACCTTTTTATGCGCCAATAGGCCCCTTTATTAGAGAAGATCTAAAGGATACTCTCGTCAGAGTTCCCCGCTGGCAGATGATAACCCGGCCCTGGTTTGCCCGCCCCAAAGATAAACCCCGGCAGGCTCCAGATTTAAAGCCCAAGCCTGATCCTCGATGAAGAAGGCGGTTATTATGAAAACCATAGCCCTGTATGTACTCCTGATTAGCTTGCCGTTGCTGAGTGGATGTTGGGATATGAGGGAGATAAATGAGCTCGGATTGGTCATGGCGGTTGGAATCGATAAGTCATCGAACAATCCTGATCATTATTTGGTTACAGTTCAAGTAGCCAATCCCCAAGCAGGCGGTTCATCCGCTGATTCCAGCATAAACCGCCCGGAAACGATTTGGATATCCAGCGCCGAAGGCAAAACCATATTCGAGGCCATAAGGGAGTTAGCCCGCATTTCCTCCCAACGGATAATGTGGGCTCACAATAACGTGATTGTAATTGGCGAATCCTTGGCTCGGGATGATATAACCCCGGTTATTGACTTTTTTAGCCATAACCATGAACTGAGAATGAAAACATGGATGGCAGTCGCCAAAGGCAGCGCCACCGATTTCTTGAAGGCCAAAGCCGGAATGGGATCCATTCCCGGTCAATCGCTGGCGGATATGTTTCGATATCAGCAGTTTACCGGCCTGGATTTTCACAGCAATCTTCTAAAGGTTTACGGGGATTTCACCAGTGACACCACCAATCTGTTAATTGGTTCGCTGTCATTGGAACAAGCAACGACCCAAGCTGGTTTATCGAAAGTACAGGAAAACACCGTGGAACAAATACAGATGGATGGGATGGCCGTTTTCGACCAGAGGAGGATGCTGGGTTATCTGTCTGAGGATGAAACTCGCGGCCTGGCCTGGTTTCTGAGTGAAAATCCCAACATGGTGATCTCGGTGCCACACCCATCAGACAGTTCCGAATCGGTGGCAGTCGAAATAGTCGCTGTCAAAGCAAAGATCGACTCTCAACTCGATCAGCAAACCCCGTCATTTAGTATCCAGATTACCGGGACAGGACACATTGCGGAAGAGGACACCACCAGTGATTTATCAATAAATGATTTTAAACATCAGATGGAATTCCTGGCGGAGCAGCAAATCATTGAGGAAATCGAGCTTGGTTTGGACAAAGTTCTGAATGTTTATAAAAGTGATGTATTGGGATTTGGTAAGGTTGTCCATAGTCAACATAAGAAGGAATGGAACCAAGGCCTTAAAGACCGTTGGGTTCAGATATTTCCAGATGTTGAGATAAGTGTTGCTGCCGACATCGAAATTAAATCCAGTACCTTGAATCAGATTCCTTTACGTAATTATAGGAGGAGTTCCGTAATTGATGACTAAGGTTAAAATCAGCAGATTTCAATATTTTCTGCTGATTCCCAACCTGCTTTTCGCCAAGGCTATCGGCATCACCGCCGGAGTAACAGCTCGCTCCGTTGGCAGTGATGCCTGGACATCCATGTCCATCGGATTTCTGCTCGGAACAGCAATTATTCTGGCAATGGTCTACCTACACTCCAGGTTTCCGGAAAAAACTATAGTTCAAATCTCCGAAGAAGTTGTGGGCAAATGGCTGGGCAAATTAACAGGTATAGTTCTGGCGCTGTTTTTTATTTTGGCCTTTGGGGCTTCTGCCAATGTTATGACCATGCATCTCAAAGAGTATTTCCTGGTCGAAACTCCGTTTTGGTTGATCTGCTTCGTTTACACCCTCCTATGTATGTATGGGGTGTTCGTGGGGATAGAGAATATCGTCCGATTTTCACTATTTGGACTCTTAGGGTGTTTGCTTATCAATATCACCATGATTTTTGGTACCTGGGGCGATTTCGACCTGATAAATCTGCTTCCTGTCCTGGATCGCGGTCTTTCTGCCAATATTGCCAACAGCATATATATCTTTGGCGACCTGGCCATGGCTATTCTGGGAATTGGCATGATCTACCCGTTACTCAACAACAAGGATAAAACCTTTGTGATTTCATTTTGGGCCATGGTGTTGTCAGGCATCCTGATTTTAATTTGGCCCATTATGGAGTTAGGGGTCATCGGTTCCGGAGCCATGCAGCAATACGTAGTGGTATGTATGCAGCAGGTACGTTGTGCCCAATTGACGGGGTATCTGCCTCGCTACGAGCTAATTATGGTCAGCTTCTTTACATTTACGACCTTCGTCCAATCTGCCACCATGTACTATTGCTCGGTGCAAAGTTTTCAGCAGTCCAGCGGAATGCTGAAAAACCGGCAAATTATTATACTCTTATTGGCAATTGCCATGTTCTTGGCCACGTTTTTGATGGCCAATGATCACAATAATTACATTCATTTTTTGGCTTACCCTTGGGCCCAGATCTGCACCATTCTTAGTCTGGGATTACCGGTGGTTCTCATTATGACTGCTCTGATAAGAGGCAAACTCAAGAATAAACCAACGCCTGCAAAAACATGAATCATATAAGGAGGTGCGTCCGATGGCAAAAATCAACCATTTCCTGTTGTTTACTATTGTATTCTGTGTATTGTTCGGGATGGTCTTTATCACTGGTTATACCAGGAGTACACCAGCCGGACAAAGTCTGACCAATTGCTCCTCGTCGTGCGGCGAAATGAATTGCCAGGAGCCTATGAACAGGGGTGCTTGTTCCAACTGCACTTGTGAGGGTGAATAGTCTGGTGTACCGAGATTAGCCATCGGGGCAGCATGCTGGAGAACACTACCCCCTAGCTTCTCATATGCTTTATACTATAGGTATGCAGGAAGAGGTAGAACGGCAATGCCTCTTGCTTATGAAGATGAGAAGGAGGACTTCAAGATGGATGATAATCAACTAGCCCGGAACTGGGCCATGGGTTGCCACTTGGCGGCACTGACGGCTTTTGTGGGAATTCCTTTCGGCAATATCTTGGGACCGCTGATCATTTGGCTGCTGAAAAAGGATCAATACCCGCTGGTCGATGAGCACGGCAAACAGTCGCTTAATTTCCAAATATCAGTGATTATTTACGGTCTGGTTCTGATGGCGGCAATTATCATAACTGCCCTAACCGTGTTACTTATACCTGTAGCAGTTTTGCTCGGCGCTTTGCTGGCCGCCGTTATTATCGCTGATTTTGTGCTGGTCGTGGTAGCTGCTATAAAGGCCAGCAACGGAGAAACCTACCAGTATCCGTTTACGATACGGTTTATATAGTATATTCCGCTTTGGTTACAGAACGATATAGTAAGGACAAATATCTTCAAAATGGCCATCTCCCATGCGAAAGCCACCGGGAATAGTGCCAAGCTGTTGGAATCCAAGTCGTTCATATAAATGACGTGCTGGATCGTTCCCGGCAACTACGGCATTAAACTGCAGGATGGCGAAGCCATGCCGTTTGGCCTGAACCAGACTGTCCAGCACCAACTTCTCCCCGATATGCAATCCCCTGCTTGCGGAGCTGACTGCGTAACTGGCGTTACAGATATGTCCGCATCTTCCCACATTATTGGGGTGAAGAATATATAAACCTCTTATTATCTTGCTTTCACAGTCTTCGGCAACAGCACAATACGTTTGTTCATCGAAGAACGCCTGACCCGTTGCCTCTGTTAAACACTCATCCTGGGGAAACGCATTTCCCTCTTCTACGATTTCATTCCAAATGCGGATCATTGAAGGAAGATCCATAGTATTATATCTACGGATACTAATATTCATTTCTCTCAAATCTCCCCCTATGAATTAAGCTTCATGAATGTCCGATTACTATGTTCGCCTGTCCGATAACAAAAAGCATAAATATTCAATCATATTTCTTTATCTTAACAAATAAGCAAATCGTTGAGATGATATAGAAAATCAGGGCTGGAAGAATGACCATTCTTAACCCCAAAGCATGCAGCACACCCATCATGATTAAGAAGCCGCCATTAGTATAAGCATACGCAGCCATCAGTCGGGCAACGCCCTCGATATCGACACTGGCTCTTTTCCTTTCTGACATGGTGTTATATCCTGCAATCAGGAAATACCATTTGAATTTACCAACTGCCAATCCCAAGCCAATGAAGATAAGACCAATTATGATATAAAGCCACATGGTTACGGGTTAGTCTTGGTAGGCTTTATCTACTTCAGCTAACATGTTGTACACCGCTTCATAGGCTTCACAGGCATCACCTGGAACCTTGTAGTTATCGGTAATTGCCCGTAACTCGGAAAATTCCTCGCTTAATTCAGGTCTTTCCGACCCCGCTTCTTTTATCTTCTTGTTAATTGCATCAAATATTTTACGGACCTCATGAAATTCCGGGTGATGTTCTCCGTGAACACGCGCCACGATCGGAACATATTGTTCCAATGTCGGAAATCGATCTTTCTTGATTTCGTTGAATGTGGACATATTTTCTCCCTTCTTTCCAAGTATTGTTGGCTCTATTAAGACAATCTAATTGTATCAAGAATTCCAAGATTTGAAATTGATCCAAATCCAAAATTCTCAAGGCTGCCTTATTCTCTATATGCTTTCGTTCTTCAATACATCAATAATGTTCTCTGTTTTTATCTTGGAACCGGCATACAGCATTGTCAGACTAACCATGGCCAAAATCGCAATTATGGCCACGATTACGCTGCCCCAGGGAATAACAAAAGCCAATGTAAATGAATTGCTGATAGACCGGTATATGAAATAATACATCATGGCAAAACTAATGGGCAGCCCGTAGAACAGAGCCTTGAGCCCATAAAACAAGCTCTCATACCTGATCATTTTATTGAATCCCGCCGGTGTCATGCCAACTGATTTTAGTACAGCAAATTCCCGCCGCCGGAGCAATACGCTGGTGGAGATAGTGTTCAAAATATTGGCCCCGCAGATAGCCGCCATAAGTAAAACAAAGCCGTAGAAAAACACGTTGATGAAGGTATTAACCTGTGAATTTCGTTTGTTGGCCGCAGCCACATCATTAATAATCAGGTTGGCAATTGAGGTTTGCTGTTGGAATTCTTTAATGTCTTCCACCAGACTGCTAGGATCGGAACTTCTAATAAGCATATGGACATTGGTATTATCAATAACTTCGGGCAACTTCGCTTGCATGGCGGCATACACTTCCGCTGATACGAATAAAATCGCTTCGTCGGGATCCATCAGACTGGTCCCCCCCATCGGAGTCTTGTCTGCTACGGCAATAATCTGCAGCTCAGTACCATAATCACCGGGCTCACCGTTAATCTTATGAATAAATTGGAGACTCTCCCCTGCCTCGATATTAAAGCGGTTCATACGCGTGTATTTATTATCCGCCGATCTGATTGTCACCGTGTTAAACAGTATGCCGCCGGGATTCCTGGTGTCTTTTAAGCGCGTCACGTCCATCCCAGTTTCCTGGGCATATCTATTTAGAGCCGCGTCATCAATAGCCTTTATCTGAAATTGCATTGAAAATGGCTGGAGAGTTTGCTCTTGCTTGCCCGACTGCGCATTAGGATTCGTAGCGGCCGCCATTAAATCGCCGCTCACAACAGCTTCAGCTTCCATACTCTGCTCAATAACGGCATAATCTACATGTTCCATCCTGGTGATGACTCTGTAAAAATCCATTTTCTCCTGGGCTGTAGCCGAAGAAGTAACAAACACGCTAACATCATAAGGTATGCTGCCGGCCGCCAATTCGGCTGATTGTTGCGCTAGCATGGACAGGGATGAAACAGATAGGAACAGGACAATGCTGATCACCAGCGAGAAGATAGTCACTTTATAGCGACGTCTATGGCGCTTTAGGTTTTTCAGCCCCAACTCCGCTTCAAAACCAAAGATCAGCCGGGTTAACCTGGATGTTTTCACCGTCCGGCCGGTTAGCTTTACATCCTGAGTCTGCCGTATGGCATCGATGGGCGAGATCCTGGATGCACGCCGGGCCGGAATATAGGCCGAGATGAGGATGGTCAACATGGACAGTAAAACAGCGCTTATAATCGCATCCGAAGAGACTACCAGGCCCAGGTCAGCTTTGAATACGTCTGTCAGTAAAGGCTGTACCAATTCAAAGGTTATCCCCATCCCCAATGTTCCGAAAAAGACACCTAAAGGGATGCCGATAATTCCCACTACCAGACCTTCAAAAAATACCGAGTTTCGTTTTTGCCTGGTGGTCGCGCCCACACTGGCCAGCATACCCAGATGACGGCTCCGCTCGGATATGGAAATGGCGAAGGAATTATATATCAAGGCCACCGATCCAATAATAATAAGGACAATCATGAATGCCGCCAGGCTATATAGGGTGGAGAGCAGATTATCGTCAATGATTCCGTAATAGCGCAACAGAGCTCGATTATAGCTTACCTTATCACTGGAAATCTCCATGTCTTCGGCCAGCTCATTGGCGTGTATATTGGCCTCTTTGTTCACATTCTGCCAGGCCGTCGATATATTGACAGTTGCCCCTGCGGCCAATTCATTCTTATCAAGAAATGGTATGACTGTATAACCTGGCGCCCAATACTGCTCAAAGCTGGGTGGGCTTATAATCCCTGTCACCGTATATTCTCGAGTATATTCAGGAATAAATCTTTCACCGGTTGTATCTGCGCTCTGTTCCACATAACTGTGATCCTGTCCCAGCAAGAGGTCATTGCCGCCTTGCTCCAGGTGTCGCTGCCCAATCTCCAGTTTTATGGTGTCTCCAATCCTATATACAACCCCGCCATTTTCAGCGATGCTCGAAGATATGACAATATCACTGGATTTTTGGGGGAAACGTCCTTCGAGCAGTTTTAGGTTATAAGTGGCAAACCCCTGCTCATCAAAAGATTTTAGGAAAAGATAGGGTTTATCCTCATTTCTCGACCCATCCAGCCGGGCATATCCCATATCCTGGCTAAGTGCCGCGGATGCGGTATTTTCATCATTAACCACGATATCAATGTTTTGTCTGGGTACATCACTATACAGCACGTGCCAGTTGCCGGTATCGGCAATAACACTTCTCTGCATCATATCCAAGAAAGAGGCTACAAAAACAGGCACGGCGGTCAGCATGGCAACCGCCAATACAACCCCGATTATGGTAACGATAGTACGTTGCTTGTTTAGCTTCAAGTGACGAAGGGTCAGCTTATTTATAATATTCATTTGCGCATCACCTGGTCTTTGACGATACGCCCATCCTCAAGGGATATAACCCGATCGGCCTGTAAAGCAATGCGCTCATCATGCGTGATTATGATCAATGTCTGATTATATTTTTGGTTGGATAGTTTTAAGAGCTTTACTATTTCGGCACTGTTTTTACTATCCAGATTACCGGTAGGCTCATCAGCCAGCATGAGGGCCGGATTATTGATTAATGCCCGGCCGATCGACACCCGCTGCTGCTGCCCGCCGGAAAGCTGGTTAGGCAGGTGATTCATGCGGTCTGTCAGGCCTAGGGTGACGATTATTTCATCAAGCTGACTCTTATCAACCTGGCGTTCATCCAGTAATAAGGGCAGGGTTATATTTTCTTGGACATTGAGAATCGGGATGAGGTTATAGAATTGATAGATAAGACCGATTTGCCGGCGCCTGAAAATGGCCAGCCTGGTTTCATCAAGTGCATAAATATCGGTATTATCTATAAAAACCTTCCCGCTGGTGGGCGTGTCCACCCCACCCAAGATATGCAACAGGGTTGACTTTCCCGAACCCGAAGGGCCAATAACCGCCAAGAACTCTCCTTTTTCCACGGAGAAGGAAACCCGGTCCAGAGCTTTAACGGCAGTTTCGCCCTCACCGTAGATTTTGGCCAGATCCTCTACTCTCAAGATTTCCACGCTCATTCACTCCTTTTCTGGTCCATACCTTGAGTATAGCGGCTGAATATGACGCTGGAGTGACTGTTTCGGTGACAATTCTGTCACCCGCTGCTTTGGTAAATCTTAGGCGCAGATTAGATGCCCCTTGGCCTATTTCGTGAGCAATTTCAGATTCGATGGACTATTTTAGTTCCGTTTTTGTATCCAGCATCCTGGCAATCCAGATAAATGCAATTGCGGCCAATATGAAGGTAAAAATCATTTCCGGGTCCAGCCCCAGTATGCTTCCGGTGAACCAGCCGCTCTGAGCGGCAGTAAGCTTATCCATAAGCCAGCTTAAGGAGATACCTGCTGCAGCTGCGGTTAGCCAGGTTACCGGCACTGCATCCTTTATTTTGTGACGGATCACTGCGTGGAGGGTGACAAAGAAGTTCACAAACACAATTATGGGCATAAAGCCCAAGGCTGCATTCAGGATGTATTTGATAATTTCCAGGAACAAACCGGAAGCTATTTCGACATTCAATCCGAACCGGATGTTTGGAGGAGCCGCCGTTTTGATCACCATAAAGGTCAGATAGGCGAGTACTCCGGATATGGTGATTCCCGCTAGAATATATAGAAAGTAGATGATGTATTTAGCCGTAAGTCTTTTCCAACCCGGTTCAGGAATATATGCTTCGAATACTGCATGTTTGTCGTTGAGGTCATGGTGGAAGAGAAATAAGCTTGAAATAAACGGTGCCACAAAGGTCAATATCATGAGTATGCCCAAACCGAAGAAACTCAGCATCCCTAAAAACTGCTGCAGTAACGGCATATCCCAATTTATTCTTTGGCCGCTGGAATAACCAGCAGTTAGGAAGAACGCTGCAAAGATCAAAATGGTGACCATGGACCAGAGTGATTTCTTTTTCAACTTATTGAATTCATATTTGAGGAGAGTCGTCATCTGCGATACACCTCCCGGTACAGTTCATCCAGGGACATTTGTTTTTCCGCCCTGATTGCTTCTACATCGCCTATATAGCGGATCTCACCTTCCTTGATAAAGTAGACTTCATCCAGCAACCGCTCCAGTTCAT
>Ga0209722_1000094_pt1 | contig 103598 bp, 111 predicted proteins | sample BioC12SIPDNA_2_FD_185745 | JGI IMG/M metagenome (GOLD analysis project Ga0209722, IMG submission 185745) | Anaerobic biogas reactor microbial communites from Washington, USA - Biogas_R1_A C12 SIP DNA (SPAdes) (version 2) | ecosystem: Engineered > Bioreactor > Anaerobic > Unclassified | place... | reverse complement strand
GGGCGGGGGACGAGGAGGGGACCGGCGCCGGGGATGGTGCGGGGGCGGTGGACGAAAAGGGGTGGAATGCGGGGCTACCCGGGGAGCAGGATGCGCGCGGCCTCGCGGATGAGGGAGCGGGCGGAGGCGTAATCGGTCTGGTCGCGCTGCAGGGGGGTGATGGAAACGTACTTGTCCAGGATGGCCTGGTGGTCGGACAGCAGGTCCGCCGGCCGCTCGCCGCAGGGGCTCGGGGGGATCTCGTCGTATTCGGGGCGGGCATCGAGGGCGTTGAAATGGGGCACGTGCTCCGAGCACCCCTGCCGGGTGATCTTCATCCCCTTGATCCGGCCGATGGGGAAGTTCACGTTGAGGCAGATTTCGCCCCGCAGCCCGTCCCCGAGCAGAGCGCTGACCAGGCGGCGGACGAACGCCGCCCCCTCCTTGAAGCGGATGGGCTTGCCGTCCTGGTACGCCTGGGAGACCGCCAGGGCGGGGACCCCGTGGCACGCGGCCTCGCGCGCGGCGGCCACCGTCCCGGAATACATGATGTCGTCGCCGAGGTTGGCGCCGTGGTTGATCCCCGAGATCACCAGGTCGGGCATCTGCACGTACAGGCGGCCGAGGGCGAAGATCACGCAGTCGGCCGGGGTCCCGGCGAGGGTGTAGCGGTCGGGCCTGATTTCCCGGAAGTCCAGGGGGGAGCGCAGGGTGAGGCCGTGGCTGACGGCGCTCCGTTCCCGGTCGGGAGCCACCACGGTCAGGTGGGCCACGCCCTGGAGGGCTTCCTCGAGGACCCGGAGCCCCTCCGCGTCGATGCCGTCGTCGTTGGTGAGCAGGATGGATTTCACGGCGAAAAAGGGAAATGGTGAAAAAGGAAATGGTCGGGACGAGTGGATTTGAACCACCGACCACACGCACCCCAAGCGTGTGCGCTACCAGGCTGCGCTACGTCCCGACTCGATAGTGAGGGTATCATTCGCGGTCGAGTAAAGTCAATATGTTCCGGAGCTCCGATTGCACCCGCTCGAGGCGGTCGGAGGCCGCTCCCGGCTTTTCCTCCCCGGCCGGGGGCCCGGCCGGCGCCTTCGGGGCCCTCTTTTTTTCGGGGACCGATTCCTTTGCGGAGCCGCCCGCGGGGCGGGCACCGAGCCGCTTGCGCGCCCCGGCGATCGTGAACCCCTCGTCGTAGAGGAGCCTGCGGATCTCGAGCAGGAGCTCGATATCCCTGGGGCGGTAGGTGCGGTGGCCCGACCGGCTCTTGGGCGGCGCCAGCGCCGGAAACTCCGTTTCCCAGAAGCGGAGGACATGGGCCGGGACGCCCACGATCCCGCACACTTCCCCGATTTTGTAATAGAGCTTGCTGGGTACGAACTCCATGGCCTCAGACCGATTTCAGGTTTTTCGACGGCTTGAACTTGATCGAATTCCTGCCCGGGATGAGCACCGGCTCTCCCGTCTGGGGGTTCACCCCCTTCTTGGCTCTGCGCCGCACCACGTTGAAGCAGCCGAACCCGCTGAGCAGGACCTTTTCCCCCAGCGTGAGCCGGCCTTTGATGGTCTCCAGAATGAAGTCTACAATCTTCTGGGACTCAAGGTAAGACAATCCTCCATGCGCTTCATGAATTCTTCTGCTGAGATCGCTTTTGTTCATTTTGGGAGGTCTTTGCATTCTGGCGCCTGGGCGCCCTGGTGCGTTGTTGAATTCGAACGGGAGCCGCAAAAAACCCGAAGTGTTCGCGGAGCCGGTTCACCAGGTACCGCTCCGTCGAAAAATGGAGCTTTTCGCGTCCGGAGCAGAAAACGACGAAGGTGGGGGGGTCGGAACGGGCCTGGGTGATGTACCGGATTCCCAGCTTCATATTCGGGTTGCGGGAGGAAAACTGTTCCGCGAGGTCCGGGACGAACAGGTTGTTCAGCGTCCCGGTCGGGACCCTCACCTTGCGCGCCGCGCCGGCCTGGTCCACCAGGTCGAAGATCTTCGACACCCTCTGGCCCGTAACGGCCGACACCGTGATGATGGGGGCGAAGGAAAGGTATTTCATCCGCCGCTCCACCGAGGCGCGGAAGGTCTCGAGCGTATGCGTGTCCTTCCCCTCGACGAGGTCCCATTTGTTGAGGACGATGATGACCGAGCAGCCCGATTCCAGGGCATACCCCCCGATGGCGGCGTCGAGCTTGGTCACCCCCTCCTCCGCGTCGAGGAGCAGCAGCGCCACGTCGGCGTCCCGGAGGCTCTTCTGCGCCATGACGACGCTGATCTTTTCGGCCAGCCCCTCGGTCTTCCCCTTGCGCCGGATCCCGGCGGTGTCGACGATCCGGTAGCGCCTCCCCTCCCGCCGGACCAGGGTGTCCACGGAGTCCCTCGTGGTGCCGGGGATATCGGTCACGATCGAGCGTTCGAACCCCAGCATGCGGTTGACGAGCGACGACTTCCCCACGTTGGGCCGCCCCACCACCGCGATCCGGACCTCCTCCTCCGCGGCCGGTTCCTCCGGCCCCTCGCCCGCCCGGGCCATGACGGCGTCGACGAGGTCGCCGAGGCCGCGCGAGTGCTCGGCCGAGACCGGGAACACTCCCGCGGTCCCGAAGGCGTAAAAGGGGGCGGCGTAGGCCTCGAGCTCCGGCCCGTCGATCTTGTTGACGACCGTGAAAACGGGCTTCCCCGTCTTGCGCAGCATCGGCAGGAGCTGCTCGTCCAGGGGGGTGACCCCCGCCCGGCCGTCCACCACCAGGAGCACCAGGGCCGATTCGCGGATGGCCGCCTCCACCTGCCTGAGGATCCCGCCCGGGATCAGGGCCTGGGCCTCGGGGATCAGCCCCCCGGTGTCCAGGACCGAGACCGCCTTCCCCCCGCTCCGGGCCACGCCGTAGATACGGTCTCGCGTGATCCCCGGCTCGTCCCCGACGATGGAGCGGCGGGAACCGCAGAGCCGGTTGAAGAGGGTGGATTTGCCCACATTGGGGCGGCCGACGATGGCAACTTGAAACATAGGCACTTCACACTTTCGGCTTTCCCGGAGGGAAGGCGCTGAACCGGTCAATCTTCAATGTCCACACACTATAACCGAAAGGACCCCGGCGAAACCATAGCTCAATGCGGGCGCAATCCCCCCCTGGGCCGCCCTGGAGCCCTAAAAGCCGCCCGGACGGCCGGGAACCACCAGCGGGAAGCGCGACGGCGCCAGGGCTATCTCAAGGGGGAGGTGCCCGGCGAGTTCGCCGTCGGTCTCGACCGGGACCGCGGAGGGGCCTTCGATCCGCGCGCTCCGGGTCCGGACCCGGAGGATCCAGTCCCTCCCGCCCGCCGTCCCGAGCCAGGCCTGGAGGAGAAAGAGCGCCAGCCCCGCCCGGTGCACCCCCTGGATGAGGAGCAGGTCGAGCAGCCCGTCCCCCATATCGGCCTCCGGGCAGAAACAGAGCCCCCCGCCGTAGCTCCTGGCGTTGCAGACAAGGCAGCTGGTCGCCGGCCAGGTGCCGCCGTCGGTCCTGACATCGAACTCGGGGAACGGGTATCGCAGGAGGCACTCCGCCGCCGCCACGACGTAGGCTCCCATTCCCAGGGCCGACTTCAGCCGGGGGCGCGCCCGGGCGACGGCCGAGGCGTCGAAGCCGATCCCGGCGACGAAGAGGAACCGGCGGTCGGCCCCCCGGCGCAATTCCCCCAGGTCCACCCGCCGCACGTTGAGCCCGAGCGCGACGCGGAGGGCCCGGACCGGATCCAGGGGGAGCCCCAGTTCCCGCGCCATGACGTTGGCCGTCCCGCCGGGAAGGATCGCCAGGGGGAAGGGGGGGTCGGGGAGGCAGGAGACCACTTCGTTGATCGTGCCGTCGCCGCCGCACACGGCCAGGAGATCCGGGGGGCCGTGGAGCAGTTGCCGCGCCAGCCGCCCGGCGTCGAGCCGGTCACGGGTCGGGAGGAGGGTAGGCTCCCACCCGGGGTATTCCCACCGCTCGAGGCTCCCGCGGATCTTCGCGTATGCGCGGCCGCCCCCGGCGACGGGGTTGGCGATGATGGCCAGTCTCATCGTGGACCCGAATATGTGTTTACGGCAAAACCGGAGGGAGAAGCGATCAGCGGCCGAGGGGGATCGTCAGCCCGGCGGAAAGCTCCAGCATGTCGAGCGTATTCGTGACCGCCCCCGCCCGGATGCCGCGCAGGTCGAACCTCAGCCCCACGGGTCCCACGAGGCGCGGCAGCTTCACGCCTCCGCCGTAGTTGACGGCGAACCGGGTCCCGACCGGCCTGGGCGCGTCCCCGTACTGCCGGAGGAAGCCCACCCCCGCGGTGAGAAACGGGACCGCGCGCCGCACCCTCACGGGGATGTCGAGGATGAGGTTGCTGTTGAACGCCACCCCCCGGGTGTCCCCTCCCGCGGAGGCGCCCGACGGGAAAAGGTAATCGGAGCTGAAGGCCAGGGTGTGCTCCATCCCGAAGGAGGGGACGAAATCGGAGCGGAAGCGGAAACCGTAGACGGGGCTGTTGTCGAGGCTGGTTTCCACATCCTCGACTTCGACCGTCCCGGGCATGACGCCCCCCACGAACAGGGAGAGATCGGCCGCCGATGCGGGTCCGGCCAGCAGCATCACGGCCGCCAATACCGATACCCCTGTCCATGAGAGTCTGAGCATGATTCCCCTTTCCCGTCGCCCCGGGGGCGGTCGACGCTGCCGTTACCGGTCGGAAACCGGCTCGAGCGCAGCCTGTTTCGTGTCCAGGCCCGACAGCCTCAGCTGCCCGAGCAGGGCGTCGGCGTGCTCGCCGAACCGGGCCATGCGCTCGGCCGCCACCGGTTTCCCCGGAGGGAACGCCACCTTGACCGGGTTGATCGCCTTCCCGTTTTTCCAGACCCGGAAGTCGAGGTGCGGGCCGGTCGATATCCCGGTGGAGCCGACGTTGCCGATGACGTCCCCCTGGCTGACGCGGGCGCCCGTCTTCACCCTGATCCTGGACAGGTGCAGATAGGCGGTCTCGTACCCCCCCGCGTGCCGGATCCGGACCATGTTCCCGTTCCCCCCCTTGCGCCCGGCGAAGGTGACGGTCCCGCTCCCGACGGCCTGCACGGGGGTCCCCGTCGGCGCCGCGTAATCGACCCCGAGGTGCGGGCGCACGATCTTGAGCACCGGGTGGCGCCGGGCCATGGAAAACCTGGAGGTGATGCGGATGACCTTGAGCGGCGCCTTGAGAAAGGAGCGCTTGAGCGCCTTGCCGTCGGGGGCGTAATAGGCGGGCTTGCCGTTTTCATCGTCGTACCGGATCCCGGTAAAGGTCTTGCCCCCGGTCGTCATCGTGGCTGCCAGGATCGGCCCGTTCCGGGAGAACTCCCCGTCGAGGTACTTTTTCTCCACCAGCAGCTCGAATGCGTCCCCCTTCTGGATGTCGGTGTTGAAATCGATGTCCGAACCGAAGATCTCCACCAGTTCCATCGCCAGGTCGACCCCTCCCCCGGCCTCCACCACCGCGGCGAAAAGGGACGACTCGATGGTGCCGTCGATCCGTTCCCGCTCCGTGTCGAACCGGTAGTGCTTCATCACGGGGACGAAGCGCCCCTCCTTCCCGTCCCGGTAGACGGTGAGATAGCGCTCGCTGTCCACCGGGTAGCGGAAATCGTGAAATTCGCCGTTTTCGGTGAAATAGAGCCAGTACAGCTCCTGCGCCCGGACCTTGGCGAGGTTGTACACGGGGCGGGCGGCCTCGATGATCTGGTACACCGTATCGGGCGTGAGCCCCTGGTGCAGCAGGACCTCGTTGACGGTCTGGTTCTTTTCGAAACTCCCGACGATTTCCCTCAGGCGCGGGAGCTCGGGCGCCGCCGGCGTTTCCACCCCGGCCGCGACTTCGGCCGCGCCGCGAAGCTCGTAAAATCCGTGAACGCGCCACAGGGCGACCGACAAGCCCAGGACCAGGAGGAGCGAAATCCATCCCGTCCGGCGACGACCCCCGGCCCGGCGACCCGGCGCCGGATCGGGCAACCCTCGATGGTCCGTCATCAGGCAACATCCCTTCTCTGAAAAAAACCCGGAACCGTCACCCGCTCAAGGCCTGAGTCCGAATTTGCCGCACAGCCGGCGTTCCACGCCCTCGGGGACGAATTCCCCGACGGAACCGCCGTGCTGGGCTATCTCCTTGACCAGCCTGGAACTGAGAAACGAGTAGGACTCCGCCGGTATCATGAACACGGTTTCGACCTGGCCCGAAAGGCGCCGGTTCATCAGGGCCATCTGCAGCTCGTACTCGTAATCGGAGACCGCCCGGATGCCCCGGATGATGACCGAAGCCTCGATCTTTCCGGCAAAATCGACCAGGAGGCCGGAAAAGGCGACGACACTGACGTTGTCGAGCCCCCGGACCGCTTCCTCGAGCATCTCCGCCCGCTCCTTGACCGTAAAGAGAGGGGCTTTCTCCATGTTCTTGAGGATGGCGACGATGACCTTGTCGAAAAGCTTGGCGCTCCTCTGGATGAGGTCGATATGACCGTTGGTCACGGGGTCGAAGGATCCGGGATATACGGCGCGAGTTTCCATAGCGGTCATTCAGGCTCAATTCCAGACAGTCCGGATTATAGAGGCAACCTTTCCGGAAATGCAATACATCGTTCCAGTTCCGCGACAATATCTCCCAGAATCCGCTCCATCTGCGCCGGATCGTCGCAGGTGGTGAGCGCCCCGAGCGATTCCAGCGCCCGGGCCTGTCCACAGGTACTTATCGCCCCATTCCGCACAAAACCCTGCCATTTTCTCACGACCCGTCCAACATGTTCAGCCGTTTCGAGATAGCGTTCGGTGGCCGCGGGGGGAGTCGATCTGCGGCCGGCGGCGGCGGCGACGGCCAGCCGCGTGCGGGCCGACTGCAGCGCCAGCACCAGCTCCGCGTGCGGGGATTTCGAATCGGTCCTGGATGTCACGGCACACCCATATTTTCTGAAATACGCTTTCGTCCGGCGAAACAATAGGAGCGTCGTGCGCCCCTTTACTAACGGTTTCCGGTCGGTTTGAGCCAAAAAATATGCCAGAAGACGCCTCCGCAACGAACCTGCGCTCCTCCCTCGGCGCCCTTTTCGCCCGTAACGGGGAAAAATGGCGCAGGTTCATCATGACCATCGTGAAGAACAGGGAGGACGCCGAGGACGTCCTCCAGGAAGCCATCGGGCGGGTGCTCGCGCGCAACCGCCCGCTGCCGAGCCAGGACCAGGTCAGGATGTATCTCGGCCGCGCCATCGGCAACGCGGCACTCGAATTCTACAACACCCGGATGCGGCAGCGCCGGAAGCAGCTTCCGATACAGGAACAGTTGCTCCGGCCGGCGCACGTGGACGGGCCGGACGCGGCGATGGAGGAACACGAACGCCGGGCCCGGAAGGAATACCTCCTGAAGATCCTCCGCCGGGAGCTCCGCCGGCTGCCGGAAAAACAGGTCCAGGCCATCCGCCTGACCCTCCTCGACAGGCGCGGCCTGTCGATCCGGGATGCCGGCGCCGCCAACGGGATACCCTATTCCACCCTGCGGCACCGGAGCCGGCAGGGGCTGAAGAGGATGCGCCGCAGGCTCGAGCGCGCGCTCGAGGCGCGACCGGCCGGGGACGGGGGGGAAATCAAGGGAGGGCGGGAGCGGGCGGCGCGGCCGCCGCGTAAAAGCTGAGGCAATGGTCCCCCTGCCGCACGAGGCGGGTGCGGGCGAACCCCTCCCCCGATTCGGGAGGGGGGGTCCGGCGCCGGTGTTCCACGATGACGGAGGCGGCTTCCCGGGCCAGCCCCCGGCCGAAAGCCAGCCCCAGCAGGTCCCCGTAGGGGTCCCAGGCGTAGGGGGGGTCGAAATAGAGGATGTCGGCGCGGAATCCCTGCCGGGCCAAGAAGCGCAGGGCGGTAAAGATGTCCTGCTGGAGGATGCGATACCCGGTCGTGACGCCGCACCCGTCCAGGTTACGGCGGATCAGCCGGCAGCCGGCGGGGGATTTCTCGATGAAGACGACTTCGCGCGCCCCCCGGCTGAGCGCCTCGATCCCGATGGCGCCGGTGCCGCCGAAGGCGTCGAGTACCACCGCCCCCGGGAGCACCGGGGCCAGGATGTTGAAGAGGCTCTCCTTGAGCCGGTCCCCGGTCGGGCGGATCTCCAGCCCCTGGGGCCCCGTGAGCCGCCTGCCCCGATATTTTCCCGCAATGACCCGCATGACACCCGCCGACCCGCGCCCGGCGCGGGAAAAGCCGGACCCTCCGGCCGTGAATCCTGAATCATCGGTCAGCGGCCGCCCGCCGTCAACCGCAAATCGCCTTTCAGGTAAGAGCCGGCCCGAAATGCTCCTTCCATTGCTCGCGGATCATGGCGGCGACGCGGCGGCACTCCGCGTCGGGCCGCTCCCTCAGCATCGTGACGAAACCCTCGGCCTCCACCCGGGCGATTTCGAGCGCCCGCCGGTCGCGCAGCAGGTTGGCATAGCGGAAGGCGGGGATGCCCGACTGCCGGGTGCCGATCATCTCCCCCGGCCCCCGCAGCTCGAGGTCGACCTCGGCGATCCTGAAGCCGTCGTTGGTCTCGCAAAGGATGTCCATCCGCCGCCGGGCCTCGGCGCTCCGGCCGACGTCCCCGACCAGGATGCATTCCGACCGGGCCGCCCCGCGCCCGACCCGCCCCCTCAGCTGATGCAGCTGCGCCAACCCGAACCGTTCGGAGTGCTCGATGACCATCAGGGTGGCGTTCGAGACGTCGACCCCCACCTCGACGACCGTGGTCGCGACCAGGATCCGGATCTCCCCCGAGGCGAACGCCCGCATGGTCTCCTCCTTCTCCTCCCCCTTCATCCGGCCGTGCAGCAGCCCGACGCGGTACCCGGGGAAAACCGTGCCGGCGAGCTCCGCCGCCGCTTCGGTCGCGGCGCGCAGGTCGCTCTTCTCGGTCTCCTCGACGAGGGGATAGACCACGTAGGCCTGGTGTCCCGAACGGACGGTCCGGTCGATCGCCTCGAGAGCCCGGGGGCGCTCCTCCCGGTCCAGCCAGACGGTCCGGATCGGCTGGCGGCCGGGGGGCATTTCGTCGATGACCGAAACGTCCAGGTCCCCGTACAGGGTCAGGGCCAGGGAGCGGGGGATGGGGGTCGCCGTCATCACCAGCACGTCCGGCCGCCGCCCCTTCTCCCGGAGCAGGTTCCGCTCCACGACGCCGAACCGGTGCTGCTCGTCGATGACGGCCAGCGCCAGGCGCTGGAATCTCACCGATTCCTGCACCAGGGCGTGGGTGCCGATGGCGATCCGGGTTTCCCCCCGTGCCAGCCGCTCGCGCGCCAGCCGCTTCTCCTTCGACCGGAGGCTCCCCTTGAAGAGGTCGATCCGGTAACCGAGCGGCTCCAGCAGCCGGCGGAAGTAGAAGTAGTGCTGCTCGGCCAGGATCTCCGTCGGCGCCATCACGGCGGCCTGGAACCCGTTCTCCACCGCGATGACGGCCGCCTGGGCCGCCACGATGGTCTTGCCCGAGCCCACGTCCCCCTGCAGGAGCCGGCTCATGGGATGACGCGAGCAGAGATCGGCCGCGATCTCCCCGAGCACCCGTTTCTGGGCCTGGGTGGGATGGAAGGGGAGGATTTTCTTGATCGCCGTCCGGACCCGGTCGTCCAGGCGGATGGACCGCTCTTTCACCTGCCGCACCCGGCCCTCGCGCACCATCCGGACCGCGACCTGGAGCTGGAACAGCTCCTCGAACATCATCCGCTTGTGCGCGGGGGAGGTGCCGGAGTTGTACAGCCCCATCTCCCTCTCCCTCTCCTCGGGACGCCGGGAGGAGAGCACGGGAAAATGGAGCTGACGAATGGCCGCGGCCTTCGGGGGGAGGCGGAGCCTGGCGACCAGCCAGGAGGGGATCCCGTCCGGGATGTCCGCGGGGAGGCCCGAAGCCACCCCGTGGAGGATCTGCCTGAGGGTGCGCGACTTCAGGTCCCCCAGCCTGCGGTAGACCGGCACGACGCGCCCCGAATGGACCCCCTCCCCGTCCTCGTCCAGGACCTCGCACTCCGGGTTCATGAGCACCGGCGCGCCGTGTGCGTAGGGGTCCCGCTTCACCTGGCCGTAGAGCACCAGCCGGACCCCGGGCTGGTACACCCGCCGGAGATACGGCTGGTTGAAGAACTTGACCCGCAGGGTGCCCCGCTGGTCCCGCACCAGCATCTCGAAAACCGAGAATCCAGGGCGGCGGCCCGTGCCCCCCCCGACGCCGCACACTTCCCCCCGTACCAGGACCCATTCCTCCGGCCGGACACCGACGGTGGACCGGAACCGGGTCCGGTCTTCATAGCGGAAGGGGATGTGGTGGAGCAGGTCCCCGGCGGTCCGGATTCCGTGGGCCGCGAGGATTTCGGATCGCCGCGGACCGATCCCCTTGAGAAACTGGACGGGGGTATCCGCGCTTCGGGGACTGCCGGGCTCTGTCGTGTGCATACGTATTCGGTTCAGGCTCCAGCATACCCTCTCCCGGGGGGGGGCGCAAGCGCCCCGAACCCGGGGACCCGAATCGGGCGGGGTGCAGCGGGCGGTTGCATCCGCACGGCGCCATGCTGTATTCTGCAGGCATGAAAAGGCTGAATCGGGCCATCGCCGCGCTGGGACTCTGCGCCGTCCTCCTGGTCGCCCCGGCCTGCGGCAAAAAACAGTTGACCCCCGGCCTGGCCGCGGACCGCATCGCCCGGACCCCCGGGCTGGAGCTCGAGAAGAAAGACGTGGAAGTCGTGAAGGTGACGCAGGTTTCGGGATCCGAAGCCGTTGTCGAAACCGGGCTCCGGGCCGCGTTCCGGATGGAGCGCCGCGACGGGGAATGGACGGCGCGCGAACTCCGCCTGGGACAGGGGGAGTGGGAGACAATCGAGGACCTGGCCCGCGCCCTGGACAGGGTGAAAAGCGAGGAAACCGCCCGCACCCTGGACCGCATCGCCGAGGGGATCGGACTCTACCGCCGGGCCCACGGGCGCCTGCCCGCATTCGACGGCTACGTGGCGCTCTCGGACCTGCTCACGCCCGATTACGTCACCCCCCTCATCCGGCTCGACTCCTGGCGCCGGCCCCTGGCCGCCCTGGTAACGGAATCGGGCGGCATTCTGCTCCGCTCCGCCGGGCCCGACGGCCGCTTCTCCACCCCGGACGACATCCAGAAAACCGTCCCGTAGCGGGCGGGCCTAGATGTTGTTGAGGAGGTGCCCGAGTTTTTCCTTCTTGACCTTGAGGTAGCCGCGGGAAACCGGGCTGGGGGGGATTTCCAGGGGGACACGCTTCTCGACGCGTATCCCCTCCCGCTCGAGCCCCTGGACCTTTTCGGGGTTGTTCGACAGCAGGTGGATGCGCGTGGCGCCCAGGTGCTTGAGGATCTCGGCCGGCATCCGGTAGTCGCGCAGGTCGGCCTCGAACCCGAGCGACAGGTTCGCCGCCACGGTGTCGAGCCCCTGGTCCTGCAGCTCGTAGGCATGGATCTTGTTGATCAGGCCGATCCCCCGCCCTTCCTTCTGCTGGTAGACGAGAATACCGCACCCCGACCGGGCGATGAGGTCCATCGCCGCGGCCAGCTGCTCCCCGCAGTCGCAGCGGCGCGAGGAGAACACGTCTCCCGTGAGGCATTGGGAGTGGATGCGGACGAGCGCGACCGCATCCGGCCCGGGCGACCCCGCGACCAGGGCCACCGCTTCCTCACCCGTTTCCCGGTCGCGAAAACCGTGGATGATGAACGCCCCGTACCGGGTGGGGAGTTGGGCTCGAGGAACTCTGTCAAAAATCATCGCGTCCATCGTACTGTCGGGCGGCGCACTGCCCGGCGGCGGAAAGTCGCCCGGAAAAACCGGGTCCGTTAATCCTTCTTCTCGCCTTCGGCGGCGGCCTTTTTGGGGCTCTTCTTCCCCTTCTTCCCCTCTTCCTTGCCGGCGGCCTTGAATTCGCTCCCCACCAGTTCGATCCTCGCCTTCTGGGCCCCGTCCCCGTCCCGGAAGCCCAGGCGGATGATGCGGGTGTACCCCCCCGGCCTCTCCGCGAACCGCGGCCCCAGGGTCGCGAACAGCTTCGACACCACCGCCGGGTCCTTGACGTAGGCGACCGCCTGCCTGCGGTCGTGCAGCGAGCCGTGCCTTCCCAGGGTGATCATCTTCTCCGCGATAGGGCGCACCGCCTTGGCCCGATCCAGGGTGGTCACCATGCACTCCTTGTCCAGGAGCGACGTGACCATGTTGCGGAACATCATCACGCGATGCGCGGTCTTCCGTCCCAGTTTTTTCCCACCCACTCGATGTCTCATGAATCCCGTCTCCGATCTGCTTCTCCGGCCTTCCGGTTATTCCGCCCTGGGAACAGGAACCGGCTTGCCTTCCAAATCAAATTTCATCCCGAACGACAGGTTCATTCCGGAAAGGATTTCCTTGATCTCGTTCAGGGACTTGCGCCCGAAGTTCTTCGTCTTCAGCATCTCAGCCTCGGTCTTCTGGACCAGTTCGCCGATCGTCTTGATATCGGCGTTCTTCAGGCAGTTGTAGGAACGGACCGACAGCTCCAGCTCCTCGACCGAGCGCTTCAGGTTCTCCATCATCTCGCCCTGTTTGCCGTCATCCTGCTCTTCCTCCTCCTCGGGCTTCTCCTCGAAGTTGATGAAGATGGCCATGTGATCCTTGACAATTTTCGCGGCATGGGCGATGGCGTCCTGGGGCCGGATGCACCCGTTGGTCCAGACGTCCAGCACGAGCTTGTCGTAATCGGTCGTCTGCCCCAGCCGGGCGGCCTCGACCGAATAATTGACCCTCCGGATCGGCGAGTGAACGCTGTCGAGGGGGATGTAGCCCAGGGGCAGCTCTTCCTCGAAATTCTCGTCCGCCTGGATGTACCCCCGCCCCTTCTTGACCCGCATTTCTATCTTGAGCCGGCCCCCTTCGCCGATGGTGGCGATATGGACGCTGGGGTCGAGGATCTCCACGTCCGGGTCGGAGACGATGTTGGCCGAGGTGACCGTCCCCGCCTCGTCCGACTCCAGCGTGATGGTCTTCACGTGGTCGACGTGGATCCTGAGCGGGACCTGCTTCAGGTTCATGATGATGTTGGTCGCGTCCTCCTTGACGTTGGGGATCGGCGTGAACTCGTGAAGCACTCCGTCGATCTTGACGGCCGTGATCGCCGCGCCCTCGATGGAGGAGAGCAGCACCCTGCGCAGCGCATTCCCGATCGTCGTGCCGAATCCTCTTTCGAAGGGCTGGGCGTAGAAATGGCCGTAGGTCGGACTCAGGGTGTCAAGATCGCAGATCAGCCTCTTGGGCTTCTGAAAAGCTCTAGTCATAATTTTCCCCTTACCTGATCTCTCCCTTACTTCGAATAGAGTTCCACGATCAGTTGTTCGTCGATGGGCATTTGAATGTCTTCGCGTTTGGGCAGGGCGGCCACGGTCCCCTTGAGACCATCAGCGTCCAGCGTGAGCCATGCCGGGACGCCGCCGCGCCCGCTGATCGAGGCGACCGAATCCAGCACCTGCTGGTTCTTCCGGGTGCGCTCGACGAGCGCGATGGTGTCGCCGACGCTGACCTGGGCCGAGACGATATCGACCTTTTTCCCGTTCACCTGGATGTGTCCGTGCGTCACCAGCTGACGCGCCTGGTCCCGGGACGGGGCGAATCCGAGGCGGTGCACGACGTTGTCGAGCCTCCGCTCCAGCATCATCAGCAGGTTTTCGCCCGTGATCCCCTTCATCTTGTCGGCCTTGGCGAAATAATTCGCAAACTGGTTCTCCAGGACCCGGTAGATGCGCTTCACCTTCTGCTTTTCGCGCAGCTGCACCCCGTACCCGACGGTCTTGGGAGGGCGCCGGCTCCGGCCGTGCTGTCCCGGGGGGAAATTCCGTTTTTCGACGGCGCAGGTATCCCTGAAGCAGCGGTCGCCCTTTAGGAAAAGCTTCGTTCCCTCTCGTCGGCACAGCCGGCATTTTGCTTCGCGGTATCTAGCCAATTCCTGATCTCCTTCTTGTATGCTGCCTTGCTCAAATCCGTGATCCTAAACCCTTAAACTCTTCTTCGCTTCGGCGGCCGGCATCCGTTGTGCGGGATCGGGGTCAGGTCGCGGATCGCCTTGACCTCGAGTCCGGCGTTCTGCAGCGCCCTTATGGAGGATTCGCGTCCGGCTCCCGGCCCCTTCAGATGCACCTGAAGCGTGCGCGTGCCGAATTCCTTCAGGGCCGCCGCCACGACGGAGGCGGCCTGCTGGGCTGCAAACGGGGTCCCTTTTCTCGATCCCTTGAAACCCACCGCGCCCGAGCTCGACGTGGCCAGCAGGTTCCCATCCAGGTCCGTGACGCTGATGATCGTGTTGTTGAAGGTCGCGAGGATGTGCGCCACTCCCGCCGGAACGTTGCGCTTTTCCCGCTTTTTCCCCGTTTTTTTCTTGCCCGTCTTCTTTACCTGTTTCTCTGCCATGAATAGCTCCCGGAAGCTCCTCTATTTTTTGCCCGCGATTCGGCGCGGTCCCTTGCGCGTTCGGGCGTTGGTATGCGTCCTCTGTCCCCGTACCGGCAGCCCGCGGCGATGACGCAGCCCCCGATAGGAGCCGATTTCCATAAGCCGCTTGATATCCATGGAAACCGCTTTACGCAGGTCCCCCTCGACCATCCCGTCGCGCTGGAGGATGTTGCGGATCCCGACGGCCTCTTCCTCCGTCAGGTCTTTCACCTTGGTCCCCAGCTTGATCCCGGCTTCCTGACAGATCTTGACCGCCCGGCTCTGCCCGATGCCGTAGATATAGGTCAACCCGATCTGAACCTGCTTGTTCAGCGGCAGATCCACTCCTGCGATTCTGGCCAATGTAACCTCCCCTTAACCCTGGCGCTGCTTATGTTTCGGGTTGGAGCACCGAATCTGAACCACTCTCTTGCGGCGCACAACCTTGCATTTCGCGCATATTTTCTTTACCGATGCCCTTACCTTCATTGTCGTGACCCTATAGTGTACAGGATGTGCGGCGCACTCCCGATTATTTATACCGATATACGATCCGCCCCCTCGTCAAATCATAGGGGGAGAGCTCCACCAGGATCTTGTCACCCGGCAGAATTCTGATGAAATTCTTGCGCATCTTGCCCGACACGTGCGCCAGAACCAGATGCTTGTTTTCCAGTTCGACCCGGAACATGGCATTCGGCAGCGTTTCCACCACCGTCCCCATAACCTCTATCGCATCCTCTTTGGGCATATTTTCGCTTCAATGTGCGATCGGCCGCCCCAACCCCGCCGGCCCCTGATGGGCCGGACTTTTCGGCTGCGGCTGCAGATCGGTTCGTTCCCTGACAATATCGATAATGTTTTCGAAAATCTCCTTTACCGATCTGTCCCCGTCGATTTCCGCGTACATCCCCCGCTCCCTGTAGTACCGGATCACGGGCCGGGTCGTGTTGCGGTACACCAGCAACCGTTCGGCGATCACTTCCCCGGCGTCGTCCTCGCGCTGCACCAGGGGCACTCCGCACCGGCTGCACAGGCCGTTGACCGTTCCGGGCGCCAGGTTTTCGCTGTACGTCCGGCTGCACTTGGGACAGGTCCATCGCGACGACAACCGCTTGAGGAGGATGCTGTTCTCGACCTTGATCCCCAGCGTCAGGATCCGGGCCCCCTCCTTCTCGAACAGCGATTCCAGAAACTCCGCCTGCGGGATCGTCCGGGGGTACCCGTCCAGGATGAATCCCTGGCTGCAATCATCCCGTTTCAGCCGGTCGCTGACGATGGCGTCGACAAGGTCATCGGGGACCAGGTCTCCCGATTCCATGAAGGTCTTGGCCTTCTTCCCCAATTCCGTCTGGTCTTTCAGCGCCCCCCGCAGGATATCGCCCGTGGAGATGTGGGGGAACCCCAGCGCTTCACCCAGGAGCCGTGCCTGGGTCCCCTTGCCGGCCCCCGGCGGCCCGAACATTATAATCCCTAATCGGAATTTCGCCACAATAACCTATTGACGATCATGGCCTGCAATCTCCGGCAGAATGGATGTCCACAACTCTTCAACCGTCCATCGCGAACCGTCAATCCTTTCAGCCTCTTCTCCCCCGGATTCTCCCCTTTTTCATGAAGCCGTCGTAATGCCTCATGATCAACTGCGACTCGATCTGCTGGATCGTATCCATCGCCACGCCGACGACGATCAGGAGCGAAGTCCCCCCAAAATAGAAGGTTACGCCCAATCCCGTCGTGATCCAACTCATCTGCAGCGAATTCAGCAGGTCGTCCAGCCAGGGACCGATCCATGGGATGGGTTGAACTTTGAAACCCGTTATCAGAAATTCCGGAAGGAGGCAGATCAGCACCAGGTAAAAGGCGCCCGCCGCCGTAAGCCGGCTCAGTATCCTGTCGATATATTCGGCGGTGCGGTGCCCGGGGCGGATGCCCGGGATGTAGCCGCCGTATTTGCGGATGTTGTCCGCCACTTCCATCGGGTTGAAGATGATGCTCACATAAAAAAAGCAGAAGAAAACGATCCCCGCGATGTACATCAGGTTGTACAGCGGCATCCCCTGGCTCAGCTGCTCCGAGAGGCTGCGCATGAAGTCGTACGGCATGACCGTCCCCATGGTGGAGGGAATGGCCACGATCGACGCGGCGAAAATCACCGGGATCACTCCTCCCGAGTTCACCTTCAGCGGGAGGTGCGTCGCCTGGCCGCCGTATACGCGCCGGCCGACGACGCGCTTGGCGTACTGGACCGGGATCTTCCGCTGCGCCCGCTCCACGAAGACCACGGCGGCCACCACCAGGACCATCAGAACCAGCAGCAGGATCGCCGTCAGCGGGGACCACGTGCGGAGATCGACGACATTGGTCCACATGAAGCCGATGGCGGACGGCAGGCCGACGACGATACCGGCGAAGATGATGAGGCTTATGCCGTTGCCGATCCCCCGCTCCGTGATCTGCTCCCCGATCCACATGATGAAGGCGGTTCCCGTGGTCAGCGTGATCATCACCATGAGGCGGAATCCCCACCCGGGCGCCGTCACGATCTGCTCGCCCGAGCGCTCCAGGGCCATGGCCGTCATGAACCCCTGGAACAGCGTCAGGACCACCGTCAGGTAGCGCGTGTACTGCGTGATCTTCTTGCGCCCCAGCTCCCCTTCCTTGGAGAGCTTCTCGAGGTAGGGGACGACGACCGTGGCGAGCTGCAGGATGATGGAGGCCGTGATGTAGGGCATGATGCCCAGGGCGAAGATGCTGAAACGGCGCAGGGCTCCGCCCGAGAAGATATCCAGGAATCCGAAAATGGTGCCCGCGTTGGACTGGAACAGCTGTTCCAGCGCCGCATGGTTGATCCCAGGGGTCGGAATGAAGGCGCCCACGCGGTACACGGCCAGCAACCCCAGCATGAACAGGACCCGCTTGCGCAGATCCGGGATGCTGAAGATGTTTTGGATCGAACTCAGAATTGGACTTCGTTCTTCCGCCATCGTCTTTTTAGAACCCCGAAAGCCTCACACTGAAGGCCCAAAGACTCCCCTGTCCCATGAACCAGAGCCGTCGTTTTATTTATTGAGCGATGACCTCAACGGTGCCGCCCGCGTTTTGTATCTTTTCTGCGGCGCTCTTGCTGAATTTGTGCGCCCTGACATGCAGCGCCTGTTTCAGCTCCCCCGTACCCAGAATCTTGACGTCCGAGTGGAAATTCCGGATGATCCCGTGCTCCCTCAGCACGATCGGGTCGATCTTGGCCCCGGCCTCGAACCCGGCGAGCTTCTCCAGGTTCACGCAGGCGTACTCCTTGCGAAAGACATTGGTGAACCCACGCTTGGGCAGGCGCCGGTACAAGGGCATCTGCCCGCCCTCGAACCCCGGGCGCATGCTCGAACCCGCACGCGAATGCTGCCCGTTATGCCCGCGCGTGGAGGTCTTGCCGTGCCCCGAACCCATGCCGCGGCCCACGCGCTTGTTTTTGCGGTTCGCCCCGGGGGCCGGTTTCAGTGTATTTATGCTCAACATAATCTTTGTCCCGCTCTCATGGGGCCTCCGGCCCCGGTTGCGTTAGTCCCGGTCTTCCAGGATCCTGACCAGATGGGGCACCTTCGCCACCATCCCCCGGACCGCGGGGGTATCCACCCGTTCCACAACCTGGTTCAGCCGCTTGAACCCGAGGCCCTTGATGACCAGCTTGTGTTTCTGGGGCGTCCCGATCGCACTGCGAAAATAGACCAGTTTCAGGGTCGCGCCCGATTGCTCCGCCGCCTTCTTTTTCGATACCATTACAGTTCCTCGACCTGCCTGCCGCGCAGTTTGGCAACCTCATTCGGCTCCCGGAGACGCATCAGCCCGTCGAATGTGGCCTTGACCACGTTGTGCGGGTTGGTAGTGCCCAGGGACTTCGTGAGAATGTTGGAAATTCCGGCGGATTCCAGCACCGCTCGAACCGGCCCGCCCGCGATGACGCCCGTTCCCTCGGAAGCCGGCTTGAGGATCACCCTCCCGGCCCCGTACCGTCCCAGGATGAGGTGCGGAATGGTGCGGCCCTTGAGCGGGACACGAATCATGTTCTTGCGCGCCTGCTCCACACCCTTGCGGATCGCCTGAGGCACTTCCTTGGCTTTTCCCATTCCGTAGCCGACCATGCCGTTCTGGTCGCCCACAACCACGAGGGCGCTGAAACTCAGGTTTTTCCCCCCCTTGACCACCTTGGTCACGCGGTTGATGGAGACCACCTGGTCCTTCAGCTCCTGCGCATTCGGATCGTTCTTTTCCAAGCTTCCCCCCTATCGGCGTGCGTCCCCACGGGCGCCCCGCCGCCGAACTAGAATTTGAGTCCCGATTCCCGGGCCGACTCGGCCAGAGCCTTGATCCGCCCGTGATAGAGGTACCCTCCGCGGTCGAAAACCACGCTCTCGATCCCCCTGGCCCGGGCGCGCTCCGCGATCGCCTTGCCCACCAGCTTGGAGGCCTCGATGTTCCCGCCGTTCTTCAAATCCCCCCGGACATCCTTCTCCAGGGTGGAAGCGGCCACCAGGGTTTTCCCCTGGGTGTCATCGATGATCTGCGCGTACACGTACCTGGAGCTGCGATAGACGCACAGCCGCGGACGGCTGCTTTGGCCCGAGATTTTTGCCCGGATTCTCCTGTGAATCCTGCGGCGCTCGCCGGAGCGGTCAGTTGTCGAAATCATTACGCACCCTTCTTTCCGACCTTGAGCCGGACAGCCTCGGAGGCATACCGGAGTCCTTTACCCTTGTAGGCGTCAGGTCTTCTCAGCGACCGGATGTCCGCTGCCACCTGCCCCACCACCTGTTTGTTGGAACCGGAGATGACGATCGTGGCCACGTAATTCTGGATGCTCCGGTTCTGCTTTTCAACCTTGACGCTGATCCCCTCGGGAATCGGGAATTCGATCGGGTGGGAGTACCCGAGCGACAGCACGACGGACTTGGCCTTGGCGTCCACCTTGTATCCGATTCCCACCACGTCCAATTGCTTGGTGAACCCCTGGCTGACCCCCTGCACGCAGTTCGCGGCCAGGGCCCGGGCCAGCCCGTGGTACGCCGGATAGGGCTTGTCGTCAGAGGGCCTGATGGCCGTCAGCGTATCTCCGTTCAGTTCAAAGCGGATTCCGGGCGGAATCAGGGTCGTCAGTTTGGACTGCTTGCCTTCCACCTCGAGCTCGCGCTCGCGAATGGTCACCTTGACCCCGCTCGGCACGATGATTGGCTTTTTCCCTATTCGCGACATAACACACCTTCTAATGTTTCGGGATCCGGATCCGCCGCATCGCGGGGACCTCCCCGCCCGGCTCCGGGATATCGAACCGTTAATTTAGCTTATGGCACACAGCACTTCGCCGCCCAATCCCTTTTCCTGAGCCTGCTTTCCCGTCAGCACCCCCTGGGAGGTCGACACGATGCAGATTCCCAGACCGCCCAGAACGGACGGGATCTCGCCCTTGCCCGAATAGACCCGGCATCCCGGACGGCTCACCCGTTCGAGCGTGGTGATCACGGGGCTCTTCCCCGCCGCGTAGCGCAACTGAATCCGGATCATGCCCTGCTTGTCGTCCTCGGCAAGACTGAAATTGGCGATGTACCCTTCTTCCTTCAGGATTCGGACGATTTCCAGCTTCAGCTTCGACGATGGAACGTCCACGGTCTCATGCCGCGCCCTGCTGGCGTTTCGTATCCGCGTCAGGAGGTCGGCAACGGGATCGGTCATTGTCATGATCTACTCCAACTCTGTATAAAATTGCGTCAGATACCGCTCCTACCAGCTCGACTTGGTCACTCCCGGGATCTCGCCCGTGAGCGCCAGGCTTCGGAAACACAGGCGACAGAGCTGGAATTTCCGGTAATACCCGCGAGAACGTCCGCAACGCAGACAGCGGTTGTGTGCGCGCACGGCGAACTTCGGCGTCCGCCTGGCTTTGGCTATCATACTGGTCTTGGCCACAGTAACTCCCGTCAGCAGTTTCGACCCGGACCTCGCGGCCGGATCCTTGACTCGCTATTGCTGCCCCTTCTTCGCAAAGGGCATACCCATGATCTTCAAAAGCTCGTAAGCCTCGTTGTCGCTCGCGGCCGTCGTCACGATCGTTATGTTCATGCCGCGGGACTTGTCCACCTTCCCGTAATCGATCTCGGGAAAAATCAGCTGGTCCCGCAGCCCCAGCGTGTAGTTCCCCCTGCCGTCGAAGGCGCGGGGGGACACGCCCCGGAAATCGCGCACCCGCGGCAGCGCGATGCTGATCAGTCGGTCGAAGAATTCGTACATCCGGTCGCCCCGGAGGGTGACGGTGACGCCGATCGGCATCCCCTGCCGGAGCTTGAACGCGGCGATCGATTTCTTGGCCTTGGTGACCACCGGTCGCTGCCCCGTGATCGCCGCGAGCTCTTCGGCCGCCGTGTCCAGGATCTTGGCGTTGGTGATCGCCTCCCCCAGGCCCATGTTCACGTTGATTTTCACCAGCCGGGGCACCGCCATGATGTTCTTGTACCCGAACTGCTTCGTCAGGGCGGGTATGCCGTCCGTCTTATATGTTTCCCGAAGTCTGCTCATGATCTGACCTTTCAACCCTCGTCGTGCCCTATGCGTCGATAAGCTCGTTGCAGTTCTTGCATACCCGGACCTTGCGGCCGTCCTGGGTGACGCTCGTGCCCACCCGCGCATGCTTGTTGCAGCGCTTGCAAACCACCATCAGGTTGGAGATGTGGATGGGCGCTTCCTTCGGCAGGATTCCGCCCTTCACGTTCTTCTGCGGGTTCGGGCGCGTATGCTTCTGGATGTTGTTGATCCCCTCGACCACGGCCCGGTCCTTGTCCGAGTAGACCTTGAGCACCTTGCCCGTCTTGCCCCGGTCCTTCCCGGCCAGCACGTAAACCATGTCGTTCTTCTTTATATGCACTCTGGGCATCGGATTCCGTCCCTTTCCACCTCTGCTAGAGCACCTCAGGCGCCAGCGAAATGATCTTTAAAAATTCCCGGTCTCTCAGTTCGCGACTGACCGGCCCGAAAACGCGGGTGCCGATCGGCTCCTTCTGGTCGTTGATCAGGACCGCGGCGTTATCGTCGAAACGGATATACGTGCCGTCCTTGCGCCGGTACTCCTTGCGCGTTCTCACTATCACGGCCTTGACCACCTGCCCCTTCTTCACGGTGCCGTCCGGGGCGGCCTCCTTCACATTGGCGGTGATGATGTCTCCAAGGCTGGCAACCCGACCCACCTGGTTGCCCAAGGCGTGAATGCAGGAGATCTTGCGAGCCCCCGAATTGTCCGCCACATCCAAAATCGTCCTCATCTGTATCATGATGACCCTCTATCGATCGACGCTGTGAAACCCGTCAATGCATTACTCGACGCTCGGTGCGACCGAAAGCACCTTCTCCACCCGCCATCTCTTGCGCGCGCTCAGCGGGCGCGTCTCGACGATACGGACCCGGTCGCCCACCTTGCAGGCACCCTGTTCGTCATGCGCCAGGAATTTGGAGGTCTTCCGCTGGATCTTCTTGTACAACCGATGCTGCACCAGCCGGTCCACGGCGACCGTGACCGTCTTCTGCATGGCCGTACTGGTTACGGTTCCCACCTGGCTCTTGCGGATTCCCCTCTTCTGTTCAGTCCCCATCTTTCCCTCATTCGAACAGCGCGTGACGCATCGACGGGCGGCGCGTCACCCGCCGTCCGTCACTTGGTTCGTTCCATTTCCCTCAACACCGTCTCGATGCGCGCGATGTCCCGCCGGACACCCCTCATTTTCGGACCGCTCTCGACCTGCCCGGTCGCGGTCTGAAACCGGAGCTTGAGCAGCTGCTTGCGCAATTCCGATTCTTCCAGGAGCAGGTCTTCCCTGGACATATCCCGAAGCTTGGAAGCCTTCATTACTCCTCCTTTCCGAACCGCTTCACGAATTTCACGGGGATCCCGAGCTTGTTGCCGGCCAGGCGCATGGCCTCCTTCGCCTGCTCCTCGCTCACCCCCTCCATCTCGTAGAGGATCTTGCCGGGACGGACGACGGCCACCCACCCCTCGGGCGCTCCCTTCCCCTTGCCCATGCGGGTCTCGGCCGGCTTCTTGGTGATCGGCTTGTCCGGGAAAACCCGGATCCAGATCTTTCCGCCCCGCTTCACGAAACGGGTGATCGCGACGCGGCCCGCCTCGATCTGGCGGTCGCTGATCCAACCGACCTCCATGGCCTTCAGGCCGTATTCCCCGAAGCTGACCTCGGAACCCCGCCAGGCCTTGCCCCGCCGTTTTCCCTTCTGCTGCTTCCTGTACTTGACCTTCTTAGGCATCAACATGATTCGTGGACTCCTCGATCCTACCGGGCTGCCTTCTCGGGCTTCTGCATCTCAAAAACCTCGCCCTTGTATATCCAGACCTTTACGCCGATGACCCCGTACGTGGTGTGGGCCTCCGCGAAACCGTAATCGATATCCGCCCGGAGCGTATGCAGCGGCAGCTGGCCGCTCAGATACCATTCCGTGCGCGCTATCTCCGCGCCGTTGAGCCGGCCCGAGACCCGGACCTTGATTCCCTTGGCCCCGAAACGCAGGGTGCCGTCGACCGCCCGCCGCATGGCCCGGCGGAAGGCGATGCGCTTCTCCAGCTGCTGCGCGATCCCTTCAGATACGAGCTGCGCATCGAGTTCCGGCTTGTTGACTTCCTGGATCTTCAGGTTGACATCTCTTCCGGTCAGAAGCTGCAGATCCTTCTTCAGCTTCTCGATCTCCGTCCCTTTTTTGCCCACGATGATGCCCGGGCGGGAGGTGAAGATGATGATCGTCAGCTTGTTGGCCGCGCGCTCCACCTCGATCCGGGATATCCCCGCATGGGAGAACTTTTTCTTGAGATTGGTTTTGAGCCGGAGATCCTCATGAAGGAGCGCCCCGTAATCCTTGCGCGCAAACCATCGGGACCGCCATGTTCGGTTGATTCCCAGCCTGAAACCGTAAGGATGAACTTTCTGACCCACGGATGACCTCCCTACCCTTCCTCGATATCCTTGCCTTTAATAGTAATGCTGACGTGTTGGTAGCGCCGCTGCTGCCTGTAGGCCCGGCCCATGGGCGCCGGTCGCACCCTGCGTCGCCACTTCGTCGGCCCGGAATCCACAACCGCGCGATCCACGATGAAGCTGTCCACGTCGGCGGCCGCATTCTTTTCCTTCGCGTTGGCCACGGCAGAGAGCAATACCTTCATGATCGGCTTGGTCGCCCGCTTGTTGGTAAAACGAAGAATGGCCAGCGCATCCTGAACATTTCTGCCACGGATAAGGTCTATGACCAGTCGGGCTTTCTGGGGCGACCCCCTCAAGTATTTGCCTTTTGCTATAGCTTCCATAGTAATCCACAAGGCGGTTTCAGGCACCACGCCGGGATTCTGCCCCGACGACCGGTTCACCCTCGATCCGCCTCCTTCCTCCCGTATGGTGACTGCTCTCAACTCGACCCGGCCGCCTGCGGCCGCTGTGCGCCGCGGCAGGGTCCGGACCCGTCTACGACCTTACCGAGGTTGTCTTTTCCGAAGCCTTGGTGGTGTGCCCCTTGAACATGCGCGTGGGGGCGAACTCCCCGAGCTTGTGGCTGACCATATTCTCGGAAATATAAATGGGTATGAACTTCTTGCCGTTGTGCACGGCCACCGTCATGCCGACCATTTCCGGAATGATCGTAGAGCGCCGGGACCAGGTCTTGACAACCGTCCGGCTGTCCGAGCCGGCCAAAGATTTCACTTTGGTGAGCAAATGCTCGTCGACAAAAGGGCCTTTTTTGACTGATCTGGTCATGCTGCTCCCTATTTGCCCCTGCGCTTGATGATGAAGCGCTGGGTGCGTTTATTGTTCCGGGTTTTGTAACCTTTCGTGGGCTGTCCCCAGGGGCTGACCGGGTTCCGGCCCCCCGAGGTCTTCCCTTCCCCCCCGCCGTGCGGATGATCGATCGGGTTCATGACCACCCCGCGGACCGTGGGCCTCTTGCCCAGCCACCGGCTGCGTCCCGCCTTGCCGATGGAAACGTTCTCGTAATTCAGGTTCCCCACCTGGCCGATGGTCGCGTAGCACTCCAGGTGCACCATCCGGGTCTCCCCGGAGGGCATCTTGATCTGGCCGTACCCCGCCTCCTTGGCGAGCAGCTGGGCCGCGGTCCCGGCGGATCGGGCCATCTGCCCCCCCTTGCCGCTGCGGAGCTCGATGTTGTGGATCATCGTGCCGAGCGGGATGTTCTTCAACGGGAGCGAGTTGCCCACCAGGATGTCGGCATTCTCCCCCGCGATGACCGAGCTCCCGACGGCCAGGCCGTCCGGGGCGAGGATGTACCTCTTTTCGCCGTCGGCGTAGGCGAGCAGCGCGATCAGGGCCGAACGGTTGGGATCGTATTCGAGCGACGCGACCTTCGCCGGGATCTCCCGCTTGTCACGCCTGAAATCGACGATCCGGTAGAGCTTCTTGTGCCCGCCCCCCCGGTGACGGATCGTGATCCGCCCCTTGTTGTTGCGCCCGGAGACCCGCTGCCGGCCCTCCGTAAGCCGCTTCTGCGGCCGGTCGGCGGAGAGCTCCTTCTTGTCGAGCGTGGTCTTGAACCGCACCGCCGGTGATGTCGGATTGTATGTCTTTATGGAAGCCATGATTTCGCCCAGCTCCTGCTTTATACCGTCTCAGAGAATTCGATCATCTTTTCGCCCGCCTTGAGCGTGACGTAAGCCTTCTTCCAGTCGGACCGCCGCCCGACATAGCGCCCCTGGCGCCGCTTCTTGCCGTGGAAGTTGGCGGTGCGCACGCACTGGACCTTCACCTTGAACATCTTCTCGACGGCGTCCTTGATCTCGATCTTGTTGGCATCCCTCAAAACCCTGAATGCCACCGTGCGAAGGTTTTCCTTCATCAGCGTGCTCTTCTCCGTAATGACGGGGAGCCGCAATACGTATTCTCTCCGGTTCATCGGCTCAGTACCTCCTGGACCTTGAGGATGGCGTCCTTGGAAAAAAGCAGCACGTTGCTGTTGACCACATCGTAAATGTTCACTCCCGTCCCGGGGACCAGCTTGACTCCCGGCAGGTTCCGCAGCGCCAGCAGCAGGTTCCGGTCACCGCTCGAATCGACCACCAGGATCTTCCCCGTAAAACCGAAACCCTTGAGGATCTTGAGGAAATCCTTCGTCTTGTGCCCTTCGAGCGGAAGGGCGTCCACCACGGCCAGGGAGTTCCCGCTCAGCTTCGCCGACAGCGCCGAGCGCATCGCCCCCCGCAGCTTCTTGCGCGGAAGCGGTAGCCGTAGTCCCTGGGCTTCGGGCCGTGAACCGTCCCGCCGTGCCGCCACAGGGGGCTGCGGGCGCTGCCGATGCGCGCGCGGCCGGTTCCCTTCTGCCGCCACAGCTTCTTTCCGCTCCCGCTCACCTCGCCCCGGACCTTGGTGCAGGCCGTTCCGGCGCGGAGCGAATCATTGTAGTGCTTCACCGCTTCCCATATGAGGGGCTGATTGAAATCGGCCTTGAACACCTCGTCGGAGAGCTCGATCTTTCCGACCACCTCATTGGCAAGGTTTTTAACCTCAATTTCCGCCATCACCAACCTCTCGAATTTCGAATGACGACCGGCCCCGGCGGGCCGGCGATCCGCCGGCCCTTAAGCCTTCCTGATTACGACATAGCCGCCGTTGCGGCCCGGTACGGCCCCCTTCACCAGAAGGAGGTTGTCCTGTTCCTCGACCCGCACGACCTGCAGGTTCTGAACCGTCACCCTTTCGCTCCCCATGTGCCCCGCGGCCCGCATCCCCGGCATCACGCGGCTCGGGTAGGCGCTGGCGCCGATCGATCCCGGGGCGCGGTGGAACATCGAACCGTGGCTCTTGGCGCCGCCGCCGAAATGGTGCCGCTTGATCAACCCGGCGAACCCCTTCCCCTTGCTGGTCCCCCAGATGTCGACCTTGTCGTTCGCCTGGAAAACCTGCCCGACGAGGATCTGCGTCCCCACCGCGGGCGCGTCACCGGCCTGGGCACCCCCGAATTCCCGCAGCACCCGGCACGGCGGCACCTCCGCCTTCTTGAAATGCCCGCTTCGGGGTTTCGTCACCCGGGAAGGCCGGATGAATTCCACCAGGCCCAGCTGGAGCGCTTCGTACCCGTCGGCGTCCTTCGACTTGGCCTGAACCACGACGCAGGGCCCGGCCTTGATCACCGTGACCGGGACGACGGTTCCGTTGTCGTCGAACACCTGGGTCATGCCCATCTTAATTCCAATCAGTCCATCAACCATAGTTGCACCCGGTTAGATTTCGGCGGAAAGCAAGCGGCCCATCTCCGCCCCGCAGCCTCCCTGTTCGTTATCACGCAAGTCCCTACTTGTGCTCCGTGCCGAAAGCCTTGATTTCGACATCGATGGCCGCGGGCAGGTCCAGCTTCATGAGAGCGTCGACGGTCTGCGGGGTGGGCTCGAGGATGTCCACCAGCCGCTTGTGCGTCCGGATCTCGAACTGCTCCCGGGATTTCTTGTCCACGTGGGGCGAGCGCAGAACGCAGAATTTGTTCTTGACCGTGGGCAGGGGAATCGGCCCGGAAACACGGGAACCGGTCCGCTTTGCGATATCCACGATCTCAGAGGTGGACTGGTCCAGCACCCTGTAGTCGTAAGCCTTCAGCCTGATTCTTATCTTTTCGTTCAGCATGTCGTTCCGCTTACTCCAAAATGTCCGAAATGGTGCCGGCGCCCACGGTCCGTCCGCCCTCGCGGATCGCGAACCGCAAACCCTTTTCCATCGCTATCGGGGTGATCAGCTTGATGGTCAGGTTCACATTGTCCCCCGGCATCACCATCTCCGTGCCTTCCGGAAGCTCCGCCACTCCCGTCACGTCCGTCGTCCGGAAGTAAAACTGCGGCCGGTACCCGTTGAAAAACGGCGTGTGCCGTCCCCCTTCCTCCTTCGTCAATACGTACGCCTGCGCCTTGAAATGCGTGTGCGGCGTGATGCTCCCCGGAGCCGCGATCACCTGCCCGCGCTCCACGTCCTTCTTGTCCGTCCCGCGCAGCAGCAGACCCACGTTGTCCCCCGCCATCCCTTCGTCCAGCAGCTTCCGGAACATCTCCACGCCCGTCACCACCCGCTTCACCGTCGGCTTGATCCCGATGATCTCGATCTCGTCCCCGACGTGCACCTTCCCCCGCTCGATCCTTCCCGTCGCCACCGTCCCGCGCCCGGAGATCGTGAAAATGTCCTCCACCGGCATCAAAAACGGCTTCTCCACTTCTCGCGCCGGCTCCGGCAGGTACTCGTCCACCGCCTTCATCAGCTCCGCGATCTGCTTCTCCGCTTCCGCGTCCCCCTCGATCGCCTTCAGCGCGCTCCCCCGCACGATCGGCGTGTCGTCCCCGGGAAATTCATAGAACGTCAGCAGTTCCCGCACTTCCAGTTCCACCAGGTCCAGCAGCTCCGGGTCGTCCACCATGTCGCACTTGTTCAAAAACACCACCACGTACGGCACCCCCACCTGCCGCGCCAGCAGGATGTGCTCCCGCGTCTGCGGCATCGGCCCGTCCGCCGCCGACACCACCAGAATCGCACCGTCCATCTGCGCCGCGCCCGTGATCATGTTCTTGATGTAGTCCGCGTGCCCCGGGCAGTCCACGTGCGCGTAGTGCCGGTTCGCCGTCGTGTACTCCACGTGCGACGTCGCGATCGTGATCCCCCGCTCCTTCTCCTCCGGCGCGTTGTCGATCGAGTCGAACGACCGTACCGCGTTCGCCTTCGGATCCAGCTTGTTCATCACTATCGTGATCGCCGCGGTCAAGGTCGTCTTGCCGTGATCGATGTGTCCGATCGTCCCGATGTTGACATGCGGTTTGCTGCGATCAAATTTCTCCTTGGCCATATCTCCCTCCGAACCTAGTTGACTGACGACTTTCCGCGGATCTTCGAAATCACCTCTTCGCTGACCGTCTTGGGCGCTTCCTCGTAATGGGAGAAGTGCATCGAGTAGGTCGCCCGCCCCTGGGTCATGGAACGCAGATCGGTCGAATAGCCGAACATTTCCGAAAGCGGCACCCTGCATTGAATCACGGTCGAGCCCAGCCTGTTTTCCGCCGACTCGACCCGCCCCCGGCGGGAATGCAGGTCCCCGGTCACGCTCCCCATGTACTCTTCCGGGACCACGACCTCCACCCGCATCATCGGTTCCAGCAGGACGGGACGGGCCCGCTTCGCGGCGTCCTTGAGGGCCATGGAGCCGGCGATCTTGAACGCCATTTCCGAGGAATCCACCTCGTGGTAGGAGCCGTCCGTGAGCGTGACCTTCACGTCGACCGTTTCGTACCCCGCCAGCACGCCCGCGGTCAGGGCCTCGCGGATGCCGCTTTCCACCGGGGCGATGTATTCCCTCGGGATGGCGCCGCCCACGATCTCGTTGACGAACTCGCAGCCGGACCCGGCCTCGGCCGGCTCCAGGATGATTTTAACATGACCGTACTGCCCGCGCCCCCCGGTTTGCCGCACGAATTTTCCTTCGGCTTCCGCCCGCTGGCGGATGGTCTCCCGGTACGCCACCTGCGGCCTGCCGATGTTGGCGGCCACTCCGAATTCCCGGATCATCCGGTCCACCAGGATTTCCAGGTGCAGTTCCCCCATCCCCGAGAGGATCGTCTGGCCCGTGTCCGGGTCCGTATGCACCTTGAAGGTGGGATCCTCACGGATCAGCTTTTCCAGCGAAATGCCCAGTTTCTCCTGGTCGCTCTTGGTCTTCGGCTCGACGGCGACCGAAATCACGGGAGCCGGGAACTCGATGGCCTCGAGAACGACGGGATGCCGCCGGTCGCAGATCGTGTCGCCGGTCGAGACGTTCTTGAGCCCGACGGCCGCGGCGATGTCGCCCGAGTAGACTTCCTTGATCTCCTCCCGCTTGTTGGCGTGCATCTTCAGCAGCCGTCCCACCCGATCCACCGAATCCCGGGTGGAATTATAGATGCCGCTCCCCGACTGGAGCTTCCCCGAGTACACCCGGAAGAAGGCCAGGTGCCCGACGAAGGGGTCGGTCATGATCTTGAAGATCAGCCCGGCAAAGGGCTCCTCGTCCGAGGCGCGCCTCACCGGCGGGGTCTCCCCCTCCCCGGCGACGCCCGTCACCGGCGGAACGTCCAGCGGCGACGGAAGATAGGCGATAATGGCGTCGAGCAGCTGCTGGATCCCCTTGTTCTTGAAGGCCGAACCGCAGAGGACGGGCACGAATTTCAGCTCTATCGTCCCCTTGCGCAGGGCCCGCCGGAGTTCCTCCTCCGTGACCGGTTTCCCTTCCAGGTACTTCTCCATCAGCCCGTCGTCGGCCTCCGAGGCCGTTTCGATCATCCGGTCCCGGTAGGCGGCCGCTTCCGCCTCGTACTCAGCCGGAATCTCTTCCATCGCGAAGTCCGACCCGAGGGTCTCCTCGTTGAAGACGATGGCCTTTTTCGCGACCAGGTCGATGATGCCGCGGAAGGCATCCTCCGCCCCGAGCGGCAGCTGGATCGCCACGGGCACGGTGCCGAGCCGCGAGCGCATCATGTCCAGCACCCGGGGAAAGTCCGCCCCGGTCCGGTCCATCTTGTTCACGAAACCGATGCGGGGCACGCGGTACTTGTCCGCCTGGCGCCACACCGTCTCCGATTGCGGCTCCACCCCCTCGACCGACCCGAAGATCCCCACCGCGCCGTCGAGCACCCGCAGGCTGCGTTCCACCTCGGCGGTGAAATCGACGTGGCCGGGCGTGTCGATGATGTTGACCCGGTGGTCCTTCCAGAAGCAGGTGGTGGCGGCGGACGTGATCGTGATCCCCCGCTCCTGCTCCTGCTCCATCCAGTCCATGGTAGCCGTACCCTCGTGCACCTCGCCCAGCCTGTGCGTGATTCCCGTGTAATAGAGAACGCGCTCGGTGGTCGTGGTCTTACCGGCATCGATGTGGGCCATGATGCCGATATTCCGAGTCCGTTCTAAGGGTACCAAGCGTCCCACAGAGGAAACCTCTTTATCCGCTTCCACTTGAAAGCGGAAATGCACAAATTACCAGCGATAATGGGCAAAAGCCTTGTTGGCCTCCGCCATCCGGTGCGTGTCTTCCTTTTTCTTGATGGCGCCGCCGCGGTTGTTCGAGGCGTCCAGGATCTCGGCGGCCAGCTTTTCACGCATGGTCTTCTCGCCGCGGTTCCGGGCGTTCAGAATGATCCACCGGATCGCCAGCGAGGTCCTGCGGTCGGCGGCGACCTCGATCGGCACCTGATAGGTCGCCCCGCCCACGCGGCGCGACTTCACTTCCAGGAGAGGCTTGACGTTGTCCATCGCCTTCTTGAAGACCTTGACGGGATCGTCCTTGGTCCTTTCCTTGACAATATCGAGACTGCCGTAGAAGGCTCCTTCGGCAACGCTTTTCTTGCCCTGGATCATCATGCAATTGACAAACTTGCTGATGAGGGTGCTTCCGTAAATCGGATCGGGCAGCGCCTCTCTCTTCGGTATTTCTCTTCGCCTCGGCATACTTAAAGATTCTCCCCAAGATCTGCGCATACTCAACTGCACAGGGTCGGCACGCCCGTCGATACCGAATCCCGTCGGCCCCCCCGCGGGGGCCGATTGAGGATCATTGTCGGGAGCAGATCGCTCGCCCTGAAACAGTGGTTATGAAGAAGTGATTAGCTTTTAGGCCGCTTGGCACCATACTTGGAACGGGAATTCTTGCGATCCTGAACTCCAACCGAATCCAGCGTCCCACGAACCACATGATACCGAACCCCGGGGAGGTCCTTGACACGCCCACCGCGAATCAACACGATGGAGTGCTCCTGCAGGTTGTGCCCGATCCCCGGGATGTAGGTCGTAACCTCGATCCCGTTGGTCAGCCGGACACGCGCAACTTTTCGCAGAGCAGAGTTTGGCTTTTTGGGCGTAGATGTGTACACCCTCGTGCATACTCCCCTCCGCTGAGGACTCCCCTGCAAAGCCGGACTCTTCGTCTTGTAACGAATCTTCTTTCGGCCAGATCTTACCAGCTGATTGAAGGTCGGCAAACTTTGCTCTCCTTATAAAAGTCAACGCACGGCCAGAAAAACTCCACCATTACAGTATTTCCGAGCCGTGCCGGATACAGCGAAAAACCTGACGAATATAGCAAAGCCCCCTAATCCTGTCAAGCAAATGAAATATTTGGAGATTCTTTTATCCGGGCCGGCCCGGGAATCCCCCGGAATTCGCCCCGTCCCCGAAAAATTTAGGAAATTTCCAGCGCTTTTTTCATCCGCCTGAGCGCTTCGGCCAGTTTTTCCCGGGGACAGGCGAAATTCAGCCGGACAAAACCCTCCCCCCCCTTCCCGAAATCGGTCCCGTCGCTGAGCGCCACCCTCCCCCGCTCGAGGAAAAATTCGGACAATTTTCCCGCCACCCCGGCCGCGGAGCAGTCGAGCCAGGCGAGGTAGGTGGCTTCCACCCGGCACATCCGGACCCGGGGGATCTCCCGCGGCAGGAACCCGGACAGGAAGTCCCGGTTGGCCCGCAGGTAGGCGAGCGCCTGGCCGAGCCACTCCTCCCCCTCGGACAGGGCCGCGAGCGCCGCCGTATGCCCCATGATGTTGACCCACGGTACGATTCCGGCGCTCACCTCCATCCAGCGCCGCCGCAGCCGCGGGTTGGGGATGACGGCAAAACCGCAATCGAGCCCGGCGATGTTGTAGGTCTTGCTGGGCGCCATCAGGGTGACGGTGCGGTCCGCCACCTCCCGGTCGAGCGTGGCGATCGGAATATGGCGGTGCGGGGGGTAGAGGAGCTCGCAGTGGATTTCATCCGAGCAGAGAACGAGCCGGTGGCGGAGGCAGATTTCCGCCAGCGTCTCCAGTTCGGCCCTGGTCCAGACGCGCCCGACGGGGTTGTGGGGGTTGCAGAGGAGGAAGAGACGGGTCGCGGGGGTGATCGCCCGTTCGAAACGCTCGAAATCGATCTCGTAGCCGTCGCCGCTCGGGGCCAGGGGCGGGTCCGCCAGCACCCGCCCGTGCTGCACCGGGTCCCGCAGGAGGTGGAAATAGACCGGCGGCTGCGCCAGCACCCCCTCCCCCGGGGCGGTAAAGGCCTGGATGGCCACGTTGAGGCCTGTGACGATGCCGGGGAGATAGACGACGTCGGGCTCCGCCACCTCCCAGCCGTAGAGCTTCCCCAGCCGGGCGCGCAGCAACTGTGTCAGCCTGGGGGACGGCCGGCTGTAGCCGAAGATCCCATGCTCCGCCCGTTCCCTGAGCGCCTCGATGACCGGCTGCGGGGAGCGGAAATCCATGTCCGCCACCCACAGGGGGAGGACGTCCCCGGGATAGTGCGACCACTTGACGCTGTCGCTCCCCCGGCGGTCGACCCTTTCGTCGAAATCGTACCTCATTCCCCAGAGGTTACAGGTTTCCGGCCGCCGGCCGCAAGGGCCAACGCGGGCCGCCGGGAGCGATTTTTTGGCTCAAATCGGCTCCGTTTCATTTATATAGGGAAAGGAGGAGGCGTCATGGGAACCATCAACAAAGTCCTGCTCATCGGAAGGCTGGGGAAAGACCCGGAAGAACGGACCACGGCGGGGGGCACCTGCGTGTCCAGCTTCAGCCTGGCCACCGACGGCTACCGGGGCAACAACGCCGAGAAGACGGCCGAGTGGCACCGGGTGGTGGTGTTCGGCAAGGTCGCGGGGCTCTGCAACCAGTACCTCAAGAAGGGACGCCTGGTCTGCGTGGAGGGCTCGCTTCAGACCCGCTGCTGGGAAAAGGGTCCGGGGGAGAAGCATTATTTCACCGACGTCGTCGCCTCCCGCGTGACGTTTCTCGGGTCCCCCGGTTCCGACTCCGCGCCCCGCCCGCCGGAGGAGGCTTCGGACGCCCCGAACTGAAGGAGCTGTGCTATAATGCCGTTCCGATGACGGCCTCCGGAAAAAAAGCAGACGGCACACTGTCGGCCCGCAGGGACAGGCTCGGGCTATGGGGTTTCTTCCTCTTCCTGGCCCTCCTCTTCATCACGGCCGGGCTGGGGCTGGGGATTTTTCTGGGCTACGAGTACAACCTCCCCCCGATCCAGAGTCTCGAGGATTACCGTCCCGACGTCATCACGAGCATCTATTCCGCCGACGACAGCGTCATCGGCGAATTCGCCGTCGAAAGGCGCATCATCGTCTCTTTCGAGGAGATCCCCCCCTACCTTCAGCTGGCCATCATCGCGGTCGAAGACGCCCAGTTCTACAACCACTCGGGGCTCAACTACTACTCCATCCTCAGGGCCGTCGTGAAGGACACGATCCGCCGCAGCTTTCCCATCGGCAAAGGGGCCAGCACCATAACGCTGCAGCTGGCCCGCATGCTCACCGGCCGCTACGAAAAGACCTGGGACCGCAAGATCAAGGACATCCTGATCGCCTGGAAAATCGAAAAACGCTACTCGAAGCACCAGATCCTGACGCTCTACGCCAACCTGCACAACATGGGCCCCGGCATCTACGGCGTCGCGGCGGCGGCGGACTATTACTTCGGGAAACAGCCGAAGGAACTGACGCTCGAGGAATGCGCCCTGATCGCCGGGCTGCCGCGCAGCCCGGGGAGGTACAACCCGCGCAGGCACCCACGGGAGGCCATGGCCCGGCGGAACCTGGTGCTCGACCGGATGGCGGACGAGCGGATGATCTCCCTCCAACTGGCCGAGGAGACGAAGAAAAAGCCGATCGTGCTCGCCCCCCCCCGCCGGAACGAACGCGACCTGGCCCCGCATTTCGTGGAGTGGGTGCGGGAGACGCTGGCCGGCCGCTATTCGACCGACGAGATCTGGAGAAGGGGGATGCGGGTCTACACCACCCTCGACATCCGCATGCAGACCGCGGCCCGCCGGGCGCTCGCCGAAGGGCTCCGCGAGTTTGACAAGAGGACCGGGTGGCGGGGTCCCATCGGGAACGCCTTCGCGGACGCTTCCGCCGACGCGGGCGCCTACGAGCACCCGGGATGGCGCACCCCCCTGCGCCCGGGCGACATCGTCGTCGGACTGGTCGAGGAGGTCGGCGGCGCCACGGCCGCCGTGCGCATCGGGAGTTACCGCGCCGAAATCGGAGCCCGGGAGATCGCCTGGACGGGGGCCAAGGCCCCCGGCGCCATCCTCGGGGCGGGGGACCTGGCCTGGTTCCGGATCGTGTCGCTGGACGAGGGCACGCTGAGCGCCGCCCTCCGGCTCGAGCAGCAACCGGAGGTGGAGGGGGCCCTGGTCATCCTCGAAAACGCCACGGGGAAGGTCCGTGCCCTGGTGGGGGGCTACGATTTCGCCTCGAGCGAATTCAACCGGGCGACCCAGGCCATGCGCCAGGTCGGATCGACCTTCAAGCCGATCGTCTACTCGGCCGCTTTCGAACAGGGCCTCGGGCCCGAGAGCCCCCTGCTCGACACCCCGGTCAGCTTCGACTCATCGGACGGGCGCCCCTGGAGCCCCCGGAATTACGACGGCGTGTTCAAGGGGGAGATCACCGTCCGGCAGGCCCTGACGGAATCGCGCAACGTCCCGACGGTCAAGGTGGCGTCCATGATCGGGATCAAGAACGTCGTCGTCATGGCGCGCCGGTTCGGCCTCGCCGGACCGCTCGACCCCTACCTGCCGCTGGCGCTCGGCGCCTGCGAAGCCACGCCGCTCGAAATGGCCTCGGCCTTCACGGTCTTCCCCAACCTGGGGAACCAGGCCCAGCCCTGGTTCCTGCGCCGGGTCGAAGACTACGACCGCGTGAAAAGGGAGGAGCACGAGCCGCAGGTCCACCGGGTGCTCCAACCGCATCACGCGGCCGCGATGCTGGGAGTGCTCGAGAACGTGGTTCAAAACGGCACCGCGAGAGCGGCCAGGGGCCTCGGCCGGCCGATCGGCGGGAAGACGGGAACGACGAACGACTTCACCGATGCGTGGTTCGTGGGGTTCACCCCCTCGCTGACGGCCGCCGTCTGGGTTGGGTACGACAAGACGCGCAACCTGGGAAACCGGCAGTCCGGCTCCGCCGTCGCCCTGCCGATCTGGATCGACTGCATGCGCGAGATCCTCGAGGGCACGCCGGTCGAGCGGTTCCCCGAGCCCGAGGTCACCGACCAGATGTCGGACGAGGTTTCCGGGTCCGCGCCCTACGAACGGAAGCGCATCTTCATCGAGGACCTTCCGTGAGGGGTCAGCGGTCGCGTTCCACGAGGAAATCGGGGATGGAGAGGAGGGCCTCCCGGGCCCGGCCCGGGGGGAAACCTTCGAGGCACGCTTTGGCCTTGCGGGCGTAATCCTGGGCCTTTTCCATGACGCGTTCGGCCGTCCGGTGCTCCCGCACCAGGCGCGAGATCCTTTCCTGCCCCTCCGCGTCCGGGTTCGCCGATTGCAGGACATTCCGTATCAGTTCCCGGTGCCCGGGGTCCCCCTCCCGCATCAGGTAAATCAGGGGGAGCGTCAGCTTTCCCTCCTTGAGGTCGCTCCGTACCGGCTTGCCCAGCGTCGTCTCGTCCGAGGTGAGATCCAGCACGTCGTCGACCAACTGGAACGCCAGCCCGACGTTGAGCCCGTACAGCCTCAGCCTCTCCTCCCCCTCCTTCCCGACCGCGCCCAGGACCCCGCCGAGCTGGGAGCAGGCGGAGAAAAGCACGGCCGTCTTGCGGGTCGAGATATCCAGGTGCTGCGCCTCGGTGATGTCCAGATTGCCGTTCAGGGTGAGTTGGATGAGCTCCCCCTCCACCATCTTGCGCGTGACCTCGATGAGGACGTCCATCACCTCGATCCGGCGCTCCCCCAGCGCCAGGCGGAAGGAGGTCATGTACAGCCAGTCCCCCATCAGCACGGTGATTTCGTTCCCCCACCGGGCGTTGACGCTCGGCCGGCCGCGGCGCGTGGAGGCGTTGTCGATGATGTCGTCGTGGACCAGCGTGGCGGCGTGGATCATTTCCACCACCGCGCCCAGCCGGGGCCCGACCGGGCCGTCGTAGCCGCACATCTGCGCCCCGAGCAGCAGAATGGCGGGGCGCACCCGCTTGCCGCCGCCGTGGCACACGTACTGCCCGATATCGTGAACCAGGGGGATCACGGAACTGGACTGGCGCGCGAGCTCCGCCTCGACCTCGGCCATTCCGCTTTCGATCAGTCTGTAGATTTCGTGAGGAGTCAAGGAGCCCCCGGTCCCGTCTATTTGAGCAAGGCGCCGTTCGGAACGTCCTCGGCGAAGGTGGCCAGGACCGGTTTCCCGTCCGCGGTGGCCGCGACCACCATGCCGTCGGATTCGACCCCCATGAGCCTGGCCGGCTTCAGGTTGGCCACGATCACTATCTTCCTGCTGAGCAGGCTTTCCGGTTCGTAGGCCTCGGCGATCCCCGCCACGACCTGGCGCACCTCCGTCCCGATATCCACCCTGAGCTTCAGGAGCTTGCGGGAACCTTCGATCTTTTCCGCCTCCAGCACCTGCCCCACCCGCAACTGCACCCTGGCAAACTCCTCGATGCCGATCCTGTTCGGCGTCTCTTCACTCTTGACCGGATTCGGCGTTTCTTCACTCATTCGATGTCCTTCCCGACGGGGTTCCCCGGATCGACCCGGGCCCCGAGATATGCGTGCACGGCCGCGGCCTGGACCTCCTTCAGGGCGGCGCCGGCCAGGTCGGCCAGGCGGCGGCAGTCTTCAAATTCGGGCACGAAGTTGACCTCCCGCCCGTCGAGGAGCGATCGCTTCACGGCGACGGGGCCGAAGGGCGTTTCGACCTTCACGAACTCGCGCCGGAGCGTCCGGCGCCGCTGCAGGGTGCAGCGCACCCCGATCGTGGTGGTCTCCCGGAACATCAGCGCCGTCATGCGATCGATCTCCCCGGGGGCGCACACGCACGTCACCTTCTGTCCCGGCCGGTTCTTCTTCATCTGCACCGGGGTCGCGTAAACGTCCAGGGCCCCCGCCTCGAGGGCCTTCTCCAGGAAATGGCCGTAAAGCTGCGGGCTCATGTCGTCGATCGTCGCCTCGATCACCGCCACCTGCTCGTCGGGCCCGGGGGCCGCCGCGGCGGCCGGCTCGCCCAGGCTCATCCTCAGGACATTCGCGTTCCCCGGAGTCTCGCGGGTCCCGGCCCCGTACCCCGTGGCCGAGATCCTCATCGCCGGGCGGTCGCCGAAACTCCCGACGAGCGTGACGAGCAGCGCCGCCCCCGTCGGGGTGGTCAGTTCCCCGTCGACGCTGTTGGAAAAGACCGGGACGTTACGGAGCAGCGCCTGGGCCGCCGGGCCGGGAACCGGGTAGGTGCCGTGCTGGCACTGGAGCGTCCCCTTCCCCACGTTCACGGCGGAGGAAACGACGCGGGCGGAGCGGAGCGGCTCCATGGCGATCATCGTCCCCACGATATCCACGATCGAATCGACCGCGCCGACCTCGTGGAAATGGACCTCTTCCGGGGGGAGGCCGTGGATCGCCCCCTCGGCCCCGGCCAGGACCCGGAAGGCGTCGATCGACCTCTCCCGGACCCAGGGCGACAGGGGGCTCGACGCTATCATCTCCCGGATGCCCTTGAAGGTCCGGTGATGGTGCGAGTGCTCCACCTTCACGTGGAACCGGGTCGCCTGGATCCCGCAGCGGAGGAGCTTCTCGGTCGCGAGCTCGTACCCCTCGAGGGGGAGGAGCCGAAGCTTCTCCCGCAGCTCCCCGAAACCGAAACCGAGGTCGAGCAGCGCGCCGATGAACATGTCACCGCTAGCGCCCGAAACCGGTTCGATGAACAGAATCGTGTCCGTGGAAACCGAGGGTACCGTGCCCACACCTACTCCTCTCCAAACTTTCAGACTGAGTCTATGGGCCAACCGCCCCCAAGTCAAGGCGGCCGTTGCGGAAGCCCCGCCGCGCCGCCGTGGCCCGCGCACACCCCCCGCGGCCTGTAACCGGGTGGAGGAATCGTGTATCATGGATGCCGTCGCTCGACGGCAAACAGACCAAGGACGGAAAGACACCCATGCTGCTGACCATTACCAGAAACCTCGAAAAGACCTTGCTGCGAAGCATTTCCGAAAGATACGGCATCCGGTACGACTCCCTGAGTTTCACGGTCCCCCCGAAGATCGAGCTGGGCGAACTGGCGCTTCCCGTGGCCTTCGACCTGGCCCGCAAGGTGCGGCGCCCGCCCGCCCAGATCGCCGGGGAACTGGCCGCGGACGCCGGGAGCCTCCCCGGGATCGGGAGGGTGGATGTCGCCGGCGGGGGGTATCTGAACTTCCATCTCGACCGGGGGTCCCTGGCGCGCCTCCTGGCGCGCAGCATCGGGCGGAAGCGGTTCGGGCGCGAAACGGAACCGGACCCGGGCGGCAAGATCATCGTCGAACACACCAACATCAACCCCAACAAGGCGGCCCACATCGGGCATCTGCGCAACGCCACCCTGGGGGATTCCTTCGTCCGCTGTCTCCGGTTCCTGGGGCGGCAGGTCGAGGCGCAGAACTATCTCGACAACACCGGCGTCCAGGTCGCCGACGTCGTCGTGGGACTCGAGCGGATGCAGAACCGGACGCTCGCGGAGGTGGCCGCGATCGGGGGGAAATTCGACTATTTCTGCTGGGACGTCTACGCCCAGGTGTCCGATTTCTACCAGCGGTCGGAGGAAAACAAACAGTGGCGCAGCCGGACGCTGCAGGCGGTGGAGGCGGGGGGCAACCCCACCGCGGAGCTGGCCGAGCACGTGGCGATGCGCATCGTCGACGCCCACCTGGCGACCATGGAGCGCATCAACGTCCGGTACGACCTCCTCCCGCGCGAAAGCGAAATCCTCCACCTGCACTTCTGGGACACCGCCTTCCGGCTCCTGAAGGAGCGGGGGGCCGTCTACTACGTCGACGAGGGAAAAAACCGCGGCTGCTGGGTCATGAACACCGGCGAGACGCAACCGGAGGCGGCGCGCGCGGAGGCGGAAGACGACGAGAAGATCATCGTCCGATCCGACGGGACCGTCACCTACGTCGGCAAGGACATCGCCTACCAGCTCTGGAAATTCGGGCTGCTGGGCCTGGATTTCCAGTACCGGAGGTACCCCCGGGAGACCGGGCACCCGGGCGAACCCGGGCACCCGGGAGGACCCGGGCACCCGCTCTGGATCACCGTCGCGGAGGGGGGCGGCGCCGATGCGCCCCGGTTCGGGCATGCCGAGCGCGTCTACAACGTCATCGACAGCCGACAGGCCTACCTGCAGTCGATCGTGGTCCAGGGGTTGCGGGCGCTCGGGTACACGGCCCAGGCGGACAACTCGATTCACTTTTCCTACGAAATGGTCGCCCTCAGCCCGGCATGCTGCGACGAACTCGGCTTCCCCCTTTCCGACGAGGACCGGAAACGCCCCTACGTCGAGGTGTCCGGGCGGAAGGGGCTGGGGGTCAAGGCCGACGACCTGCTCGACGCGCTCGAGGAAAAGGCCCTCGGAGAGGTCCGGGCGCGGCACTCCCTGCCCGAAGAGGAGGCGCGGCGGATCGCGCGGACGATCGCCGTGGGCGCCCTGCGCTATTTCCTGCTCCGTTTTTCCCGCAACACCGTCATCGCCTTCGATCTCAGGGAGGCGCTCAGCTTCGACGGGGAAACGGGCCCCTACGTTCAGTACGCCGCCGTGCGGGCGGGCAACATCTTCCGAAAGCTCGAGGAGTCGGGGGAAAGGGCGCCGGCGCTGGAGGGAGAGTTCCCCGGGCTGGACGCGTTTCTGGACGAAAACGACGAAATCTGGGACCTCGTCTGCCAGGCGGCGCGCTTCCCCGAAATCGTGCGCCAGATCTCCCAGAACCTGGAACTGGGCCAGCTGTGCAAATACGCTTTCTCGCTGGCACAGAAGTTCAATCTCTTCTATCATAAACACCATATTCTTTCGGAAACGGACCCGCTGAAGAAGAGCCATCTCCTGCTGGTGGCGGATCTGGTCCGCCGCCAGCTCGAAAAAGCGCTCGATCTGCTCGGCTGCGAGGTGCCGGCCAAGATGTGACGGTCATGACGTTTGCGCTCTCACTGTTTCTCGCGCTGCTGCTCGGCTCCCCGCCGGAGGGGCTCCCCCCTGCGGAGGGGCTCCCCCCTGCGGAGGGGCTCGCACCGGAGGAGAAGCCGCTGTTCACCCCTTCGGAGAGCGCCCGGCTCGCCCGCGCCGACAGCCTGGACGACAGGATCCGGGTCTACGAATCCGCGTCCAAGAGGATGCGGGAGGAGATCGAGCGGATGGCGGGAAAGGACGCTTTCGGGGCGATACCGGCCGCACTCGAAACCTGGGCCTCCCTGCTCGGGCGGTCGCTCGAAGACATCGGCGCCAACACCCCGCCGGACCGCAAGAAATCGAAGCGCCTCATCAAGTACGAGATCCAGGTGCGCAAATCGGTCGACGGCATGCGGGACCTGAAGATCAAGTCACCGATCGAACTGGCCGACGCCTTCGACGCCTTTCTCCTCGAAGCGGAGGAGGTCCGCAAGGGATTCATGGAGATCCTGTTCCTGGGGAGATAGCCCCCCGGACGGCTCGATCGGAGGGGAGTGCGATGTTCGTCAAATGCCTGGCACCGCTGCTCGTTTTCCTCATCGTTCCGGCGCCGTGCGCCCCTGCCCGGGACTTCCTCACCGAAAAGGAGATCGAGATCCTGCGCGAGAGCCCGGGCATCGACGCCCGGGTGAATATCTACATGGACGCGGCCGGGCGGCGCCTCCGTTCGGCCGATGAGCGGCTGACGGGCGAGGAACCTCGGGAGGGGGACCCGCTTGAGCTGCTCACGGCCGAGGATCTGCTCGAGGACTATCTCCGGATCCTCCGCAGCGTGATGTTGGCGGTGGACGACGCCTTCCAGGAACCGAAGAGGGCGAAGGGCGACATCCCCACGGCGCTCAGGAGGCTCAAGGGCCGGACCGGAGACCTCCTCAAGCCGCTCCAGGAGCTCAGGCGGCTCTCGGAAGAGAAGCGGAAGGAAGCGCTCTGGAACCTCGTCCACGAGGCCGACGAAATCACCCGGGCCGCCCGCGACGGGGCCGATGAGGGGCTTTCGATCCTGCGCGAACGCGAATCCCGGTAATTGCTCCTTGGCCGCGCCCCCAAAGAAGATATAATACCCCTTTTTTTGCCTGCGGGACCGCTCGCCCGGAAGAAGGGAACCAGTGAGGGAAGACAGGGAGATCAAAACCCGAAGCGACATGCTTGCGCGCGAAAGGATCGGCAGGCTCCTGTGGAAACTGTCCTTCCCCGCCATCATCGGGATGATGGTCCACGGGCTGTACAACATCGTGGACACGTTCTTCGTGGGACGCTACACCGGGACCCTCGGCATCGGGGGGACGGCCGTCGCCTTCCCCATCCAGATGATCGTCATGGGAATCGGGATGACGATCGGGATCGGGGGGGCCTCCATCCTTTCCCGCCGCATGGGGGAGCGGGACCACGAAGGCGCCTCCACCGCGCTCGGGAACATGATCCTCCTTTCCCTCGTCACCGGCGTCGCGTGCGCCGCCGCCGGCCTCGCCGGCGTCACCCCCCTCCTGCGCCTGTTCGGAGCCAACGACGCCCTGATGCCCTACGCCACCGATTACATCACGGTGATCCTGATGGGGAGCCCCCTGTTCACCTTTTCCATGGTCGCCAGTTCGGCCGCCCGGGCGGAGGGAAACGCCAAGGTCGCCATGAACACCCTCCTGATCGGCGGCATCCTCAACGTCATTCTCGACCCCATCTTCATCATCGCCCTGGACCTGGGCGTCAAGGGCGCCGCCATCGCCACGGTGATCTCCATGGGCGCGTCCTGCGTCTTTCTCCTCCTCTACCTGCGGAGCGGCAAGAGCGAGATCCGGCTGGACTGGGGCCACATGCGGCTCCGGTCACCCATCGTCCGGGAGATCTTCGCCGTGGGCTCCTCCGACTTCGCCCGGACGGCGGCCATGAGCGTGACCTCGGCCATCTTCAACAACATCCTCCGCGCCCTGGGGGGGGAACTCCCGATCGCCGCGTTCGGCATCATCTTCCGCATCATCAGCTTCGTCTTCATGCCCATGATCGGCATCGCCCAGGGGGTGCAGCCGATCCTCGGGTTCAATTACGGCGCCCGCCAGTTCGACCGCATCCGGGAGGGGCTCAGCCTGGCGAACCGGAGCACCACCGCCCTGGCCCTGGTCGGCTTCGCGGTGTTCCTCGCCTTCCCGGCGCCCATCCTCGGCATATTCAGCACCGACCCGAAGCTCATCGAGATGGGGTCCTCGGCCATGCGCTGGCTGGTCCTCGGCCTCCCGCTGGTCGGGTATCAGAACATCGGGACCAGCCTCTTCCAGGCGATCGGAAAGGCGAAACCCGCCATCTTCCTCGCCTTCTCGCGCCAGGTCCTGTTCCTGATCCCCGCGGTGATCCTCCTGTCGAAACTGCTCGGGCTGCGGGGGGTCTGGCTCTCCTTTCCGGTGTCCGACGTGGTCGCGTTCGTCGTCACCTACGCCATGGTGGTCCGCGAACTGCGCCGCCTTTCCCGCATGGCGGGGGGCGCGGCCCCGGAGGGCCCCGCCGGGGAGACCGGGGTCACGCATCCGGCTTCCAGAATCGGGGGGAAACCCTGATCTCGCTCTGCTTCCAGGAGAGGAGCCCGCGCCGCTTCAGGTCCTGAAGCAGCCGCGACAGGGTCTCCGGGGTGGCGCCGATGGCGGCGGCCAGCTGTTTCTTGTTCATTTCCACCCGGATGTCGAGCCTCTCCCCGTACTGCTCCGCCAGAAACGCCCGCAGCCGCTCGGCGACATCGTGGCGCGTCAGGTGCTGGATCCGGTCGGTGAGGTACCGCTGCTTGCGAAGGAGCATGGCGATGAAATCGTTGCGGAAATCCTCCTGGCCGAGCAGGTCGAGCATGTCGCGCCGCAGGATCCGCATCACGAGGACGTCGGTGAGCGCCACCGCCGTCACCGGGTACACCCTCCGTTCGAACAGGACCACTTCCGCGAAGGCCTCGCCCGGCTTGAGCACCTTGATGACGGTTTCGTCCCCCGCTTCCGACACCTTGCCCAGCGAGATGCGCCCCCGCGCCAGCAGGTACATCGCCTCCCCCGTCTCCCCCTCCCGGAACAGCACCGACTGCCGGGGGCGCTCGAGCGGCCGGCAGAACCGGGTCAGGATTCTCTTGCTGGCCTCGGAAATGCCGTCGAAAAACCGTGCCTGATCGAGTATGCTGTAAACATCCATGAGCCCCCCCCGTGCCGGACGCCAGGACAGGAAAAATGGCGATTTCTTGATCTGGGTCAATGTCGTCCCGCACAGCTCAAAGTATGCTATCGATCGTACGCGGACAACCAATAATTTCCGGGAGACGAGACTATGAACATGTTTTGCTACCAATGTGAACAGACGGCCGCCGGCCGCGGTTGCGAGAAGGTGGGCGTTTGCGGGAAAGACCCGGTCACGGCGGCGTTGCAGGATCTCCTCCTGTACGCCGCCAAGGGGATCAGCCAGTATGCCGTCCGGGCGCGACAGTGCGGGATGAAGACCCCGCAGGCCGATACCTTCGTGGTCGAGGCCCTCTTCACCACGGTCACGAACGTCAACTTCGACGCCGCGCGGGTGGAAGCCCTGATCCGCAAAGGGGCGGGCGTGAAGGACGCGACCCGGGCCCTGTACGAGGACGCCTGCAAAAAGGAGGGGAAAACCCCCGAGATCGTGCAGGGGCCGGCCGCATGGACGCCGGCCCAAACCCGCGACGGCCTCCTCGACCAGGCGGCGGGGATCGGCATCGCGGCCGCGAAGGCGTCGCTGGGGGACGACCTGACCGGGCTCCGAGAACTGCTGACCTACGGCCTGAAGGGGATGGCCGCTTACGTGGATCACGCCTACATCCTGGGAAAGGAGGACGACAAGGTCTACGCCTTCATCCATGAGGCCATGGACTACATAGCCCGGCCCGCCCTCGACCTGGGCCGGCTCCTGGAACTGAACCTGAAATGCGGAGAGGTCAACCTCTCCGTGATGGGGATGCTCGATGCGGTCCACACCGGCACCTTTGGCGACCCCGTCCCGACCCCGGTCCGCGTCACCCCGGTCAAGGGGAAGGCGATCCTGGTATCGGGCCATGACCTCAAGGACCTGGCCGCCCTGCTCGAGCAGACCAGCGGGAAGGGGATCAACGTCTACACGCACGGCGAGATGCTTCCGGCCCACGGCTACCCCGAACTCAAGAAATTCCCCCACCTCGTCGGGAACTACGGCGGGGCCTGGCAGGACCAGGCGAAGGAATTCGCCGCCTTCCCGGGCGCCATTCTCATGACCACCAATTGCATCCAGGCCCCGCGCGACTCCTACAAGGGCCGCATCTTCACCTGCGGCCTGGTCGCCTGGCCCGGGGTCACCCACATCTCCGATCGGGACTTCTCCCCCGTCATCGCGGCCGCCCTGGCCGAGCCGGGGTTCGAAGCGGACGAACCGGAAAAGACGATTCTCGTGGGCTTCGGCCACAACGCCATCCTGGGGGTCGCCGACAAGGTCATCGAGGCGGTCAAGGGGGGGCAGCTGCGCCACTTCTTCCTCATCGGCGGCTGCGACGGGGCCAAATCGGGGCGCAACTACTACACCGAGTTCGCCGAGGCCGTCCCGAAGGACTGCGCCATCCTGACCCTGGCCTGCGGCAAGTACCGCTTCAACAAGCTGGAGTTCGGCGACATCGGCGGCATCCCCAGGCTGCTCGACTGCGGCCAGTGCAACGACGCCTATTCGGCCATCAAGGTGGCCGGGGCCCTGGCCGAGGCCTTCGGCTGCGGCGTCAACGACCTGCCGCTGTCGCTCATCCTCTCCTGGTACGAGCAGAAGGCGTGCGTCATCCTCCTCTCGCTCCTGCACCTGGGGATCAGGAACATCCGTCTCGGCCCGACTCTGCCGGCCTTCGTCACGCCGCCCGTGCTCAACGTTCTGGTGGAAAAGTTCAACATCAAGCCGATCACGACCGTCGAGGCGGACCTCGAAGCCGCGCTGGCCAACGCCTAGATCGAAGACGGGAGGAACGCCAGGGGGGCGGCCGGCGGCCGCCCCCTTTTTATTTCAGGGTCGCCAGGTAGGCGACCAGGTCGCGGAGAGCCTTTTCGGGGAGGTTCGGGTAGGCCTTCATGGTGGTGTCCGCTTTCATGCTCCTGGGGCTCTGGATCCATTTCCGGATCTCTTCCGGCTTGAGCCGGGACCCGACCCCGTCGAGCGCCATCTTCTTCCCACCGATGCCGGAAACGGAGTGGCAGAGGGCGCATTTCTGCATGGCGTAGACCTCCCTCCCCTGGTCCGCCGTCGAGTCCAGTCCGAGCGTGACGGCCACGCCGACGGCCAGGAGCACGGCCCCGCAGATGATGATGGCGGCAGCTTTCATTCGAAATCCTCCTCCTTGAGAGTCTTCACTATACTATGCCTGGCCGGCGGGCTCAATCTCCCATCGCCCGCATCAGCGGCGCGCCATGGGGCGGGTTGAAAAACCTCACGCTTCTTTTCTTGAACGCCCCCACCAACACCACCCCCGCGACGAACCCGCCGACATGGGCCCAGAACGCCACCCCGCCCGCCGCCCCCGCCGTGGTGCTGCCGCCGAGGAGCTGAAGAACGAACCAGTACCCCAGGATGACCCCGGCGGGGAGATACAGGACCCGGATGAAGACGAAGAGAAAGATCAGGGTATGCACGCGCGCCCTGGGGTACAGCATGATGTAGGCGCCCAGCACGCCGCCGATGGCGCCGCTGGCGCCGATGGCGGGGATGACCGAATCGGGGTTGGCCAGGATGTGGGCCGCTCCCGCCGCCAGGCCGCACGCCAGGTAAAAGAGGACGAACCGGAAACGGCCCGTCGCCTCCTCGATGTTGTTGCCGAAGATCCAGAGGAACCACATGTTTCCGACGAGGTGCATCCAGCCGCCGTGAAGGAACATGCTGGTCAGCACGCTCGCGAGCGGGGGGACGGCGGCCAGGTCGGCCGACAGCCGGCCGAGCCCGGTCACCACCGCGGGGATGCTCCCGTACTGGTAAATGAACCGTTCGGCCGATCCCGGGGGAAGGGACAGCTGGTAGAGGAAGACGACCAGGTTGACCGCGATCAGGGAGATCGTGACCACGGGCGTGCTTTGGGTCGGGTTGTCGTCCTTCAAAGGAAACATGACGCTCGCCGGGCGGCACCCGCGACGGGAAATCCGCCTCTCCTCCCTTCAATCTGCTATAGTACCAGCCGGGAGCCGGAAGTTTCAGCCCGGATCGTCGCCTATGACCCTCGCCTTCGAGTTCGCCACCGCCACCCGCATCGTCTTCGGCCCCGGAAAGGTGTCGGAGGCCGCCTCCGAAGCCGCGTCCCTCGGCCTCCGTGCCCTGGTGGTCGGCGGAAGCCGGCCCGGGCGGCTCCAACCGCTTCTGGAAAAACTGCGCGCCGCGCGCGTCGGCTTCACCCTTTTCTCCGTTCCCGGCGAGCCGACCCTCCCCGTGGTATCGGCGGGGGTCGCGCGGGCCGGGGCGGAAGGGTGCGCGGCCGTCATCGGGTGCGGCGGGGGGAGCGTGCTCGACGCCGCCAAGGCGATCGCGGCGCTCCTCACCAATCCCGGGGACCCGCTCGATTACCTGGAGGTGGTCGGACGGGGCAACCCCCTCCCCCATCCCCCGGCCCCCTGCATCTGCCTCCCCACCACGGCCGGAACCGGCTGCGAGGTCACCCGCAACGCCGTCCTCATCGCGCCCGAACAGCGCGTCAAAGTCAGCCTGCGCAGCCCCATGATGCTCCCGCGCCTGGCCGTCGTGGACCCGGAACTCACCCGCTCCCTCCCCCCTTCCCTGACGGCCTCCACCGGCCTGGACGCGCTGACGCAGCTCGTGGAACCGTTGCTGAGCGTGCGCTCCCATCCCCTGACCGACGGTCTCTGCCGCGACGGGATCCGCCGCGCCGCCCGCTGGCTGCGCGCGGCCTGCGCGGACGGCGACGACATGGAAGCGCGCGAAAACATGGCGCTGGCCAGCCTGTTCGGCGGCCTGGCGCTGGCCAATGCCGGGCTCGGCGCCGTGCACGGGCTGGCCGCCCCCCTCGGCGGCATGTTTCCCGTGCCACACGGGATCGTCTGCGCCCGGTTGCTGCCGGGTGCGCTCGGCGTCAACCTTTCGGCCCTGCGCTCCCGGGCGCCCGGGTCCCCGGCGCTCGCGCGCATGGACGAAGTCGCCCGGCTGCTGACGGGCGACGGCCGCGCCGGCGCCGAGGACGGGATAGAATGGCTCGAGCGGCTGGTCGCGGACCTCGGGCTGCCGCGCCTCGGCGCCTTCGGGCTCACGCGCGAGGATCTGGGCGCCGTCGCCTCGCAGGGGGTCCGATCGAGCAGCATGCGGGGGAACCCCCTCCCGCTCGAGCGGGAAGAGCTCTGCGCCATCCTCGAGAGCGCGCTCTGATCCCTCCCCCGCGGCCGCAAAATGGCCGCTGTCCCCTCCACCCGGATTGTATTAGAATGGGGCTTTAAGACCCACTGGAGGAGAGTGCCCGATGCTGGTCATGATGAAGTCGAACGCGACCCGGGAGGAGATCGACGCCGTATGCCGCAAGATCGAGTCGATGGGGTTCAAGCCCCACCCGATCCCCGGAAGCACCCGGACCGCGATCGGCATCACCGGCAACCGGGCGCCGGTGGAACCCTTTGCGCTGGAGGCGCTCCCCGGCGTCGGTGAATGCGTCCCGGTATCGAAGCCCTACAAGCTGGTGGGACGCGAACTCAAGGAAGACACGACCGTCATCGACCTCGGGGACGGGGTCCGCATCGGGGGCGGGCAACTGGCCGTCATCGCGGGGCCGTGCGCCGTGGAAAGCCGGCAGCAGGCCCGGGAAACGGCCTCCCGGGTCGCCGCCGCGGGCGCCCGCCTCTTCCGGGGAGGGGCCTTCAAGCCGAGGACCTCGCCCTACAGCTTCCAGGGCCTCGCCCTGGAGGGACTCCAGATCCTGGCCGAGGTGCGGGAGGAGTTCGGTCTCAAGATCGTCACCGAGGCGGTCGACGTCGAGAGCGTCGACCTGGTGGAGCGCTACGCCGACATCATCCAGGTCGGCGCGCGCAACATGCAGAATTTCTCGCTCCTGAAACGGGTGGGCCGCTCAAGCAGCCCGGTGCTGCTCAAGCGGGGCAATGCGGCGACCCTGGACGAGCTGCTCATGGCGGCCGAGTACATCCTCTCCGAGGGGAATTACCGCGTGATCCTGTGCGAACGGGGGATACGGACCTTCGCCGATCACACGCGCAACACCCTCGATCTGAGCGTCGTCCCCGCGGTGCAGCACGCCAGCCACCTCCCCATCATCGTCGATCCCAGCCATGGCACCGGCCGCCGGGAGAAGGTGATCCCCATGTCCCGGGCGGCCGTCGCCGTCGGCGCCGACGGGTTGATCATCGAGGTGCATTCCCACCCCGAACAGGCGATGTCGGACGGGAACCAGTCCCTCGACCCGGTCGAGTTCGAGCAGCTGATGAGGGAAATCGGGCAGATCGCCCCGGTCCTGGGCCGGTCCATGGCCTGAAACCGGGAGCGGATGCCGGAACGCGAGGCCGCCATGAAAATCCTGATCACGGGATCCACCGGGCTCGTCGGGTCCGCCCTGGTCTCCCACCTGGCCGCAAACGGGCACCGCGCCCTGCACATGGTCCGCCGCCCCCCCCGGGGGGCCGATGAAATCCGCTGGGACATCGAAGCCGGGACCCTGGACCCCTCTTCCCTGGAGGGGCTGGACGCGGTGGTCCACCTTGCCGGCGAAAACATCGCCTCCGGGCGCTGGACGGCGGAGCGGAAACGCCGGATCCTCGAGAGCCGCGTCCTGGGGACGCGGCTCCTGGCCGGGGCGCTCGCCCGGACGGATCGCCCCCCCCGGGTGCTGGTCAGCGTTTCGGCCGTGGGGTATTACGGAAACCGGGGGGAGGAGGCGCTCGACGAGGAGAGCGGCCCGGGAACCGGTTTTCTCGCCGAGGTATGCCGGGCGTGGGAGGCGGAAGCCGCCCCGGCCGCCGCGCGCGGCATCCGGGTGGTCCACCCCCGGCTCGGCATGGTCCTGAGCGCGCGGGGGGGGCGCTCGACCGGATGCTCCCGGCCTTTCGCGCCGGTTTCGGGGGCCGCATCGGCAGCGGCCGGCAGTACATGAGCTGGATTGCGCTCGACGACCTGGTCGGCGTCATCCTCCACGCGATCGGGCACGACGACCTGCACGGCCCCGTCAACACGGTCTCGCCCCATCCGGTCACCAACGCGGAGTTTGCCCGGGTCCTGGCACGCGCGCTCGGCCGCCCGGCCTTCACGGCCCTTCCGGCCTTCGCCGCGCGCCTGGCCTTCGGGCAGATGGCCGATGAGCTTCTCCTGGCCAGCGCCCGCGTCTCGCCGGGCAAGCTCGAGCGGTCGGGCTACCGGTTCCGCTACCCGCGCCTGGAGGAGATCCTCGGTCGGCTGTTCGGGCCGGGGTCGAAATGACGCCGGCGCCCGATCCCCGGCTCCGCTTCGACGAAACGTTCGCGGGGCTGGAGGAGATCCCCCGCTCCTTCCTGCGCGGGGACACCGCCAGGGCGGCACGCGGGCTCATCGGCGCCTGGATCGCGTGCCGGCACGGGGGCCACTGGTACGGGGCGCGGATCGTGGAGACGGAGGCCTACCTCGGACGGGACGACCCGGCGGCCCATTCCTGCCGGGGGAGGCGCACGCCGCGCGTGGAGCCGATGTACCGGGACGGGGGGCACCTGTACGTTTACCTGGTCTACGGCATGCATCACTGCGCCAACGTCGTCACGAGGACCGAGGGGCTGGCCGAGGCGGTGCTGCTGCGGGCGGCCGAAGCCCCGGCGGGGGCCCCGGAAAAACTCCTGAGCGGCCCGGGACGCCTCTGCCGGGGATTGGGAATCACCACCGCCGCGAGCGGCATGGACCTGCTCGCGGGGGGAAAGGTGCGCCTCGCCCGCGGCCCGGACCGGCCGCGCACCATCCGGGCGACCCCCCGCATCGGCGTGGCCTACGCGGGCGAGGCGGCCGGGTGGCCGCTGCGCTTTTTCGACGCGCACTCCCGCGCGGTTTCGGGCCCCGCCCGCCTGAACCGGGGATGACAACGCCATGAAACGCACCCTGAAACTGACGGCGGTTTTGATCGCCACGCTCGCCGGACTCGGTCAGGGGCCGGCGGCCCGGACCGAGCCGCCCGATGCCCCCCCGCCGCGGGCCGGGAGCACGATCCGGGCGGCCGTGGAGATGGTGTCCCTGCCGGTGGTGGTCACCTCGGGCGACGGCGGCTACGTCACGGGGCTCACGAGGGAAGACTTCCGGGTTTTCGAGGACGGCGTTCCGCAGGAGATCGCAGCCTTCGCCGCGGTGGAGGACCCCATCTCGGTGGCGCTCGTGATCGACACGAGCGGGAGCACCGAGTCGCAGCTCTCCCGGATCCAGGCGGAGGCGATGCGCTTCGTGAGGCTCCTGCGGGAGGACGATGCGGCCGCCGTCGTCTCCTTCGCGGACGAGGTCACCCTGATCGAACCCTTCAGCATCTATCACCGGAAGAACCCGGAAGCGATCCGGAAAATCCGTCCGGGGGGGCTGAGCGCGGTCTACGAAGCGGTCTGGCTCACGATGGAGCAGGTCCTGAAACTGGAATACGGGCGCAAGGCGATGGTGATCCTGAGCGACGGGATCGACAACCGGAGCGAATCGGTGAGCCGGGAGGAGACGCTGGAACTCGCGCGCCGGACCGAAGCCCCCATCTACAGCGTCTATTTCGCCCCCGGCAAAAAGCGCGCCCCGCGCTGGAGCCCCATCCCCGTCCCCTCGCGGCGCGACGGCCCCGAGCGCGACGCCGGCCGGAAATACCTCGAGGCCCTGGCGCGATCGAGCGGCGGGCTCCTGGTCGACTCCTCGCGCGAGGCCGACCTGGGCCCGGCCTTCGCCCGCATCGCCCGCGAACTCCGCAACCTGTACAGCCTGGGGTACTACCCCCGGAACCTGAAGCACGACGGCTCCTTCCGCGAGGTGAAGGCCGTCGTCACCCGCCCGGGGCTCAAGGCCCGCACCCGGGGGGGGTACGTGGACCGCTGACGGGCCCGCGCCCCTACTTCGGGTACTCCATCGTCATCGGGTCGGGGAGCGGGATGCGGACGATGCCGCCCCTCCCCATCTTCCCGAACGAGTCCTCGGGCCGGGCCGGGTCCCCCCGGAGCACCTCGTCGACATTGCCGACCGCGAGGATCACGAGGCCGTCCGGATGGAGGTGGGCATTGGCCGCACGATGAACGTCGTCGACGGTGACCGCCCGGACCCTGTCCCGGTAGGTGTCCCAGAAACGGGGGTCGCGCCCGGTGTAGGCGTCCGCGGCGAAGGTGTCGGCCGTGGCGCGCGCCGTGGCGAAGATGCGGGGGAAGATCTCCACCGCCTGGTTCTTCACGGTTTCCAGCTCCCCGGGATCCACCCTGGTCCGGCGCATCCGCTCGATCTCCTCGATCACGATGCGCGCCGCCCGGGCCGCGGCCGCGCTTTTGGTCTGGAACCAGGCCCGGAAATCCCCCGGGTAATAAATGCCCGCCGCGTAGCGGGAGCCGGTGTCGTAGGCCAGCCCCTCCTCGGTCCGCACCCGGCTCATGATCCGGGAGGTGAACCCGGAGCCGCCCAGGATGTCGTTCATGACGTCCACGACGATCTCGTCCTGGTCCCCGCGCCGGATCCCGCGGTGTCCGAGCGAAACCCGGGCCTGGTTCACATCCGGCTTGTCGACCATGTAGATTCCGGGGGAGGGAGACGCGTCCGGCGGGGGGACCGGGGGCGCGCCCTCGCCCTTCTCCCAACCGGACATCGCCCGCTCCAGCGCCGCTTTCATCTCCGCGGTCCGGAAATCGCCCGAGACGGCCAGGATCAGGTTCCCGGGATGAAAGCAGCGCCGGTGAAACTCGATCAGGTCCTCCCGGGTGAGCGAGGAGATCGACTCCCGCGTGCTGTGGCGGTTGGAGAAGTGGTCCTCCCCGAAGAGGAGGCGGCTCCATTCCCGGCTCTCGATCTCATTCGTCTGGTCGTTGCGCCGCTCCATGGCCTGCAGCTGCCGCCCCTTGTAGAGGTCGAGCCGGTCCTGCTCGAAGGCGGGGCGGCGCAGCATGTCGAAGAAAAGGTCGAGCGCCCGGTCCGTGTCCTTGGCCATGAAATTGACCGAGGCCCGTCCCGCGGTCGGACCGACCGAACTTTCGAGGACCGCGGCCAGGAAATCGGCCTCCTCGTCGAATTCCTCCGCCCGGCGGCCCGTCGTGCCGCCCGAGCGCAGCTGGTTCCCCACGGCGGCCGCGAGCCCCGCCTTCCCGGCGGGGTCGAGGTAGGCGCCCGTGCGGATGTAGGCCGACACGTGAACGAGCGGGAGATCGTGGTCCTCGACGAAGAATACCGGCACGCCCGGGGCCACGGCCTGCCGGTGGTCCGCCGCCTTCGGAGGGACGTAGTCGAGCGGCTGGTAGACGATGTCCCGGGGATGCGGCGGTACCGCCCCCTCCCCCTGGCCGAACAGGATCGACGCTCCGAACATCCAGACAATGCAGGAAAGGCACACCCGTCCGCTTCGTCGCATCATCGGTCTCCCTCCTTCGCGATCCTCTCCTCGAGCAGGCGGATGAGGGCGGCCACGTATTTCCGTTTTTCGGGCGGCGCCGAACCCTCCTGGGCCCGGACCTTCCCGAGGATCGCCCGCGCCTCCTCGCTCCCCATCCCGGCCACCGCCCCCCTGAACTGCCCCAGTTCCGCCCGCTCCTGCGGGTCCAGCCCCTCGAGCAGCGGGTCGTCGCCGCCCTCCGCCTCCTTCGTGTAGTAGAGGGCGACCGCCCGGTTTTCCGGCCGGAAATAGCGGCCGGCCACCCGCCGGACGTCCTCCGCGGTGACGGCCGCCACCCGCCGCGGGTCCTCGTTGAAGCTCTGCCAGCCCCGGTTGCTGTCGGCCACCAGGAGCTGCAGCATGAGGTAGAGCCGGCTTTCCATCCTCCGCAGGTTGTCGGCCGCGAACTGGTTCTTCACCTTCTCCAGTTCCCTCTCCCCGACCGGCTCCCGCTGCAGTCTTTCGATTTCGGCGTAGAGCGCCCGCTCCACCTCCTCGGGGCTGCTCTCGGGCCTGGCCACGCCTCCCAGGGCGAAGTATCCCTCGTACTTCATCCCGTTCTGGCCGGCGGAGGCGCTGTTGGCGATCTTCTTGTCCAGGACCAGCGCCTTGTGAAGCCGCCCGGTCTCCCCGCTCAGCAGGGCGCCCAGGACCAGGAGCGCCGGCTCGTCCACGTGCCCGTCGGCCACGGAATGGTAGCGGACCTCCACCTGGGGACGGGTTTCGGCATGCGCGACCATCCGCTTTTCGGCCGTCTGCTCGATTTCGCGGGTCCGGACCACCGGGCGTCCCCGGGGGTTCGGCCGGAGGCGGCCGAAATAGCGGTCCGCCAGGCGGCGGGCCTCGGCGGGGTCGAAGTCCCCCACGAGGCAGGCGCTCAGGTTGTTGGGGGCGTAGTGGAGCCCGAAGTAGGCCTCGGCCTCCTCCCGCGTGATCCCGCCCAGGTCGCTGGGCCACCCGATGACGGGCCAGGCGTAGGGGGAGGAGCTGAAAAAGAGCGCGTCGAACTGCTCCTCGAGCCGGCCGGTGGGGGTGCTGTCGACCGTCATGCGCCGTTCCTCCTGGACCACTTCCCGCTCCGGGTAGAACTCGCGGAAGACGGGGTTCAGCAGCCGGTCCGACTCCATCCAGAACCAGAGTTCCAGCTTGTTGGCGGGAACGTTGATGAAATAGACGGTGTAGTCGCGCCCCGTCCCCGCGTTCATGCCGCTGGCGCCCGCGTGGGTGTAGATCCGGTCGAACTCGTTGCGCACGATCAGCTCCGCGGCCTCCGCCTCGAGCCGGGCGAACTTCTCGAGGAGCTCGGCGTGCCGCCCGGTCCGGCTGTCCGGGTCGCCGAGGTCGGCGATCTCGCCCAGCCGGAGGCGCTCGATCTGCGCCCGCTCCTCCCGGCCGATCTCGGCCTTCAGCGCGTCCATCTCCGCCAGCAGGCGGAGGTCCCGTTCGATGTCGGTGGTCCCGACGACGCGCGTCCCCTTGAACATCATGTGTTCGAGCAGGTGGGAGATGCCGGTGATGCCCTGGCGCTCGTTGACCGAACCCACCCGCGCGATCCACCCGGCGGCGATGTTGGGGTCCCCCTTCCTGGGCACCATCAGGAGGCGCAGCCCGTTGGGCAGCACGTATTCCTCGACGGCTACCTGCTGCGCCAGGAGCCCGGGCGCGCACAGGAGCCACATCCAGAAGACCGCCAGGTTTCGTCTCATATCCTTCTCCGTCTCGCTGTCATGGAGTCCGTCCCGCGCCGCGATCACGCATGGAGCGGGTCGGGAGCCTCCGGGTCCACGCCGAGGTCGCGGATGCCGCGCGCCGCCTCCGCCGCCGGCAGCCGGCCTTCCCGGCAGAGCGCGTGGAGCGCGGCGACGGCGATGCTCTCGGCGTCGACCTCGAAATGACGCCGCAGCCGCTCGCGGGTGTCGCTGCGCCCGTAGCCGTCCGTCCCCAGGGTGACGTAAAGCCCGGGGACCCAGGGGCGGATGAAATCGGGCACGATCTTCATGAAATCGGTGGCGGCGACGAAGGGCCCCGCCACCCCTTCGAGCGCCCGGCTGACCCAGGGGAGGCGCGGTTCCGATTCCGGGTGGAGCCGGTTCCAGCGGTCGGTCGCGAGGGCCTCCTGGCGCAGCTGCTGGTAGCTGGTCGCGCTCCAGACATCGGACGAGATCCCGAAGCGCTCCGAGAGCGTCTCCTGCGCCGCGAGGACGGAGCGCATGATCGACCCGCTGCCGAAGAGGGTGACATGGCGGTCCCGTTTCTCCTCCGCCGGCCTGAAGAGGTAGAGCCCCTTGAGAATTCCCTCCACCGGGTCCTCCGGCCCCTCCGGCATGGCGGGGTGGGGGATGTTCTCGTTGTAGAGGGTGAGGTAGTAAAACACGTCCTCCCCCCGCCCGTACATGCGCCGGAGGCCGTCCCGGACGATGGCGGCCAGTTCGAAGGCGAAGGCCGGGTCGTAGGCCAGGATGTTGGGCACCGTCGAAGCCAGCACGTGGCTGTGCCCGTCCTGGTGCTGGAGCCCCTCGCCGTTGAGGGTGGTCCTCCCCGCCGTGGCGCCGAGGGCGAAACCGCGCCCCCGGGCGTCGCCGAAGGCCCAGAAGAGGTCGCCCGTGCGCTGGAACCCGAACATGGAATAGAAAATATAAAAAGGGATGACGGCTTCGCCGTGGGTGGCGTAGCTGGTGCCCGCCGCGGTGAAACTGGCCACGCTCCCCGCCTCCGTGATCCCCTCTTCCAGGATCTGGCCCTCCTTGGACTCGTGGTAGCTCAGGAGCATCCCGGCGTCGACCGACTCGTACAGCTGCCCCAGCGAGGAGTAGATCCCGAACTCCTTGAACATGGCGTCCATGCCGAAGGTCCGGGCCTCGTCCGGAATGATGGGAACGATGCGCCGGCCGATCTCCGGGTCGCGCAGCAGCTGCCGCAGGAGGCGCACGAAGACCATGGTCGTCGAAACCTCGCGCCCCGGCGCGGTCCCTTCCCTGAATTCGGCGTACACGTCGTCGGGCGGGAGGCGCAGGCTCCCGCCCCGGACCAGGCGCCGCGGCAGGCTCCCCCCCAGCGCCTCCTTCCTCTCCCGGAGATACGCGAGCTCGGGGCTGCCGGGACCGGGGTGGTAGTAGGGGGCGTCCTCCAGCTGCCGGTCGGTGATGGGGAGTTCGAGCAGGTCGCGGAACTCCCGCAGCTGATCGAGATTCATCTTCTTCAGCTGGTGGGTGACGTTCTTCCCCAGGAAACCCTCCCCCAGCGCCCAGCCCTTGACCGTCTTGGCGAGGATCACGGTGGGGGAGCCCTTGTGTTCCACCGCCCGCCGGTAGGCGGCGTACAGTTTCACGTAGTCGTGCCCCCCCCGGCGCAGGTTCTCCAGGTCGCGGTCCTCGAGATGCTCCACCATCTTCCGCAGCCGGGGATCGGGGCCGAAAAAATGCTCCCGGATATAATCGCCCCCGGCGGTGGCGTATTTCTGGTAGGCACCGTCGACGGTGCCGTTCATCTTCTCCACGAGCAGGCCGTCACGGTCCGCCGCGAGGAGCGCGTCCCACTCGCGCCCCCAGATCACCTTGAGGACGTTCCAGCCGGCGCCGCGGAAAACCATCTCCAGTTCCTGGATGATCTTCCCGTTCCCCCGCACCGGGCCGTCCAGCCGCTGGAGGTTGCAGTTGACCACGAAGATGAGGTTGTCGAGCTTCTCGCGCGAGGCGAGAAAGAGGGAGCCCAGGGCTTCCGGCTCGTCGCACTCCCCGTCGCCGAGAAAGCACCAGACGCGCGAGTCCTCCGTGCGGGCGATCCCCCGTGCCTGCAGGTAGCGGTTGAAACGCGCCTGGTACAGGGCCGTCAGCGGGCCGAGTCCCATGGAGACCGTGGGAAACTCCCAGAAATCGGGCATGAGGCGCGGATGCGGGTAGGACGAAAGCCCCTGCCCCGGCTCCACCTCCCGGCGGAAGCGGTCCATCTGCGCTTCCGAAATGCGCCCCTCGAGAAACGCCCGTGCGTAAATGCCGGGGGAGGCGTGCCCCTGGAAAAAGACCTGGTCGCCCGCCCTCCCGTCGTCCTTGCCTCGGAAAAAGTGGTTGAACCCCACCCCGTATAGGGCGGCCGAGGAGGCGTAGGTGGAGATGTGGCCGCCGATGCCGTCATGGCGCCGGTTCGCCCGCGTCACCATCACCACCGCGTTCCAGCGGTCGATCCGCCGGAGGCGCTTTTCCATCGCTTCATCGCCGGGGAAAGGGGGCTCGGACCGGGGATCGATCGTGTTGATATACGGGGTCTGGACCAGCTCGGGGACCTCCAGTCCCATCGACCGGGCGCGATCCACGAGCAGGCGCACGAGCGAACGGGCGCGCGCCTTCCCCCGGTCGCGCACCACCGCCTGGAGCGAATCGAGCCATTCCTGGGTCTCCTCGGGATCCATATCCGGAAGCTGCTGATTCTGAATGATCACGGTCTCCACCCCTTTGATTTCTTCTGACTGCTATGTTAAGCGAAACCGCCCCCGGATCCAAGAATTACGGTGGGGAGCCAGGAAGCGGGGGCCGAATCAGGGAAACTTTCCCGGGCCACCCCTCCCCCGGGGATCGATCGAATCCGTTAGCCACTTTTAAACAATAACTTACATGGATTTGGGTATTGGCACGGAACTTGCGTTGGAAAGCAACGGAGCCCATTTGCAGACCGGGGCTCATCCAGAAATCGAGGAGGTGTTATGAAAGCGATGATACAGGGGAAGGGAGCGGCCCTTCTGGTTATGGTTTTCGCCCTTGCGCTCACGGCCGCGGGCTACGCCGCGCAGGAGGCCGACATTACCGAGGTCTCCACCGGCCAGAAGATGGAAATCGACGGGGTCATTCTGGACCACCAGGGGGATACCCTGACGGTGCGCTCGCTCTCGGGCCAGGCCTACCGGGTGGAGGTGCAGCCGGACACCCGGCTGAAGGAAAAGAAGAGCAACATCTTCCGCGGCGCCAAGACCTACTCCGCATCGGACCTGGTCCCGGGCCTGCGGGTGGAGGTGAAGGGAACGGGCGGGAGTTCGGGCGCCGTCACCGCGTGGGAGATCCGCTTCAGGGATGACGACCTCATCGTCGCCCAGGCGATGGACGTCCGGGTCGATCCCGTGGAGGAGGACCTCCGCCAGACCCGGACGCGGCTGGGGGAAACCGAGCAGAACGCCGAACGGCTCTCGGGCCAGGTCCAGGAGCTCTCCGCCATCTCCAACTCCGCCCGCGGCGGGGCCAAGGCGGCCCAGGAGACCGCCGACTCGGCGCTCACGGCCGCAGCCGGCGCCCAGTCCGCGGCCGACCGCGCCCGGGCCGGCGTCAGCGCCGCCAACGAGCGGATCACCCTGCTCGACGATTATGAAGTGAAGGAAATGGTGACGGTCAATTTCCGGGCGGGGAGCGCGGCGCTCACCCCCGAGAACAAGGCCGACCTGGACGCCTTCGCCCAAATGACCGGGGCGGAACGCGGCTTCGTGGTCGAGGTGGCCGGCTTCGCCTCCGCCGACGGCGACGTCGAACTGAACCGCCGGCTGAGCCGGAGGCGGGCCGACGCGGTCACCCAGTACCTGGTCGAAAACCACCAGATCCCGCTCCGGCGCTTCGTCACGCCGATGGGCTATGGCGAAACCCAGCCCGTGGCGGACAACACGACCGTGGCCGGCCGCAGGGAAAACCGCCGCGTCGAGGTCCGCCTCCTCGTCAGCAAGGGGATGTCGGCCCCCGGGACGGCGACCTCGGCTTCGGCCGAATAGCCCGGGACGGGGAACCGGCATGGCCCACAGACCGCGGCACAGAGCGAAACGCGTCCCCCCGCTTACGGCCGCGGTCTGTGGGCTGCTCCTGCTGCCCCCCGCCGGCAACCTGCGCGCGCAGCCCCGTGCGGACGGGCCGGCGCGCGCCGACGCGGCCGGGATCCATTCCCCGCACACGATCCGGGTCAGTTCGAGCCTGGTCTCCGTCCCCGTGTCGGTCACCGACCCGGACGGCCGCATCATCCGGGACCTCTCCCCGGGGGATTTCCGGATTTTCGAAAGCGGGCGGCCGGTGGAAATCAGCCGCGTAGCCGAATCCCGGCAGTCGCCGCTGCACCTCGCCCTCCTCTTCGACCTGTCCGGCAGCGTCCATTCCCGCTTCGAGTTCGAGCGGCGGGCCGCCGCGCGCTTCCTCGAAAAAGTGTGGACGCCGGGGGACACCATCACCCTCGTCACCTTCAGCGACCGTCCGCGCATCCACCTCGAGCGGGAACCCGGCCTCGAGGCGGCGCTGGGAGAACTCGCGCGGCTCGAGCCCACCAAGACCGGGACCGCGTTCTTCGATTCGGTCGTGCGCGCCGCGCGGTTGCTGAGCAGGGGCTCGACACCGGAAACGCGCCAGGCGCAGATCGTGATCTCCGACGGGGCGGACAACCAGAGCGATCACGGGCTGGCGGCGGCCGCGGAGGCGCTCCAGCGCTCCGACACCCTCTTTTACGCCATCAACCCCAGCGGCGCCTCGGTCCGGCTGAACGCCATCAACCGCAAGGGGCAGGAGGACCTGTCGCTGCTGGCCTCGGCCACCGGCGGGACCGCCTTCGTTTCCGATCCGTCGGACGACCTCGACTCGGTGCTCGGCCGGATCGCGGCGGAGCTCCGGGCCCAGTACCTGCTGAGCTACTACTCCCCCAGTGCGCGCAACGACGGGGTCTTCCGGGCCATCCGCGTTTCCATCCCGGCGCGGCCCGAGCTGAGTGTGCGCGCCCGGCTGGGCTACTACGCCTCCCGCTGAGGGACCCCGCCGGGCGAAAACCGCTTGTGCTTTCCCCCTGTCGGGCTACTATGAACGGATGGGACAGAAACGCCGTTACACCACCGCCTTCATCCCCGGAGCCGGGCTCGGCCTGCGTCTCCGGCCGCTGACGGAAAGGTGCCCCAAGCCCCTGTTGCCCGCGGGCGGACGCAGCGTCATCACCTGCGCCATGGACCACCTGATCTCGGCCGGGGTCGACCGCTTCATCGTCAACACCCACCACTGCCCCGAAAGGTACCGGGAGAAATTCCCCGACGGCGCCTGGAGGGGGAAACCCGTTCTCTTCCGCCACGAACCGGTGCTGCTCGACACGGCCGGAGGCTTGAAAAACATCGAGGATCTCCTCGCGGACGACGAGGCCATCGTCTGCTACAATGGCGACGTGATCTCCGATCTTCCCCTCGGCGACCTGCTCGAGCGGCACGAGCGGCGGCGGCCGGAGGCCACCCTGGCCCTGCGCAGCACGGGGCCGCTCCTGAACGTCGACGTCAACGACGGCGGGGAGGTATGCGACCTGCGGGGGGAGCTGGGGACCCGCGGGAGCCGCCGGTGCCTCTTCACCGGGATCTATGTCGTGGAAACGGCCCTGCTTCGGCATATCGAGCCGGCCCGCCCCTCGTCCGTCATCGACCTCTTCCTCCGGCGGATCCGGGTGCAGCCGGGATCGATCCGCGCGGCCGTGATCGACGGGGGCACCTGGACCGATATCGGATCGCCCGAAGCCTACGACCGGATACGGGGGGGCCTGGAGACCATGAAATGGTGACGGAAGCGGAGATGACGGAAGCCGGGATCAAGGCGCGCGCCCGGGAGGTCCTGGATATCCCCGCCGCAACGGAGGTCGAATGGATCCCTTTCGCGGGGAGGGGGTCCGACCGGGCCTACTTCCGCCTCCGCTGGGGGAGCGGGGACTCGGCGATCCTGGTCCGGTACGGGCAGGACAGGAAGGAGAACGGCTACCATGCCGCTATCGGCTGGTTCCTGGAGGAGATCGGGATACCGGTCCCCCGCATCCTCCACCACGACCCCGCCCGGGGCCTGATCCTCCAGGAAGACCTGGGGGACGAAGATCTCTACACGCTCCGGAACGAGCCGTGGGAGGTCCGCGGCCCCCTCTACCGGAAGACACTCGAGGTCGTCGCGGTGCTGCACTCCTGGCCCGAGGAGGAGTTCCTGCGCGACCCCGTCCCCCTGATGGAGGGCTTCTCCCCCGACCTGTATCGCTGGGAGCGGGATTATTTCCGGGAGCACTTCGTCCTCGGGCTCTGCGGCGTCGCCCTCCCCCCCGCGGAAGAGGACGCGCTGGAGCGCGAACTGGCGGCGCTGGCGCTCCGGCTGACGCGGCACCGGAGGTGCCTGGTCCACCGCGACCTGCAGTCGCAGAACGTCATGATCCGGGAGGGGGGCCCGGTGCTGATCGATTACCAGGGGATGCGGTTCGGGAGCCGTTTCTACGACCTGGGTTCGCTCCTTTGCGACCCCTACGTCTCCTTCACGCGCCCGGAGCGGCAGGAGCTGATCGATTTCTGCCGGGGGCCGGGGGAGGGCCCGGAGGAGTTCCGGAAAGCTTTCTGGGAGGCTTCGGCCCAGCGGTTGATGCAGGCGCTCGGGGCCTACGGGTTCCTGGCCCGGGAGCGGGGACTGGGGCGCTATCTCGCGCATGTCCCCCCGGGGCTCGCGAACCTGCGCCTGGCGGCGGACCGGGCCCGCTCCCTCCCCCTTCTCGAGCGGCTCTGCGGCCGGTGCGCCGCCGCGCTCGGGGAAAAAGGGGAGGCGCCGGAGGGTGTCCCGCCCGGGGGGGAGGGATCATGATCCGCCGCTTCGCGTTGACCCTGCTGCTCCTCGTGTCGGCGCTCGGACGGGGCGCGGGAGGGGACTCCGAAGAGGGACGCATGCGGAGCCACATCGTCCGGCAGGTGGACCACATCGTCGTGGAGTCGGACGACCCGGCGGGGCTCTTCCGTTTTTTCAGCCGGACGCTCGGCCTGCCCGTGGCATGGAGCGCGGGCGACGGCGGCACCTTTCAAACGGGGGGGGTGGGGGCCGGGAATGTCACCCTGGCGATCCTGCCGGCCGCGGGCGCCAAAACGGCCGGAAAGGGGAGGGCGCGCTGCACGGGCCTGGCGTTCGAACCCTACCCCCTGGCCGACGCGCTCAGGGAACTCAAGGTCCGCGGCATCCCCCACGCCCCCCCGGACCCCGAGGTCGGCCCCCTGCCCGGGGGGGATACGGGAACCCTCTGGACCACCGTCGCGCTCTCTTCCCTTTCGCGGCCGGGCATGTCGCTCTTCCTCTACGAAACGAGCCCCGCCTACCTCAACCCGCGCATCCGCAGGACGCAGCTGGCCAACAGGCTGGCGCTCGACAGGGGAGGGCCGCTCGGGATCCGCCGGGTGGCGGAAGTGGTCGTCACCGCGGTCGACCCGGAGGCCCGCGCGGTGGAGTGGACAAAACTGCTGGGCCGTCCGAAAGCCGCGGGGCTCTGGAACACGGTCATGGCAGGCCCCTCCATCCGCCTTTCCGGGGGCGGGGCGGACCGGATCCGGGGACTGGTCCTCGAGGTGAGCTCGCTCGAGCGGGCGCGGGCGTTTCTCGACAAGGAAGGGTTGCGGGGAAAGGCGGAGGCAGGAGGCCTCACCCTCGACCCGGCCGGGGCCCAGGGGCTGGCGATCCGGCTGGTCCGGTAGACCGCTCCCTCAGCGGGACGCCAGGCTCCGGAGCACGAAGGGCAGAATCCCCCCGCAGCGGTAATACTCGACTTCGATCGGCGAGTCGAGCCGCACCCGGAGGGGAACCCGGTCGACCCGGCCGTCGGAGCGCGCGATGACAAGGACCGCCTCCTGCCGCGGCTCGAGCGCCTCCCCGATCCCCTCGATGTCGAAGACCTCCGTTCCGCAAAGGCCCAGGTCCGCAACGCCGGTCCCTTCGGGGAACTGGCAGGGGAGGACGCCCATCCCCACCAGGTTGCTCCGGTGGATCCGCTCGTAGCTTTCGGCCACCACCGCCCGGACCCCGAGCAGCCGGGTCCCCTTGGCCGCCCAGTCGCGCGAACTGCCCGACCCGTACTCCCTCCCCGCGATCACCACGAGGGGCGTGCCCGAAGCCCGGTACCGGCCGGCGGCCTCGAAGATCGTCACCCGTTCCCCGCCGGGCTGCAGAGCGGTGTAGCCCCCCTCCAGTTCCGGCGTCATCAGGTTGCGGATGCGGACGTTGGCGAAGGTCCCGCGCATCATCACCTCGTGATTGCCCCGCCGGGCCCCGTAGGTGTTGAAATCCTCCGGCGCCACCCCAAGCTCCCGCAGGTAGAGGCCGGCGGGGGAATCGGGCGGGATGGCCCCCGCCGGGCTGATATGGTCGGTGGTGATCGAATGCCCCAGGATGGCCAGCGGGCGCGCGCCCCTGATCCCGGAAACGGCGCCGGGCTCCATCCGGAAGCCCTCGAAGAAAGGGGGCTCCCTGATATAGGTCGATCCGGCGTCCCATTCGTACAGTTCCCCCTCGCCGGCCGGGATCGCGTTCCACAACAGGTTCTGCTCGGTGAACCCGGAATACATCCGCAGGTAGGTTTCCGCGTCGAAGGCCACCTTCATAAGGGCGCGCACCTCCTCGAGCGTCGGCCAGAGATCGGCCAGGTACACCTCCCGCCCGTCGCTCCCCTTCCCGAGCGGTTCGCGCGCCATATCGATGTCGACGCGCCCCGCCAGGGCGAAAGCGACCACCAGCGGCGGGCTCATCAGGAAATTGGCGCGGACCGACTGGTGGATCCGGGCCTCGAAGTTGCGGTTTCCGGAGAGCACGCTGGCCAGGACCAGGTCGTTTTCGGAAATGGCCGCCTCGATCGCCGGCTCGAGCGGCCCGGAATTGCCGATGCAGGTGGAGCAGCCGTACCCCACGACCTGGAAGCCGAGCCGGTCCAGGTAGGGCTGCAGCCCCGTCTTCTCCAGGTAATGGCTGACGACGCGGGACCCCGGGGCGAGGGAGGTCTTGACGTAATCCGGGGGGCGGAGTCCCCGCTCCACCGCTTTTTTGGCCAAAAGGCCGGCCGCGATCATGACGCCGGGGTTGGAGGTGTTGGTGCACGACGTGATCGCCGCTATGACGACCGAGCCGTGGCGCAGGGGGACGTCGATCTCCCCTTTCCCTTCCGGGGAAAGGCTCACGGCATGGATCCGGCCGGCCGCGTCGGGCGACAGCGCGTATCCCCCATCCTTCCGGGGCGCGACCAGCAGCCGCCGGACCGTGTCCCGCAACCGCCCGAGGAGGATCCGGTCCTGGGGCCGCTTCGGCCCGGCGACGCACGGCTCGATCTCCCCGAGCGCCAGTTCCACCACCGAGCTGTAGCGCACCTCCTCGAAGGCGGCGGAGCCGAACATCCCCTGCGCCGAGTAATAGCCCCGGACGGCGTCCACCAGTTCGGCCGGCCGCCCGGTATCCCGGAGGTAGGCGCAGGTCTGTTCGTCGACCGGAAAAAGGCCCACCGTAGCCCCGTATTCCGGGGCCATGTTGCCGAGGGTGGCCCGGTCGGGGACCGGGAGCCCGTCCACGCCGGGCCCGAAGAACTCGACGAACTTCCCCACCACGTTGGTCCGGCGCAGCAGTTCGGTCACCGTCAGCACCAGGTCGGTCGCGGTCACCCCTTCGCCCAGCCGGCCGGAGAGCCGCACGCCCACCACGTCGGGCGCCAGGAGGTGGATCGGCTGCCCCAGCATCCCTGCCTCGGCCTCGATGCCGCCTACGCCCCACCCCAGGATGCCGAGGCCGTTGATCATCGGCGTGTGCGAATCGGTCCCCACCAGGGTGTCGGGATAGAAAACCCCTTCCCTCTCGGCCACCACCGTCCCCAGGTATTCGAGGTTCACCTGGTGGCAGATACCGATGCCGGGGGGGATCACCCGGAACCCGCGGAACCCCCGGGTCCCCCATTTCAAAAACTGGTAGCGCGCGCGGTTGCGCTCGAGTTCCATGTCCATGTTGAGCGCGAGCGCGTCGGGCCGGCCGAAGTAGTCGACCTGCACCGAATGATCGATGATCAAATCGACCGGCACCATCGGTTCGACCAGGCCGGCCGGCCGCCCCATCCGGGCGGCCGCCGAGCGCATGGCCGCCAGGTCGACCAGGAGCGGGACCCCGGTGAAATCCTGCAGGAGGATGCGGCCGACCATGAAGGGGATCTCCTCGGTGCGCTCCGCGGCCGGTTTCCAGTTGGCGAGCCGGACCACGTCCTCCTCCCGGATCCTCACCCCGTCCGAGTGGCGCAGCAGCGACTCGAGCAGGATGCGGATGCTCATCGGCAGGCTGGAAACGCGCCCCACCCCCTCCCTCTCGAGCCGCGGCAGGGAATAGTACTCCCCGCGACGTTTCCCCTGGATGTCCAGCGCCTGCAACGAATGGAACCTGTCGTGCTTCATGGTCTCTCCCCGCGTATCGTGATCCCCTTTTTCATCATACCCCGGGCGGGCGGGGATGCAAACCGCGCCGCGCCAGCCTCCACGGGGGGGGAAAAGAGAGAAGGGGCCGCCGCCGTCCGCGGCCCGGATCGGGAGGGAAAACGGGGATCAGGGACGGAGCCGGACGCCCGCTTCCCCCGTTACCATGCGGCCCGGCTCGCATCCTTTCGGGGATTCGTCCGCTTCCTGGTAGTACTTCACGTACTTCTTCAACACGAGCCGCATCCGCTCGTTGCTGGCGGGAGAAGCGTCGGCGATCTCGCCGGCGAATTCGGCCAGGATCCGCTTGAGCAGTTCGGGCGCGTAGTGGGTCCCGTTGCGGGCGATGAAGATCTTTTCATGGCGGCTGGCATCGGTCCCCTCCTCGGCCGTCAGGATCTCCTCGAACAGCTTCTCCCCCGGTCTCCGCTCGGTGATCTGGATATCAATGTCCTTATAGGGTTCCATGCCGTGAATGCGGATCAGCTCTTCGGCGATGTCCAGGATCTTCACCGGTTTTCCCATGTCGAGTACGAAGACCTCCCCGCCGTTGCCCAGGATGGACGCCTGGAGCACGAGGGAGACGGCCTCGGGGATGGTCATGAAGTAGCGCTTCATCTCCGGGTGGGTGACCGTGAGGGGCCCGCCGTACTTCAGCTGTTCGAGAAAGAGGGGGAGGACGCTGCCGCGGCTGCCGAGGACGTTGCCGAACCTTACGGAGATGAAGCGCGTCGAGGGCGCGGGGGCGGGGTAGGGCCGGGTCCCGCCGCCGGGGATGAGGGCGATCTTTGCCTGCGCCTTTTCGTTCAGGGCGCTGCAGATGTGCTCCGCCATCCTCTTCGTGGCGCCCATCACGCTCGTCGGGCGTACCGCCTTGTCCGACGAGATCAGCACGAACTTCTCGACACCGTGCGCCCTCGCCGTCGCGGCCAGGTTGTAGGTGCCGAACACGTTCACCTTGACCGCCTCCTTCGGGTTGCACTCCATCATGGGGACGTGTTTGTAGGCGGCGGCGTGGAACACGATCTGGGGCCGGAACTGCTCGAAGACTTCGCGCAGCCGGACTTCGTCGCGGACATCCCCGGTGATGTAGACCACGCGGTCCATCAGGTGCGGGAAGAGCCGCCGCAGCTTGAGTCCCAGGTTGTGCAGTTCGGTCTCGTCGATGTCGAACAGGAGGATGCGGTCCGGATCGAAGGCGCAGGCCTGCACCACGATCTCCGACCCGATCGAACCGCCCGCCCCGGTCACCATGATGGTCCTGCCCCGGAGGAAGGCCCGGATCCCCCGGTAATCCACGGAGACGGTCTGCCTTCCCACCAGGTCCTCGATGCTGATGCTTTCCAGGGTCCGCATGTTGATGTCCGGCCGGCTGAAATCATAGATCCGCGGGACGATCTTGATGTTGCTGACCTCGGCCCGCGTCGCCATTTCGTACAGCCGCCGCAGCGTCTTGTGATTCAGCCGCGGGATCGCGATGATGACGGCCTGGACCTTGTAGCGGTCCACCATCTCGGGAAGCCGGTCGATGGTCCCCAGCACCTTGATGCCGTGGATGTAGTTCCCCGTCAGGGTCCGGTTGTCGTCGAGGAACCCGACGGGCAGGAAACGGCTGTAATTGTTGCGCATCAGGTCCCGCAGCAGCATCTCCCCCGTGTTGCCCGCACCGACGATGAGGGTGTTCGGGCTCTTCGCGGCCGCCCCCTTCTTGCGGATCACCTCGAGGTATACGCGCTTGGATATCCGCAGCGCGCCGATGAGGCCGAAGCTGATGATCCCGTCGATGAAGAAGATGCGCTTGGAGATCCCCGTGAGCGCGAGCTCCGGGAGCACGCCGCTGGGGAGGCTCAGCACGACGAGCACGAGCTCGGAAAAGAGAACGGCCCAGAAGATGTTGACCAGGTCGGATATGCCGACGAAGCGCCAGGTGATCCGGTATACCTTGAAGGCGAGGAGGGCCAGGATCTTGACGGCGAGGACCCACCCGATCATCCGCAGGAAATGCGGCCCGTAAGGCGCCTCCGGGCTGCCGTTGAAGTGGGTCAGGAGCGCCAGCCCCAGGGCGAGGCCTATGATGGCGATGTCCGCCGCGAAAAAGAAAGCGAACCGCTTGAGCGGCGTGGCAAGGATCAATTTTCGCATCTGCTGCAATTCCCCAGGATGCATGCGGCGCCGGAGCGCCGATGGTGCTCCTATCATTATTCCAAGGAGCTACATTTTCAACAACATATTACCTCTCCAGCAATTCCCGTTGCAGCGCGCCCATGGTCAGACGCCTCCCACCCTGCGCGCGGGGTTTCCCAGGTAATAGGAATTGTCCCCGCACCCCTTGTAAACGGCCGAGAGGGGGGCGATCCGGTTGCGGCTCCCGACCCGGCTGAGGGGCAGGAGGATGGAACCCGCGCCCAGCTGGTTGCCGTCGCCCACCCGCACCCCGCCCAGGACCTGTGAATGGGGCCCGAAAAAATTGAAATCGCCGATGACGGCGTCGTGCCCCACCGGGATGAATCCGTTGAACACGTTGCCATTCCCTATCCTGGTCTGGGTGGATATCGTGCAGAAGGGGGCGAAGATGTTCCCCTCCCCCACCTGCGCGTATGGATATACGATACAGGAGGGGTCCAGGAGGTTCACCAGGGGAACATTTTTTCTTTTGAGGTCCCGGTAGATGAGTTCCCGGATGGCGGGGGCCGCCGCGCCGATCACGGCGCCGTCCCCCTCCCCGAACTCGAATTCCTCCATCTCCCCCCGGAACACGCCCTGGTAATCCCTGTAGTCGTTCGTGCGCCCGTGTCCGTTGTGACCCAGGATCCCGCCCAGGCTCCACCGGGGATCCCGCTCGGCCATCCGCTCTACATAGACGCAGCATTCCCGGGCGAAACAATCCCCCCCCACGACGAAAATCCTCTTCATCAGGGATGCCCCCCGTCGAGGATGTAGTTCTGCCCCGTGATCCACTTCGCCTCGTCCGAAAGGAGGAAGAGGGCCAGGGCGGCCACGTCGTCCACCGTCCCGAACCCCAGCGGGTACAGGTGCGACCGGTCGTTGCGCATCCCCTCCACCTTCGCCGTCATCGGCGTCAGGACGTCGCCCGGGCTGATCGCGTTGACCCGTATGCCCGAGGCGGCCACCTCCCGGGAGATCGAGCGCACCGACGCGACGAGCGCGGCCTTGGACCCCGCGTAGGACGCCATCCCCTTGTCGGCCAGGTGGGCCTCGATGGAGGCGATGAAGACCAGCGAGGCGCCCCGGCCGGCGTTGTGGCGCCGGTCGAGGAGGCCCTTGGCCAGCATCAGGGGGGCGAAATAGTTGATATCAAATATCCTTTTGCAGTCCTCGTATCGCAGGACCTGCAGCGGGCGGATCTCGGAGATCCCGGCGCACGAGACCATCCCGTGGAATTTGCCGTACTTTTCCTTCAGCCCCTTCACATATTGCGGCAGCAGTTCGATATCCGCGGCCAGGTCCCTGATTTCGGGGTGCATCCGCTCCGGGCACCCGCATTCCCGCACCAGTTCCCCGAGCCGGCCGGCGTCCCGGCCGACCGCGACGACGCGGGCGCCCGTCGCCGAGAGGCGCAGGGCGATCCCCCTCCCGATGCCGGAACTCGCGCCGGTGACAAGGAAGAGCCGCTCGCCGTCGGGCGGCGTCACGACGCCACCCCGGCCTTGCGGGCGACATCGGCCACCGTCCGCATCCCGGCGAAGTCCTCGAAGGTCGCGCCGACGCCGAAATCGGAGTCCAGAAACGCGACCGTGGCCATCCGGGCGAGCGAGTCCCACTCGACGAGGTCCTCGAGCACCGTGTCCATCCCGAGCGGCTCCTCCGTCTGCAGGACATCCTGAAATTTTTCCAGAAACTCCTCGTGCGTCATCGCTTCTCCCCCTTGAAATGACGGATCCACCCTTCCACCTGGTCTTCGCGCGCCGGAAGGCCCGCGGGCGCCGCGAGGAGCCCGATCCCCCCGTTATGGCACCCCTCCAGGCCTACGACCGCCGCCCCCCAGGAGAGCCCCACCCCGAAGGCCGAAAGCAGGCAGCGGCCGAGCTTCGGCCGCGCGTCCCGCTGGTCGCACAGGACGGTGGCCACCGAGGTGGTGGAGTTGTTGCCGTACCGGGAAAAGGTCTCCCACGTCGTCTTCTCCTTCGGGATGCCCGTCTTGGCCGCGATCGCCTCCACGATCTGCCGGTTGGCCTGGTGCAGCGCGAAAAAATCGATCTCCTCCATCCCGATTCCGGCGAAGAGGAGGAGTTCGCGGATGTTCGCCGGGGCGACCTCCATCGTGAAGTTGAAGACGTCCATTCCACGGATGATGCCGTCCCAGGGGTGCCAGACGTTGCCGGCCGCGTCCCGCACCTCGACGTCGCACATGTCCTTGCGGATCGGCAGGCGGCGCCCCCCGGCCGGGGCGACAATTTTGTCCCACCCTGCCCCCCTGGCCCCCAGGGCGAACCAGGCGGGGTTGTCCCCCGGTTCGTGCTCGAGCAGGGTGGCCGAGGCCGCGTCGCCGAAGAGCGGGTAGTAGAGCCGGTTGCGCGGGTCCGCATGGGTGCTGGCGGCATCCCCGGCCACGAGGAGCACCCGCGTCGACGCGCCGGAGGCGATGAGGGAGTGGGCGAGCCAGAGGCCGTAGACGTAGCCCGAGCAACCGAGCCCCACGTCGAACACCGCGCACTCCTCGCCGAGCCCGAGGCGGTCGTGCAGGATATAGGAAGAAGCCGGAAAGATATAGTCGGGGCTCTGGTTGACCAGGATGAGGGCGTCGATCCCCCCCCTGTCGGTCCCGAGCTCCCCGAGCAGGTCGGACGCCGCCCTTTCGCACAGGTCGACCACGGTGACCCCTTCGGGAACGACGGGGCGGCGCCCGAAACCCACCATCTTCTTCGCCCGCTCGAGCTGCCGGACGTTGTTGCCGAAATACTCGATCTCGTCGTCGATGTCGATGAACCGGTCGGGTACGATCGTCTTGATCCCACGGACCCGCACGTGGTTCAGGAGCGCTTTACTCATCGGGTTCCCCCGCTCCGTAGACCCGCGGTTTCAGGACCCTCACCCGCCCGAGGTCGAGCAGGCACGCGCCCCAGGACAACCCTATGCCGTACCCCTGCAGCACGACCCGCGCCCCCTTTCCCCCGATCTGTTCGGACAGCTCGTTGGAGATCGTGAAGGGGATGGAGGCCGAACTCTGGTTGCCGAATTCCGAAAAAGTCCGCCGCGGCGCCTTTTCCAGCGGGATGCCCGACTTCTTCGCTATCGTCTCGATGATGTACCGGTTGGCCTGGTGGAACACGAAATAATCGACCTCTTCCGCCGCGCACCCCGAAACCTCGAGGATCTCCCGGAGCAGTCTGGGCTGCTCGGTGAGGGTGAAGTTGAACACCTCGAAACCCTTCATGCAGAAATCTTCCAGGCGGCGCACGTTCCCCTTCTCGTCGACCATTTCCCTCCGGGTCTCCTCCGAGGAGGGGTGGCGGTAGGCCCCCGCCTGCTGCCACATGATTTCCAGCCCGCCGCCGTCGGAATAGAGGCGGAACCAAGAGGGGCGCTCCCCTTCGCAGCGCTCGACGACGGTGGCACAGCCGGCGTCCCCGAAGACGGGGGCGTCCGCCCGGTTCCGGACGTCGATGATACGGCTCAGGGTGTCGCCCGTCAGCAGCAGAACCCGCCGGAATCCCTGCTCCGCCAGCATGAAGGCCTGCAGCAGCCCCTTGACGTACCCGGAACAGCCGTAGACCAGGTCGAAGGCGATGCACGATCGCGGCAACGAAAGCGCCCGGTGCACGACGTGGGCGTTCCCGGGCATGCCGTAATCGGGGGTCTGGGTGACGAAAACGACGGCGTCGAAATCGGCCGCCGACAGGCGGCATCCCGCCATCAGCGCGCGGGCGGCTTCGAGGCAGAGGTCGGCGGCGGTGACCGGACCGTCCACCACCCAGCGCCGGTCGAAACCGATCGTCCGTTTCAGGCGCTCGAGCTGTTCGCCGCTTTCATAGTAACCGGCCTCGTCGTCGATGGAGATCCTCCTCGCACCGTAGACGGAGGAGATGCCCGTGATCCCGGCATGCCGGAACGTTACCGTTTTGCCCACCGGCGCACCTCCGTCTCCAGGCCCTCCAGATCGACCCTCCCAGGGACCGCCCAGGGCACCCGGCCTTCATCGGCCACGAGCGCGTCCCCCGTCAGGGAGCGGAGCCACTCGAGGGCCGGCCCGTTCCGTTCCCCCCGGCGGTAGGCGACAAGGGCCCCTTTCCCCGTCCCCAGGTGCGCGGCCGCCAGGCGCATCATCTCGGGCAGCATGACGTTCTCCAGGTGTCTCCCCAGGGCGCGGCAGCTGACGGCCAGTTCCTCGCACAGGAGCCTCTCCCCTTCGGCGCGAGCCGCCAGGAGGGCGATCATGCCGCTTTCGGAGAGGCGGTCGGACATGCGCACGGTAACCACGCAGCCGTCGCCCGCCCCCATCAACCGCCGGACCTCCGCCTCCGTATACCGGCGGTAGCCGAGGATGAACTGGTTGGTCTTGCCGGCCAGTTCGGCGACCCGGGGCGCCATGCTTTCGTCGTCCAGGCCGAACTGCAGCCGGATCCGCAGCCGGGCGAAGTAGTCCCGGGGGGCCAGGGTTTCGCCGAGCGCCGTCCGCTCCCGGTTGGCCCGGATATCCGCGGTCCGGAGCCCGTCTTCGGACGAAGTCCTCAGGCGCAGCAGGCCCGGGTAAAAGCGGAGCATCCGCAGGGTGTCGGCGGGATCGCCCGCCAGCAGGGTGCGCACCCCCAGCCCCGAGGCCTCGGCGTTCAGGATCTCGGCGGGATTGTCGTCGACGAAGAGCATGGCGTCGGCGCCGATATGCAGCTCCGACGCCAGCTCCGCCAGGTTTTCCGCCTTGTCCTTCCAGTTGATCCTCACGGCGGCGAAATCGTCCCACCTCAACCCGAAATCGGGACGCCGCTCGAAAAGCCGCCGGACATCCTCCTCCTCGTTCCGGGAAGCGACGGCGAGAAGAAAGCCCTCCTCCTTCAGCCCCCGGACATGCCGCTGCAGCTCCGCATGCGCCGCCGTCAACCGGACCCCCTCCGGCCCGTCCTCCCCCAGGACCCCCTCGTACAGGGTCTGGTCCAGGTCGAGGACGACGGCCTTCAGCGCCGGGCGCAGCACGGCGGGGATGAGGCGCAGGCCGAGGGCTCGGGCCACCTCGAGGCACGCCCTGCCCGACAGCCGGGTGCCGGTGGCCGCTTCCCGGGCGGGGTCGTAGATTCCGCCCCCGCCGGGGGGGAGCAGGTCCTCCACCGCGAAATCCCACAGGTCCGGAACGCCCTCCGTCGCCCGCCGATCCGCGCCGCCGGCGACCAGGAGCAGGATCGGCGCCGGGCTCCGCTCGCGCAGGGCCGCGGCGCGCTCCCCGAGCCACTCTCCCAGGTCGATCGCCCGGTAGCGCGCGGCGTCGACCCATATCAGGTTCAGATCGGCGTCGAACACACGCCCGAAGCCGAAGGTGTCGTCGTAGCCGCTGCAGGAGGTTTCGGCCCGGAGGCCGGAAAAGGCGAGAAAGGGATCGAGCACGGAGGCCACCGTTTCGAAGGCGTGGTTGCGGTAGACGGCGATCCGTACCGCCTCCGCCCCGGGATCCGGGGCCTGCCGGAGCAGCTGGAGCCGCCTCAATTCCTCGGCAAACAGGTGCCTCATCATTCCCTTCACGCTTGCCCGCCGTCCTCGAGCCGGGCCACGATCCGGGCCATGCTCGTCAGTTTCGGGATCTCCTCCGCCTCGAACGAAACGCCCGTCTCCTCCTCGACCGTCAGGATGATCTCGATATGCTTCATGGAATCCCAGGCTCTCTCACTCTCCATGGAACATTCCTCCCCCGGGGCGATCTCCCTCCCGAGGAGGGTCGACAGGATTTCAGCGACCTTTTCCCGCATATTCCGCTCTCCGGAAGTCATGGACGGACCCCGCAGGCGCCGGCGACGATCCCGACGATCCGCTCGAGGTCGCCCTCTTCCAACCGGGTTCCCGAGGGGAGGCAGAGTCCCCGCTCGAAAAAGCCCTCCCCAACGCCGCCGCCCAGGAAACGGCAGTCGCGGAAGGCGGGCTGCAGGTGCATCGGCTTCCATACGGGGCGCGACTCGATGTTCTCCCGCTCGAGCGCGAGCCGCACCCCCTCCCGGTCCGTCCCGAACGCGTCCGGGTCGATCAGGATGACGGTGAGCCAGCAGTTCGATTTTCCGTAAGGGGCCTCCGGCATGAACCGGATCCCGGGGAGATGCCCGAGCGCCTCCCGGTAGTACCGGTTCACCTCCCGCTTCTTATCGACCTTTTCCCCGAGCCGCTCCAGCTGCCCCCGCCCGATGCCGGCCAGGATGTTGCTCAGCCGGTAGTTGTACCCGACTTCCGAGTGCTGGTAGTGGACCACCGGCTCCCGCGCCTGGGTCGCCAGGTAGCGCGCCCGCTCGATGCAGGCCCCGTCGTCGGAGACCAGCATCCCCCCGCCCGAGGTGGTGATGATCTTGTTCCCGTTGAAGGAGAGGACGCCCATCGCGCCGAACGCCCCGGCCCGCCTGCCGCGCATCTCCGCCCCCAGCGCCTCCGCGGCGTCCTCGACGACGGGGACGCCGTACCGGCCGGCGACGGCGAGGATGGCGTCGTAATCGGCGCACTGCCCGTACAGGTCGACCGCCATGATCGCCCGGGGCATCGAGTCCCCCGCGCGCGCCCGCCGGCGGAGTTCGTCCTCGACGAGGCCGGGGTCGAGGTTCCACGTCGCCGGGTCGGCGTCGATGAGCACGGGGTGGGCGCCGCAGTACTTGACGGCGTTGACGCTGGCCGCGAAGGTCAGGTCGGCGCACATCACCTCGTCCCCGGGCCCGACCCCCAGGATCATGAGCGCGAGGTGCAGCCCGGCCGTGCCGCTCGAGAGCGCCACGGCGTGCCCGACTCCGAGCTCGAGGCACATCTCCCGCTCGAACAGCTCGACCTGGGGCCCCATGGTGGTGATCCAGTTCGAATCGAAGGCCGCGAGCATCAGTTCCTTTTCCCGCCCGTCCAGGTTGGGGGGCGACAGGTAGATGCGCGGACGGCCGACAGTCTGGCTCATGAGGCTTTCCATTTGTTAAAGTTTATATTATAGAAGCGAGGAAGCAACTGTGCGCGCGGTCACACTCTGTCAACCCGGCCGCGCCTTCTGCGGCGGCTCCGATCCCAGGAACTCCGGCATCGTCGCGTACCCTTCCTGCTGGATGCCGTCGCGCCGCAGGGCCTTCCAGACGGTCAAAAACAGGATTTTCGCGTCCAAAGCCAGCGACCGGTGATCGACGTACCAGACGTCGAGCCTGAGCCGCTCCTCCCAGCCGATGGCGTTGCGGCCATTGACCTGCGCCCACCCCGTCAGCCCCGGCTTCACCTCGTGCCGCCGCGCCTGCTCCGCCGAATAGCGCGGCAGGTACTTCACGAGCAGCGGCCGCGGCCCCACCCAGCTCATCTCCCCCCTGAGGATGTTCCAGAGTTCCGGCAGCTCGTCGAGGCTGCTGCTGCGCAAAAACCGGCCGAACCGCGTCAGCCGCTCCCGGTCGGGTAACAACCCGCCGTCGGGGTTCCGGGCGTCCGTCATCGTCCGGAATTTATAGATATAAAATGGCTTTCCATCCAGGCCCGGCCTCGCCTGACGGTAAAACACCGGCCGCCCCAGCAGCACCCGGCTCAATACCATCAGGGCCAAAAGCAACGGCGACAGAACCACGAGCGCGGGAACCACCAAGGCGAGGTCGAATATCCGCTTACTCACTCGCACACCGTCGTCCCTCCCGAGTCCGACCTCTGCAACAGACGTTCATATTGCGCATGGACCTCGTTCCACATCTCGGCCTGGCCGAAATCGCGCGTCATCCTCGCGCGCCCCGCAGCGCCATGTTCCCTTCTCAATTCTTCGTCCAGAAGGTACCGCTCAAGCGCGCCCGCAAGTGCCTCCGCGTCGCGCACGGGCACCAGGGTCCCCGTCACTCCATCCTCGACCCCATCCACGCAGCCGGGCACCCGTGTCGCCACGACGGGCAACCCCATCGAGCCCGCTTCCATGGCCGTGACCGGGAACCCCTCCCGGTAGGTGGGGAGCGCGAGCAGATCCATAGCCGCGTAGAAGGGCGCCATGCCGCTCGTGACCTTTCCTACCAGGCATAGACTTCGATCACTTTCCATGGCCTCGATCGTGTCCCGGCCCGGACTGTCCTGCTCCTCGAACTCACCGATCACCAGCAACCGTGCGTTCGGGATGGCGCTCCGAACCATCTTCCATGCCTTCACGAGTTCGCGCACCCCTTTATCCCGGACGACGCGCCCCACAAATCCGACCACGGGCGCCCCGGGATCTATCCCGAAACGCCTCCGAACCTCCAGCCTGTCCGTTTCGCCGAACCTGCCGGGATTGAAGTACCCCCGGCTATCCACCCCGTTGATGCTCCCGCTCCGCAGCACCCTGATTTTCGCCGAGGGACAGAGTCCCTCGCGCACGGCCTCATCGCGCACCGAAAAACTGACGCACCACACCTCGGTGGCAAACCGGCAGGCGGCCGCTTCGCTCCACCGGAGCAGACTCTTTCTATATCCTTTCGCCGTCAGCAGGGGAAGGCCGTGGATATGATAGATCCTTATGCGCACGCCTGCAAGTGCGGCGGCGACCGTTCCCAGCAATCCCCCTTTCGGGGTGTGCGCGTGGACGATGTCGGGCCGCAGGCGGCGGAGTCTGCGCCAGAGCCGCGCGAGCGCAACCACGTCCCTGACCGGCGTGATCCTGCGCGGCATTTCGACCGCGTACGTCCGAATGCCTTCGAGCCTTCCAAACGCTTCCAGCCCGTCGTCGGGAGACGCGATCGCGCTGACCTCCACGCCGCGCTCCTTCATGAAACCGATCTGTCCCCGCAGGAAGCCCAGCGATTTGGCCACGGTCATGACGTGGACAAGACGGAAGGCACGCCGGTTCGCCACGCCCGGATACCGCAATTCCTCTTTCCCTGTGCACCGGCCTTCTATTGTGCGATGGATCGCAGCACCTCCATCATCCTCGGAACCGCAACATCGAGACAATAGGTGGTCTCGACCTTGGCCCGCCCCCGCGCCCCCATGTCGGCGCACAGGCGCGGGGACGAGATGAGCCTTTCGAGCGCTTCGAGCCACTCCCCGTCTCCCGAGGCCAGGTATCCTTCCTGCCCGTTCTCGATGACCCGCCGGTTCTCCCCGACGGCCGAGGCGATGACGGGTTTCCAGCACGCCATGTATTGAATGAGCTTGAACGCACACTTGCCCGCCTCCCAGCGCCCGGAGGGAAGAGGCATGATCCCGACATCGATCTGGGAAAGATTCAGGACTTCGGACTCGCCGGACCACGGAACCCACCGGAGATTGCGGATGGCTAGCGGTATCCGTCTTCCCCCGATCATCCAGACCTGGGCGTCATGCCGGGAGCAGAACAGATCGAGCGCATCCTCCACCTCCCTGAGATACCCGGTGGTCGCCTGGGATCCTATCCAGCCTATGATGAAGGGCGAGCCGGAGCTTTTGCGCGGGGGTGCGGACGGGTACAACCCGAGGTCGATTACCGTGGGAATAAAGCGCACGTCGGGGTGGAACCGGCTTGCATATTGATACAAATAGTCGCTCCCCACGATCACCTTCGAAGCCCGCGCCATGATGCCCGAAATCTTCCCACCCAATAAAGCCCTTACAACCGCACGCGGATGCCGCTCATAGCGATGGAAAACCGCATCGTCGTAATCCACCGCATAGCGCAACCCGCCAAGGCCGCCGGCGAATTCCAGGGCCGCCGGAAAGAAGGGGAAGGCCTCCTTTTCCAGCACCACGCAGTCGTAGCGCCTGGCGCGCCCCAGAATCCTCAAACGGTTCCAGTAGGCGGCGGGAAGCAAGGGCAGAACCGACCGGTTTCCCGTGAATTTCCTCGCAACATAGCCCGCTGGGAAGAACGGTTGGTGATCGCACTCGATCCCCTGCGCCCGGAGCGCGGGCAGGTATTGCAGCAGACGGTATCGGGAACTGGCGCCGTCGGAATCGTAACGGGACAGAAACAATGCCTTCATTCCCCGACACCTATCTCGAAAATCCGCATTTCAAATCGGACCCCGCATGGGAAAGCAGATATTTCCATAGCTTGGCATAGCCCTCCAGGGTTTCCCCGACGCCCTGCCACGACCGTTCCAGGCCCGACCCCAGCAGCCGCGCGACAAATTCCGGGAACAGGGCGCCCAGGACAACACCCAGGGCGCGACACCTTCCGAAATGCTTGAAGGCGAAGAGGACCCGGCTGCGCAATATGTAGAAGAGACGGTCCCCCCTGACGCTCTCGCTGCTGCCCTGACCGTGATGGCAGGCGCAGGCCTCGGCCAGGTAAAAACATCTCCATCCGGCCTTGCGCGCACGCAGCGCGAAATCCACCTCCTCGTAGTAGACGAAAAACCGTTCATCGAAGCCGCCCAGAGCCTCGAACAGCGACCTCCGGACCATGAAGAAGGCGCCGATGACGTGATCCACCTCAGCCGAGCGCGCATGGTCCCATTCGACCATGAAGGGCTGCAGGTGCCGGAATCCCGCAAGTCGGTCCAACCCGACGCCGCCGGCCAGAAACATCCGCGGTGTCGGGAAGCGCGAACAGGACCGCTGAATCGCACCGTCCTGATCGACCAGCTGAATGCCGCAGATCCCCACGTCGCCGTTCTCCGGAGCAGATAGATACTGAACCGGCACCGAAAGTGAATCCGAGTTCAGCAGCATATCGGGATTGAGAAACAGGAGATAATCCGCCTCGCTTCCCTGCGCCCCCTGATTGCAGGCCGCCGCAAAGCCGCGGTTACAGCGATTAGGAATCGTTATGGCCTTGGCACCCTCTCGCAGAATGCCGGCGCAGGAATCATCACTGGAATGGTTGTCGACAATTACGACCGTTTCCAGGTCATATCCCCTCTCGACACAGCGTCCGATCGACTTCATGCATTCACGGAGTTGATCACCCGTGTTCCAGTTTACGATAATGATTCGGACTACCGGTCCATGTTTCATGACATCCTCATATCAGGATCCGGCCCATGCATGCGATTCGAACATGGAAGTCTAAACCCTAGCTTTAAAGCGGTTTGGATGATGGCGAGCACAACCATCCACATCCAGATATCTGTCGCGCCAAACCGATTGACACCCAGACTTTGGACAATGCAGGTGCCCAGCAGGGCATTCATGAAGAATTTCAGGATACTCGGCTTCTTGTTTAGAGATAAGTATAAGAGTGTCAGGGCCAGCCCAAGGATAAAGGGCAGGATGAAGACTCCGATCCACCCGTATTCAAGAAATGCGGAGTCCAGATAGGTATAGATGTTTGTGGGAAATGGTACCGTGGTAAAGGGACGCACATAGTCCGGCTTAATAACGTTTTCGGGATCCAATGCGTATAGGATTCGGGTGATGACTCCAAAGGTGATATGACCACTTCCTTCATATCCCTGAGGAAAAAGCACCATCTGCTGAAAGGCCGGAAAACCTGAAACCAGATAAAAGGAGAGATCCGCTATTCCCGCACGATCAGACACCGATTTGCTCAGGAGATTGGTGGTAAGGAGAAAATAGCCGACAAATAGTAGGATCACACCAGCTATCAGGGCCGTATGCTTATAGGACATCCTGCCGCGCCTCCCCATATCCACATATTGAATCCCCAAAAAGGTAGCAACGAGCATGGTGCCCATTGTCGTTCGTCCCGAACTCGGCAACAACAACAGAAACGTAACGATCAGAATTGCCCAGAATCTCCTGGGAGCCTTCGATCCGCGGATTTTGAGGTAGAGGCTGCACAGGATGAAGCACGGGATGGCAAAGGACCGGGCGACTCCTCCCCACCCTGCATTTCGCAACCTCCCGTAGACTTCCTCGTATCTAACGAGGATAGGGTCCCGCCAGAGAGAATCAATTCCTATAACCTGGTGCATCAACAGGTAATAGGAAAGAGTTCCCCATACGCCGATGAGAAAGAGAACATAAATCAGCCTATCCGCATGCTGCAAACCTTCGATGCTTGCGCGATCGATAGGTTTTATGGTTCGAGCTATTGGAAGGCCATAGAGGGCCTTCCCAAGCAGACACCCGCAGATAAACACCACGGTTGTTACAACAAAAACACCAAGGGTCTTCGGTCTCAAGGCATAGTAAGAAACGATCCCCGAATAAAACACAGCCAACGAAATAAACCACACCCCTCCAAAAAGACCCGGAGCCGCCAACCAGGAGCCCAAAAGGTCCTTGGACAGCTTCATGGAAAGCGCCGCCAGAACTAGGAAAAAGATTATCGCAACCGGATTGGGCTCAACCAGCATCTGTCTGTCACCCGACGATATGTTCGTACAACTGCCCCAGTTTCCTGGTCATTTCGCCGACGGATATCCATGGTCGGCATCCCTCCTGCAAGCGCCTTATTTCCTGAGGATCCTGGATGAACCTATTCATCGCATCGGTCAGGCTTACAGAATCGCCCGCCTTCACGAGATACCCGTTCCTGCCCGGTATCACATATTCGTTGATGCCGCCAATATCGCTGGCGATGATAGGAACGCCGCTCCCGAGAAATTCTATCCCTACCAAGCCAAACAACTCCTCCCATATCGAAGGAATGATACCTACATCAATGCCCAAATTGATCTTCCCTACGTCCTTGGACGGATATCCGCCCATGAACTCAATGTTAAGTCCATGTGCCTGATTTCTCAGGTATTGGAGATACCGTTGCTGCCCGTTCCCGAAAATCAGCAGCCGGGCCCGGCTTTGATCCACGGATCGGAACGATTGGATCAGAATTCCCAGCCCCTTGTTTTCGGCGACCCCCCCCCGATATCCGAAGGTGATCTGAGATCCGCCGTCATACGGCTTCTTCCTTGCAATTCTGTCAACAGCGCTAGTGGATATGGGCACATAATGGATCCGATCCTCATAAACACCATAATCCGCCAGGATCCTTCCCGATTTCTTCGAATAGACATGAATGGCGTCGACCCGATTGAGATTCTCGATAAATTCCGTCCTTCGCCGACGGTAGGCGGAAGCCAGCCGGTGCTGCTTTTCACTGTCCGCATCCGCCGTTACACAATCGGACTTGCCCCGGAGTCCCTGAGCACCGGAGCACATCACCTGAAGCAGATTCCAGATCTTCTTGGCGGGCAGAAAGAGCCTGTGTCCGTGCAAATGCTTCGCAACAGCGGCGATCACCGGTCTTTGTTTCCAGGCGAACGCGCAGGCCACACAACAACGTCCATCATCATAATCCACACAGGGGGTCTTCCGGTTAAAGAGCAGATCCCGCTGGGGACAGAGGTCCCAGTAATTATGAATCGTCTTCACCACAGGAATGTCGAGTTCACCGCAAAGCCTGATGAAGTCCGCGCAATGAAACGTCAATTCATGAATATGAACGATGTCCGGCTTCGCCAAAGAAAGGACCCGTTTACTGACTTGTATAACGGCTTCATGTCGTATCTCGTCTTCCGGTTTTCTCTTACCGGGCCGGTTAGGGGAGTTGACAAGATCATAAAGAGGGGTGCCGTCCGAGAGCCGCCTGATTTTCAGGAAGGTGCGCGGCAAGAACGCATAGGTACCGGATTGATAGATCGCCACTTCCATTCCTAGATTTCGACAGGCATTTATGCATTCCGCCTGAATTTGGGCGGCTCCACCTGCATTGACCGGGTGAAACCCGTATCCCACAAACAAGATCTTCATGGTACATCCTCTTGCACTGGCCCCTCAACCAGACTGCCTCCATCCGGTCCCTTCATTCGACGCCGATAGAGAAAAAATAGCCATAGCGTACCGAATACTTGTGAAGCCAGGTATACACCAGCGGCCGCAGCCGCACCATAGGAAGGAATAAAGCTCAAATTCAACACCACATTGACCACGGCGGTGAAAAGGATCTGCCAAAAGACTCCCGACTCACTTCCCGCCGCCAACAGCGGTTGCGACAACGCCCCGTTGATGGTCAGCACGGCCGCCGCTATCATCAGTATCTGGAGTATCGGCATGGTATTGCGATATTCGTCTCCATATACCCAAAGGACAATTCTTGGCGCCAAAGGGAGACCCACTCCCAGAATGATGCCGGAGATGACACCCGCCGTCGCGTAATACATCTTGCGAAGATGCCGAAACACCCCGGGATCCCTGCCATACTCCGCGGAAAGAATGGGGAACATCCAGACGTTGATGAGCGCGATAACGGCGATGCCCATGCTCATGAGACGAAAGCCCGCGCTGTACTGCCCGACTTCCGCGGGAGATCGGGTCATCTGAAGTATCAGGATATCGGATCCATGATAGATTTGCACAAAAAGGGAAGACATCCAGAACCACCTGGAGCTACGGATATAACCCATGGTTTGCCGCAGGCGCATTTTGGCCTTCCCAAAAATCCCGGGGGGCAGTTGCCATAGAAGCCATCCCGCACTCGCCACGCCGCCGATGACACGGGCAAGGGGAGCCCAGATCACAGAGCCGGAATCGACCACGAGCAACAGAGTCGACAGGCAGATGACCACCTGCTGGAAAAGACGGCCCAGCGCGACCGCACGCATCCTTTGAAATCCCAGGTGCAGCCATTCGATATTGAGAGCAAACGGGAACAACCAAAGGAGCGACATGACGACGACCGGACGTACATCTGCCGGCCATGGGGGAAAGAGATTGACAACGCTCACCGACAACACCACCACGCAGGTTCCAAGTATCAGCTGGAATGCAGCGATATTGATCAGTAACTGACCTGCCCGCGCTGGATCCCGAGCAGTCGCGCGGTTGCCGTATGCATTGAGGCCGCAGTCGACCATCATGGCCGCATACAGCGCTATAGTTTGGGCGTAGTTATAAATGCCAAAGGCGTTCTGGCCAAGCTTGCGGGCAAGATAGGCATTCACGAAAAAACCAATCACCAGCGCGCCAAAATTGCCGCAGATCAGCCACACCAGATTCTTGGCCAGGCGTTTGACATAACTGGAGTCCAGCCCGGCCCTTGCCCATCTCGAAAAACAGGCCATTGATTGCATCCCAAAAAAACCGAGGTTTGGCAGCAGGTGATGGCTCTAGTCGGTCCTTGCAGATTTCGCTCTTCGATGGCAGATCGATTTCCTGATGGCGTCCACCTTCCGGGAGACTACCTCATCCTTGGTCGCCTGCAAGCCCAATGCCAGGACCGTTCCGGTCAGTGCACCCAGAAAGAGCCCGATTATCAGGTAATAGCTGCGCCTGGGAGCGCTCTTCTTTTCCGGCGGGACAGCCTGATCCACCACCTGAATCATCGGCGATTCCCTTGCCTCATCGATACGGGCGATTTCATATTGCTGGGCGAGCAGTTCGTAGAGAGCCTCGTGATACCGGACCTCCCGGAGACGCCGCGCATAGTCGAGCGCGGCCTCCGGAACCATGGAGGTGGGCATGAAGGGGTTGGACCCGTCCCTGGCGCTCTTTGCCTCGAGCTCCTTCATCTGCTCCCGCAGCGCTGCGATCTCGATCTCCTGGCGCTGGACCTCGGGGTTCCGGGCGGTGGCCCCCGCCTTCAGGCGCTCGAGGGCCACTTCGCGGGCCACGATTTCGGCCCGCAGCTGCGCCATCGACTGGATGACGGCGGACACCTGGCTGCTGACCTGGAACAGCCCCTTCTGTTCCTGCATCTTCTGCAGCGCAGTCTCGGCTTCCGCCAGCAGGGCCCTCTCCTTGTCCAGCTCCCGTTCGAAGAACAGCCTTCTCTGCGCCGCTTCGGACACCGCCAGCCGGCTGTTCTGCTCCTGCAGGCAATCGACGTAGGCATTGGCCAGGTCGGCGGCGCGCCGGGGGTCGCGGTCCTCGACGGAGATGTGAATCATCGAGTATTTGGCGGCGTTGAAGCTGGAGTGTTTGGAGAGCTCCCGCCTGGCATCGGTGAACGTCTCGACCTCGTAGACATCCTTGAGCGAATGCTGCGTCACCAGCTTGTCCATGACCGTGCGGCTGCTGAGGATCCCGATATAAATATCCGAGGGGTTCTTGATCCCCAGGCTTTGCCCCGCCATGCCGGCGATCCCGCCCAGCTGGCCCAGGAGCGCGGCGGCGGTAGAGGACTGCTGCGGCGGCGGCATGATCACCGCGGTGGCCGTGAAGGTCGGAGGGGTGACGAGGGCGATGACGGTCGCCGCGATGCCGAAGATCAGCGTCGAGAGCAGGATCACTCGCTTTCTCTCGGCCAGGACGATGAGCAGGTCGAGCAGGCTCGTGCCCCGCGGTTCGCGTCCGGGGGGTGGGGTTGGGAGATTGGGGTCCGCCTCGTGGGTCAACACGGCCTCCTGTGATATCTGTCTATCTCAGCACGTTGATCGCCGCGGCGCCGAGCCCGAACTGGGAGATGACTTCGGACCAGTTGCGCAGGTTGGTGAGGAACGTGGTCTTGAACAGGTGCTCGGGGATGATGACGGCGTCCCCGGGGTTCAGGCTCTTCTTGTCGAAGCCCGAGGTGCTCTGCCGCGGGAGGACGCTCCCGTCGGCGCGCAGGACGTAGGCGCGGTCCTCGTCGGCGTTGCGCGTGAACCCTCCCGCCTGGGCGATGTACTCCCTGACCGGGCGCTTTTTGGCGAAGACCAGGGCGTTCGGGCTGTAGACCGCGCCCATGACGTTGATCGTCGATGGGAGCGCCGGGACGACGAAGCGGTCGCCGTCCTCCAGGGTCATGTGCGCGATCTGGGAAAAGTCGTTGCTGTCCGGGTCGAGGCTGAGCACGATCCGGCCCGTGGGCTGGACCGAGCGCAGCCGCTCCACCATTTCCTTCTGGCTCTTGATCTCCGCCTCCAGCATCTGCGCCTGGCTGGGATTGTCGGCGTTGGCCAGCCGGTTGCGGGCCGCCTTGTCGGCCTCCTGCTCGAGGTCCTGGATGTAGCGCTCCATCCGCTTCAGCTGGTCCTTGCGGACCGATTCCCGCAGGAACTCGGCCCCGAAGAGGTACGCCTGCGGCGTCAGCCCGCCCGCCTTTTCGATCAGCCGCCCCAGGGTCTCCCCCGGCTCGACGTCGTAGATGCCCGGGGCGTTGAACTCCCCTTCGAGGCGGACGGTCCGGGTCTGCTGCATCTGCGGCACGCGGATGTCCGCCTGGGAGAAGACGGTGACGACGTCCCCGGGCCGGAGTTCCAGGTTCTGCCCGGCATCGTTTTCGAGTACCAGGCGGCCGAGGTGGAAGGGGAGGAGCTTGGTCATGAGGTCCTGCGGGTTCTGGCGCTCGATGACGGCGTAGGACCAGTTGATGTCCGGGGCGGTGGGACCGATGCGGGTCTCGGAGAGCCTCCGGCGCGCCTCCTCGACCGGCTCGGCCGCGATCGCCTCCTCCGGGGGGGTGAACCCCAGCAGGTTGCGCTTTTTCCAGTAGTCGCGGGTGACGAGCGATTCGCGGTCCGGGATGATGTCCTTCAGCCGCATGCCGGGGTGCCAGCGGAAACGCCCCGCGTTGGCCACGTTCCCCCGCAGCGTCACGGTTTCCTCGAACCGCGGCTGGATGGTGCGCGCCTGGAATACGTCCCCGTCCCTCACGGGCAGCCGCATCCCCTCCTCGTCGAGCCGGAACTCCACGACCCGGCGCGCGCCCGCCGCGATCCGCTCGAGGGTGGCCCGCTCCCGGTCGGCCAGGGCCGACAGGCCCCCCGTCATCCCGACCAGGTCCGCCACCGTCTCCTCCCCCTTGAGTTCGTAAACGGCGGGGTTCTTCACGCTCCCCGCCGCCGCCACCTGCGGACCGACGGGGGGAATGTAGACCACGTCCCCGGGAAGGAGGCGCGCGTCCCCGGACTTGTCGCCCCGCAGGAGGAGGTCGTAGAGATCCATCCCGGCGACGACCTCCGCCCCCCGCTTCAGCTGGATCCGCCGCATCGAGCCCTGGGCCGAGGGCCCGCCCGCCGCGAACAGGGCGCTGACCATGGTGCTGAGCGAGCTGACCGTGTAGGTCCCCGGACGCCGGGCGTGGCCCACGACGAAGACCTGGATCGAGCGCAGCTGCCCCATGTTCACGCTCAGGTCGAAATTGCGGAAGACGCGTTCGAGCTGCGAGCGGAGGAAACCGGGCAGCTGCCGGAACTCGACGCCGGCGACGGTGATGCTGCCGGCCTGGGGGATGTACACCGCGCCCGCCCGGTCGACGATGAGGTTCAGGTCCATGTTCACCTGCCCCCAGATCCGGAGGAGAATCTCGTCGCCGGGGCCGATCACGTAATCCGCCGTCACCGGGACCCGGTCGAGGGGCGCGAACGTCGTCGGCACCCGCTCGAAAAGGGAGGCCCCGTAGATCGGGAGGAGGGCGCCGACCGACGAGGCGGCAAAGCGCTGGAACTCGCTCGGAGCTTCCGGCTCCGGCATGGGCAGGAACTCGAGTTCGGGAGGATAGCGGCGCTGCAGTTCCCCGGCCGCCTCCCCTTCCCGCTCCCCGGCGGGCAGACCGGTCTCGCTCCCCCGCCTCTCCAGCGGGGGAAGATCGAGCGTGTCCCCCGGGAGCTGGCACTCGGGGAGCAGGTGGCCCAGGGGTCCGTCGCACTCTTCGGGCCGCTCGGGGTAGGCGCCGGGCTCCAGGCCCGGGACCTGCCCGGAATCCCGCGCCGGGTCCCGGTCGGAACGGGATGCGGCGGGAACCTGGTTCTGCATCCCCCGGGCCGCGTTCGGGTCGCGCGGCGCGTAGACCTGGGCGGCGGCCGAACCGGCCAGGAGGAGCAGAGCCGCCGCCGGCCAGGACAGGGAAAAGCGGCGCGGCCTGAGGATGCGGATGGATGACATCACGAATCAATCTCCTGTTCGAATCGGGCGGACGGCCGCATGGGGGCGCCTGCCGGAAACAGTTCCTGTGTATGATGGCCCTATGTCGTCGGCCACGATATACGAAGAACCCTTGTCAGGTCAAGCGTCCAGGCCCGCACCGGGCCGGGCGCGGGGGCACCCGCGGGCAACGCAAATATAATTATTCCTATACTTGCAGGAACAACACCGATTCTAGGGCTCGTAGACCACCCTGAGCTGAAAAGCGAAATCGTTTTCCGATCCCGCCTCGATGAAACCGGCGTTGCGCTTCGTGTCCAGGCCCGCTTCCGCGTACAGATGAAGGGGACCGGAGAGGGTCTTCTGCCCCCCCAGCCGCAGCAGGGTGCGCCCCTCGTCGGGACGGTTGAGGACTTTTTCGATGTCGATGTTGTTCCCCTCGGAGTTGTAGACCATCCGGTAGCGGTCGCCCATGCGCTCGAGGCGGCGCACCCGGAGCTGGACGAACTCCCGCAGGTTGAACTGGTAGCGCGACGTCACCGCCCCCGACCAGGTGTCCGAACCGGCGTCGTACCCGAGGAATTTGCCGTCGAGGGCGAACCCGTCGGTGTAAAACCCGTGCCGGTAGGGGAACTGGCCGCTGTAGACGAGTTCCGCGCGGAGGGAGAGCTTCTCGGCCCCGTTGAACTTCGGAAAATGGACCCCCCAGAGCCAGGCGGCGTCGCTTCGGATCATGTACTTCTGCTCCGCCTGGGTGTCCTCCAGGAGCATCTTCCCGTACAGCTCCATACCCATGGCTTTCGGGACGCGGAAGGTGGCATCCATCCCCATGAGGTGGTTCGAGTTGGCCCGGTCGTTGACCGTCGGGGAGAGAAAGCCGATGAAGGAGCCCACGGCGGTGCCGAAATCGGGCGCTTTCGCCCCCTCCCCCCCGAGAAAGACCGCGTGGTCGAAACCGATGTTGACCCACCGGAAGGGGCGGTAGTCGAGCCGGTAACCCGAAAGGGTCGCCCCGGAGCGCCCGTAGTCGTCCCCTAGCCAGGAGACGAAGGCGGTCCCGCGGAAATGTCCCGCATGCCGCAAAAATCCGGGGAACCGGAACGGGGCGGGGGAGGAGACCTTGACCATGTCGAGGGCGCGGGCGTTGCCGCTGAAGAAGATCCCGTTCTCGCCGGGCCCCCACCGCACGTCGTCCCGGCCCACGAGCAGGTCCACGTTGCCGAACCCGGTCTTGGCGTAGGCGCGGGCCAGCCCGACGCCGGAGTCGCTGCCGGAGCGGGCGAAGACCTTCGGCTCGAGGTAGGCGGCGAAGTGAGAAGAGGCCCGGAGGGTGTGGACGGAACGGAGGTGGAGGTTCGAATGCCCGTCGAAACGGTCCCCGTTCTGATAGGAGAGAAGCGGCTGCACCCGGCCGGAGGTGCCGCCCAGCCCGTTTTCGGGCATCGGCGCCTCCTCCTGGTCGGTAGCCGTCCAGGCGAGCGAGGCGGAGTCGAGGGGGACGAAACGGACTCCCCCCTCGGGGTTGCCGAACTCCCGCTCCAGTTCGGCGATCATGGAATCGAAGGGCCCTCGGTTCCCCCCGAGGCTCCGCCGCGCCTCGGCCGCGAGGCGGGCTATGACGGAACGCGCGAGCGGCCTCTGGTCGGGCATGTAGGTCCGGACGAGGCCGGCGGCGTGGAGCTTGTCGAGGTAGAGGTAGACCGCCTCGTCGTAGCAGTGGACGTCCACCCCGGCAAGGAGCGCCGGGCAGGAAAGCAGCAGCAGGGCGGGCACACGCCATCTGAATTTCATGAAACTCCCCTCGAGCGATACTGGCCGTTTGCGATTTCCGGAAGATCTTACTATATTTGAGGCGGGCCGCCACCGTTTTCACGACGTCGCGGCCTATGGCGGATCAACGGGAGTCCAGGGAGGTCAGGGAGAATGGCGAACCATCCCAGAACGGTGGGGGTGATCCCCGCGCGCTTCGGTTCCGAGAGGCTGCCGGGAAAGGTCCTGCTCCACATCGGCGGCCGGGCGATGGTCCACTGGGTCTACGACCGGGTCCGGCAATCGCCCCTGCTCGACGAGGTCCTGGTGGCCACCGACAGCCGGAGCGTGCTGCAGTACTGCCAGGGCTATCACATCCCGGTCCTGCTGACGGGCGAGCATGCCTCGGGCAGCGACCGGCTCTACGAGGTGGTGGAGCGGACCGACGGGGAGGTCTACGTCAACATCCAGGGGGACGAGCCCACCATCACGGCCGGGCACGTCGAGCTGCTGCTCGAACCGATTCTCGACGGCAGGGCCGAGGTCTCCACCCTGAAGACGGCGCTCCACGGGGCGGCTGCGGCGGACCCCAACTGCGTCAAGGTGGTCACCGACAAAAACGGGCGGGCGCTCTATTTCTCGCGCTTCCCCATCCCCTGCGACCGCGACGGCGCCGGGGGCGTCGCCTACTACAAGCACATCGGCCTTTACGCCTACACCCGCGAAGCCCTGGTGCGGTTTCACGCGCTGCCGCAGTCCCCCCTGGAGCTGGCCGAAAAACTGGAACAGCTCCGATTCCTCGAAAACGGCACGGCGATTTACGTCGCCGAGACCGCGGAGGACACGATCGGCGTCGACACGGAAGAGGACCTGGAGCGCGCGCGCGCCTTTCTGGCCTGAACTATCTCAAAATGTCGAAAGGGGGTTACCGGCCCCCCCTCACGACCTGCAGGAACGCGCCGAAATAGCGCCGCCACGAATCCGCCGTCGACTGATAGGAATTTTCGAAGACAAAGTGATCCGCCAGTGCCTCCCGAACCCGCAGGAGTTCCCCGAGCCGGAGCCGGTTCTTGCCGTCCGCGACGGAAAGATCCATCAGTTCAAGTGCACGCTCGAACGCCCGCCCGCTGAAATCGGATCTCCCTTTGGATCGCCATGATATGGCCCTTTCGATCTCGCTGCCCACGTTCGCCATCTGCTCGCAAAACGAGAGCTGAAACCATTTTCCCGCCGCAAGATCCTTATGCATCGTCATCGGGTCACCAGGGAGGCCGCAATCCTGGCGATCTTCTCACGGGTTTCGGGATCCTCGACACCGCGACTACGGTTTCCGACCGAAGGTCGGAGGTTGATCATGGAATCAAACTCGATGAAATCCTCCCCCTCGAGGTCGGGATAAAAGTTGATTCCCCACAAATCATTCTGGCGGGAGCCGGACTGGATGAGGAGAGCCTCCTCGTCCGCGTGCAGTTCGGCATTCACGACCATGATCTTCCGGTCCACGTCCACAACAGCCTTGACAAGATCCCCGAAAGTTTCAGCCGCCATCCTGCGAAGATCCTCAAGACCGATCCTGTGCGCCTCATCAACGATCTGCATTCCCCCCCCTGTCATGGAAGCCCATCAAGGGAAATATACATCGGCACAGCCCATCATCCAAAAGGATCGATCCCTCCCGGGGGCGGAATTGCGGGCCGGGGACACGGCTGCTAGAATATGGAGTCAAACGCACCGGCCATGGCCAAGGGGGGCCCGAGAACTGGACATGTACTTTCTGTATAGCCTGCTGCTGGTGGTCTGGGGCCTTCTGCTCCTCCCGTTTTTTCTCTACCGGTCGTGGCGCCGCGGGCGGCGGCTCGAGGGGCTCGCCGAACGTTTCGGCCGCCTGCCGGCGTCGGTCGGGCCGTCCGGCGGGGGCGCCGTCTGGTTCCACTCCTGTTCGGTGGGCGAAACGCTCAGCCTCGAGCCGCTGGTGAAAGCGCTCAGAGCCCGCCTGCCCGAAGCCCGGTTCCTGTTCTCGACCGTGACGCCCACGGGGCGGCAGGTGGCCGCCAGCCGGTTCGGGGCCGGGAACGTCTTCTATTTCCCGGTCGATTTCGCCTTCGTCGTCCGGCGCGTGCTCGACCGGGTCCGGCCCGCCGTGATCATCATCATCGACACCGAAATCTGGCCCAACCTCCTCGACGTGGCGAAGCGGCGCGGCATCCCGGTCGTCCTGGTCAACGGCCGCATCTCGGCCGCCTCCTTCCCCTGGTACCGGCGGGCGCGCCCCCTGCTCCGTCATGCGCTCCGGAACTACGAGACCCTGCTGATGCAGTCGAGCGAGGACGCGGGGCGGATCCTCGCCATGGGGGCGCCCCGCGACCGGGTCCGGGTGATGGGCAACCTCAAATTCGACCGGGAAGCCGGGGGCGCCGACCCCGCCCCCGCCGGGGACCTCGGCGAGGGTTTTCTCGCCGGCGCCGGGAGGCTGATCGTGGCCGGGAGCACCCACCCGGGAGAGGAGGCGCAGCTGCTGGAGACCCTGCGGCGCATCCGGGAGACGCCGGGGTGCGCCGAGGTGCGGCTCCTGCTGGCGCCGCGGCACCCGGAGCGCTTCGACGAAACGGCCCGCCTGGCCGAAGAACTGGGATTTTCCGTCCGGCGCCGGTCGCGGCGGGAAACCGGAGAGGCCGAGGTGCTCCTGCTCGACACCCTGGGGGAACTGGCCGCCGTGTACCGACACGCCGACGTGGTCTTCGTGGGGGGGACCCTGGTCCGCCGCGGCGGGCACAGCATCCTCGAACCCGCCGCCTTCCGCCGGGCCATCGTCGTAGGACCCAGCATGGAAAATTTCCAGTCGATCGCCGACGCCTTCCTCGCCGGAGGCGCCCTCTGCCGGATCGCCGCCGGGGAGGAGGACCCCCGGCTGCAGAGGAGACAATTATTGGACGTTTTCCTCCGCCTGTTGCAGAATGCAGGGGAACGGGAAAGGATGGGGGCTGCGGCCGGGGCCATCCTGGAGCGGAACCGCGGAGCCGCCATCGCCGCGGCGGACACGATCGCGTCCCTTGTCGAGAGGCGGGTCCGTGCGTAAATCCCGGGGGCAGGAGAACGGAGCATGCAGATGAGGGAACACATCCATCGCACCCTTTCGAACCTGGAACCACGGACCCTGACGCAGGGCTTCACACGGCAGGCGGCCGTCCTCATCCCGGTGTTCGAATGGAAGCGGGGATACCACTTCCTCCTGACACGGCGCACCGACGAGGTCGAGACGCACAAGGGGCAGATCTCCTTCCCCGGCGGGATGCAGGAGGAGGGGGAGGACCTGGTCCGCACCGCGCTGCGGGAAACCTACGAAGAGGTGGGGATCGCCGAGGACCGGGTCGAAATCCTGGGGCGGTTCCACGATTATGTTTCCATCACGGAGTGCCGCGTCACCCCGTTCGCGGCCTTCCTGCATGCGCCCTTCTCCCTCCGCCCCCAGGAGCGCGAGGTGGCCGAAATCCTCCGGGTCCCCTTCGAAACGTTCCTGGACCCGGAGCGGCTGCGGACCGGCAGAATGACCTGGGCGCAACGGTCCGTCAAGGTGTACTACTATTCCTTCGGCGCGCACGAGATCTGGGGACTGACGGCCCGCATCATCAAGGAGTTCATCGACACCCTCAAGCTGCGCTCCCCGCAACCCGGGACACCCTGAATCGAGGCAGAGGCATGGAGCATCACCCCATCGGAGTATTCGACTCCGGGTTCGGCGGCCTGACCGTGCTCCGGGAGATCGAGCGCGTCCTCCCGCGGCACGATTTCCTCTACCTGGGGGACAACGCGCGCACGCCCTACGGGAACCGGTCATTCGAGGTGGTCCACGCCTACACGCTCGAGGCCGTCGAGTGGCTCCTCGAGCGCGGCTGCCCGCTGGTGATCCTCGCCTGCAACACCGCGTCGGCCAAGGCGCTGCGCACGATCCAGCAGCGGGACCTGCCCCGCATCGGCCCGGGCGCGCGTGTCCTGGGGGTAATCCGGCCCGTCGCCGAAACCGTGGGCGCGCTCACGCGCTCCGGGCACATCGGGGTCCTGGCCACGGCGGGGACGGTGGCCTCCGATTCCTACCGGATCGAAATCCTGAACCACTTCCCGGAGGTCACGGTCGTGCAGCAGGAGTGCCCCATGTGGGTGCCGCTGGTGGAAAACGGCGAGTTCGATGGCCCGGGGGCCGACTTCTTCGTCGGCAGGGACATCGGCCGCCTCCTCGAGCGGGACCCGCTCGTCGATACCGTCGTGCTCGGGTGCACCCACTACCCGCTTCTCGAGGAAAAGGTGCGCGCCCGCCTCCCCGCCGGCATCCGGGTGGTGTCCCAGGGGGAGATCGTCGCCCGGAGCTTGGCCCACTATCTCGAGCGCCACCCCGAAATCTCGGCCAGGTGCTCGCGCGCCGGACGCCGTGCGTTCCATACCTCCGAAAACCCCGCCGTCTTCGACCGTTCGGCCGCCCTCTTCTACGGCCGTCCCGTCCGGTCCGGCCATATTTGTTTGCCAAATCGGTAAGGGTGCGATAGAAAGCTCTTTCATTCAGCGGGGGAGAGTCATGTATTCGTTCGAACCGACCGAGGAACAGAAGATGGTGATCGACGCCGCCAGGCGGCTGGCGGCCAGGGAATTCCGGCCCCGGATGAGGGACTCCGACGAAAAAGGGGAGCCGGACCCGGCGTGGATGGACGAGGGCTGGGCACTCTCCCTCCTCCCGGCCAGCATCCCCGAAGAGTTCGGCGGCTTCGGCGCCAATTCGGCCCTCACCTGGGCGCTGGCGGCGGAAGAACTGGCCTGGGGGGACCTCGCCGCGACCCTGGCGCTGCTGGCGCCGAACCTGGTGGCGCTGCCGGTGCTGCGAGCGGGGACCCCGGAGCAGAAGGCCATGCACCTCCCGGCGTTCTGCAACGACGCCTGGGCCCCCGCGGCGGCCGCGCTGATGGAGCCGCGGATCGCGTTCGACCCCTTCGCCCTCGAGACGCAGGCGGTGAGGGACGGGGGGGGCTACCGGGTCACGGGAACCAAATGCGACGTCCCCTTCGCCCTGGAATCGGACTGGATCCTCGTCTACGCCGCCCTGGAGGGGAAAACCCAAGCCCTGCTGGTGCCGACGAACGCACCGGGCGTAACGGTAGGTCAGCGGGAGCGGAACATGGGCCTGCGCGCCCTCCCTCTCTACTCCGTGAGTTTCACCGACTGCGCCGTCCCCGCCTCGCACCTTCTCGGGGGGGAACAGGGATGCGATTTCGATCTCCTGCTGGCGGCCGCGCGCACGGCCCTGGCCTCCATGGCCGTGGGGGTCGCCCGCGCCGCCTACGACTTCGCGCTCGATTACACCAGGCAGCGCACGGCCTTCGGGGAGCCGCTCGCCCGGCGCCAGTCGATCGCCTTCACCCTGGCGGAACTGGTCACCGACATCGATGCGGCGCGGCTGCTGGTCTGGGAGGCCGCGTGGAACCTGGACCAGGGGAAGGACGCCGTCCGGGCGGCCGCCTTCGCCCTGAACTTCGCCTCCGACACGGCGCTCAGGACGGCCGACCGCGCCGTCCAGCTCCTCGGGGGATACGGGTACGTGCGCGATTACCCGGTGGAACTCTGGCTGCGGAACGCGCGCGCGTTCGGGGTCCTGGAGGGCATCGCCACGGTATAGCCCGCAGCGGCACGCTTTCGGATGAGGAGATTTCGGGATGATCAGCTTTGAAAACTCGGACCTGATAAAGAAACAGCAGCGGTACGCGGAATCGATCGCCCGGGAACACATACGGCCGCTGGCCCGGTATTACGACGATCCCGAACACGAGCACGAAATCCCCTGGGATTTCGTGCGGTTCATCTGGGACACCGGGAGGAAAGGGCTCGACGCCCTGATGCCGGGCGCCGAGGTCCCCGACGAACCCTTCATGCTGCAGATCCATACCAACGAGATGATCTCCTGGGGCGACGTCGGGTTTTTCATGTGCCTCCCCTGGCCCGCCCTGGGGGGGAACGCCATCCAGAACACCGGGACCGAGGAGCAGAAAAACCGCCTCACCGAGCGCTTCCGGGGGGAGCGGCCCACCTGGACCTGCATGGCGCTGACCGAATCCCACTGCGGATCGGACTCCTCGGCCATCCGCACCCGGGCGGTGCAGGACGGCGACGGGTGGGTCCTCAACGGGGAGAAGCTGTTCGTCACCAGCGCCCGGAAGGCGCTCGAGGAGTCGCAGGGCTTCATGGTCGTCTGGGCGACGACGGACCCCGGGGCCGGGCGCAGCGCCATCCGCCCCTTTCTGGTGGAGGCGGGCAACCCCGGCGTGAGGATCATGAAGCTGGAAAACAAGCTGGGCCTGCGCGCCAGCGATACGGCCGTCGTCATCCTCGAGGACTGCCGCGTCCCCCTGGAAAACCTGCTCGGGGGAGGGGAAAAGGGGTTCAAGGGCGCCATGGCCACCTTCGACTCCGCCCGGCCGGCCGCCGCCTCGAGCGGCCTGGGCATCGCGCGGGCTACGATCGATTTCGTCAAGGAGGAGCTCGAGCGGCAGGGCATCACGATCCGCTACGCGCTCCCGCGCCGGCTGCTCACGGCCATCGAGCGGGATGTCATCGAAATGGAGACCGAGTGGCGGGCCGCCTGGCTGCTGACGGTCAGGGCCGCCTGGATGGTGGACCGGGGGATTCCCAATACGGTCGAATCGTCCATGTCCAAGGTCAAGGCGGGGGAGGCCGTCACCCGGATCACCCAGAAGGGGATCGAACTCATGGGCCCGCTGGGGTACTCCGAACGGATGCTGCTGGAAAAGTGGATGCGGGACGGCAAGATCATCGACCTGTTCGAGGGGACCGGGCAGATCAACCGGCTGGTGATCGCCAGGCGCATCCTGGGCTACTCCAGCAGGGACCTGAAATAGGGCGCGCGCCCGCGCCCTTCGGGGGGAACACCTTGGAATCGCAGGTCGTGATCGGCCTCAACGCCGTCATCGTCGCGGTGACGGGGGACACGCCCCGCATCCTCACCGTCAGGAGAGAGAGGGCCTCCCCGGCCGGAGACCCCGCGGGGCGCGAAACCGGAGGATGGCAGGAGGCCATCCCCTCCGGCCCCCTCGACCCGTCCGGCGACCGCACCCTGGAACTGGGCCTGCGCCGCTGGGTGCGCGAACAGACCGGGCTGGGGATCGGCTACGTCGAGCAGCTCTATACCTTCGGCGACCGCAACCGGGACCCCCTGGAATCAAGCGGAGGCCCCCGCGTGATCTCCGTCGCCTACCTGGCCCTGGTCCGGGAGGGGAAGCCTTCCGGGGCCGCCGGCGCCGACTGGCGCGACTGGTACCGTTTCTTCCCCTGGGAGGACTGGCGCGGCGGCCCCCCGGCCGTCATCGGGGACCCTATCGGGCCGGCGCTCGAACGGTGGGTGCGCCAATCGCCCGACCGGAGGACGCAAAGGGAAAGGCGCGAACGGGGCGACATCCACTTCGGGTTGAGGGGGGCCCCCTGGGTTCCGGAACGCGTGCTGGAACGCTACGAGCTGATCTACGAAATCGGGCTGGCGGTCGAAGCCTTCCGCGACCGGGGTCCTCTGGGGACGGCCCCGCCGTCCGGCGGGGAGCGGCGCGGCCGGCGGGACGGCCGGGGGAGGCAGATGGGGCAGCCCCTGGCGCTCGACCACCGCCGGATCCTGGCGACGGCCCTGGGACGCCTCCGGGGAAAGCTGAATTACCGGCCGGTCGTGTTCGAGCTCCTCCCCGCGGAGTTCACCCTGCTCCAGCTGCAGAGGGTCCTGGAATCCCTGGCGGGGGTGCGGCTGCACAAGCAGAACCTGCGCCGCCTGGTGGAAAAGGGGGGGCTCGTCGAGGGGACCGGCCGGCTCGACCCCCGGACCGGGGGGCGTCCGGCGGAACTTTTCCGTTTCCGGCGGGATGTCCTGCGCGAACGTCCCGCCCCCGGAGTCGGCCTGCCCGGGATCCGCCACGGGGCCTGACCCTCCGGACTCACCGGGGCGGATCCTGCGGGGTCCCCGGGTCCATCCCGGCCTGCTCGAGGAAACCGATCACCCGGTCCCCAAGCTCGCGCAGCGAAAGCGACGCCTTGACAAGGTAGCCGACGGCGCCCAGGGCCTTCGCCCGTTGCACGTCGGCCTCGATGGAGGAATTGGAGAGGATGACCACCGGGATGTGACGCGTCTTCTCTTCCCTTTTCAGCACCTCCAGCGTCTCGATTCCCGTAAGCCTCGGCATGAGCATGTCCAGGAGAATGAGGTCCGGGGATCCGGAGAGCGCCTGCCGGATCCCTTCTTCGCCGTCCACGGCCGTCAGCACCGTAAATCCCCTTTTCCCGAGGCTGACTTCGCAGGCCCGGCGCAGAAACTTGTCATCCTCGATCACGAGGATTCGAGCGTTGATCATCTAACTTCTCCGTTTTCGAGGGGAAGGGTGAAAACGAAGGTGGAGCCCACCCCTTCCTCGGATTCGCACCAGACCCTGCCGCCGAATCGCTCCACGATCAGGCGCACCAGGTACAGCCCCAGGCCGGTGCCTTCCGTTTCCACCGCGAGGACGTTGCCCGCGCGGTAAAATTTTTCGAACAGCTTCCGCATGTCAGCCGGGGGGATGCCGATGCCGGTGTCCCGGATCTCCCAGCGCAGCCCGCCGTCGCCGGCCTCGATCCGGACCCGGACCTCCCCCTCCTCCGGGGTGTATTTCACGGCGTTCGCTATCAGGTTGAGGACCGCCTGCCGGATCAGCTGGGGGTCCACCCGGGGCTCGGGAAGACGCTCGGGGGCCAGCACCGAGAACCGCTGCCGTTTGTCCTTCACCAGCGGATCGAGTTCCGCGACCACCTCCCGGGTCAGGCCGGCCAGGTCGACGGGACGCCGGGCCACCTTGATGCTCCCCCGCTCGAGGCGCGAGACATCCAGCAGGTCGTTGACCAGCCCGATCAGCCGGTCGGTCGAAATGCGCGCATCCCGGACGAAGGACTGCATCTCCTCGGGGTTGTCGAGGGTTTCCATGGCCAGTTCGAGCATCCACTTCACCCCCGACAGGGGGGTCCGCAGCTGGTGGGTCACGAAGGAGACGAAATCGGTCTTCATCTGTTCGGCGCGCTTGCGCTCGGTGATGTCGGTCACCGCCCCGATCAGCCGCACGGCCTTCCCCTTCTGGTTCCGGATCGCCATGGCACGATCGGAAACGATGAGGTAGGCCCCCTTCCCGTCCGATATCCGGTATTCCTCCGAAAAGAGCGTTCCCGCCTCCAGGTGACTGTGAAACGCCCTCCGCACCCGCTGGAGATCGTCCGGGTGCACGGTGTCCCAGAACTCCTGCCGGGTCCGGGCCACGGGCTGGTTCTCGGCCCGCAGCTGGTCGTACCGGGCCCCGAAAAAGACCACGCTGTCGGCGGCGAGGTCCCAGTCGTAGACGATGTCGCTGGCGCACCGGGCCGCGATGCGGAACCGCTCCTCCGAGTCGCGCACCGCCTCGAGCAGCCGCGCGACCCGCACGGCGCTGGCGGCGTTGTCGGCGAAGAGGGAGAGCAACCGCGCGTCCGCCTCGTTGAACTCCCGGCTGGTCCCCACGAGTTCGTGAACCCCCAGGACCCCGACCAGTTCCCCCCCGCGCATCATCGGGACGAGCACGGTGGACTTGATCGGGAGCTTGCTGATGTCGCGCGAGCGGTCGGGCCAGGTTCGGTAGTCCTTGAGGATCAGCGGCTCCCGGGTCCGGGCCACGTGCCCGGCGGGACCCCGGTCCATCGGGAGGTGCGACCCGACCGGCATCCCCACCCCCACCTCGGCCGCGATCTGGAAATCGTTCTGCTCGGAGTCGTAGAGGAAGATGGCGCAGCCCGCGGCCGACAACAGGTTCTTGGCTCTTTCCAGGATCGTCTGCAGCAGCGTGGATAATTCATGCTGCACCGAAACATCGTGGGAGGTGTCGTACAGGGCCGCCAGCTCGAGCGCCCGCTGCTTCGCTTCCAGAAGGCACTCGGAGTTCCGCCGCGAATCCGACAGGGCCTGACGCACCATCCTGACCCCGGAGTACACGGCCCCCGCGAGCAGCAGCAGCCCGATCAGGCCGAACGTCAGGACGAGCCCCCCCCTCCCGCCCGGCCCCGGCATCAGCGCGCAAAGGCCCGCAGAGACCGTGAGGAACAGGAGCGCCCCGACCGCCAGGACACAGAATACGCGGCAGAGAGCCTCCACGGGGGAGGGCGAGGGCTCGGGGGAAGCTCCGGCAGAGGCCGAATCGGATCGAAACAGTGCGCGAAGCAGCGGAACGGCCATAGATTCTCCATCTCTCCACAATGGCGCCGGGTAAACGAAGCATGATTATCGGATATTTGAGCGAAGAAATACAGGCCCCGGGTGAAAATGGTCAGACCAGCCGCCTTCGCCCCTCACGGCGCTCCCGGGGAGGGGGCGCGGCGGCGGGCTCGACCCGGTTCCGGCCGCGGGTCTTGGCGCGATAGAGCGCCTCGTCGGCCGATCTCAACAGCAGGCCCGGATCGCCGGCGCCGCGGTCGGAGGCGATCCCGATGCTCAGGGTCACCCCCTCCCGGCCCGGGAGGGAGTCGAACGCGTGGCCCTCCACCCTCTGGCGCACCCGCTCGGCCATCTTCAACCCCTGCCCCTTCCGGACCCCGGGCATCACGATGACGAATTCCTCCCCGCCGTAGCGGCCGATCCGGTCGAAATGGCGCAGCGCGGACTGCATCGTCAGGACGGTTTCCCTGAGCACGGCGTCGCCGACGACGTGGCCGAAGGTGTCGTTGACGCGTTTGAAATCGTCAATATCGACGACGGCGGCCGAAAGGGGTTTCCGGGCGGCGCGCGCCGCCGCCGTTTCCCTCTCCAGGATGTCGAGAATGGCCTGCCGGTTCCAGATGCCGGTCAGGGAGTCGTGCGTGGCCTGGTGGAAGAGTTCCCGCTGCTTGAGCGCCAGCGAGGACTGCAGATTGATGATGCGCAGGCCCGACTGCAGCCGGGCCCGGAGTTCATGGATATCGAACGGCTTCGCGACGTAATCGTCGGCCTCGGCGTCGAGCGCGGTGACCACGTCCTCCTTCTCGTTCCTCGAGGTGATCAGGATGACATAACTGTAGGTGTCGGACATCTGCGCCCGGATCCGCCGGCAGATATCGACCCCGCTCATCCCCGGCATCATCCAGTCCAGGATGACGAGCCTCGGCGGGTCGATCCCCTGGAGGATGTCCCAGGCCTCGGTCCCGTCCGAGGCCAGGACCACCTCGTACCCCCAACGGCAGAGGGCCTTGCGCAGGGAGAGCCGGAAAAAGGCATCATCGTCCGCCAGCAGGACTTTCATTCGATCCGCTCCCGGCAGAAGGATTCGAGCTCCCGCAGCACGCCGGCCATCGCGGAATCCAGCTCCTCGAGGCTCTTCCAGGCCCCGGCCAGGTCCCTTTCGCGTCCCATCGTCTCCAGGTCCGCCGCGCTGCCGCGCGCCTCGGCGGCGCCGAAATAGGCCAGCCTTCCCTTGAGGGTATGGGCCAGGCGTTCCAGGGTGGCGTGGTCGCGGCCGAGGACCGAGTTCTGCATCTCCTCGAGCATGCGGGGATAGTCCTCGATGAAGATTCCGGACAGCTCCCGGAGCAGTTCCCGGTCCCCGTCCACGTGAGACAGCGCAACGTCCAGATCCAAACTTTCGCCCTTCCCGTCTGAAGGCATCATCGCTCCGGACCCGTGGCGGGACCCCCCCGCCGCCATTCAAATCTTAGTCCAGTTTCCTGAAAGTTCCAATATGCTTACAACCCGTTTCCGTCGCGTACCCTTATCGGCCGCGCGCCGGGAATCGTCGCATTTTGATTGCCGGATCCAGGCTTGTGTCCCCCCGCCCCCGGTGCTATTTTTCGGAGGAACCGGAGCGGATCGCGCCCGGACGCAACCCCGGAGGACGGGCCCCATGCCCAAATGGAAGCTGGTGATCGAATACGAGGGGACCCGCTACCGGGGCTGGCAGGAGCAGAAGAACGCCCGGACGGTCCAGGGGGAACTCCGCAAGGCGGCGGAAGGGATCCTGGGCAGCGGGGTCGAGATCTCCGGTTCCGGGCGCACCGACGCCGGGGTGCACGCGCTCTGCCAGGTGGCGCACCTCGCCGGCGCCCGCCCCATGTCGGCGGCGGCGCTGAGACAGGGGATCAACGACCGGCTCCCGGCCGACATCAACATCCGCCGGGCCGAGGACGCCCCGGCGCGGTTCCACGCACGGCATCACGCCCGGGAGCGCTTCTACCTTTACCAGATCTCCAGGCGCCGCACCGCTTTCGGAAAGCATTATGTCTGGTGGGTGCGGGACCGGCTCGACGTGGGGCTGATGCGGGCGGCCGCGCGGCGTTATGTCGGGATGGGGGATTTCGTCGCCTACAAGGAAAAGGAAGAGAAGGACGCCAGCACGCTGGTCGACATCACCGGCTGCGCCCTGGAGGAGTGCGGCGACCTGCTCCTCGTGCGCATCAGCGCCTCCCATTTTCTCTGGAAGATGGTGCGCCGCATGGTGGGCGTCCTGGTCGAGGTCGGCCGGGGGAACCTCACCCTGCCTCAGGTCGGGCGATTGACGCACGCGGAGATCGCCCGCTGGACCGCGCCCCCGGCCGGACTGTTCCTGGAATACGTCCGCTATCAAGCGGACCCTCCCCCGGGCCCGATCACCCCCGCGACCCTGTTCCGCTGACGCACCCGCCGAACCGGGGTATAATGGAGCCGCCGGCCGCCCGTCCCGGCGGCCGAAAACGGAAGGGGGATCCATGCAGGAGAACTCCAAACATAACGCCGCATCGGAGAAGGTCGAGATGGGCTACGGCTGCGGCCGGTGGCTCGACACGCCCTTCGACAACGCCCTGGATCGCGCCCGCAACGCCTTGAAATCGGAAGGATTCGGGGTGTTGTGCGAGATCGACATCGATGCCAAGTTCAGGGAAAAGCTGGGGGTGGAATTCACCAGGTACAAGATCCTGGGCGCCTGCAACCCGTCGCTCGCCTACCAGGCGCTCGGGAGGGAAATGGACCTAGGGCTCCTTCTGCCCTGCAACGTGATCGTGTACGAAAAGGAGGGCGGAAGCTTCGTGGCCGCCATCGACGCGGCGAAGATGCTCGCCCTGGTCGGCAACGCCGACCTGGCCGCCGTTGCCGGCCAGGTCAACGATCGCCTGCGGCGCGTCATCGACACTCTCTAGAAAGGAAGGGGGATCCATGCCCGGATGGCTGACCTTGCTGATCGTCGTCGTCGCCTACATCGCGGTGATGAAGTGGCTGCTCCCCGCCTGCGGCGTCGAGACCTGAATGTCCCAACCCTCGAGCGCCGGGTCCCGGTGCCACCCCGACAAAATCAGCAAAGGAACCCCTCAAAAGCCGCCTGAATGATCGGGCCCGCCAGGCTTTCGCCCGAGCAGGGAGCGGCAGGCGGCCAGCACCTGCTCCTCGCCGATCCCGGTGAGGCAGGGGGGCTCCGCATGCGCGCAGCGGTTGACGACGCAGGGGGAACAGTCCACCCCGGGCGCCCGCACCACCTCCAGCGGCGCCTCCGTAAAGGGGGCGGTGCCGTCCGGGTCCCCCGCCCCGAAAAGAACCGCGACCGGGCGGCCGAGGGCGGCCGCCAGGTGGGCGATGCCGGAATCGGTCGAGACGACGAGATCGGCCGACCGGCAGAGCGCCGCAAGCGCCAGGCCGTCGGTCTTCCCCGCCAGGTTGACGCATCGCTCCGGCCTGCGGGTCCGCCGCCGGACCTCTTCTGAAAAGACACGCTCCGAACCCGAACCGGGAATGGCCAGCGTCCCCGCAAATTCCTCCAGGAGCCGGTCGGCCAGGGCGGCCGCCATCCCGGGGGGGAGGCGGCGCGACTGCGCCGCGGAATTCGGGTTGAACAGGATCAGCGGGCGCGCCGTCGCCGGGCCGGCCAGGGGAGACCGCGCGCGCTCGAGCGCTTCCCCCCCGAGGACCACCCGCGGCGGAGGCGCTCCGTCCGCGCCGCTATAGGCGTCGAGGAGGTTCCGATACTCCAGGACCCGATGCACCCCCGGGGGTTTGGGGTAGGCGTGGGTCAGCAAAAACGACCTCCCCTCGTGCGCGTAGCCGATCCTGTGCCGGCTCCGGCTGGCAAAGGCCCCCAGGGCGGACGAAAACGAATCGGGGAGGCAGAAGAAGCGGTCGTGGCGCCGCCCCCCGGCGGCGCGGTGCAGCCGCACCCAGCGCAGGGGGGAGCGGGCGTCCTCCCGCCCGAAGGGGACTACCTCGCCCACCGGGCCCAGGAGCGGGGCCAGCGGCGCCAGTTCCCTTCTGACGATCACATCGACGGGTCCGCCGTAGAACTCCGCGCACGCGCGCACGAAGGCCCCGCTCATCACGAGATCGCCCAGCCAGTTCGGCAAACGCACCAGTATGGTCATCGGGCACCCGCCGCTCGCTACGCCAGCATCATGAAGGCGAAAAAGAGCACCGCTCCGTTGTTGAGGGCGTGCGCCGTCATGGGCGCGATGATCGACCCGCGCCACTGGCGGACGGCGCACAGGGTAAACCCGATCATGCCGAGGACGGGGACGGCCATCCAGCCCTGCGGGTGGATGAGGGCGAAGAGGAGCCCGGTGGCGACGCCCGCCACCGCCCAGTGCAGGCGGCGGCGCAGGTACCCGAAGAGCATCCCGCGAAAGAAGGTCTCCTCCACGACGGGGGCCCAGACGCAGCCCAGGAGCGCGATGAGGGCCAGGGTGGCCGGGTCCCCCCTGATTTCGTTCACGATGGGGTGGGAGGGAACCTTCCCGGCGAAGCGCGAGAGGAACATGACCGGGACCAGGGCGAGGGCGAGCAGGGGAAGCCCCGCGAGATAGCCGAGGACTCCGGCCCCCATTTCGCGCCAGACCCCCTGCCCGCGGTGCCACCCGAGGGCGGCGCGGGTCCCCTTCCACCCCGCCCCCCGGAGCATGGGCCAGCAGAGGGCCAGGATCACGGCCGGGAGCGCCAGCAACACCGACGCGGGGGCCAGGCCCGGCAGGAGCCGCAGCGCAAGCGCCGGCAGCACGATCATCCCCGCGAGGTAGATGGCGAAAGCCTCGATGAGGGGCTCCCCGGGGGAATCGGGAGGCGAAAACCGGGCCCGCAGCCCCCCCCTCCTACGCCAGAGGAGCGCGAGGATGAGAAGGACGGTTCCCGCCATCAGGGCGGCGACGGCGCCCGTGATGAAGGCCGCGGCTCCCGCGAAGGTCCGCAGCGCCGCACGGACGACCGCCCGCCGCTCCGGGTCCCCGGGGGGCAGGTCGTGACTGAGCGCCAGGGCCCCGGTCCACCCGTACTTCTCGATTTCCGGCCGCCGGGCGGCCCCGAAGGAACGGCTCCCCTGCCGGTAGAGCTCGAGAAAGAGGGCGGCGTCGCGGGCCGAACCGCCGCCTCCAGGCTCCGCGGCCAGGTGCTCCAGTTCCGCCAGCGCTTTCTCCCGCGCGCCCAGCTCCACCAGGACGGGAGCGAGGAAGAGCCGCTTCTGCGGGTGGTGCGAACCCTCGATCGCCTTCTCGAGCTGGGGGATGCCGAGCGCCGCGCTCTCCTCCCCGAGCAGGCTCTTCATCCCCACGACATACCGTCCCATCAGCCCCAGCGCCATGTCGCGCTCGAAGCCCTGCCGGGGCGCATCCCCCCCCGGGGAGGAATGCCCCTGGGCCGCGACGACGGCCATGAGGATCACGAGGCACGCGACGGCGGTCCCCACGGAGCGTCCGGGGGGCGCTCCATCCCTGTTCGGCTGCACGGATGGCGTTTGCATCCATCAAAAATACTGTACCGCGCCCTTTTCTGCAATAATTGAGGCACGAACGCTTCTAGATGCATGCATGATCGGGTAGGAGGGGGCCTCACGGCCCCCGTCCTCCCACACCACCGGACGTACGGTTCCGTATCCGGCGGTTCAGATAATCATAAGGGCTGACGAACCGTTGTCAGCAGTGATAGCAGCCCCAGGTG
>Ga0209722_1000086_pt1 | contig 108850 bp, 82 predicted proteins | sample BioC12SIPDNA_2_FD_185745 | JGI IMG/M metagenome (GOLD analysis project Ga0209722, IMG submission 185745) | Anaerobic biogas reactor microbial communites from Washington, USA - Biogas_R1_A C12 SIP DNA (SPAdes) (version 2) | ecosystem: Engineered > Bioreactor > Anaerobic > Unclassified | place... | reverse complement strand
ACAGGCATCGTTGCCCACGCTCACCCTGTCGATAGGCCATCCAGGACTCCTTTCCTTACCCCGCCACCAGCATACACACCCACCCCTAACATGCAACCATCCGCCAACTCCATTGTGACACAGCCTGTCAACTCGACCTCGCGCGGCACATCGACCGCTTCGTCCTCGGGGCTGGGATCATCCGCCAGCTCGACATTCATGCCCGCCATCACGTCGGCGATCTCGGCCGGCGTCAGGGCCTGGTCGAAGACACACACCTCGTCGATAATGCCGTTCCAGAGCTCACCGGCGCCGTTGACCTGTTCGCCGATGTACGCCCGGTTCAGGACCAGGTCCCAGTTCTTGGCTGCCGAGGCAATCTCCACGGCGTCGGCGTACAGGCGCGCGGTGGTCCCATCGTACGTCAGGGCCAGATGGTGCCACTCCCCCACCGTCCAGAAGTCGGCCATCTCCACGTCGTCGGCGTTGTAGCCGCCGCCGATGGCCCGGGTGCCATTCATGCCGATGAAGCAGGCCTGTGACGTGCCGGCGGTCCCGTAGGCTGCGAACCACCGGTAACCGGTGGCGACCGTGTTGGTCAGACCCCACCCGCACAGCGAACGCGGCGAGCGACCCGCAGGCCAGTCGGGCGGACTGCCAAGGTTGATGTAGTCTCCGTTGCCGTCCAGGCTCAGCGCACCCTTGAACACGCCGGCGACCCACGTGGGATTGCCCATGATCGTGCCGTCATAGCCGTTCCCGGTGGCGTCATAGGCAGTCGTGCCGGTCCCCTCATCCAATCGCCAGTGTGCCACCAGGGCAGCTCCCGCATCTAAGGTCGCGCCGAGCACGACGGCAAGGCAAATCAGCAGATACAGTCCTCTACACATAGGAGTCCTCCTTCAGACAACCAGCTCACTCACGTCACAACGCTTCAGCCGCATGGCGGAAGACACTCTTCCTCCACGTGATGATCCGATGATTCCGCTCGTTCAGAGGCTACCCGACACCGTGCCGCTCCTCGTCTGAATCGCCGCCGCCCAGCCGCACCGTACGCTCCACTGGAGTCCTTTCGGTCTCTTTGGTCCCTGCGGTCCCTCCGGCCGAACAAGGACCCCAAGGACCGCAGGGACCTGAGAGACCTCCGGCCGGCACCACTGCCGCCCGCCGATTCGAAACCCGCTGCACCGATCTCGCACGCCCCGACGTATGGGGGAGAGCCGCGCGAGAACCTGCGTCACATACGCTTCTCAACCCTTCTTTATATCAGATCGAACGCCCGCGTGCAACAGGTTTTCCCGGCGAGATCGGCGGTATACGAAAGGCTGTCCCGCTGACCGAGAACTCACCCACAAGTCCTTGTCCAACAAAGAGTAGAGGCAGCCTTGCCGGCCGCGAGGAAACGGCAGCACATTGGACGGAACGCTCCGGCGGAATCCGACGCTATTTGTAGGTGCGGCCGAGATACTCAACGACGGCTCGCTTGACTTCCAACGGGTCGATCAACCCCATGTGGCGATAGATGATCTGGCCGCCGGGCTTGACCAGCAGCGTGTAGGGGATCGCCCCGAGCCAGTCCTTGTCCACCGCCTCGATGAACGGATAGATGTCATCGCTGGCGAAGTGGTAGTTCTTGAACGAGGCCTGCCTGTCCTTCAGGAAGGCAAGCACCTTGTCGTTGCGGCTGGCCGGATCGACGTTCACCGCCACCACCTCGAATTCGCGGCCCCGGTACATGCGGTTCATCGTCACGAACTCGGGAAACTCGACGATGCAGGGACCGCACGCCGTCGACCAGATGTTGATCAGGCGCAGCTTGTCGGTGTCGTTCTTGACCAGCTTCTTGACGCCTTCGAGATCGATCTCCTCGATGCCGACCGGCTCCTTGGCCCAAGTCTCGAACGCCTGCCTGACCGAGTCGCGCTTGTCGGACCACTTGATCGAGCAGCCCATCGTCCTGGTCGTCTCGACGGCGACGGGCTTGCCCGCCAGCACCGCTTCGATGGCGCTGCGGGTATCGTGCGACGTGGCCTTGTTCGGGTCCCTCTCGTTGTTGTCGACGCGGCCGGCGAATCGCAGCTTCCGCTCGCTGTCGAAGACGAACACGTGCGGCGTGGTCACCGGGCCATAGGCCTTCGAGACCTTCTGGTCCAGCCCATCGTAGAGATAAGGGAAGTTGAACTGGGCGGCCTTGGCGCGAATCTTCATGTCTTCGAGCGAATCGCCCACGTCGGTATAGCCCAATTCGTCAAGCCGCACCGCCTCCGGGTCGTTGGGCGAGATCGCCACCAGCGCCACGCCCTTGTCCTTGAAGTCGGCCGTCAGCTTCTTGATTCGCCCTTCGTACGCCTGCGCCGTCGGGCAATGGTTGCACGTGAACACGATTACGAGAACCTTGGCCTGGTCGTAATCGGAGAGCTTGTGGACCTTGCCGTCGACGCCGGGCAGAGCGAAACCCGGCGCTCTGGCCCCGATCGCCAGCGTCTTGATCTCCTCCGCCCCCCACGCCGGAACGGTCACGATTACCAGAGCAACGATCAGCGCGATGAGTCTGCAAATGGGCTTTTGCATCAGTCTTCTCCTGGCAAGCAAGGGCGAAAGCAACCTTCCAAACCAACGTCGCCCCATTATACCCGTCTTTCGCCCTAATGGTTTAGAACTTCTTGCCTGCACGTAAACGCGTGGACAAAGAACCCGCCGTGCCCGCCTGTGCCATTACTCCTGTTCTTGTCACCCCAATCCCGATACACATCGGGACTCGGAATGACAAAGTCGTGGCTCAGCGGGTTCCCTCAGAAGAGCCTGGCACATTCGCCGACTTGCCTTCCGCATTCTCGCCATCGGCCCATTTCAATTGCGCCACTTCATCGGCTTTGACGAACCGCACACTGCTATCCACAAACGATACGCTGCAACCTTGCCCTTTGTGATTCTTCATCGTCAGCAACTCAGGACCGCCATACTGATTCCAACCCGGCTTGCTCTCAAACAGCAGTACGATGTCGCCGGCGCCGTTCGGATCGGCGTTCGGATTCATCGCATAGCTGCATGGCCCTTCTCGGTCGCCCGGGCAACGGAAGACCTTGTTCAAGTCTTCGTGCTCCCCGTATTCGGCGACGAGCACGTCGCACCATTGCTGGGCCGGCGGATGCAAGCCTTCGTAGCCTTTGGCATAGGCAACCAAGCACACGCCCAGCGTCTTGAGATTATTCCTGCACGCGACCTTTGTAGGCATAGGTCGGGGCCACCGCATACACTGGAGCCCCACCAGGATCCCCAGCAGCACAATCGCGAAGGTAATCGTAATGATCCCTATCAGACGAGATATCCCGAACGGCCGTTGCGTCGGTTTGCCAGAGGCATCACTCATTTCGTCTCCTCTCTCAAAATCTTCCCGAGGACAGTGACGAGGGTTTGGGGTTCGAAGTAGCTGGGGGGCAGGCGGAGGTAGACGGTCTTGGGGTCGGCGATGCGGACGGTGCCTTTGACGTTGGTGAACAGCGCGCCCACCGTGGCGCGTCCCGATGGACATCGGGATTGCCCGCGCTTCGAGGGCGTCGCGCCCTCGACACTCTGGCGGAACGAGAAGATCAGGTCGCCCGCCTTCAGTGGGTTGGGCTGGGAGGCGACGATGCTGCGAATGTCCCACTTGGCCGCCGCGATGCGCAGCTCGGCCAGGTCGAGCAGGCCCTTCGTCTCGTCGGGGATCGGGCCATAGACATCGGCCAGCTCCGCTTCGATCTGCTGGAGGTCACCGGGCGTTCGCGCCACGGCGATCTTGCGATAGACGTCCATGCGATGCCGGTCGATGGGAACATAGTTCTTCGGGATGACCGCGGAGAAGCCCAGGTCGATGTTGGCGGTCGGCAGAGGCTCGACCTTCTCGTTCTTCATCTCGCGAACCGCCTGTGCCAGCATGTCGCAGTACATCTGGTAGCCGACCATCTGAATATGGCCGGACTGCTCGGGGCCGAGGATGTTGCCGGCGCCGCGAATCTCCAGGTCGCGCAGCGCGATGCGAAAGCCCGCCCCGAGGTGCGAGTATTCCTCGATGGCCTTGAGCCGTTTGGCCGCGATCGGCGCGATGGGCCGGCTGTTCGGCAGCAGCATGTAGGCGTAAGCGCGGTGCTTGTAGCGTCCGACCCGGCCTCGAAGCTGGTGCATCTCCGCCAGGCCGAAGCGGTCGGCGTCGTTGATGAAGATCGTATTGGCGTTGGGAATGTCCAGACCCGACTCGATGATCGTCGTGCAGACCAGCACATCGGTCTGTCCCAGCACGAAGTGAATCATCGCGTCTTCGAGCTCTCGCTTGCTCATCTGGCCATGCGCGATGTCGATCCGCGCCTCCGGGGCCAGCTTCTGAATCTCCATCGCCTTGGCCTGGATCGATTGCACGCGATTGTGCAGGAAGAATACTTGGCCCTGGCGGTTCAGCTCACGGTAGATCGCCTTGCGGATCAGCTCGGGATTGTAGGCGGTCACCTGAGTGACGATGCTGCGCCGGTCCAGCGGCGCCGTCGTCAGCGAGCTGATGTCACGCAGGCCCAGCAGCGCCATGTGCAGCGTGCGCGGGATCGGCGTGGCGGTCATCGTCAGGATGTCCACGTTGACCCGCATCCGCTTGAGGCGCTCCTTGTGCTCGACGCCGAAGCGCTGCTCCTCGTCGATAATCAGCAGGCCCAGGTCCTTGAAGCCGACGTCGCCGCTGAGCAGGCGGTGCGTGCCGATCAGAATATCCACCCGGCCCGCCCGGGCGCCGGCGACGATGTCCTTAGCCTGCTTGGGCGTCTTGAAGCGGTTGAGGACCTCGACCGCAACGGGGAAGTCCGCGAACCGCTCGGCGAACGTCCGCGCGTGCTGGACCGACAGCACCGTCGTGGGCACGAGCACCGCGACCTGCTTGCCCGCTTCGACCGCCTTGAAGGCGGCCCGCATCGCCAGTTCGGTCTTGCCGTAGCCCACGTCGCCGCACAGCAGCCGGTCCATCGCCACTGGCTCCTGCATGTCCGCCTTGATCTCGCCGGCGGCAGTGATCTGGTCCGGCGTCTCCTGGTATGCGAACGACTCCTCGAACTCCATCTGCCAGTTCGAATCGGCGCCGTAGGTGATGCCGCCCATGGCCTGGCGTTTCGCCTGGATATCGAGCAGCTCCGCCGCCAGATCGCGAACCGACTGCGCCACCTTCTCCTTCTGCTTCTGCCAGCGCTTGGAGCCGACCTTGCTGAGCGTCGGGCGCTTCGGGCTGGTGCCGATGTATTTCTGCACCAGCGCGATGTTCGCCACCGCGACCTGAATCTTCACCTTGTCGGCGTACTCGATGGTCAGGTACTCGGCCTTGCCGGCTTTTTCGTCGATGGTCTCGGTCCCGAGGTACTTGCCGATCCCATACGACGCGTGAACCACTATGTCACCGGGCTGCAAGTCGGCCAGCGTATCGACGGGCGCCGTCGCGCGGACCGGCCGCTGCCGGCGGCGCAGCGCGTACTGCCCGAACAATTCGTGATGGCTGACGACGATCGTGTTGAGCGACTCGATGAAGAAGCCCTGGTGGACGTAGCCCAACGGAAGCTGGAAACCGCGAGGGACCTGCCCGTCGATCTCCTTGACGATCTCGCTGACGCGCTGCACTTCGGCGGGACTTTCACAATAGAGCAGGACGCGATTGCCTTCCTTGGCCCGCCCGATCAGTTCTTCGAGCGCCGCCCTGTGTCCGGCCCAGAGCGAGGTCGCCTTGCGCTCGAACTGCTGGATGCTCTTGACACCCAGCTTCAGGGATTCATCGGGCGCCCCGCTCGCAAACCGGCAGATGTGCAACTGCGTCCGTCGCGACACCGACTGATGAATATCCGCCCAGTTGTAGAGCCGGCCGGAATCCTCGACACGCGTCAGAAAGACCTTGGCGACCTCCTCGACGTCCAGCGGCTCTTCGAAGACGACGATCGCATCCTCCGGCAGTGTGTTGGTGAACAGCTCCCGCTGATCGGGCGCCGCGCCGCACGCGGCGCCGACGATGCCCAGGCCGGCGATCTCGTGCGTGGAACGCTGCGTGTCCAGATCGACCTGGCGAACGCTTTCGATCGTGTCGCCGAAGAACTCGATCCGAATCGCCTGCGACTGCCCGGATTCCCTGCCGTCCGCACCGGCATGGGGGTCTGCCCCTACCCGGTCGCGGATCAGGGGGGCGTAGATGTCGATAATGCCGCCACGGCGGGCGAACTGCCCCGGAAGGTCCACCGCATCGACCCGCTCGAAGTTGTTGCTGACCAGCCACTCGACGATCTTCTCCGGATCGACGGTCGCGTTGGTCTGAAGGTGCAGCGAGCCGGCCGCAAGGGCCGCCGGCGGGGCGACCGGCTGGCACAGCGCCTGCACCGGCGCGACGATCACTCCACTGCGACGAAGCGCGCTGTCCGGTCCGGACATCAGAGACACGAGGCGCAGCCGCTCGGCGCGGGTCTCGTCCGTCGCATCGGCCAGCTCTTCCTCGCCTTCCCAGGCGGGCAGCAATTCCACGCGTCCGGCTTCGAACGTCCGCAGATCGTCCAGCGCCCTATCGGCGTCGTCGATATGAGGACAGACGTACAACACGAGACGACCGGCGGTCCGCGCAACGTGAGCGGCCAGCAGGCGCGCAAAAGATCCCCAAGTCCCCTCGACTTTGACGGCCCCCTTCTCGGACGCCGCCAGCCGGGAGATCATCTGCGAAACCACCTTGTCCCGCGAGAGATCCATAAGTCGCGGTTCTCACGGCCGAAGCCGTGAGCAACCCGCAAATCTGAAATTGGGTCTCTTAGGTCCCTTTCGTCCTTTCAGTCTCCAAGGACCTAAGGGACCAAAGGGACCTAAAGGACTTGGCCCGATCAACCTTCTTGCTTGAGCTTCTTGACGAGATCTCGGGCGGCATTCGCGACGTTCTCCGGCGTGATGCCGAACTCCTTGAAGCAGACCTTGCCCGGCGCCGAGGCACCGAAACCCGTCATGCCGACGAAGACGCCGTCGTCGCCCAACCACTTGCGCCAGCCCATCTCGATGCCCGCCTCGACGGCCACGCGGACCTTGACATCGCGCGGGATCACCGAGTTCTTATACTTGTCGTCCTGCTTGTCGAAGAGCTTCCAGCACGGCATGCTGACGACCTGCGGCGACAGGCCATCGGCCTCCAGCATCCTGGCCGCCTCCAGCGCGACGGCTACCTCTGAGCCGGTCGCGAGCAGGATCACGTCGGGCTTGCCCCGGCTGGTGAGGATATACGCCCCGCGGCTGATGTTGGCCGCCGAGGCGTACTTGCTCTGATCGATCACAGGAACGCCCTGGCGGGTCAGCAGCAGCGCGACCGGACCGTCCCGATGCTCCAGAGCGTATTTCCACGCGTGAGCAGTCTCGTTGGCGTCGGCCGGACGGAAGACCAGCAGGTTGGGAATCGCCCGCAGCGCCGCAAAGTGCTCTACCGGCTGGTGCGTGGGCCCATCCTCGCCGATCCCGATGCTGTCGTGCGTCCAGACGAAGATCGTCGGATACTTCGACAGGGCCGCCACGCGGACGGCGCCGCGCATGTAGTCGCTGAAGACCATGAACGTGCCGCCGTAGGCCCGCAGCAGGCCGGACAGGTTGATCCCGTTGAGGATCGCCCCCATCGCGTGCTCGCGGACGCCGTAGCGAATGTACCGGCCGTCGGGCACATCCTTCTGGAAGTCCTTGGCATCCTTGAATCGCGTGTTATTCGATGGCGTCAGGTCCGCCGAACCGCCCAGCACCAGCGGCATGTGCGGCATCAGGGCGCTGAGCACCTGGCCGGACGCCTGACGCGTCGCCAGCGGCTTGTCCACCGCGAACTTCGGCAGGAGTGAATCGATCTTCACCGGCAGTTTGCCCTCTGCGGCGGCGCGGAACGCCTTCGCCAGATCCGGATACTTCTTCGCGTAGGACTCGAACAGCGCGATCCACTCGCTCTCGGCCTCTTTGCCCCGTTCGACCGCCTGGCCCATGTGCTCGCGAACCTCGTCGGGCACGTGGAAGGTCTTGTCGGGGTCCCAGCCGAACTTCTCCTTGACCAAACGGATCTCCGCATCGCCCAGCGGCGACCCGTGGGCTTCGGCGGTGTCCTGCATGTTCGGAGCGCCGTAGGCGATGTGCGTACGCAATGCGATGATCGAAGGCCGCTCGACCTCGCTCTTGGCGTTGATCAGGGCCTTCTCGAACTTCTTCATGTCGTTGCCGTCGCCAACGACCTTCTGCACGTACCAGCCATAGGCCTCGTAGCGTTTGGCACGGTCCTCCGTGAACGACAGCTCGGTGGGGCCATCGATGGAGATGTGGTTGTCGTCGTAGACCACGACGAGATTGCTCAGTCCGAGGTGTCCGGCCAGCGAAGACGCCTCGCCGGAGATGCCCTCCTGCAGGTCACCGTCGCCGGCAAAGACGTACACCTTGTAGTCCACGATCGGGAAGCCCTCGCGATTGAAGTGGTTCGCCAGGTACCTCTGGGCGATGGCCATGCCGACGCCGTTGGAAATGCCCTGGCCAAGCGGGCCGGTCGTCGCCTCGATGCCCAGCGACGGATCGTACTCGGGGTGTCCCGGCGTCTTGCTGCCCCACTGCCGGAAGCTCTTCAGGTCGTCCAGGCTCATCTCATAGCCGGTCAGGTGCAGCAGCGAGTACAGCAGCATGCTGCCATGCCCGCCGGAGAGGATGAAGCGGTCGCGATTGTGCCAGAGCGGATTGGCCGGACTGTACTTCAGGTGACGCGTCCATAGGACATAGGCTGCCGGCGCCATGCCCATCGGCATGCCCGGATGGCCCGAATTGGCCTTCTGGACCCCGTCGACCGCCAGCAAACGGATCGTATTGACGCACAACTCATCGAGTTTCGACAAACCAGGATGACCCATGGCACCTTCCCGTAATCATCTGTTAGTATTCAGTTTGGGTAACTTGACCGAACGCATAAGCATACTCGCCGGCCCGTCCCCTGGCAAGCCCTTTCCCAGCCTGAAGCGGTACTGTTGGGTCTCTTGGGTCCCTTTGGTCCTTGGAGAGCGAAAGGACCTAGGGGACCAAAGGGACCTGAAGGACGAAACTCTCGCGATTGGCGCAGCCGGATCGAGGAGCTACCATCGCACAACACTACTGGATCGTTATGGGGCGCCGACTCGCGGGAGGTTATTGGATGAATCGAAGAGAATTTCTGGTACGGTCGGGCCTATCGTGCGCGGGGCTGGGGGCTGTCGCGGGCTTCCCGGCGCGCCGGGACGCCGAGCAAAGGACCTCACGACGGCCGAATATCATCTATCTGCTGGCCGACCAGTTGCGGTATCAGTCGTGCGGGTACGCCGGCGATCCGCCTCTGGCGGAGACGCCCAACCTCGACCGCCTCGCGTCGGAAGGGGTGAGCTTCCGTCAGGCCGTCTCGCACATGCCCGTCTGCTCGGCGTACCGCGCGTCGCTGTTCACGGGCAAGCACACGACCGGCACGGGCATGGTCATCAACGAGCTGCGGATGAACCCGAACCAGAGGTGCCTGGGTCACGTGCTGACGGAGGCCGGCTACGAGACGGGATACATCGGCAAGTGGCACCTCTACGCCAACCAGCTCGGCAATCACTTCGATCCGGCCAATTCGTTCGTCCCGCGCGGGCCCCACCGCCTCGGCTTCGACGGCTACTGGGCGGCGTACAACTTCCACCATGACTACTACGGCAGCTACTACCACACCGAATCACCCGAGAAGATCTTCTATGGCGATGGCGTCTTCGAGCCGGATGCGCAGACGGACATGGCGATCGACTTTATCTCGAAGCAGGCAGGCGGCGAGAAGCCCTTCTTCCTGATGGTCTCGTACGGGACGCCGCACGACCCGTGGGTCAAGAGCAACGTGCCCGCGAAGTTCTACGACATGTTCAAGGACGTGACGTTTGAGATGCCGCCCAACTACTCCGACGAGTTGGACCCATACGGCGACGAGTGGTCCAACATCGAGAAGAGCCCTAAGCAGATCAACGAGTGGATGCGCAACTACTATGCGATGACCGCCAATCTCGACTGGAACATCGGCTGCATCGTCGACGCGGTCGACAAGGCGGGCCTGGCCGAAGACACCCTGATCGTGTTCACCAGCGATCATGGCGAGATGTTCGGCGGGCATGGTCGGATGAAGAAGAACATCTTCTACGAAGAGGCCGCCCGCGTGCCGTTCCTGATGCGCTGGCACGGCCGCATCCCCGCGGGCATCGTCTCGGATGCGTGTCTCAATACGCCGGACATCATGCCCACGCTGCTGGGCCTGGCGGCCTTAAGCTCGCGCATCCCGCAGAGCGTCGAGGGCATGGACCTGAGCCACGTGGCGCAGGGCAAGAGCGGCCCGGAACCCGATGCGGCCTTCCTCATGAACACCGGCGCCTGCGCCATCTGGGAGGACGGCCACGAGTGGCGCGCCCTGCGGGACCAGCGCCACACCTACGCCGTCTTCCGAGGCGAAGGACCCAAGAACCTCCCGCGAAAAGAGGTCCTGTTTGACCACGTCACCGACCCCTGGCAGATGAAGGATCTGTCCGCCGATCCGGCTCATGCCGAGACCTTGCAGAAGTACCGGGCCATGCTCCAGGCGAAGATGGCCGGACTCCACGACACGTTTCCGGCTTCAAGCTGGTACCGCGACCACTGGACCGACGGCACCCGCCGTATCACCGCCGCCGCCCAAGGCCCCTTCCCGCGTGAAGTGTGACGCGTAGAGCCGGCGGCTTGTGTGTGTGAAAACATTCTGGCATTCGTGTGGCAGCCTCAAACGCGCAGCGTTTGGGGATGGCGGACTTGACTGCCGAAGCGATGGCAGAGGGTCGCCCATGCACGGAACCATCCCCAAGCTCTTCGAGCTTGAGGCTGCCACACACGGTTCTCTACGGCTCAGCGGGCCGTGCCGTGAAATCCGCTCAGACACGGCGGCTTTGCACTTCACAGTCGATCTTGACGCGCCGGCGGGCGTGTGGTATCGTGGGATGTTCGCTTGGAGGTGCCCCGAATGCCGTTGACCAAGAAAGAACTCGACGCGCTGAGCCGGCTGTTCCGACTCTCGGCGCGGGAGGTGGAACTGATTGCTCTGATCCTGGACGGGGTCAGCACGAACGCCGAACTGGCCCAGCGCACCGGGCTGTCCGTCGCGACGGTCAAGGTCTACGTGCACCAGCTTCTCTCGAAGATCGGCGCGCCCGACAAGCTGGCCGGCGCGATCGTCTGTCTCAAGAACGTCGGGCGCCTCTGACATTTCCGATTGCGGATTGGGGATTTCCGCGGGTGGCAGCCTCAAGCGCAGCTTGGGGATGGCTCATTCACGCGTACCATCCCCAAGGCTTCGTTTCACTGCGCCTTGAGGCTGCCACCCAGCCTGCCCCTACGGGCGAATGATGATTCGCCCCTACGTGGTCTGTGGCCTCCTCGGAAAAAAATCTGCGAATTCTGTCGAAAGTTCTTGCATTGGGCTCAAGTCCCGATAACCTATCGGTCGATAGTATCCATAGATGGCTCCTTTCACTCCGTTGCGGGCGCGTGCGGCGGATCCGCCAGAAGGCGGACTGCCCGCCCTTGCAAGCCGCACACCGCACGCCGGAAAGGGTCACCACGAGAGGCCTCTACAAACGGTGGTTCCGCCGAAGGCGGACGGGCGCCCCGGTTCTGCGCCGGGGACGCCGCAAACGAGGAAGCGACGCGGGATTCGTCGCGCTGCGCGAGAGGAACGCGCGAAGAATGGGAGAAATCTGTATGCAAAGCAACCAACACAGACCGATTCCGATGCCGTCGGCGCGCCAGGAAGCCCCGGACGACAGCGAGGCGCGTGTCGCGCGGCTGCTGGACCGCCCGGCGGTGACGCGCCTGTTCGACAGTTGGCTGATCGACCTGGAGATCCTGTCGGGCGCGCTGAGCCGGCGCGAGATCAGCGAACAAGCCTACATGGGCGCGCTGCCGAGAATCCACGAGCAGTTGCGCTACTACGGCAGCGGGGGCGAACTGCGCCGGGACCTGGAGCGCCTGGAGGCGATCCTGACCGGCCTCGACGGGGCCGGGACCGCGCCGCCGGAGGCCGGGGCAGACCCGAAATCGTCCCCGGTGGCGGAGGCGGAGAAACAAGATAGTTCCGCTCCGGAATCGGGTTCTGGCACGGAAGTTGCAACTTCGAATTCGAAACGAATGCGAAAGATCAGGAAGTAAATCGAAAGCGAAATCCCGAGTTCGAAAGGGAATGGAAACTACTCTTTTTTTCGAACTCGGTGGTCCGCCTGCGGCGGACTCGAACTTCGGAGAAAAAGATGAATTTTTCGATTTCGCTTCGCACTCGCTCGCTGGCGTTCTACGAGAGCCTGCTGGCGGCGCTTCCGGCCCGGACGGTCAGCGACCGCACGGGCTACCGCCGGATCGCCGCCTGGCTGATCGAGCAGGTCGAGGCCGGACAGCGCGGCGACGACATCTTCGCCATCGTCCTGAGCTACGCGACGGAAGCCGCCGCCGCGGCGCTGCGCTGCGGCCCGCCGGCCCTGCTGGATCCCGACGCGGCCGCATCACCGCCAGCGCCCAAGGCCCCTTCCCCCGGGAAAAACCAATTTCCTGAGGGTTTTTGGCGATTCAGCCGTTACCATTCGTTTGTGTCCCGCCTTGTAACAATGGGGGACCAAGGTCAGTTTGTTAGTACGAGGCCGACGCGGATGGGATGCAGAACACTGTTGCGGCTGATTCTGATGGGGACGTTGGCGATTGCCGGTGGCTGCAAGAAGGAGCCTCAGCAGAGCGCAAGCCCACCCAAACACGCACGATCCAAAGCAGCCACACCACTGCACAGGGCCGCCGAGAAAGGCGACATCGAACAGGTGCGATCGCTCATCATCGGAGGGGCGGACGTCAGCGCACAGACCACGGGCGATTGGACGCCGCTCCACTTTGCGGTCGGAGAAGGACATGGGGAGATCGTTGCTCTGCTGCTCCATCACGGAGCCGCCTTGAATGCCAGAGATACGGGCGGGAACACGCCCCTGGATGTCGCGATCTGGTCGAGACACCCTGATTTGGCGGAACGGCTCATCGCCGAAGGCGCCGATGTCAAGGTGGAGGATCGTCACGGGGAGACACCACTTCACGAGGCGGCCAATGCAGGCTATGACGACATCGTAAAGCTCCTGATCACACGAGGGGCCGATGTCAAGGCGGCAAACGCATGGAACGGGACTCCTCTGAACTGCGCCGCTTCAGGCGGCCATCTTCAGGTCGCCCGATTGCTAGTCGAGGCGGGGGCGGACGTCCATGCGAAGTGCATTGGACACAAGACCCCGTTGCATTACGCCGTAGAGTCCGGGCATGCGGACGTCGCTGAATTCCTTGTCGCCAAGGGCGCCTCACTGGAAGAGAGAAACGATGCAGGCGACACGCCTTTGCACGTTGCGGCATCGCGCGGTTGGGAAGAGGTCGCAGAGCTTCTCGTCACACAAGGTGCTGCGATAGAATCGCTGACGTCCGATGACCAAACGGCGTTACACCTGGCTGCCAAGGAAGGTCGTAGCGACGTGGTGAAGGTTCTGGTGGCTCACGGCGCCAACGTCAAGGCCCGTGATCGGGCGGGTTCCACGCCGCTGCATCTGGCGGCCGCTTCAGGAGAAGGCATGAGCATCGAATGTCTCATCGCCGCCGGCGCCGACGTCAGTGCCCGGGCGGACAACGGACGAACCCCGCTGTACGCGGCGGTCCTGCGAGGGCACGGCGAGGGAACGTATGTGCTGCTGAGCCACGGGGCCGACCCCAACGCAGCGATCTCGTCGGGCTCGACGCCGCTGCACTGTGCGGCTCGCAAGGGCCTCGTCCAGTTGGCCGAACTGCTCCTGGCCCACGGCGCCGATGTCGACGCAACCACGAACGCAGGCTATACGCCGTTACACAGTGCGGTCCGCGCGAGTCACGCCGACGTGGCCGCCTTACTGATCGCCCACGGCGCCGATGCAGCAGCCCGAACGAGCGAGGGCAGGACACCTATCGATCTTGCGCCTGAGATGAGCCGGCAGGATTTCGTGGCAGTTCTGACGCAGGACCGCTCCGGCAGCGCAGCGGAAGGACCGCCGACGGCAAGCGATTCGCACGCGGAGATGATCGAGGCGCCCTTGCCGGAGCCGAACACTCCTCTGGAGGTCCTCGTCCGCGGCAACACGGCGTTCGCACTCGATCTGTACCGCCAGTTGCGGACGCCGGAACGCAACCTGTTCTTCTCGCCGTACAGCATTTCGACGGGTTTGGCGATGGCCTTTGCCGCCGCCCGGGAGAACACGGAGAAGCAGATGGCCCGGACGCTGCATTTCACGCTGGACCAGGAGAGGCTGCATCCGGCCTTCGCAGAGTTGCGGACGATGCTGGAGAATATCCAGCAGGCCGGCGACATCAAGCTGAGCCAGGCCAATTCTCTGTGGCCGCAACAGGGATACCCGTTTCTGCCTGCATACCTTTCGCTGATCGAGCGGCACTACGGGGTCTCGATCACGGCGGTCGATTACACGAGCCTAGCCGCGCGGCAGGCCGCCTGCAAGACGATCAACACGTGGGTCCAAGAGAAGACGGAAGGCCGAATCGCAGATCTCATCAGTGAAGCGAATCTCGACAAGTGGACGCGTCTGGTGCTGACCAACGCGATCTATTTCAAAGGCCGATGGGAAAGCGAGTTCGACTCCAAACGCTCGAAGGACGCTCTGTTCTTTCTCTCGGCCCGCAAGTGCGTCGAAGTCGCGATGATGGATCAAACCGAGCACTTCAAGTACGCCGAGACCGATTCGGTGCAGATCGTCGAGCTGCCCTATCGCGGCGGCGAGGTGTCGATGCTGGTGCTGCTGCCCAGGCAGATTGAAGGGCTTGCCACACTCGAAGCGAGTCTGTCGGTGGCAAGGTTGAATGCGTGGCGAAACGCCCTGACCGAGCGGAGGGTCAACGTCATGCTGCCGAAATTCGCGATGACCTTCGAGGCACGGTTGGGCAAGACGCTCAAGGCCATGGGCATGGCAGAGGCCTTGACGTGGCCCGGCGCGAATTTCGCCGGCTTCGACGGCGATCCGAATTGGTTCTACATCGACGAGGTCATCCACAAGGCCTACGTCGAGGTGAACGAACGGGGCACGGAGGCGGCGGCCGCAACAGCGGTGGTGATGATGCTTGGGGGAATGCCCGCGCCTCCCCCGGTCTTCCGGGCGGATCATCCGTTCCTCTTCCTGATCCAGGAAAGGCAGACCGGCAGCATTCTGTTCATCGGCCGCGTAACCGATCCCACCTCATCGGGTCAGTAGGATGTCGTCAGAGTTGCGCCAGCTCGCTCCGCCTGCGGCGGACTCAATCGGGCGAAGCGGGTTCGTCGCTGTAGTCGTAGGGTGGCTTGCCCTGTTGGAGGCGGCAGTCGTGCTGCATCTGGCGGAGGGTCTGGGTGAGCCAGTCGGCCAGGTCCTCGTTGCTCATTTTGCGGATCTGCTCTGGCGGCAGGGGCTTTCCGAACCAGACGACGATCGAGCCCGGCCGGAAGAGCTTGCGATGGCGCGGCCAGCACTCGAACGCGCCGTCGACCAGGGCCGGCACGACCGGCGCCTGCGACCGGCGGCACAGCAGGCCGAAACCGGGCTTGAACGCAGTGATCCGTCCGTCGCGGCTGCGCGTGCCTTCGGGGTACAGACACACGCCGTGACCGTCCTTGAGGTTGGCGAGCACCAGCTTGATCGCGCCGATGTCGGCCCTGTCCCGCGACACGGGAATCGCGTTGGTCGAGCGGATCAGCCCGCCGAACCAGCGCGAGCGAAACAGCGTGTCGCGGGCCATGAACAGCAGGCGGCGTCCGGTCCCGATGCCCATGAAGACCGGATCGAGGAAGCTCTGGTGATTGCCGGCCATGATGAACGGCCCCCGCTCGGGAACGTGGTGGCGCCCGTACGCGCGGTACCGGAAGAACGCCAGCGTGAACATCTGGCAGAGGAACCGCGCCACGAAGTACCACTTGACTTTGATCGTTTCTTTCAGCATGGCCGAAATTCGTCCCTTAGGTCCCTGGGGTCCTTCTTTGGCCAAAAGGACCTAAGGGACCAAAGGGACCTAAAGGACTCTGTTTGCATTTTGCCTTCGATTGATGTGGCGCAGCAGACACTCGACGACTTCCTCGATGGTCATGCGGGTCGTGTCGACGCAGATGGCATCGGGCGCCGGCTTGAGCGGGCCGACCGCCCTGCTTTCGTCGCTGCGGTCCCGCGACTCGATCGCCCGGTGCAGCTCGTCCAGGTCGGCCTCCACGCCCTGCGATTCCAGCTCGAGCTGGCGCCGCCGGGCCCGCTCGCGCGAATCGGCGACGAGATAGAACTTGACGCCGGCGTCGGGAAACACCACCGTGCCCTGATCGCGTCCTTCGGTGACCACGCGTCCCCATCGCCGGCCGAACTGCCTCTGCATCTGGACCAGCCTGGCGCGCATCGGAGGCGACGAGGCGACGCAGCGGACGTTGGCGGTCAGCTCGGGGCTGCGGATCCGGTCCGTGACGAGCTGCCCGTCGACGAAGACACGCATGGCGTCGTCGCCCGGCTCGAATCCGAACGTATGGCGGCCGATCACGCCGATCAACTGCGATTCATCCTTCAGATCGACCCCGTCCTGCATCGCGGCGAAGGTGACGGCGCGGTACATCGCGCCGGTGTCGAGGAATGTCGCGCCGATCCGCGAGGCCAGTCGTCGGGCCACGGTGCTCTTGCCGCTGGCGGCCGGACCATCGATTGTCACGACAAACAAAGCCATCACTCCTGTCCTGCCCTCTCAAGCCCTTTCCCGACTCGCGACGCGGGCCGCAAGCACGAAATCCGAATATCGATCCGCCTATGGCGGACGAAACAAGCACGAAAGCCCAAACCCTCAAATTCGAAAGGGGCCTTCGGCCGGGAGTTTGGAACATTCGCATTTGCGTCATTCGAATTTGTTTCGGATTTCGAGATTCGTGCTTCGAATTTCAGCCCGTGCTCTTGCCGCTGGCGGCCGGACCATCGATTGTCACGACAAAACGAGCCATCGCCGCTCCGGTACTCGTCGGTTCTCAGTTCCCAGTTGACAGTTCTCAGTTCCCAGTCCACCGCCAACTGACAACTGACAACTGACCGCTGTCAACTTCCCCCCGCAGACTCGCACTCGCGGCACCCCTCGGTCCGCCGCGGCGGGCCCACCTTGACGGCGATCAGACTGGTGTCGTCAATCTGTCGAGCCAGGCCGGCGAATCGGCGGCGGTAGGCCAGGATGTTGCGCACCACGTGGTCGGCCGGGCAATCGGTGAACCGCTTGGCTGCATCGATCAACCGTTCGCGGCCCCACACTGTGCCGTTGAAGTCCATGGCGTCGACCAGACCATCCGTGTAGAACAGCAGACAATCGCCGTCCTCGAGCTGCACCGTATCGATTTCGAACTTCGCCTGCGGGTCCACACCCAGGACCAGTCCGCCCTTGGCAAGGTCTTCGACCTGCCCGTTTCGGATCAATGCCGTCGGCTCATGTCCGCAACTGCAATACGTCATGGTCCTTTCGCGGGCATCGACGGTCGCATAGAACAGCGTAATGAATTCCCCTTCGCGGCACTCGATGCACGCCATCTTGTTGAAATTCTCAATCGCGTTCTTGGTGCGGATGGCCGCCTTCAGACCGCTGTTCAGGTCGCCGGCCACCGGGCCCATGTCCTTGAGGATCTCGCGGAACCCCTCGGTGTAGGCCTGGACCGCGCCGCGGAACCAGCTCATCATGATCGCCGCAGGGACGCCCTTTCCGATGACGTCGGCGATGGTGATGACGACCCGGCCGTCGCTGATGGGCAGGAAGTCGTAGAAATCGCCGCCGACGTCAAAACAGGGAATATAGGTTGCCGCGATGTCCAGCCCTGTGATCCTGGGGGCTTTCTCAGGGACCATGCGGCGCTGGATCAGTCCGGCCAGACGCATCTGCTCGGCGATCCGCTGTCCGGCAATCGCCTCGCTGTAGAGCTTGGCGTTGGTGATGGCCACGGCGCACTGCGAGGCCACCGCCCGCGCGACGGTGGTATCGGCCTCCTTGAACCCTCGCGGCCGGGGGCTGTACAGGCGCAGGACGCCGATCGGATGGTTCCGGAACTGCATGGCAACCGTCAACTGGCTGACCAACCCCTCTTTGAGGGTCGTTTCCTTGTACTGGATGCGGCTGTCATCCCGCATGTCGTCGATGACGATCGCTTCGCCGGCAAAGGCGGCGCGAATGACCTCGTCATCCTTGGTCACGGGGCCTTTGTTGCGATACTCCTCGCTGAGTCCGTAGGTGCTGCGCATCCTCAGATCGTTGGTCTCTTCGTCCAGCAGCCGGATCGAACAGGCCTTGGCGCCGACAATCTTTACCGCCGCCTCGGCCAGTTGGTCGAGCACTTCCTGAAGCGAGAACTCCCCCGCCACCAGCGTGCTGAGCTGATAGATCTGCTCGTTTCGTGCGATGTCTCTCTTGGTTCTACCCATACTTCGACAATTCCACCCTTTCAGCGGGGGCATTATAAACGACATCGGGCCTGGGTTGAAGTCTGAAGTGTCAAACACCCGACTTCACACTTGACACTTCAAACTTCAAACTTGCCCCTGGCGTCAGAAAGGTCCGACCAGGGTCACGCTCCCCCCCACCGGCGGCGGGGTGAACGCCTTGTATTGGTGCTTGTCCCAATCCCACCAGAGCCACTTCAACGACGGATCTTCCAGTGGCACCTCGAATTCGAAGGCCACTTCCGCCGGGAAGCCTTGTCCATCGACGGCGCGGACCTCGGCGGTCATCCGTTCGAGACGGACCCGGTCGCCGGCCTTGAGCGGATGGCCGGGACCGCGAACGTCGCTGAGAACGCGGTAGAAGAACACGAAATCGAGCCGCTCGCCTTCCTGCTGGCAGTCGAAGAGACTCCGCGAGACGGATCGGACGGTCAGCACGTTCGCCGCCGGACGGGCCACTTCGACGGCCCCGAAGCCCGGAGCCAGAATGCGCAGGCCTCTGGGCAGGGTCTGACGCCCGTAGGCCCGAAGGAAGGGCTCGTAAAGAAACGAGGCGGGATTCGGAGCGTTGACGATGACCAGGTCCTGCCCGTCAAGGCCCGCCATCGTGCCCAGATCCATCGTCCTGGCCACTCGCAGCTCCATCTGTCCGGTCACGCGAGGGGCCATCAACCGGGCGACCGCCGCAAAGGGGACGTGCACCACCACGAACAAGACAAAGAGGTTTCGCGCCGAGGCCCGCAGCCACCATGGCCTGGCATAGACCGCCCGGACTGGCGGGAGCCTGCCGGAATCATCCCAGGAATCGGGGAGCCAGCCGGCGATGAACTCGGCGATCAAACCGAATGCTCCGATCGCAACGAACAGAAGCGAACGGCTCATCGGAAGGGTCGCGCAGAACGGAACCGCCGCCAGGACCATTGCGAGCAACCAGAACCCAGCGCGCCGATGCGACCTCACGAAACGCCAGAGAACCAGCGGGATCAGAACCGTCAGAATACACAGGACAAGCCAGAGCAACGTCCGGCTCGCCGGCGGCAAGAAGCTGTGCAGTTCCGGCGGGATGGTCGTCCACTGTCCGGCCAGCAGGAAGGGGGCCCGCTGGAGGAAGGCCACAGCGTAGCCGAGCGGCTCGCGGACCGGATCGAAGTAGAAGCCCCCGCCGGAGGCGCCGTAGCCCAGCAGGTTGTAGACGAGACGCCAGAGAACAATCACGCCCGCCGCCGGAGCCAAGGCGAGCAGCCGATTCCGCCAGTGATCGGTCCGCAACGCAACCTCATACGCGAACAGATAGGCCATCGTCGCGATGCCCGCTTCGGCCGACAGCACCGACAGCAACACGCACAGAGGCGCCAGCACCGCGCCGGGCCGCCACCGGTCCTTCCGCCAGCGGTCATGCGCGAGGATCGCCAGCAGCCCGAAGAACAGGCAGATCAGCAGGTTGCGGTTGGCAATCCACATCGTGGGAAAAAAGCTGCTGTCCTCCAGCACGAACAGCAGAGCCGCCAGTCCCGCCACCGGCGCCGCGTCGATGAACCTGCGGTAAAGCGCCGCAACCAGCCACACAACCGCCGCGAACCAGAGGATGTTGTGCAGGTGCATCAGGACCGGCCGGTCGGGAAAGAGCCGGTAGTCCAGCCAGTGGGTCAGTGCCGCTGCCGGCCGCCAGAAAGCGACCCGGTGGCCTTCATACGTCCACCAGGGCAGAGCGCCATACGCCTTCAGCGCGTCGAGGTTCTGCCCCGGCGTCACCGCAACAAACAGATCAGAGAGACTTGGCCCCAGAGAACCCGAACCGTCGGGCGCCAGCCCCTTTTCAGACAACTGATCGAGGAACGGCGAAGGCCCCACGAGTATCGCACGGTGCATGTAGTCGTCGTTGAGCAGTCCCCTGCCGACCGCCGGCAGCGAGAACGCAATCGCTGCGACCACCAGAACCACACGCAGACGCCGCGAGCCGAGCCATCGCGCGGCGCATGCCAGCACCGTCGTCGCGGCAGTCCCGAACCGGGACCGCGCAGCGACACGAACGTGGCTCTTCTGGGCCAGCCCTTTGCTGCGTTCCATCAGGCGAAGACTCACTCCCTGAAATCTGTCGGTAGTCTTCCCGCGACGCGGCTCGTCCTTGAAGACGGACGAGACAACCGTTAGAATGGCGACGTACGGGAAGTATCGGGCATAGAATACCGGCTTCGAAAGATTCGTCAACCGCAAACGGGCCAGAGCGAATGGACCGAATCGCCAAGCACGTCATCTTCAAGGGACAGGTTCAGGGCGTGGGCTTCCGCTACACCACGCACCGGATCGCGGGCCGATACGAGATCACGGGTTTCGTGCGGAATCTGCCCGACGGGACGGTGGAGATGCTCGCCCAGGGTCCGGCCGACGAGGTGGACCGCTGCCTTGCAGACGTGCAGGATTCTTTCTCTGGCTATATCCGAGAGGCCCGGATCGTGGAGATTCCCCACCACCCTCAGTACGACGACTTCCGCATCACCCGCTGACGTCTGCAGCAGAGGCCCTCAGGCGCCGAGCGAGCCCTCTACACTTTGGCCAGGAGCACGACGTAGTTTTTGCCGTAGGTCTGGGCGCACTTCGGGCAGGTCGTGTAGAAGAAGTACAGCTTCTCCATCGCCTTCTTCTTCGACGTGACGTAGTCCTTCATCTGCGCGACCCATTTGCGAATGTCCTTGTACGGTCCTTCGAAGACCCGCGACAGGAAGGTCCCGGAGATCCTCGCCATCTCGGCGCCAGGCACGTCCTTGCTCACAGCGATGTACACGTCGGCGCCCCAGAGCGAATTCTCGTCCGACAGCATCAGTGGCTGCGGCACCAGCGCGCCGGCCGCCTGTATCCGCTCCATGTTGCGAACCATCACCCGCCCGAAGTTCAGCGGGATGTGCAGGAAGCTGCGGACGCGATCCTTCACAAACAGCTTGTTTTCGAGCACCACTTCCTTGTCGTCCCAGGGTCCCGGATCGAATCGCGGGCAGCATCCGGTCTCCGCCTGCTCATAAAGCTTTTCCATGGCGATCGCCCCTTCAAAAGAATCATCCTTGGTCTCCACACCACACGTACCGCCCGCTATCATAACGTCGAGTTCCATCGTCATCAACACACTTCCTCCGAGAACCAGCCTTGCAGCCGTGTGTGCATGTAGGCAAACACCCTGGCATGCGTGTGGCAGCCTCAAGGCGCAGCCTTGGGGATGGCGGTTTGCAGTGTGCCCGCAAGGGCATAACGCCTGACGGCGTCACTACGAACAGCTCTTCGAGCTCGGGGCTGCCACACACGACTCTCTACGCCCCAACGACGCTTGCCGTGAAATCTGTCCAGACACTCGCCGCCCCAAGAAAAGGCAGGCGACGGGCCGTGGCATCCGATATAGTGAGATGGGTTCGTGAGCAGGCATCGCAGTATCAGAAAGGGACCCGGCAAGTGACGAGTCGACACAAGAAGAAGGCATCCGCCGGCGCCGGCAAGGGACCTGGACGTGCCGAATCGCGAAAGCCGGTGTCGAAGGCAAGCTCCGGCCCTGCCGCCCCCGGGCCAACGGGCGGACGGCTCTGGGCATTTCGGCTTATCGCGGCCGTCGGCGTGCCCGCTCTGCTGCTGGCGACGGCGGAACTGGGTCTGCGTCTGGTCGGCTACGGACACCATGCCAGCGCCATCATCGAGACCAGGATGGACGGCACTGCGTGGGCCTGCGACAACAGCCGGTTCGCGTGGCGGTTCTTCCCCCGGCATCTGGCTCGCGAGGCCAGCCCGTACATCTTCCCCGAAACCAAGCCGGACAACACGTGCCGAATCTTCGTGCTCGGCGCCTCGGCGGCGATGGGCGTGCCCGAGCCGGCCTTCAGCTTCGGACGGATGCTCCGCGTGATGCTGGCGGACCGCTATCCGGGCGTGCGTTTCGAGGTCGTCACCACCGCCATGGCCGCCATCAACTCGCACGTCGTCCTGCCGATCGCCCGCGACTGTGCGCGCTATGACCCGGACCTCTTCGTTGTGTATATGGGCAACAACGAAGTGACCGGGCCGTACGGGGCCGGCAGCGTGTTCGCGCCCCTGGCGGGGAACCTGTCGGCCATCCGGGCGGCCATCGCAGTCAAGGGCACGCGGCTGGGGCAGTTGGCGACCAACCTGCTGGCCGCGATCGGACCGCGCGAAGGAACACCCGAGATGTGGCGCGGCCTGGAGATGTTTGTGGACAAACAGGTGCGGGCCGACGATCCCGGCTTGCAGGCGGTCTATGCCCATTTTCGCGCCAACCTTCGGGACATCGTCCAAGTCGGCCGAGACAGCGGCGCCAGGGTGATCCTCTGCACTGTCGGCAGCAACCTCAAAGACAATCCGCCCTTCGGCTCGCTGCACCGACGCGATCTGACGGAGGCGGACACCGAACGATGGGACAAGACCTATCAGCAGGCCGTTGCCCACGAAGAAGCCGGCCGCTGTGTCGAGGCCATACAGGCGTATCTGGCGGCGGCGGAAATCGACGACACCTATGCCGACCTGCAATTCCGACTGGGCCGATGCTACTGGCTTCAGGGCGAGTACGAGAGGGCCGCCGAGAGGTACGCCAAGGCCAGGGAGATGGACACGCTGCGTTTTCGCGCCGACAACGGGATCGACAAGGCCATTCGCGATACAGCGGCGGATTATCCCGACGGCGTATTCCTGGCCGATGCCGCCAAGGTCTTCGCGGAGAACAGCCCCCACCGGGTCCCCGGCGAAGAGCTGTTCTACGAGCACGTCCACATGAACTTCCGCGGCACGTACGTGCTGGCCCGCTCGATCCTGGAGCAGGTCGAAGCGGCGCTGCCGGACCGCATCCGGAAGATGAAAGCGGATGGACGAGAACCGCTAAGCGAGCAGGAATGCGCATCGCGTCTGGCCTGCACCGACGTGGATCGCTATGTCATCGCCGGCAAGATTCTCAACGACTTTCTCAAGCGGCCCCCTTTCAGCAACCGCCTTTATCACGCCGAGCAGATCGAGCGGATGGAACGGGACTTGGCGGCGCTCCGAGCAGCCGTGACGCCATCGGCAATCCAGCAGGCCACCGAGCAGTGTCGCCAGGCCGTCGAGAGCGATCCTGAGGACTGGCTTGGGCGCTGGAAGTACGGCCAGTTCCTCGCCGAGTACACGAGGGACCCGCGCGCTGCGGCCGAGCAGTTTCGCTGGGTGCGGGACCACCTGCCCCACTCGTGGCTGGCCCACCAGAGCTTAGCCACCGTCCTGGCGGCCCTGGGCAACACGGACGAAGCCATTGCGCTGTACGAGCAGGCCCTTCGACTCCAACCGACCTCCGGCCGCACCCATTACTATCTGGGTGAACAGTGGCACAGCAGAGGCAGGAACGACAAGGCCAGGAAGCACTACGTCGAAGCGATGCGATGGGAACCCGATTGCGTGCCGGCGTACAACAACCTCGCCAAGATCCTCGCTGCGGAAGGCAAACACGCCGAGGCGACGGAGGTCTGCCGGCGAGGCCTGATCTTCTCGCCCGACAGCGCCGTCCTCCATTGTACTCTGGGCACGCTGCTCGCCCGACAGGGCCGGCGGACCGAGGCAATCGAAGAGTTCCGGACCGCCCTGCGATTCGACCCGAATTCGGCGCCGGCCCGCGACTCACTGAGAATCCTCCTGGGCCGGCCCAACTGATCGCGGCCTTGCCCCACAACGGACAAGGCCCGCATCGCGATCGCATGCGACGGAACGTTCTTGGCGATGGAACTTCTCCGGTCCCTCGCACGACTATAGCATGCAGGGCGAGCGTTCCCGTTCGCCTCGCGTCGGACACTTGAGGAGTATAGTATGAAGCCGAAGACCGCGACAGCCACAGCCAGAAGGCGCGTGATAGTCCCCGCTCTGATCCTTGTCCTCGCAGGCGGCGCCTTGCAGGCGGCAGCCGACGCCAACGCGTCCTGCCCGTACTTTGCGATTCAGGTCGTGGACCGCCAGACCGGTCGCGGCGTACCACTGGTCGAATTGAAAACCACCAACAACATCCGTCATTACACCGACAGCAACGGGATCGTCGCGTTTTGCGAGCCGGGCTTGATGGATCGAGAGGTATTCTTCTTCGTGCACAGCCACGGCTACACGTTCCCCAAGGATGGCTTCGGGTCGCAGGGCACGCGACTGAAGACTACGCCCGGAGCAACGGCGACGATCCAGGTCGACCGCGTCAACATCGCCGAGCGGCTCTATCGCGTCACCGGCCAGGGCATTTATCGCGACAGCGTCCTGACCGGCCGCGCCGTCCCGCTGAAGAATCCCGTTCTCAACGGCCAGGTGATGGGGCAGGATTCAGTCTTTACGTGCCTCTATCGCGGGCGCATCTTCTGGATGTGGGGCGACACCGGTCGGCCTTCCTACCCGCTGGGCAACTTTGCCATGAGCGGCGCCGTGTCGGACCTGTCCGAGCGCGGCGGACTCGATCCAGCGGTCGGTGTCGATCTGAGCTACTTCGTGGACGAGAGCGGCTTCAGCCGGAAGATGGCGCCCTTCAAGGAGCCTGGCTTGGTCTGGCTCGACGGACTGCTGACGGTGCCGGACCCGCAGGGCAACGAGCGGATGGTCGCGAAGTTCGCTCGACTGAGCGGACTGGACAAGGTGCTCGAACGCGGGCTGATGGTCTATAACGACGATACCGACACGTTCGAACCGCTGGTGCGGCCGGGTCTGGAGTTTCTGCCCTACCGCAACACAGGACATGCCTTTCCCGTTAGTGTGCAGCGCCAGCCCTATTACTACTTCACGTCGCCTTCGCCTATGGCCGCGCGCCTGCGCGTCCGCGCCCGGTGGGACGATGTGATCGACGCCAACCGCTATGAGGTCCTCACCGCCCTGCCGCCTGCACCCTCCCGAGCGACGAGCGACGAGCGACGGATTTCCGCCGCCCGCTGGGTCAAGTTCGGCGAAGTGCTGGCTCGGCGCGGGTCGAGCAAGGCGGATGTCATCGAGGCCCTGGAGGCCGAAGCCAGGGACGTGCGGGTCTACGACATCGAGTCGGGCAAGGCCGTCACGCCCCACAACGGAACGGTGTATTACAACGCGCATCGTAAACGCTGGATCGGCATCTTCGTCCAGCACTTCGGCGGCCCGTCCGTTCTGGGCGAAGTCTGGTACGCCGAGGCCGACACGCCTGTCGGTCCGTGGGCTTACGCCCGCAGGATCGTGACGCACGACAAGTATTCCTTCTACAACCCCAAGCACCATCCGCTCTTCGATCAGGACAGCGGGCGAACGATCTACTTCGAGGGTACGTATTCCTTCACGTTCTCCGGCTCGGAGGAAGCTGCGACGCCCCGTTACGACTACAACCAGATCATGCACCGTCTGAACCTCGACGATCCGCGATTGACCCTGCCGGTTCCGGTGTATCACGTGCAAGGCAACACCTACCGATTGGGAAGGGACGGTGTGGCAGCCTCAACTCCGAAGGAGTTGGGGATGGCTCCGACAGCGCACCATCCTCAGGCAGCGATTGAGACTGCAACGCCCGGTGTTGCATGGGTCGCTTTTCTCGCTGTGGAGCCCGATCGGGCCAGTAGCGGTCTCATCCCCATCTATGCGACGAGCGGATCGAGCGTCCGTCTGACCGCGGAACGTCCTGTGGAATTGGCTGCTCCGCTGTTCTTCGCGATGCCACCGACCGAAACCGCAGATGCGAATCCGTGTGTCGTGGACCTTTACGAGTGGCGGAACACCGAGTCCGAACAGGTTCTCTACGACACCGATCCACAATTAAACCGCCAGGGTTGGAAGCGCGCCGACAAACCGTTGTGCCGCGTCTGGAAGACCCCGCCCGGACCGCTGCTGATCGACCCTCAGGCCGGACCTCGTGATGGCAACTGACCCGCAGGATGCGCACGGCGCACGCTACGGCCGCTCAAAGACGCCGCGCAGCACATTCCACGAATCATTCTCCTGCCGGCCGGTGAAGATCAGCGAGAATCCCGTCCCGTCCGGGCTGAGCCACTTGTTGGAGAAGTTCCAGTAGAATGTATTCAACGGCACGTGTTGCTCGCCCCAGTTTTCGAAATACGCCACCGTCGTCCAGGGTCCCCACGGCTCCGGCGCGTCGAAGATGCCGAGCTTGCCGCGATGCGTTTCGCTGTGCTCCGTGCACATCAGATAGCGCTTCAGGCCCGCATTGTAGCTGACGCTGATACACCAGCCGACGCCGTTGTCGTCGCGGAACACCGGCCGGCGTCGCGACAAATCCTTCGTCCAGACGGCTTGGCCGTCTTCGTCCAGGCGTTCGAAGAACTCCCACGCGGTGCGGTTGAGCGCGTCGCGGTGCGGGACGCGAGCCAGGTCGATGCGCCCGGGACGCTGGACCACCAGCCACGGGACCTTGTCGGGATAGTCGTCCGGCCCTTCCTCGCTCTGATAGCGAATCAGGTAGTGATAGACGTACGCGTCACGGGCTCCGGCGTAGTTGCGGCCGAACTGGCAGATGGTCGGCATCATCACGCCGTCTTGCCTGGTGAACGACCAGTCGGCCAGCGTCCATGTGGCGCCGTGATCGCAGGAGGTCGCCAGCCGCACTTCTTTAAACGGATCGTTACGAGGCGTGAACATGCCCACCCACACGGTGAGCACGCCGTCGATGCAGACGATGCCGTAGCTCTTGCCTTCGAGCGTAGCCGGATGCTCCGCCTCATGACCACCCCAGACGTTGTACCCTTGGTGATCGTCCCACGGCCCCTCAATACGGGCAACGCCCAGGCTCACGCGTCCCTGCGAGTTGGTGCCGCCGAACCCCCCGCCATCGCCCCATGCGGCGTATTGATGCCCATCGTCGGCCCACGTCACCGGCCAGTTGTCGCTGCCCGGTGCGGCCCGCCTGTGCGTCGACCAGTCGAACGAAACGCCCTTGATGCAATCGCTCGGCGGATACGGGACGGTCGGTCCCGCGACCGCCTCGCCGAGTCTCTTCAGGGCTTCGTTTTCCATGTCACGACCGTCGATGCGGGTGTCGTTCCAACTGACGATCAGGTCCAGGCTCGGCACGACGATCATCGCGCGCTTGCCGCCGTGGCCGAAGCAGCCGTAGGCGTCGATCGGCGTATCGGGCCAGTGACGCTTCCCTTCGCGGTCGACGCCGTTGATCCACCACAGCCAGCTATAGCTGCCCATGTGGTCGGTCTGGTTGTCGGGGAGCCGCCGCGAGCCGATGGACCGCTGACCCGGGATCATCTCAGCGGCCTGGTCGCCCGCCCTCGGGATCGAGTTGGGAACCGGACTCGTCACCGCCATTCGCGCCAGATCGGGACGCAGAAGGCGCCCGTCCTTCCACTTGCCGCCTCGCAGGTACAGCAGTCCGAACCGTGCGAAGTCACGAGGAGAGATCGCGGCTCGTCCCGGCCGGTCGTCCGTCCCAAACGCCATGAAGCTCGGATCGTCCTGGCAACCGATCCGGTCGGTCAGTTGCGCGTGCAGGACCTTGTCGTCGACCGTCTCGTGCGTCGCCCCGTAGACCTTGGTGAACAGCGTGTCGAACAGCAGCGCCATCTGCCAGTCGTTGTAGGCGTAGGCGGCGCCGGGCTCTTCGACCAGGCCGTAGCACGAAATCTGGTTGGCCATGTGACGCCATGTGATCCGCGCATCCTTGTGATCCAGGTTCGCATTGATCTCCTTGAGCCTCGGCTCCCATTCGCTCACCGGCTGATCGACGCTCGGAATCCTGCCGGCCTCGACGGCCTTGAGCAGAAAGTGCGTGTAGAGCGGCTTGGCGGCCGACGCCACATCCATCCGCCGCGACGCATCCCCCCAGGTGTAGACCATGTACCCGTGCCGGACGACGCAACCGAAGCCGCCCGTATACCCGCTGAACGCCCGGAGCTTCTCCGCATCGAGCCCCACTTCACCGGGCGCCTTCGCCGCCCACTCCTGGCCGGGATAAACCGCTCCGACAGCTATGCCGCCGAGGCACAATACCAGCATCGAACAGGAAAGCCACTTGTTCATATCATCTCTCCACCGGACGGCGGGAAATACGAAGCACGAAATCCGAAATCCGAAACAAATTCGAATGATCCAAATTCGAATTCTTCAAATGGTCCTCGCTGTGCGACTCCGATGGACATCGGGGCTTCGGTCATTGGTACTTCGGGCTTTGGGTTTGTTTCGTGTTTCGATCCCGGCGCGCCGGGACGGATTTCGGATTTGCGGCCGCCTCGGCCGCGTGCTTAGTTTTCCTTGAGAACGACGTCGTCGTACTCGATCTCGAAGCGCAGCTTGTGTCTGGCCTCTTCGGCCGCCAGTGAGCGGAACAGATCCGCCAGTTCGCCCGCCCCGGCGGCGGCCGCCAGGTCGAGATACAGCTTGTAGGCGGCCTTCTCCTTCTTCATCGCCAGGATCAGGGCCTCGGCATACGTCATGTCACCTTTCGGCGGCGACTCGACAAGATAGTCGGCCAGGCCAAGGCTCTGAACTCGCTCGCTCATCACACCGAAAGACCGCGAGCCGCGTTTGACCGCTTCGAGCCTGGCCTTGTGCCCCAACTCCTCGGCCGCGAACTCCTCGAACACCTGCTTCATCGCCGGCACATCCATCTTCCGCGCCAGTTCAAGATAGAAGGCATGCGCCTCGACCTCGTTGCCAATCGCAAAATCCAGCGCCGCCTCAACGCTCTCAAACCGCTCAGCCATCTCGTCCCCCGATTCGTCTTCGAGTCTTCTGTCACGGAAGCACACCGCCGCCGAGCACGCCATGGATTCTACCAGGGACCGCCCCATGACAGAAGGTCGAAACCCCTGGCGAAACGCGGATCAATTGAGTTGGTCCCCTGCGCCTGATTCGAGAGCGTCCGCGATGTGGCAGAATGGAAACGCAGAAGGGTGTTGCCCGCGTAGGGGAATTGGGCCGGGTCGTGCATCGATGCTCCGTACGTGGATCGGTACGCTCCCGGATCGCCCCAGCGTAGAACGCCGTGCTTTCTGGCCGGATGCAGGTCACTCGGACATCAGACGTTGGCGTGTCCAGCTTGGGTTCCGCCTGCAATCGAGCACCGCCATGATGAGAACCTGCCCTTCGCGTACCTGGTAGTACACGGCAAATGGGAACCGCTTCACAAGAAGCCGATGGTGTCCAAGAACCACCTGATGGATACCGCCATACTCGGCCAGTGAATCGATGTCGGAGTAGACTGAGTCAAGAAAATAGGAGCCGAGTCCCAGGGATTACCTCTCATAGAACCAGAATCCGTCCAGGAGGTCCTTCTCGGCGGCATCGAGGATGGCGACCTTCACGAGACATTCCTTCGGATTCTCTGCTTGGCCTCCTCCCAGTCGCAGACCTTCGCCTTGCCGGCCTCCAGGGCTTTCTGCCGATCTCGGAGGACGTCCGCGTGCCAGCTTGGCAGTTCCAGCGACTGCTGGTCCTTGGTGACATCGTCCCAGATCGCTTCGATCAGATCGAGCTTCTCCGCGACTGTCATTTCCGACAAGGGCAGATTCACGCGTTCCATGTGCTCTCCTCAAGGTACTACTGTTTTCGACCTTTCATATCATACCAGATATGACGCGTCTGGGCCAGCCCATCCAAGCACCGATGGGCCCGCAGGAGCGTTCGGGATGTGGTGGAATCCAAACGCAGAAGGGTGTTGCTCGGGGCAGGTGATTGGCATAGGCTGGGTGGCGAATCCCGACCTGCATCGGGGCCGGGCCAGTTTGCAGATTCAAGGAAAGGTGAAAGACATGAGTGGACGAGGCAAAGATCTGATCGGGCGCGGCGTTCTGGGCTGCGCAATGCTGGCAATACTCGGCGCGGCGGCGCTCGGCCAGAGTAGCCAAAGCAAAGAAGTCTCCTATACGATCTATCCGGGGCAGGTGCTGAACGGGATCGACGAGAAGGTCTATGGGCACTTTTTCGAGCACATCTACCACTCGGCCAACGGCGGGCTGTGGGGCGAGCTGGTGTGGAACCGCAGCTTCGAGGAGAACACGGCGGGCCGCTGGTCGGTCGAGGACGGCCAGCTCGTCCAGAGCGGCTCCGGCACGGACCTGCGGCTGGTCTTCGGAGACCGCGCGTGGACCGACTACGAGTACACGCTCGAAGCCATGAAGACCGGTGGGGCCGAGGGCTTTCTCATCCTGTTCCGCGCCGCCAGCGACCAGGCGTATTACTGGTACAACCTCGGCGGCTGGGGCAACCTGCGGCACCAGTTGGAGAAGGGTGTCGGCGGCGGTCGTCGCACCGTGGGCCGGGCCGTTGAAGGCAAGATCGAGACGGGCAGATGGTACCCGATCCGTGTTCGATGCGAAGGCAACCACCTCCAGGTCTGGCTCGACAGCCAGCAGGTACTCGACTACACCGACGAGCGCTCTGCGCATCTGTCTGGCCAGGTAGGCGTCAGCACGTGGTCCACGCAGGCGAGGTTCCGCAACTTCAAAGTCACCACGCTCGACGGCAAGACGCTGTATGAAGGTCTGCCCTCCGTCGGCGAGGACAGGTTCGGCGCCAAGCACTGGCGCATCGTCGGCGGTGGCAAGGCCAGCATCGAATCCGAGAACCCCTCCAACAGCAACTTCTGTGTGCAGATCGACACCTCCGAGCAGAGCGAAACGGCTCTGGCCCAAGACCAGTTCAACATCCGCAAGGACGACGTCTACGCCGGCTCGCTCTGGGCTCGTGGCCGGGCTTCGCGCGGCCTGATCGTGCGACTCGCCGATGGCACCGACAGAACCATCGCCGAGCAGAAACTCGACGCGCCGGGAAGTGACTGGCGAGAGCTGAAGTTCGAGTTGCATCCGAAGGTCTCCGACGCCAACGCGACGTTCCAGGTCGTGGTGCCTGCTGGCGGCAACGTCCGGCTCGACCAGGTGAGCATGATGCCGCGATCGTGGCAGGCTGCCGGCGGCTTCCGTCCCGACCTGCTGAAGGCCGTCGCGGAGATTCGGCCGCCGATCATCCGCTGGCCCGGCGGCTGTTTCGCGTCCCCCTACCGCTGGAAGGACGGCATCGGCCCGCAACACAAGCGTCGCGCGACGCCGCGCGAGATGTGGGACGACCTGGACATCAACAGCCTGGGGACCGACGAGTTCATCGCGCTGTGCCGCGAGGTGGGCGCCGAGCCGCTGCTCGTCGCCAGTATCGGCACGCCGCAGTGGAACGACGACGCCGACACCCACGACTTCCTCCAGGATGTACTCGACTGGATCGAGTACTGCAACGGCCCGGCGACGTCCAAATGGGGCAAGGTCCGCGCCGCCAACGGCCATCCCGAGCCCTACAACATCACGTACTGGGAGATTGACAACGAGACGTGGGGCATGGGCATCGACAATTACATCGCGGCGGTCAAGAAGTTCGCCCCCGCGATGCGCCAGGCCGATCCGTCGATCAAGCTGGCCGCCTGCGGCAGCGGCAGCTTCGATCTGAACTGGAACCGGCGGATGATCGAGGACTGCGCCAAGCTGATCGACTACCTGAGCATCCATCACTACGAGAATCCTGACCACTTCGCCGACGGTCCGTATAACTACGAGCGGTTCATCCGCCAGACGGGCGAGATCATCGCCGCCAGCGCCAATCCCCAGATGAAGATCTACTGCTCGGAATGGAACGCCCAGAGCACCGACTGGCGCACGGGCCTGTACGCCGGCGGCGTGCTCAACGGGTTCGAGCGGTGCGGCGACGTCTTCGAAATCGGCGGGCCCGCCCTGTTTCTGCGTCACGTCTCGGCCACCGCCTGGGACAACGCCTTCATCAACTTCGACCAGTCCTCGTGGTTTGGTGCTCCAAACTACGTCGTGATGCAGCTGTGGCGCGATCATTACGCGCCGAATCGGATAAGCATCGGCCCCGAATCGCAAACGCTCAACACCGTCGCGACCAAATCGCAGGACGGCAAGACGCTGTACGTCAAGACCGTCAACGCGGGCGATGCGCCCGTTGCGGTCTCGTTGAAGCTGGCCGACGGCTTCTCCCCCGTCGCCGCGACGATGCAGATGGTCGCCCCCGGCTCGCTCCAGTCCCGCAACACAATCGCCCGTCCACAGGCCGTCCGCGCTGAGCCCGGCGACGTCCGGATCAAGAACGGCGTCCTGCGTCTGACTCTGCCCGCCCTCTCGGCGGCGGTGATCACCATCGGACTGTAGAACGCAAACGCCACCCGGCCCTGCCCCGCGCAGGGCCGGGGCATTCCATGTCTGAGGCGTCCCATCTCTGCCACAGCCTGTCTCCACGGGTTTTGCGTTGGCGCGGAGTCCTGCGCCTCTCTATAATCCCCACAGGCCGTGGGGCCCTATGCGACCGATCAACTGCAATCCGGGAGTCGATTCGTGACGATAGAGAAAATGACACGCCGAAGCCTATTGTGCGGTGCAGTCGCCGGTGCAGCGGGCGGCGCGATGGCGCGCTTCGCGGCGGCGGGCAACTCAGAGCATGCGGCGCATACGAAGCGATGGAAGACCGCGGTCGGGCTCAATGGATTCGAGTCGGTGCGCTCGTATGGCTACCGAATGGATCTCCAGGAGGTTCTGGAGTTCGTGCGCGTTTGCGGGTTCGACGGCGTCGAGCTGGTGGACTGGCCGCAGCCGTATCCGCAGACGGAGGAAGAGGCCCGCGCGGTCAAACGCATGTACGACCGGCTGGGCCTGGAGATCATGACGCTCCAGGGTCGCGGCCTGGACGGCGACTGCGGCTCACCCGATACGGCGAGCCGGAGCCGCTACCTGACCCACCTCAAGCACCAAGTCGATCTGCTGCATGGCTGGGAATGCCAGTTCATCGCGCTCTGGTCGGGCGGGCCGGTCGGGCCGGGCAGCGAAGAATTCTGCAAGTGGACCGCGGACACCTGGGCAAAGCTCACTGAGTACGCGTGGCAGTACGGCATGTACGTCACGACCGAGCCGGAGCCGGTCATGGCAACCCACACGTTCGAGCTGCTGCACAAGCTCGTCGACTGGATCGACTCGCCGCACTTCTTTGTGACGTTCGACCCGAGCCACAGCACGATCCTCGGCAACGGCGATCCGATGAGCTTCCTCCGGGAGTTTCGCGGTCGCGTCGGCCACGTCCACTTCACCGACACGGACGGCACCTGCCGCCCCGAGGGCGGGACATCGAAGCACTTGACGCTCGGCGACGGCAAGCTCGACCTCCTCGCGCTGCTGCGCGAGCTGAAAGACCAGGGCTACGACAAGTGGATCATGCTCGACTTGTGGCTGCTGCCCGACATCTATCGCGGCGCCTACGTCGGCAAGAAACGGCTCGACGCCATGCTGGACACGCTGTTCCCAGTCTGAGTCTTTGGAGGACGCCAAATATGAACCAGGCCCAGACGTCTTACATTGCCGCCGCTATGCTGGCCCTGCTGTTCGGTGCGACTGCGGCCGATGGCACAGTGACAGAACCGGCCATCGAACGAAGTGTCCCCAACGCCAGGGAACTGCCGGCGGTGTTCGTGGAAGGACAGGTGGTCACGGCGCCGGTTCCGTCGGGGGCCGTGACGCATTGGCGTGCGCTCGACGACCGCGAGACCGAAGTCCGCACCGGCGATCTCGATCCATCTATGTCGCAGATCGACCTCGGCCCGTTGGGCATCGGATGGTACCGTATCGAGTTCCTCTCGGAAGACGGCGAATGCGTCGCCTGGACGACGGCGGCCGTGCTCGGGCGTCCGCTGGCGCCGGTCCCGCAAGACTCGCCGATCTGCATCGACTCGGCCACGGCGTGGTTCGCACCGAACGATTCGGCTAAGCAGGAGCGGTTCGCGCGACTGGCGGCGCTGGCGGGCGTCAACTGGATTCGCGACCGGATGCGCTGGCGGGACGTCGAGCCGCAGCCGGGACGCTTCGCCGATGCGACAACGACGTACGACCTCTCGGCCGACCTCCAGGCCAGGCATGGACTGAAGGTCCTCCAGGTCTTTCACGGCACGCCTCGGTGGGCGGTCGACGACGGCGAATCGAGCGGGCGCTATCCTGCCGACCTGCGCCATGCGTACCGCTTCTGCCGGGCAATGGCGAGCCGGTACAAGGGCCGGGTGCAGGCGTGGGAGCCTTGGAACGAAGCCAATGTCGCCACCTTCGGAGGCCATACCAGCGACGAGATGTGCTCGTACCAGAAGGCGGCCTATCTCGGTTTCAAGGCGGGCGACCCAAACCTGATCGTCTGCTGGAACGTCTCGACCGCGGTCCCGACGATGCTGCACACGCGTCTGATCCTGGCGAACGAGACATGGCCGTACTTCGACACGTACAACATCCACACGTACGACTGGCCCGATTCGTATGAGCGGCTGTGGGGACCGGTGCACATCGCGGCGTGCGGCCGGCCCATCTGGGTAACGGAGAGCGACCGGGGTCTGCAATGCGTGGGCCCGGAGCCATGGTGCGAGCTGTCGCGCGAAGGCGAGCGGCAGAAGGCGGAGTTCATGGCGCAGTCATACGCCAGCAGTCTGTTTGCCGGCGCCGACCGGCACTTCCACTTCATCCTCGGCAATTACTATGAGCCCAGCAAGGTTCAGTTCGGCTTGCTGCGGCTGGACCAGACGCCGCGACCGAGCTATGTCGCGATGGCGGCAATCGGCCGCTTCCTGGCCGGCGCCATGTGTCTGGGCCGGTGGAACCTGACGGGCCAACCGGACGCTCAGGTCTATGCCTTCCGCGCCGAGCCTGATGGCAAAGCGCGCGACGTCCTCGTGGCCTGGGCCGAGAAACCGGGGGACTGGTCCCAGCGAGGCAAGACGACTGTCCCGTGGAGCCTGCCCAGAGCCGTCGCGGTCGACCGCGTGTACGACTACCTCGGACGCCTGCTGGAATCGGGAGTCCCCGAACGGCTGCAATCGACCCCGGTCTTCGTTCTCTTGCGTTCCGGCGACGCCTCCGAGCTGTCGCTCGAATCGCCGCCCCGGCGATCCGAGCATCGTCCGGGCGAGATCTGTCCTGTCGTTCTGCAACTGCACATGCCTGGTTCGACCAGCGTCGACGTCGAGCAGATCGCCTGGGCCTCCGATTACGAGCACCGGGTCGAGCCTGAGACGGAAACCGTCCTGCCTTTCTACGCCTACAACTTCGGCGACACAGCCGTCAAAGGCCGTATCACCGTCGACCACGCACCCGAAGGCTGGCGGCTGGAGCCGAAGGCGTGGAATGTCACCCTAGAGGCGATGGGCCGCACAGCACTGCCCTGCTGCTTCTTCATGCCCGGACGAGACCGTGACAAGACCTCCGATTGTTGGATTCGACTCCGGGGTGATTTCGGCAAGGCCGGCCGCCCCGTTCTGGTCTTCCGTCTGATCTCCGCGCCCGGCGAAGGCTACGACGCCCCGCCTCCGTAGTCGGCGGATCGACACGCATTCAGTCGGGGTAAAGCAGGTACGGGCGGCTGATGCGCTGGAAGGATTCGCAGGCAGCGCGGTGCGTCTCGCACAATGGGGGCAAGGGCCTGCGATTGGCAATGGCCTCGCGAATCGCAGCGGTTCCGCACAGCCGGTCGAAATGGTCTGCCCTCCATTCGAACTTCTCGGGAGCCATTCGCGCGATTTCGTTGATGATGCGAACGCCCGACCAGAATGGCTCCAGGCGATCGCGGTCGGTGACCTCGATGCGGACGCCGGAGCAGAGGAGTCCCTGGTGCTTCGATGCGGTCGGCGTGAACGTGGTCGCGTGGAACTTCAGACCGGTCAGATTCAGGCCGTTCAATCGAGCAGCCAGTTTCGCACCGTCGATCCAGGGCGCGCCGAACTGGCGAAACGGCATCGTCGTGCCTCGCCCCTCAGAGAGATTGGTGCCCTCCAGGAGACAGAGCCCCGGATACACGGTGGCGGTTTCGAGGTCCGGCATGTTCGGAGACGGCTTGCGAAAGACGAGTCCGGTCCGGTCGTACCACATCGTGCGGTCCCACCCCGTCATCGGGACAACGCTCAGATCGACGTGGACCCCGCCGGCGAGCCATCCCCGGCCGTCGATCATTCGCGCCAGCTCCCCCACCGTCAGGCCGTGCCGGACGGGGATGGCATGCATGCCGACGAAACTGGCCAGCGACGGCTCCAGAATGGGACCTTCGACCTTGGTTCCGCCGATCGGGTTCGGGCGATCCAGCACGATGAAGCGTTTGCCGCATTCGGCGGCCGCCTCCATCACCAGGGACATCGTCGAGATGTAGGTATAGAACCGCACGCCGACGTCCTGGATGTCGAAAACCAGCACGTCGATCCCTTCGAGCATCTGGGGCGTCGGCTTGCGGGTCCGGCCATAGAGACTGTGCACCGGCAGGCCGTACTTCGGGTCGCGCCGGTCGTCGATCGTTTCGCCCGCCTCCTCGACGCCGTACAACCCGTGCTCCGGGCTGAACAGCGCCACCACCTGCGCGCCGTCGATACCCCTAAAGACATCGACGATGAACCGACCCTGCCGGTCGTACGCGGTGTGATTGGCGATAATCCCGATACGCCGGCCGGCAAACAGTGAGCGGTGATTCGCGACGTTGTCGAGTCCCGTGCGAACCTCGGCTGTGCAAGCCACCGTCGACCAGCACAGGATCACAAGGCTGAGCGCGCGTGTCCGTCTCATCTGTCACCTCCTTCGGGAGCACGGCGTGCGCCGGGCAGATTCTCTTCGAGATAGCGCGTCAGCAACGAATAGAGATGGACCGTGGTGCCGTCGCCCTCGCCGATGCCGTGCGTGCGGCCCGGATACGACATCATCGTGAACGCCTTGTCGTGCTTGACCAGCTCGTTGACCAGCGCCTCGCAGTTCTGGTAGTGAACGTTGTCGTCGGCGGTGCCGTGCACCAGCAGCAGGCGGCCCCGGAGCTGGTGCGCGAAGGTGATCGGCGAGCCGTTCTTGTAGCCCTCGGCGTTGTCGTCGGGCAGCCCCATGTAGCGTTCCTGGTAGATCGTGTCGTAGAAGCGCTCATCGCTGACGAAGGCAATCGCCATCGCCATGCGATACAGGTCGGGATAGCGGAAGATCGCATTGAGACTCATCGAGCCGCCCCCGCTCCAGCCCCAGATGCCGATGGCGTTCGGGTCCACAAAGGGTCTCGTCTCGACGATCTTGCCGACGGCCGCCGCCTGGTCGGCCGAGGCGAGGATGCCGACCTGGTGGTAGACGCTCTTGCGCCACTGACGACCCCTCGGCGCGGGCGTGCCGCGATTGTCCACGCTGGCGATCACATAACCCTTCTGGGCCAGCATCAGGTGCCAGAGATAGCCCTTGCCGCCCCACCGGTCGAGCACGGTCTGGCCGGCCGGCTCGCCGTAGACGTGAAACAGCGTGGGATACCGCTCGTTCGGATCGAACTGCGGCGGCCTGATGCACCAGCCATCCAGCTCCACGCCGTCGCCGATGTCGACGCGGAAGAACTCGGACGGTCCCCTGTCGAGCTTCTCCAACGTCTCGCGCAGCTCGGCATTGTCCGCCAGCACGCGTACGGTCTCGTGGCCAGGCAACGACACCAGCTCGGTCACGGGAGGAACGCCAAAAGATGAGTACGTGTGAAACGCCCATTTCGCATCGGGCGAGATGTCGTAGGCGTGCGTGCCGGCGTGGTCCTGCGGCGTGATCCGTTCGGCCGGACTGTTCGCGTCGAGCGAGACGCGGTACAGGTACCGCTGGGTCGGATTGTCGGGCGAGGCGGTGTAGTAGGCCCAGCCACCTTCCTTGTCGACACATTCGAGATCGATCACGTCGAACGCCCCCGGCGTCAGCAGCTTCGCTTTCCGGCCCGAACGGGAGACCGCATACAGGTGCCGCCAGCCATCTCGCTCGCTCAGCCAGGTGAAGCGACGGCCGTCGTCGAACCACTTCAAGCAGTCGGTGACATCGAGCCAGGCGGCATCGCGTTCGGTCATCACGGTCCGGCTGGCACCCTTCCGCACGTTCGCCAGGATGACTTCGTTTCTGTTCTGCAGGCGGTTGAGGTGCTGGAGGACAATGTCCTTGGAGTTGTCGGCCCAGTCCATCGTGGGGATGTAGTGGTTGCGTGTGTCGTCGCTCAGCTCGAACCAGCGCGTCGAGCCGCCCTCGACGTGGACCACGCCCACGCGGACCGCCGAGTTCGTCTGGCCCGCCTTGGGATAGCCGAACGTGGTGATCTCCGGATACAGCCCGCGCGTGTTGTCGATCAGGTGGAACATCGGGACGCCGGACGTGTCGAACTGCCAGTAGGCGATCCACTTGCCGTTGGGACTCCAGCGGAAACCGTCCCGCAGGTAGAACTCCTCTTCGTAGACCCAGTCGCTGGTCCCGTTGATGACCGTCTCCGAGCCGTCGTGCGTCAGTTGCGCGATCTCCAGGTCGCCGACGTTCTGGACGTAGAGATTGTTCTCGCGAACGTAGGCGACCTTGCGGCCGTCGGGAGAGAACTTCGCGAACATCAGCGACGAGGCCGGCGCATCGCCGCCCAGCTTCTTCAGTCGCCCGTTGGCCGGCGTCAGCACCCAGTAGTCGCCGCGCGTGTTGGCGCGCCAGACCCGCTGCGCGTTGGTGAAGATCAGCAGCCTCTTGCCGTCGTCGGACCAAGTGTAGCCATCGATGCTCAGGGGCTTGGATTGTCCCTTGGGAATGAGCTTCTCGGCGGGCACGAGAATGTCGCGCTCGCCTGTCTGCGGATCGTGTCGCACGATGTCCTTGGCCTTGTCGAGGTCGTTGGAGTCCTTCAGCGTGGTGTAGCCAGAGCCGTCCTTGAGCCAGCGGGCCGGACCGAAGGACTCGCCCTTGAAGTCGTTCGAATCGAAGATCCGCTTGATGGTGAGAACGGATGGATCGTCCGCTTGTCCGGCCCCAAGCGCGCCCTCGACGAGGATCAGAGCTGCTATGCAAAAAAGAAAGAGACCAAGTCGCTGCTTCATGAGACCATCCCGTCGCCTTAACCCGATGATGCGATCCCAAGCCGGACCGTCGCCGCCAAGCTTGCCAGCCGCCCCCCGCTTTTTCAAGCCTTTTCTGGGTCTGTCGAAGCCATCCTCCATCCGCCTGCGGCGGATGAGGCTGCCACACGGGCTTCGCAACGCCATGGCGACTGCTGGGGTCGAAGAACCGCACAGATCTCTTGAGCGCAGGCCTGTGCGAATCTTCTCGCGATTCGGGCTCAATCGCGTATAATTTGTGGCCGATAAGACCAGAAACGTCTTTGATTTCAAGGCAACCAATGGAAACCACCGATAAGATCGCCCTGCCCGAGCGTGTTGCGCACGTGAGGGTCGGTGACAGAAATATATACCTCGTTGGCACCGCGCACCTGTCCAAGGAGAGCGTCGAGGACGTCCGCACGACGGTCGAAGCGGTCAAACCCGACGCCATCTGCATTGAGCTGTGCAAGGGACGCTACCAGGCGATGACCCAGGCGGACAACTGGGCGAAGATGGACATCTTCAAGGTCATCCGGCAGAAGAAGGCCACCTTCCTGTTGGCGCAACTGATCATGACCAGCTTCTATCGGCGTCTGGGCGAGAAGCTGGGCATCCAGCCGGGCGCCGAGATGCTCAAGGGCATCGAGCTGGCGGAAGAAACCGGAGCCCAACTCGTCCTGGCCGATCGCGACATCGAGATCACGCTGAAACGCGTCTGGGGCTATCTGGGCCTCTGGAACAAGCTCAAGCTGTTCATGCAACTGGCCACGGGCATCTTCGTCCACGAGGAAATCGACACCGACATGATCGAGGCCCTCAAGAAGCAGGACCAGCTCGAAGCGGTGATGGCCGAGTTCGCCGGAAAGTATCCCGAGATCAAGAGAAGGCTGATCGACGAGCGGGACATCTACCTGGCGCAAAAGATTCGCACCGCGCCCGGTCCGACCGTTGTCGCAATCGTCGGCGCCGGACACCTGGACGGGATCCAACGTCACATCCAACAGGACGAGCCCCTCGATGAGCTGATGACGCTGCCACCCAAATCGATCTGGCCGACGGTCTTCGCGTGGGGCATCCCCCTGCTGATCGTGGCCCTGATCGCTCACGGCTTCACGAAGGACACCACGCACGGCTTCGAGAACATCTACATCTGGATTCTCGTGACAGGGACGCTGGCAGCCGCCGGGGCGGCGCTGGCGCTGGCCCATCCGTTAACGATCCTGTCGGCCTTCCTCGCGGCCCCGATCACGACGCTGCATCCACTCCTGGCCGCGGGCTGGGTCGCCGGCATCGTTCAGGCGTTTGTCCGAAGGCCAACGGTCAGCGACTTCGAAGACCTGCCCGAGGCCATCGGCAGCCTCAAGGGTTTCTGGACCAACCCGGTGACACGGATCCTTCTGATCATCGCCTTGGCGAATGTGGGCGCGATGATTGGCGTTCCGATCGCCGGCGCGTGGATCGCCGCCCGGTCGGTGTAGGTCCGCGCTACGGCATGACGGCACGATCGTAGAACCGCACGTCGTCGACCATTCCGGCCCAGAACGCCCCGGGGGCGAACCCCTCGCCGGCGCCCAGAAGGAAACCTGCGTTCGAGGACCTCAGATTGCTCAGGTCACGATCGTCGGAGGCTACTTCCTGCCCATCGACGTAGAGATGCCGCCGCAGGCCCGTCCAGACCAGCCGGACGCGATGCCACTGGCCGTCGGTGACGACGCGATCCGACGCGAGCGGGACGGTCATGCGCCCGCCGTCGGTCAGACGCGTCATGATCGCGCCGGTCACAACATCGGTGCCGATCCACGTGACACCCGCACCGGAGGAATCCGCCTGGGCCAGGATCACCTGCCCCGGCTGCCCCCCCTTGACCCAGGCGAACACCGTGAACGCGCCATCGGTCGGACGCAGAATCGTACGAGCGCTGACGTAGTCGTCGATCCCATCCAGTTCCAGGGCCCCGCCGATCATGCCGCCATCGGGTCGCCACTGGGGTCCTCCTTCCAGCGTCCCGTCGAACTTCCCGAGCACATCGATCGCCAGGTTGCCCTCGGCCTCGTCAAGCGGCCAGTGCGTAATCAGATTGGGATACTTCAGCCAGTACATCCCCACGCCCGCCAAGTCGAGATAGCCAATCGAGCCGTCCCCATCGGGCGCCGGCGCGATGTCCAGGGTGCTCTCGCCGGCCAACCACTGCATGGCCAGATGCGCGAAGTCCAGCAGGTTCACCACGCCGTCGTGGTTGAAGTCGGGCGCCCGACGCACGCCCGTCAGATGCGGCAGAATGGCTTCAGCCATCAATCCCGCTCCCTCAGCATTGGGGTGAATGCCGTCGGGGAACAGGTCGCCATGGCCATCGAGCGCGGTGTACAGGTCGATCACCGGCGCACCGGTCTGAAGCGAAATCTCGTCGATCATCGGGAGGATCTCGTCGCGGATCACCTCCGGGCGGATGCTGAAATTCACATAGAAGGCAGGCACTGGCTTGCAGATCCACACCACCGGCGCGCTCGGCAGCGAGCGGAACGCCTCGATCATCGCGATGTAGTCGGGGACATACTCATTCGCATAGACCCAGTTGTGCGGCTTGGAGTCGTTGGTGCCCAGCTTGATGATGACGATGTCCGGATTGCTCGCCCGCGCGCTCTGGTAGGCGCTTTCGCGGATGTAGGGCTTGTCGCCCTTGCTCAGCAGGGTCGCGCCGCTGACGCCGAAATTCTCGACCTCCCAGGCCGGGTCGAACTCCTTCAGCATCCGCTCCAACTGGGCGGGATAGCCGTCGCGCAACCGGTCCGAGATGCCCGATCCATAGGTGATGCTGTCGCCGACACAGGCGATGAGTTTGGCGTTCGCGGCCGACGCAGCGGCCAAGAGGATCAACGGGACGAACAGGGCTGTGCTTTTCATGACTCTCTCCTGTCAATGCAAGGTCTCTGCCCGCCTCGGGAGCCCCCTGGCGGCCAACATTCATCTTACCTCGCCTCGGGCCCACGTCAAAGCAGAATCCCGCCGCAGCCGAAGGTTGACCGGGGCCGCGATTGCCGGTAGGATAACGGCCTTTATGGCCTATTAGGAGTACACGCGAATGACGAATGTGACACTGATCAGCGGGGACGGAATCGGTCCGGAGATCGCCGAAGCGACGCGTCGATGCATCGACGCCACCGGCGCGGGCATCAAGTGGGACCTGGCAGAGGCGGGTCTGGACGTCATGGAACGCGAAGGCACTCCTCTGCCGGAGGCGACCGTCGAGTCCATCCGCCGCAACGGCATCGCGCTGAAGGCCCCCATCACCACGCCCGTCGGCACCGGATTTCGCAGCATCAACGTCCATCTGCGTCAGGCGTTCGACCTGTATGCCTGCCTGCGGCCCTGCAAGAGCTACAAGGGCGTGCGGAGCCGGTATTCGGACATCGACCTGGTGATCGTCCGCGAGAACACCGAAGACCTGTACGCCGGCATCGAATTCGAGAAGGGCAAGGACGACACGCTCGAACTGATCGCCTGGCTCAACCAGCGCAGCAAGCGGCAGATCAAGCCGGACGCCGGCGTCAGCATCAAACCGATTTCCGTGGCCGGAACCAAACGCATCATGCGGTACGCCTTCGACTACGCCCGCAAGATGGGACGAAAGAAGGTCACCAGCGTACACAAGGCCAATATCATGAAGTTCTCCGACGGGCTCTGGCTCGAGGTGAGCCGTCAGGTTGCCAAGGACTTCCCCGACATCGAGTTCGAGGACCGCATCGTCGACAACATGTGCATGCAACTGGTCCAGAAGCCGGAGCTGTACGACGTGATCGTGCTGCCCAACCTCTACGGCGACATCCTCAGCGACCTGTGCGCCGGGCTGGTCGGCGGGCTGGGCGTCGCGCCGGGCGCCAATATCGGCCTCAAGGCCGCGATCTTCGAGGCCACGCACGGCAGCGCTCCGAAGTACAAAGGCCAGAACAAGGTCAACCCGACGGCCCTGATCCTCAGCGGCGTCCTGATGCTCCGCCACCTCGGCAAGACGCCCGAGGCCGACAAGCTCGAAAGCGCGGTGGCCACCGTGATCGCTGAGGGCAAGAACGTCACGTACGACATGAAGCCAAACCGGGACGACCCGACCGCCGTCGGCACCCGCGAGATGGCCGATGCCATCATCGCGAAAATGAAGTGACCTCGAAGATCAAAGTGCAAAGATCAAACATATGGAATCGCTTCGAGATAGTATCTTTGGATTTTGATTTGCCATCTTGATTCTTGCTTCTTGATATTCGACTTTCTTGTCTGGAGGCAAACATGGCTAAGACAGCGCTGGTTCCGATCGCCGACGGGACGGAAGAGATCGAGGCGGCGTGCATCATCGACACGCTGCGTCGCGCCGGAATCGGGGTCACCGTCGCCTCGGTCGACGCGTTGCAGGTCACGGCCAGCCGGGGCGTAAAGATAGTCGCCGACCGCCTGATCGCCGACTGCGTCGCGCGGACGTACGACTGCATCGCTCTGCCCGGCGGGATGCCCGGCGCCGAGCACCTGCGCGATTCAGCTCCGCTGATCGTCAAGCTCAAGGAACAGAAGGACGCGGGGCGGCTCTACGCTGCGATCTGCGCCTCGCCGGCCGTTGTCCTGCACCATCACGGCCTGCTCAAGGGCCTCAAGGCCACGTGCTTTCCGGCGATGCAGAATCAGCTTGACTCCAAATGCCTCTCGCGCGAGCGCGTCGTCGTCGACGGCCATTGCGTCACCAGCCAGGGCCCGGCGACCGCCATCGAGTTCGCCCTGAGACTCGTCGAACTGCTCGCCGGCACCGACAAAGCCAAACAAGTCGCCCAGGCCATGCTGGTCGCCACCTGACCCAAGCTGCCCGCGACAATCGCCACGAGACTATCCGGGGGACCGTCCGGTGGACCAACAGACCTATCGAAAGCTCATTTCCGGGCAGATCTCCCCTTGGCTCGGCATTCCCACTCGAATGCTCTTGACACTTCTTTCATGGCCCTATTCACTTGTAACCCTTCTTCGAAATTGGCTTTACGCACATGACTTACTGCGGATCCATCGGGTCGGCGTGCCGGTTCTGTGCGTGGGCAATCTGACCACGGGCGGGACGGGCAAGACGCCTCTGGTGGTTTGGCTGGCCCGCTTGATGGGCCAGAAGGGGCTGCGTGCGGCCATCCTGACACGGGGGTACAAGGCTCGTAGGGTGTGCACCGCATACCATGACACGAAGGTGGGCAATGCCCACCCTACGACTACAAACACGGACGAGCCGGCGGAACTGGCCGCCGCCTGTCCGGGAGTGCCGGTGATCATCAATCCGGACCGGGTCGCCGGAGCCGCCGAGGCGATTCGCAGCCACGGCACCCAAATTCTCCTCATGGACGACGGCTTCCAGCATCGCCGGCTGGGACGCGACCTCGATATCGTCACCGTAGACGCCACCTGCCCTTTCGGCTACGGCCGGCTTCTGCCCGCCGGTCTGCTTCGCGAGCCCCTCAGCGGGCTGGCGCGGGCCCACGCCGTGGTCCTGACCCGCAGCGATCAGGTTTGCGAGGAGACGCTCCGCCAGATCGAGACGGAAGTCCGCCAGATGAATCCCGACCTCGTGGTCGTCCGCTCCATTCACGCACCAGTTGGGGTACGTCGAGGCGGCGGGGTCGAAATCCCGTTGGAAGACCTAAGGGGCAAGAGGGTCTTTGTGTTCTGCGGCTTGGGCAACCCGGCGGCCTTTTTCACGACGGTTCACGCCTGCGGCTGCGTCATGGCCGGTTCGCAGGCATACGACGACCACTATGCGTATGCGCAGGACGACCTGGCCGATCTGTGCCAGGCCGCTCGCTCATGCGGGGCCGAACTGCTACTGACAACCCAAAAAGACTGGACCAAGATCGCGCCCCTGAACCGGCCCGACGATGCGGTTCCGACGGCCTATCTGGCGGTAGAGCTTCGATTTACAGCCGGCGGAGATCCGTTAATGGCCTTGATCGAGCAGACCTTGGCCGGTACAATACCGGCTTCGTAAGGATTTATGGGATACGGCCGCGTTGGCGGTTCTGGTATGTACGAACAACTACTCAAGACAATTGGCAGCCTCGGTGCGCCGAAGGTCCTGGTCGCGGGCGACTTTATGCTCGACGTCTACGTCTATGGCGACGCCGTGCGGATCAGCCCCGAGGCCCCGGTGCCTGTGCTGAAGGTGACCGAGACGGAGTACCGCTGCGGCGGCGCCGCCTCGGTGGCCGCCGACCTGGCGGCGCTGGGCGCTGCGCCCGTCTGCGTCGGACTGGTGGGCCAGGATGCAGAGGGCCAAAGACTCAAGGGAATGCTCGCCGACCTCCGTGTGGACGTAAGCACGTTGCACGAGGCGCCGGACCGCCCTACGGTGACCAAGCAGCGGGTCGTCGGTCTGGCCCAGCACCGCCACAAGCAGCAGTTGATGCGAATCGACCGGGAGGTGGCCGATCCGGCTCGCATCGAGCTGGGCGAGGAGATGCTCCGCCAATACCGCGAGCGTCTGGACGGCGTCGATATCGTCTGCCTCCAGGACTATAACAAGGGCGTCTTGACGGACCTGCTCTGCCGGCACATGATCGTTATGGCGGTCGAGGCAGGCAAGAAAGTGCTCGTCGATCCTACTCCCGGGCGCGACTACACCAAATACAGCGGCGCGACGCTGATCACCCCGAACCGGCACGAGGCTTCGGTCGTGTACGGCCTGGAGATTCGCACCGTATCCGACGCCGCCCGAGCCGCCAGGAATCTGCTGAAAAACCTTAGCCTCGAAGCGGTCGTGGTGACGCTCGACAGGGAAGGCGCATATCTGGCGACCCGAGAGCTGAGCCAACTGGTTCCCATCAAGCCGCGCACGGTCTACGACGTGACCGGCGCCGGCGACATCGTCCTGGCTACACTCGCGGTCAGTCTGGCCGCCGAGAGCGACTATCTGACGGCCGTGCACCTGGCCAATATCGCCGGCGGAATCGAGGTCGAGAAGTTCGGCGCCGCCACGGTTAGCCGTGCCGAGATGGAGCGGGAGATCGCCCGGCTCTACAGCACGCGAAACGACAAGGTCCGCCCGCTGGAGGCCCTGCTGGAGGAGCTGGCGTGGCGCCGGGACCGCCAACAGAGCATCGTCTTCACAAACGGCTGCTTCGACGTGCTCCATCGCGGGCACATCGAATACCTGGAGTTCTGCCGGTCGCAGGGCGACGTGGTGGTGGTGGGCCTCAACAGCGACCGCTCGGTGCGGGCTTTGAAAGGCCCCAATCGTCCGATCAACAGCGAACAGGATCGGGCCGCAGTGCTCAGCGGCCTGGAATCCGTCGATTTCATCACCGTTTTCGACGATCCAAGCGTCCTGGACCTGGTCAGGAAGGTGCGGCCCGATGTGCTCGTCAAGGGCGGCGACTACGGCAAGGAAGGCGTCGTCGGCTGGGATTTCGTCGAGTCGTACGGCGGAAAGGTGGCGGTAGCGCCGCTCGTCAAGGACAAGAGCTCGACCGACACTATCGACAGAATCCGGGCCTTGCAGGCAAAGCCGGTATGACCGACGGACACAGACAGATCGTTCGAGAGACTCTTGACGACCACCGGGCGCTCGTCGCGCAGTTCGAGCGGGATGGGATCGACGTCGTCGGCCGGGTGGCCGAAATGATAACACAATCGCTCAGGCATGGCGGTACACTGTATCTCTGCGGCAACGGAGGCTCGGCCGCCGATGCCCAGCACGTGGCCGGGGAGTTTGTAGGCCGGTTTCGAACCGAGCGACGGGCCCTTCCGGCGGTGGCACTGTCGACCGACACGTCGGTGCTCACGTGCGTTGCCAACGACTATGATTACCAGAGCGTCTTCGCCCGACAGGTCGAAGCTCTCGTGAAGAAGGACGACGTCCTCTGGGCGTTCTCGACCAGCGGGACCTCTGCGAACGTGCTGAAGGCCGTAGAAGCGGCCCAACGCAAAGGCGCTCGCGTAATCGCCTTTACCGGCAGGAGCCCCAGTCCGCTGGAGACCCTGGCGGACCTGTGCCTGTGCGCCGAGGCGCGAGCCACAGCCCGAAGCCAGGAGATTCACCAGTTGGCCTATCACATTGTGTGCGACCTCGTGGAACGGAGTTTCACGGAGTAGTCTTCTATTTTGCAGGATGCCATGACCAGTGCAGCCGTGTTTTTCGATCGCGACGGGACCTTGATCGAGGACTCGGGGTACCTGAGCCACCCCGACCAGGTCAAGCTGTTTGACGGTGCGGCCGAGGTGATCAAGGAGTTCCATCTGCTCGGCTACAAAACGGTCGTGGTCTCGAACCAGTCGGGGGTCGCGCGGGGGATCGTCTCGGAAGAGATGCTCGGCCGAATACACGAGCGTCTCCAGGAGCTGCTGGCGCTGAAGGGGGCCGCGCTCGACGGTATCTATTATTGCCCGTATCATCCGGATGGGGTGATCCCGAAGTACCGGCGCGACAGTGATCTACGGAAACCGCAGCCGGGCATGCTGCTGGCGGCGGCCGAGGCGATGGACCTCGACCTGAAGCAATCGTGGATGATTGGCGACAGCGGACGGGACGTGGAGGCCGGGCGCCGCGCCGGCTGCCGGACCATTCTCCTGCGTCCAGGGCCTGCAGATCCCGATGATGCACAAGACTGCGCGCCCAACCATGTTGCGGTCAACATTAGAGAGGCTGCCAATATGATTAAGGATTTTCATCGCTCGTCGAGAGAAGAGCCGTCGCGGGCCGCTGCGACCGACGAAGTGGAATCGGTCAGCGAGCACGACTACAAGGTGACGCCTCTGGAGGCCGAAGAGCTGAGGATCGAGCCGCGTGCCGAGGCGACCGGCGCGATGGACGAACACGCCGAGCCGGATCAGGAGACGCCGGTGTTGCTCGTCGAGATTCTCGAGCAGCTCAAGCGGATGCAGAAATCCGAGATGTTCGGCGAGTTCTCGATCATGAGGCTGCTGGCCGGAATCGTCCAGGTCTTCGTGCTGTTCTGCCTGGTGATGGCCCTGTGGTTCCTTATGAGCCCGGACAGGAGGATTGAACCCATTCTCATGTCGTTGGGCTTCGGAATCGTTCTGCAATTGATGGCCCTGACGTTCTATATCATGCAGGGTCGACGTTGAGCCAGAGAATCGTTGTGAAGGTAGACCTGCAATTGGATACGTGGCTCCTTGCTTGTCGAGGGGCTGCGGATTTGAGATAACTGCCATGGAATCGCCCCTTGCTCATGTCAAGACGCTGGCCGTACGCTGCCCCAACTGGGTCGGCGACATCGTCATGGCCACGCCCGTTTTCGAGTGTCTGCGACGGAATTTGCCGCAGGCCAGGATCTTCGGCGTGCTCAAGGGTTCGGCGCAGAAGATTTTGCGGGACAGCCCCTGGTTCGACGGATTCATCGACGGCAACGACAAATCCTGGGCCGGGTTCCAGAAGATGCGCAGCCAGTTGCGCCAGGCGCGTCCTGAGGCGGCGATCCTGCTGACCAACTCGCTGCGGTCCGCGCTGACGTTGCGGTTCAGTGGCATCGGGACTCTTTATGGCTACCGGCGCGAATGGCGGGCCGGCCTGCTGGCGGGCGGACCGGCGATCTCTCGCAATGGAGGCCGGATCACTCCGATGCCCATGATCGACTACTACCTCGAAATCTGCCGCTGGCTCGGGTTGGAGATCCCGGCGGACCCGAGACCCCGGCTGTTCTACAGCAATTCCGTCCGCCGACAGGCGCAGACGGTTCTGGAGCGGCATGGAATCCGCGAAGGCGAGTTCGTGGTCGGCCTCAATCCCGGCGCCAGCTTCGGCTCGTCCAAGTGCTGGCCGCCGGAACACTTCGCAGAACTGGCCCGATTGTGCCAGCAGAACATGGGCGCCAAGGTCATACTTCTTTCGGGACCGGGCGAGGATGATATCGTGCAGGCCATCATAGATCGCACCACAGCAAGCGTCATCGACCTGCGGGCCGACAAGATCGATCTGGAAATGCTCAAGCCCGTGGTCGAACGCTGTAACCTCATGATTACCAACGACACCGGGCCGCGCCACTATGCGGTGGCCTTCGACGTGCCCGTCGTGGTCATCATGGGACCGACCGATCCACGGTACACCGAGGCAAACACGGACCGCACCGTCGTCGTACGGAAGGATCTGGAGTGCTCGCCCTGCCATCTGAAGGTCTGCCCGAGGCAGCACGAGTGCATGAGAGAAATCAAGCCGGCCGAGGTCTTTTCGGCGGCCGAGACCCTGTTGAGCGTGTGTGCGTAACATGGAACCGCTGGTTTATCAACAGAGATGGCACAAGCTGCGGGAGAGCAAGACGGACGCCGACGCCCTCGGGCACCTGTCGCGTCAGATCGCTTTCTCGTTCATCGACCGCTATTTCCAGAAGGGCCTCTATGAGGCGGCCTACATCGACCTGCTCTGCGAGATGGGGACGTTCTACTCGAAGCCGGAGTTGGACAACGTCGTGGCGGCCGCGCTCTTCGGCATCGTCGTGGAGAAACTCTGCGATGATTTCGAGGAACTGCCGGTCGAACTGTACAGCCGTGTCATGTGCCAGATCATCTCGTTCTGTCGCACGGTGCCGGCGGGCCGCACCCTCGATCAGGAACTGGCCGGCTTTGGCATCACCTCGCCGGAGCAGCTCTACCAGCGGGCGCTGGCCACCCACACGAAACCGTATCGCTATGACATCCGAAACGCCCCGTCGCGCATCCTGCTGCTTTCGCGCGTCACGATCGGCGCCGACGTGGCAATCCTCAGCGTGATGATCCAGCGGTTGCGAAAGCTCTTCCCTCAGACGGACATCGTAGTGCTCGGCAACGGCAAGCTCGCCGGGCTGTTCGAAGGCGATCCGTCCATCCGCCTGCGGGCGATCAGCTATGCCCGCCGGGGAGGGCTGTTCGAGCGGTTCGCCGGCTGGCACGCGGCGCTGGAGATCCTCCGCGACGAACTGCCGGAGGAAGGCGAGTCATCCGTCCTGGTGATCGATCCGGATTCGCGCATCAGCCAGCTCGGCGTGCTCCCGCTGTTGCACGGCGAGAACTACCTGTTCTTCAACACGCGCAATCACGCCGAGGCGACGCGCGGACGGTGCATGGCGGAATTGACCAACGACTGGATGGACTCGGTCTTCGGCGCCGCGCCGTTCTGCCACCCGACCGTCTGGACCGCCCCGACCACGCGGGAGACGGCGCAGATGCGGATCGATCTGCTGCGCGCCTCCGGCGCCAAACGCGTGATCGCCGTCAACTTCGGGGTCGGACAGAACCCGCGCAAGCGAGTCAGTCTGGAATTCGAGAAACGGCTCGTGCGGGCGTTGGCGGCGGTCCCGGAAACCGTCGTTCTCCTCGATCGCGGGTTCGGCCCCGACGAGACGGAGCGCGCCTGGCAGGTCATGACCGACATGCGCCGTTGCGGCCTGCCCTGCCTCGAAACGCACTTTTCCGCGGCGAACTTCCCGTCGATTCCTCACGGCGTTCTCGTCGTCGAGTGCGGGATCTCCGAGGTCGCCGCGCTGATCGCGCACAGCGACGAGTATATCGGATACGATTCGGCCTGCCAGCACGTGGCGGCGGCCGTGAAGACGCCCACGCTGACCATTTTCGCCGGCAGCAACAACATGAATTTCGTTCGTCGCTGGAGCGCCTGCGGCCAGACGGAATGCCGGATCGTCCACGTCAACACGCTGACCGACCCGCAGCACGTCGACATCGATGAGATCATCATGCGCATCACGCAGGAGCGGTCGGGCCGCACGCTCGAGAGTCCGCAGCAGAGGATTCACGAGATCCGAAAGGACCGACGCCGGCGCCGGTCGACGCAGACGCCGGTGGCGGAATCGGAATAGAGGACAGCCAACACCTCCATTGCCATGAGAGTATTGTTCCTATATCCGTCGGCCGAATCCCAGTTGGGTTTCAACTACGGCGTAGCGCATATGGCGTCTATCCTGAAACAGGCCGGACACCACGTCGCGTTCTGGCAGCTCTGCGAGGACATCGAGCCCCTGCCGACGGAGCAGCAGTTTCTCGACCGCCTCGCCCGCGAGAAGCCCGACGTTCTGGCTTTCTCCGTGGTGACCAACCAATGGGCCTACGCGAAACAACTGGCTCGATGGGCGCGTCCGCGATTCGCGATCCCCTTCGTCATCGGCGGCGTCCACACCCTGATGAGCGTCGAGGAGGTGCTCCGGACGGGCCTGTTCGACTACGCCTTCCGGGGCGAGTGCGAAGACGCGTTTCTCGAATTCGTCGAACGGCTCGGCCGTCACGAATCCGTGGAATCTGTCCCCAATCTGGCCTGCGCGCGTGACGGACAGATGCAGGTCAATCCCGTCGGCCCTCTGCCGGAGCTGACCCGGCTGCCGCAGAAAGACTACGAGGTCATGGACTTTCAGCGTCTGATCGACGCCAAGCACGGCTGGGTCGGGCTCATGGCCTCGCGCGGCTGCCCGTTCTCGTGCACGTACTGCTTCAACCACGTGATGGTCGAGACCTACAAGCAGGACCTCAGGTGCAGCTTCAAGGGCCTCAACTACATCCGCCGGTTCAGCGTCGCGCAGATGATCGAGGAGGTCGAGTACCTTCTGAAGAACTATCGCAACATCCGGATGTTCATCTTCGACGACGACCTGTTCACCTTCGACAAGAGCTACGTCGAGGAGTTCTGCCGCGCGTATCGCAAGGTCAGTGACATTCCGTTCGTGGTCAACGCCCACGTCGGGTTCTTCGACGACGAGTGCGCCGCGGCGCTGGCGCAGGCCGGCTGCCAGATCGTTAAGTTTGGCGTCGAGTCGGGCAGCGAGACCGTCCGCCGCACCATCCTGAACCGGCACATGAGCAACGACAGCATCGTCGAGGCGATGGCGACGGTGCGGCGTCACGGCATGCATAGCTCGGTGTTCATCATCATCGGCTTTCCCCACGAGAGCGCCGACGACGTGTTCGACACGATCCGGCTGCTCGGCCGCGCCCGGCCGGGACGCTTCCGCTGGACGTTCTTCTTTCCCTTCCCGGGCACCCGGAGCCATCAAATCAGTCTCGACGGCGGCTACATCAACGCCGAGAAGATGGAGCGGCTCAAGAACTTCACGGACGAGTCGTGTCTGGACTTCGAGCCGCAGCACAACCTGCTGCTCAAGAAGATCGGGCGAATCATGCCGTGGTTCGTCAACGCCTACTCCGACCTGCCCGTGGCCGGGTTCTATCGCGACAAGGTCGAGGAGATCCTGGGCATAGACGAGGCCCAGTGGAACCGCGTCAGCGGCGCGCTGCTCGACCGCGACAAGGAGTATTCGCAGCAGCATTGCGCCAAGGGGCTGTCGCACTACGCCGTCAAATACAACCGCTTCATGGGCGTGATCTCGGACTACTTCCTCCGCGATCCGTAGCCCTTGGGTGCATCCATCCCATGGACCGCAAAGAGAACGCAATGCTGGCCTTCTGTCTGTACCGGTACTTCCCTCACGGGGGGTTGCAGCGGGACATGCTGCGCATCGCCCTGGCCTGCCGGCAGCGAGGCCACAAGATCGCGGTCTACACCACCGCCTGGGAAGGCGAGGTGCCGGAGGGGTTCGAGCTGCACGTGCATCGCCCCGCCGGCCTGACGAACCATGGGCGAATGCGACGCTATCATGCATGGCTGACCCGTGAACTGACGCAATGCCCGCCCGCCTGCGTGGTCGGTTTCAACAAGATGCCGGGGCTGGACGTCTACTATGCCGCCGACGGTTGTCTGAAGGCCCGCGCGCTCGAACAGCGAGGTCGTCTCTACCGACTGCTGCCTCGCTATTGTCAGTATCAGGCGTTTGAAAAGGCCGTCTTCGCAAGCGAATCGCACACGCAGATCCTGATGCTCTCGACAATCCAGAAGGCCCTCTATGTCCGGCATTACGGAACCCCCGAGCATCGAATTCACTTCCTGCCGCCGAATGTGGCGAAGGATCGTGTTGCCGGGCCGGACGCACCCCGAATCCGCCATGCCTTCCGACGGGAACTCGGCCTGCAGGACAACGACCGCCTGCTCGTTCAGGTGGGGTCGGGCTTTCGCGCGAAGGGTCTGGATCGTTCCTTGCGGGCCGTCGCAAGCCTGCCCGACAATCTGCGGGCGCGGACGCATTTCCACGTCGTGGGGGATGACAACAGGAATCCGTATGTGCGATTGTCCCGGCGGCTGGGCATCGCCGACCGCGTGACGTTTCTCGGGCCCCGCGAGGATGTCCCCCGAATCCTCCTGGGGGCCGATCTGCTGATCCATCCGGCGTACCACGAGAACACCGGCACCGTGCTGGTCGAGGCCCTGGTCGCCGGCCTTCCGGCGATCGCCAGCGCCGTCTGCGGCTACGCCCACTACATCGACGAGGCACAGGCCGGCTGGATCGTTCCGGAGCCATTCGATCAACGTGTCTTCAATCGCCTTGTCCGAGACGCCTTGGAGAACGATCAGTTGCGAGAGTTCGGAAAGCGCGGTATCGCGTTCGCCCAAACCGAAGACCTGCACGGCATGGTGGAGGCCGCCGTGGAAACCATCGAGACGGTTGCGTCTGCGAGAGCCGGACGATAGACTTGGGCCTTGTCCATGTGGCGGGCACGTAAAGGCCGGCACGCGATGCCGGCGCGTTCTGCGGTTTCGTGATCTATGAGAGAGATGTTCCTATCTGAGACCTTTCGCAATCTCTGGCGGGACAAAGACCCTTTTCACGAAGCCGACCGGTTGACCGGCAAGGTCTTTCGCCAGATGAAGTCGCGCAAGACCCTTCGCTTCGCCGTGGACGGAAGGGGCCACTTCGCCAAGGTCCACTACGGTATCGGTTGGTGGGAGATCGCCAAAGAGATGGTCCAATTCAAGCGTCCGGTGTTGGGCGCGGAAAACGAGTGGCAGGCCCTGAACCTGCTCAAGCGGATCGGGGTCGAGACGATGACGCCCGCCGCGTATGGAGCCAGAGGCGTCAGTCCGGCGTCGCGACGCTCGTTCCTCATCACGGAGGAGCTGACTGGGACCGAGAGCCTGGAGGACTTCTGCCGGGACTGGCCGGGCCGGCCACCTTCGTTCCGGCTCCGCGTCGCTTTGATCGAGCGGGTCGCCTCGATGGTCCGCCAGATGCACCGGAACGGCATGAATCATCGCGACTGCTACATCTGTCATTTCCATCTGGATGTTTCGGCCGGACGCCACCGGGTCGATCCGCAGCACTTGCACCTGTACGTGATCGATCTGCACCGGGCCCGGATTCGCCGCCGGGTGCCCCGGCGATGGATCGTCAAAGACCTTGGGGGCCTCTACTTCTCCGCCATGGACATCGGCCTGACCCGAGCGGACTGTCTGCGATTCATCAAGACCTACGAACAAAGGCCGCTGCGTGATCTCTTCCAGGATCACGGGGGGTTCTGGAGGCAAGTCGAGCGGACAGCCCGCGCCCTGCACCGGAAGCTCTCGAAAACGAAGCCCGGCGTTGCGCAGGCACAACGTATGTCGAAGAGGTGCCCGTGACAGCCAGGGAGGACGCTCTGAAGTCAAGGGTCTCCATTCGTCACGTTGCCCGTCCGATTCTCAGTCTCCGCCTGTCGGTCTTTGAGGCATGCGGATACCACTGTCGCGGCCGGGTGCGACTGATGTTTCTGGTACGGCGTAACTCCATTTGCGGCAATACATTGGACCGACTTTGTCATCGTGAGCGCAGCGAAGAGCCTGCCCTGAGCCTGCCGAAGGGATCTGGTCCACGAACGGGAGGGACCTCCTGTTCGGTGCTCGGGTGCTTCGGCTTCGCCTCAGCATGACAGGTCAACGGGCACCGCCAGAGAATCTGGTCACACCAGTCGCGGCCCCCACCGTTAGAAAGCGGTTGACGGCGCGTTTCGCCCCTGCGTATAATGCACGCGGATATGGCCATGCCGCTTGGGGAAGACCCGTGTCAAGCCCGACGAGTGATGACATGAAGTGTACCGCGTGCGGAAGCACGAACGGAGCGGAGGTGATTCGCGTCAAGGAAGGCGCATACCGTCAGTGCGCCGACTGTGGGTTGATCTACGCATCTCCCATGCCCGCGTCTCTGGAGCAGATCAACGAAGAGTCGTTCACCCGAAAGCTGGACTATTACGCCGCCAAGATTCACACCCAGCAACGACGCAGCCGCAAGAAGTTGAGCATGTTCACCCCATACCGACAGACCGGCAACCTGCTTGAAATCGGCTGCAATGCCGGCGCGGTCCTGGATGTCGCCCGGCAGATGGGCTGGAATGTCAAGGGCGTGGACTTGTGCGCATCGGCCAGTGACTTTGCGCGAACAGAGTTGGGTCTTGATGTTTTCACTGGAACCGTCGAGGCAGCCGCACTTCCTGACAATCATTTCGACGCAGTCTTCACGAATGCCGTGCTGGAGCACTGCCGCGATCCATTGTCCGTTCTCCGGGAGTGCCGCCGGATTCTGCGTCCCGGCGGCGTCTTCTATGGCGACACGGTGAACTGGGATAGTATCACCCGCCGACTGCTTGGAATTCACTGGGAGTATTTGAATCCCAGGGGCCATGTTCACCTGTACACCCCGCAAAACGTGGTTTCCCTCTGCAAACAGGCCGGGTTGGAGCACGTCAGGACATGGACTCACGGCGTGAGGGTATGCCCTCGATCCACCGAGGGTTTCGACAGATCGCGGTGCTGGCGCCTTCTCAAGGGCCCATTCCTGCTCGCGGCGCCGTGGATGAACAAGGGGGATCACATCAGATTCCTGGCGAGGAAACCGGTAGCTGATCGATGAAGATCTGTCTGTTGCTGCCATCCTTTCTACCCGACGTCGGAGGCCTCGAGAAGGCCGCCGACAGACTGGCAGGCGAGCTGACCGCGCGGCGCCACACCGTGGTCATCCTCACCCGCGCTCCGGATGCGCCTCAACCGGTCATTGACCGTCCCTTTCCCATTCGACACTACGCCAAGCCCGCCTCGCCCACGTGGTGGCCTCACTCCATTAAACGGTCCCTGCGGAAGGTCCATGCGGAGTTCGACTTCGAGATTGTCTGTGCGTATCATCCCTATCCGCCGGGCTACTGCGCCGTACGCTTCGCCCGAAGGTGCGGCATTCCAACGGTGATTTCCTGCCGAGGAGGCGATATTGATGAGCGCAGTCGCTACCTGAGGCGGTGGATTTCGCGCAGGCGAACCATATGGAGTCTCAGGCATGCCGATGCCGTCCACGTGTTGAGTACAGACCTTGGTGAATTGGTGTCGGCCCTGACCGGGGGACAGGTCCGATCCCACGTGATCCACAACGGCGTCGACCTGTTGAGCAGCCGCCCCGTCGGCGGGCTACCCGCGGAGGTTGAATCTCTGCGGGGACGCCCGTTCATCCTGACGCTGGGGCGCCTTCGCCGGTTCAAGGGTATCCACGTACTGCTCGACGCACTGGCTATTCTCCTGCGCAATCACGTGGAATTGCCGCTGCTCGTCATTGCGGGGGACGGACCAGAGCGGGATTCACTCGAAGGCCAGGCGAGGAAAGCAGGACTCACCGGCCAGATTCGGCTGTTGGGCGAGGTTCTGGGGCAGGCCAAGGCCTGGCTGCTGGCCAACTGTCTGTTCTTTGTGCACCCCTCCTTGGGCGGGGAGGGCATGCCGAACTCAGTCCTGGAGGCAATGAGCTACGGCAAGCCTGTCGTGGGAACACGCATTGGTGGCGTCAAAGACCTGATCACGGATGACGGCACCGGCCTTCTCGTAGATCCGGGGGATCCAGCGGCGTTAGCTTGGGGAATTCAACAAATGCTTGAGTCAGATCCGGAACGATATGGCCACGCGGCTATACGAATCGCTCAGGCACACTCGTGGGACTGCATCGTGCGGGAATACCTGCATCTATTTGAATCTCTCGCAAAGGCCCGGTAGCTGTGCCCCGAGGACGCGGCCTTCGTCGTGGGGATTCGTGCAGATGGGTAAGGTGGATATGGATGATACACATAAGGATGTGAAGTGCCGTGAAGAGATCTACCTTCCCGACTTGTCGGCGGTGGCAAAGGAGCGCGCAGCGTGCCTGGCTCGCTATGTCCATGCTCGCCCGTTCGTGGTCGGAAAACGCGTGTGCGACGCCGCATGCGGCGTGGGGTACGGAAGCTTCTATCTGGCCGAGGTCGCCGACCGTGTGATCGGCATGGACCTCGGTGAGGAAGAGATCGCATGGGCGGACCGATACTACAAGAGGGACAACGTATCGTTCTTGCGTGCGGATCTCTGCATGCCTTGGCCGGTCGATGGCCTGTTCGATGTGGTTACAAGTTTCGAAACCCTGGAGCACCTCAATGAACCCGACCAGTTCCTCACGCTGGTGAGGGAGCGACTGAAAGCTGGCGGTCAGGTACTGCTGTCCGTTCCGAATGGGGTATTGGACGCCGAGCATCATCCCGAAGATGACCGTCATGTGCAGCACTTCACACAGGAGTCTTTGCGGAGCCTCATCGTACGTCATTTCACGCAGGCGGACTACTTCAGTCAGATCTACCGGAAAGACATCCGCCATTATGCGGCCAAGGTCCTGCGTCACTGGCGAAGCACACGCAGAGTCGCCAACTATGCATTCGTCCCCCACCTGCGGGCCAGTGCACGCACATGGCTCGTCGTCGCGCAGAAGTGACGCCGGTGCCATCAGGGCAGGAGATGCGTCGCAAGTGGGGACTGCGCATCCTGCTTGCACAGGATATAGGCCGACACCGTGTACAGGCCCAGTCTCTCCAGCACCCGGCGGACCCGTTCATACCCGAACCTGTAACCGGAACTGAACGCAACCCTTTTGACGGCCAAGACCCGAAAGCCGGCAAGTTGGAACTCGTGAACCCAGCGCGCCTTGCCGAAGGCGAGAAACTCTGCGAGGGTATTGCCGGAGACCCCGTGGGTCCGTGGCAGGAACTGTTTCGTGAGAAAGCTCTGCTTTCTCCTGGCCAGCTTGAGGTTGTTGCCCCCGTAGGGAGGCCGACGTGTACTGTGCGTGCGTCCGGACGACGGCGTAGCGGCGATGAGCAACTTCTCCACCGACGTAAGCAGACGATTCGGCATGTAGAGAAGCACGGTCGTGCCTTTCCACAGCCTGTTGGGCATCAGATGAATGCTAATGCCGTCGTCCCGCAGAATCCTGTGGATGCCGCGAAGCGCTCGACCGGGGTCGGGCAGGTGCTCTAGAAGACTGGAGGAGTAGACCAGATCGAATTCCCCGGAAGAGAACTGCTCTCCAACCTCCTCGGCATCAAGTATGCGGAACGCGACGCTGTCGGTGTCGATGCCGGTGAGCCGTCGGGGATTCATGTCGGTACAGACCAACTCCTGCACATACTCGGCCAAGAGCGTGCTGGTGTACCCGTCACCGGCTCCAAGCTCCAGGGCTCTGCGAAAGAGCTTCCTGGGACAACGGCCGAATACCGCGGCGATCTCCCGCTGCTTGAAACGGTGCAGAGATTCTGTCGGGTCCGCCTTGATTCTCACGCCTGCAATCCTCCCGAAGGCCTCCGGCGCATCGGCAGCCGTGACATAGCACGACAAGCAGAGTGCCTCTTCACATTCGATTCACGTCTTGCAGAAAGCGGGCCATGTCGCTCCGGTAACGGCGCTGCAGTAACCACCCGATCCTGTGGACCTGCATCCCGTCAAGATCCGTGAGTGTGATTTTGTCCTCACGGCACAGGATGTTGGTGTGCTTGAGGTCGCCGTGACTGATGCGGTGGCCCGCCAGCCGGTCCAGCGTGTGCACGACCTCGTCGACCAACCGCTGCTTTCGATCCGCAGGCACACTCTTATCGCGGAGGATTCCATGAAGCTCCCGTCCCCCGATGAACTCCGTTATGAAGTACGAGCGGTGCAGGAGCGGACCTCGGTACTCCTCGACATAGGCCAGCGGCCTGGGTGTGGCGATCCCCACGAGCAACAGACGGTTGGCGTTCAGCCAGCTTCGTTTCGCCCGAGATTTCTTGAGCGTATGCCGCAAGGAATGCAGCAGGCCTTTGTGATTGTAGCGTTTGACTACGATTTCGATGCCGCCCAACGTCACGCGCGATACGAAGGAGGTTCTGCCATCCTTGAGGATATGGCCTTGGCTCATCGTTTCGTCAAGGCCGGCGGTGATCTCGTCAAGGCCCACCGCCTCGGAGAGCCGTCGATCGGCCAGACCTCGCCACGGGCCACGGCGAATCGCCTGATGGTGCCGGTTCGTGCGGAGAAACTTGCGAAGCCCTCGCTCAATGGCCCTTTTCCGGCATCGCCGCTGTCTCGTCCGAAGTTGCTCCATGTCCCGCGAGCCGATGGACCACGACCTGGCGGCGCCGTATTGCTGGAATACGGCGTCGATGGCCGGGCCGGCGTCCTCCGGCAGCATGCTCACCAGTCGTGCCACGAGGCGGATCGATCGTTTCGGTCCAATCGGCCCCCAACGAAAACTCATCATGGCCGGATCGAGGGCAAAGACCTCCTCGTCGCGGATCATGAAATTCCCCAGGTGCATGTCCGACTGAATGACGCCTTTGTCGTGCTGGCGGGCCAGGTGTCTGGCGACCAGACACAGCACCTGTGCCTTCCGGTCGATCGTGTCGGCCGTCGTGCATCGTTCCTGGGCGGTCACGGCGTCCTGGATCTTCTCGGTGACGACGGCCCATCGACCGTCGTCCGTACGACCGTACAGGAGCACAGCCGGCACGGGGATTCCCCGCTGCGCCAGTCGCTCGAAACCTCGCCGCTCCCGTCGCGCGTGCAGGCGCGCCTTCCAGGGATGGCCGAAGACTTTGAGAATCACCGCGCGATCCTGCCAGGACGCCTCGAACGTCTCCCGCCGACGAATCAGAAGGCGCAACGACCGTCGGCAGACGACCTGCTGCACCGGCAAGGTCGGATCCGGCGATCGCACCCCGATCACAAAAGGCAATGCTCTCATATCATTCGGACCGTAAAACGCGACTCTGGTCGAGTCGGCCATTGGAAGGCGGCCAGCCAAAGCCGCATGCGTCCGACCTTCCGAGGTCGTTTCGAGCTTGTCATCGCGGCATGCGCCATCGTCTGCCGGAAGCGCGATCTCAGAAGCCCAGCGGCCTTGCCAGAAGCATGAAGGAGTGCGAGAAGTAGCTTCGGAACAGTTGGGGCCAGGTCTTCAGCACACCCCGGGAACTCGACCGCATCCAATAGACCGCATACGGCTCCAGCCCACACCGGCGGCATAGATAACGCAAGGTAATTGGATCGAACCAGCACGTATGCTCTTCGTGCACGGACGGCTTTCGGTATCGCCATATCTTCCAGACCTGCGCGGAATGGAAGGGGTTGGGCGTGGTGATCACCAGCGTCCCATCGGACACCAGATGCCGCGCCACGTTCCGCAGAAACTGTCCCGGGTCGACCATGTGTTCGATGATCTCGCCGGCCACGATGGTCTCGTATCGTTCCCCCAGGTCCATCGTCGCCGCGTCGGCCACCCGAACGCAGAAGCCCTGCTTTCGCAGGATGCCCACACCCTCTTCGTCGATATCTACCCCGACGGCATCGGGATTGATCTCGCAAATGCGCCGAAACAGAAAGCCTGGAAATTTCTCCAGACGCTGGGCCGTCCCTTGCCGGCAGCGACGGCTGTCCACGACGCCCAGATCCAGCGTCTTGCGCCCTCGCACCAAAGGTGCAATGATCTCCATTCGGTCTTCAGTTGTTCGTTCAGTATCCGGTTCTGTCATGTGGTTCCCATCGTACTGCGGCGGCACGGTTCCCGCAACCTTTCCTGCGGACAATCACGCAAGACCGGCACGGCGGATGTCACGCGAAGGCTCCCGGATCGGCCAGGCTCTTGCCCACCACGACGGCGGCGTTTAGAATCGTCGCGTCGGGCAGGTTGGCAATCGGATGTCGAGCGGCCCGGGAGATGTGTTGCATTCGGGATGGGAGTGAAGATGTCAGGCGTCTTTCTGCCAGCCATCGTGGTCGCCTATCTGGTCGGGGCGATTCCGTTCGCTCAGATCATCGCCAGGGCGCATGGCAAGGACCTGCGGACGATCGGCTCGGGCAACATCGGCGCGACGAACCTGGCGCGGGCGTGCGGGCGCAAGTGGGGTTATGCGTGCTTCGCGATGGACGTGCTCAAGGGCCTGGTTCCGACGGCGGCTGCAAGAATCGTCGCGGGACACCTGCTCGAGGACGCCGCGACGGTCGGCCCGGCCTTTCTGGCCCTGTGGCTGGCGGTGGGAGTGGCCGCCATCCTGGGGCACGTCTTCCCGATCTACCTGAAATTCAGAGGAGGCAAAGGCGTCTCGACCAGTTTCGGCGTAGGGCTGGGTCTATGGCCGTACTTCACCGTCGGCGCGCTGGTGGCTCTGCTGGTGTGGCTTCTGTGTGCGGCGATCTGGCGTTACGTCTCGCTGGCCTCCATCTGTGCGTCAGTCACCTTCCCAGTGACGCTGGCGGTCGCCATCACAATACGAAGGGACTGGCTGCTGGCGAACCTGTGGCCCCTGCTGATCGCCGCGATCGCGATTCCTCTGCTGGTGATCTTGCTGCACCGCAAGAACATCAAACGACTGTTGGCCGGCACGGAGAGCAAGATCGGCAGCAGGAAGAATCACTCATAGGCGAATCGGCAGCCCTTCCAGACCTTCACGACGCCGCGATTGGGACCAGGCACAGGAAACGCAGCGGCACGTCGCTGGTGTTCTGGAAGCAGTGCTCGGCCCCGCCGGGCACGAGAACGACGTCCTCGCTGCCAATGGGCGAGGTCGTGCCGTTGAAGACCACCACGCCGTGCCCGTCGAGCACGAAGACCTCGTGTTCGTGCGGATGCGTGTGCAGCGGCGTGTGCCCGCCGGGCTGGACCTCGAACATCCGCATGGCGAAGGTCGGCGCGCCGTCGGGTTTGCCGATCAGCAGCCGCATCTGAACGCCCTCGGCGCCCGCGACATCGACGGGCTTCTTGGGAATGTCATTGCTGTTGGCCAACTTCATGGACGTCCCTCCGATGCTTCATTTCAGCTTGCGGTCGAGAATCTCCGAAACCACCTTCGGATTCGCCTGCCCCTTCGTCTTCTGGATAACCTGCCCGAGCAGAAAGCCCCGGGCCTTTTTGCTCTTCTTGCTGCCTGTTACTACGTCCTGGACCGCCTGAACGTTCTCGGCCAATACCTGATCGACGATGCCCTCCAGCTCGCCGGCGTCGCTGGTCTGAATCAGGTTCAGCTCCTGAGCCAGTGCGGTGGGCGCCTTGCCGGTGGCGACCATGGATTCGAGGATCGTGTTGGCGGCGGTGGCGCTGACCGTTCCGGCATCGGCCATCTTCGCCAGATCGGCCACTCCAGCGGGCTCCAGGCCCAGTGCGGCGAGATCCACCCCCTCCTCCCTGGCCATCTTCAGGCCGACCTGGGTCAACAGATTGCAGACCCGCTTGGGCTCGCCTCCGGCCGCCAGCGCCCGCTCGAAGAAGTCGGCGGTGGGCCGCTCGGCCGTCAGGACGCCGGCGTCGTAGTCACTGAGTCCATACTCCGTCACGTACCGCGTTTGCCTGGCCAGCGGAAGCTCGCACAGGCGCGAGCGAATCTCCTCCAGCCACTGCGGCGTGGTCGTCACCGGGACGAGGTCTGGATCGGGGAAGTAGCGATAGTCGTGGGCCTCTTCCTTCTCGCGCTGGAGCACGGTGACCTCGTCCACGTCGTTCCAGCCGCGAGTCGATTTGTTGCCCATTTGCAGGGTCACGCCCGTCTCCAGGAACTCGTCGAGCTGACGCTGCACCTCGTAGGCGATGCTGCGCTCCAGGGCCCGGAAGCTGTTGAGGTTCTTGACCTCGGCGATGGGGGTGCGGAACTCGCCGTCCGGCCGCTTGATCGCCAGGTTGATGTTGGGCTCAAAACGCATGTGCCCTTTCTGCATGTCGCCTTCGGACACGCCGAGATAGCGCACGATCCGCTGCAACTCGACCGCCAGCGCCCGAACCTGCGAGGGGCTGTTCATGTCAGGCTCGGTGACGATCTCCAGCAGCGGCGTTCCGGCCCGGTTCAGATCGACCTGCGAGAAGTTGCCGGCGGTGTGGAGATTCTTGCCCGCGTCCTCTTCGAGATGGACCCGCAGGATGCGCACCCGCTTGGTCTGCCCATCCTCCAGCGGAATCTCGATGTAGCCGTGACTGCCCAGAGGCAGATCATACTGGCTGATCTGGTAGTTCTTGGGCAGATCGGGATAGTAGTAGCTCTTGCGGTCCCACTTGGTAAACGGCGAGACCTCGCAATTCAGCGCCATCGCCGCCAGCATGGCATATTCGACCGCCTGCCTGTTCATCACCGGCAGCGCACCGGGCAGACCCAGGCAGACCGGGCAGACCCGCGCATTGGCCTCTTGCCCGAAGCTCAGCTCGCACGAGCAGAACATCTTGGTCTTCGTGCAGAGCTGGACGTGAATCTCCAGTCCGACGATCACCTCATACGATATGTCACTCATGGTTGGGCTCATTGGACCATCGCCGGTTTCTTCGTGTGCCAGTCGGTGGCCGCTTCGTACATGCGCGCGATCCGCAGCAGGCGGGCCTCGCTGAAAGCGGGCGTGAGCACTTGCAGGCCGATGGGCAGGTTGTTCTCGTCGAGGCCGCACGGTACGCTGATGCCCGGGATGCCCGCCAGGTTGGCGGAGATCGTGTAGATGTCGCCCAAGTACATCTTCAGCGGGTCGTCCACTTTTTCGCCGATCCTGAACGCCGTGGTCGGCGCCACGGGCATGACGATGGCGTCGCACGTCTCGAACGCTTTGACGAAGTCGCCACGGATAAGGTTGCGGACCTTCAAGGCCTTGAGGTAATAGGCGTCGTAGTAACCGCTCGAAAGGGCATAGGTCCCGAGCATGATCCGTCGTTTGACCTCCTGGCCCAGGGCCTCCTCGCGCGATTTCGAATAGACCTCGACGTAGTCGGCCGGGTCGGGCGTGCGGTAGCCGTAGTGGACGCCGTCGTAGCGAGCCAGATTACTGGAGGCCTCGGCGGTGGCGATCACGTAATAGGCCGCGATGGCGTAGTCGAGGTGCGGCATCTCGATCTCGACGATCTGGGCGCCCGCGTTGCGGTACAAATCGAGGGCCGCGTCGATCGCTGCCCGGACGGACTCATCCGCTCCCGCGTTGAAAGCGGGCGCCACGCCGATCCGCAGTACTTCGACCGGCTCGTCGATTCCGTCGAGATAGTCGTCCACCGGCGCGACGGTCTCGTCGACGCTGGTGCTGTCGGCCCGGTCGTGGCCGGCGATCACGTTCAGCATGAGCGCCGCATCGGCCACCGTCCGTCCGAAGGGGCCGATCTGGTCGAGACTCGAACCGTAGGCAACGAGGCCGTAACGCGAGACGCGTCCGTACGTGGGCTTGAGGCCCACCACGCCGCAGAAGCTGGCCGGCTGGCGGATGGACCCGCCCGTGTCGGAACCCAGGGCCACCGGACACAGCCGGGCCGCGACCGCCGCCGCGGAGCCGCCGCTGCTGCCTCCCGGAACACGATCGGGCGCCCAGGGGTTGACCGTCTTACAAAGCCCTGAGTTCTCGGTGCTCGAACCCATCGCGAACTCGTCCATGTTCGTCTTGCCGACGATCACCGCGTCGGCGTTGAGGAGCTTGCAGATCGCGGTCGCGTCGTACGGCGCGTGGAACTGCTCCAGGATGCGCGAGCCGCAGGTGGTCGCGCCGAAGCTCGTGCACAGCACGTCTTTGACCGCCACGGGAACGCCGGCGAGCGCGCCCACCGGCTCGCCCGCCGCGATCCGGCGGTCCACGTCCTGCGCTCTGGCCATCGCCTGGTCGCGAAACAGGCTGATGAAGGCGCCGACCGTCGGTTCGAGCCGGTCGATCTGCGCGAACGTCTCCTGGACCGCCTCGACGCTGCGAATCCGGCGCGAGGCAATCGCCTCTCGAAGCTCGACGGCAGTCAGATTCCGTGAAGACATCGTTTGCCCCAGGTCTCTTCGTCGTTGATCACGCGAGGAAATCCTCGCCGTATCGTCCTTCTCATGTCCCCCCATCGCCGGAGACGCGCGGGTAAGCGAGACCTTCGCCAACGGATCGCGCAAAACCATCCAAACCGGGGAACAGTGCCTCGTTGCTTATGTTCATGTCTCTCAATCTGCGCAAGATCTCTTTCCGCTCCTCTACGGAAGGCGTGATTTCCAGTCTCCACAGATGCGCCTGTGTCTCGCGGGAGCCCCCAAAAGTAACCGTGAGATTCCTGGAAAAGGACTGGCGAATATCGCCTACCATGAGAAAGAGCCCTTGCTGCACAGAAAGGCGTCGATTCAGCCGGAACGGATTGACGGGATACACACACGGAAACGGATGATCGATCAGGTAAGCGGCCACCGCCAGGTCGATCAATTTGTCTCCGTCCGCCCGAATCCCGAGAAAATCACACTGCTTCAAGTAGTGCAACAGGACCTTGCTGAACTTGCGAAAACCGTCCTTCTGATCGCAGATCCGTTTGATCATCGGCTCGGGCCTGCTGATGGGCGCAGCGTTCAATGCCCAGACCACCCCCCCGGCCTTCTCGCCAAGAGCCAGATAAACGGCAACATAGAACGAATACGTCCAGTCCAACAGGCGAGTCAGCGCACCGTGATGTCTCATCACGGCAAGCCATTCGAGAATGTCGTCCTTGTCCGGTTCGTGATCAAGATAGAGCGATGCCTTCCTCTGAAATCTCCGGATGAGTTTCCGTTCCTCGATGATTCGCCTGTCCCCTCGGATGCCATTCAACTCGAATCGCTCTTCGAGCTTCGTCTTGAGATCCTGGCTAAGCCTTTCGGCTCGGAACACCCATCGGGGATAGAATCCGCGCTTGGGCCGACGAAACAGCTTCTCCATCTTCTCGACATCGGTCCATCGCGTTATGCCCCCTAACGGCGTCCAGAATTTCTTGCTGGCAGTCATACGGCTCCTTGCTCCACGGCTGTCAGATCTTTCCGCCTCATGATCGGGACTACTTCTGCTCGGCGCCCTTGCGATGGCTCAGCAGCCACTCGTAGAGCTTGGGGTTGTCGTAGGTCGCCGTCCAGGAATCGTGCCGCGCTTCGGGATAGACGGTGAACTCGACGTTGCCGCCGGCGGCTTTGAGGGCCTCGACCATCTCCTCGGACTGCGACAGCGGGACGGTGCTGTCCTTGGCGCCGTGGAAGACCCAGATGGGCACGTCGCGCAGGCGGCGTGCCATGCGGGGCTGTCCCCCGCCGCAGATCGGCACCAGCGCCGCGAACCGCTCGGGACAGCTTGCCCCCAAGGCCCAGGTCCCGTAGCCACCCATGCTCGGACCCGTCAGATAAACGCGGGATTCGTCCACCTGGTACTTCTCGACGAGGTCGTCGAGCAAGGCGATCAGCGTCTGCATCTGAGCGGGATCGGACCACGACCGGCCGTTGGGGCATTGCGGTGAGGCGACGATGAACGGCAGCGACTTGCCCTGCGCAACCAGCTTGGGCGGGCCATGCACCTTGACTTTGTCCAGATCGCTGCCTCGCTCGCCGCCGCCGTGCAGGAACAGCATCAAAGGCCAGTCCTGCGAGGTCTCGCCGTAGCCGTCGGGCAGATACAGCAGGTAGTCGATCTCGACGGACACATCCTTCTTCAGTGCCATGGCCCTCTGGCCCGAACGGTTCAATCGGTGGCTCAGGAACCAGTCGTAGAGTTCGGGATTGTCGTAGGTGGCCGTCCAGGAATCGTGGTTCGCCTCGGGGTACACGGTCAATTTCGCGTGGCCACCGACCCGCTCGACCGCCTGGACCATCGTCTCCGAGAGTGCCATAGGCACCACCGAGTCCCTGGCGCCGTGGAATGCCCAGACCGGCACATTCTTGAGCCGATCGGCCAGGAACCGGTCCCCGCCGCCGCAGATCGGGGCAATCGCCGCAAATCGTTCCGGGTGCCGAGTCGCCAGCGTCCAGGTGCCGAAGCCGCCCATGCTCAGCCCGGTCAAGTAGATCCGGTCGGGGTCCACTGCGTACTTCGATTCGACCTCGTCCAGCAGAGCCATCAGCGTGTCGGTCTTCTCGGTCCACCACTGCCCGGCCGGGCACTGCGGAGAGACGACGATGAACGGGTAGTCCTTGCCCTGCTCGATCAGCTTGGCCGGTCCGTGCACCTTGACCAGTTCCAGGTTGTCGCCCCGCTCGCCCGCTCCGTGCAGGAAAAGCATCAGGGGCCATTTCCGGTCCGTCTCACCATACCCTTCGGGCAGATACAGCAGGTAACGGATATCGACTTTCTTGGCGATCTCTGTGTTCAGTTTCCGCTCGCTCTGACCGGCTCCCATTACCGCATTGTCTGGCCAAATCCCCAGGCTCCACACCAACGTCAGGAGCAGGCCCATCCACTTGGCGTCTCTCATGTTCGGTATCTCCCAAAAACAGCGACCGTGTCGCCCCGGGCACCTGCCCGGCCGACGTTACGCGGCCGAGTTGTCATCGAGAATCTTGGGCACCTTGAAGAAGGGGCCGTCCCGCTCAGGTGCGTTGGCCAAAGCGCGGTCGGTGCCCAGCGAGGGCTCGACCTCGTCGGCGCGGAAAACATTGCTGATCGGCAGGCAATGGGCCAGCGGCTCGACACCCTCGGTGTCCAGTTCGTTCATCTTCTCGACGTACCCGAGAATCGCTCCCAACTGGCCGGTGAACTCCTCGATCTCGCTATCGCTCAGTTGGAGCCGGGCCAGCTTGGCCACCTTGCGGACCTGTTCGGCGTCGATTTGCTCCGACATCGCCAACTCCACCTAAAGAAAAAGCGAGGCTTTACCTTGCCCCGCTTTGGCTTGTGGACTGCAAAGGAAGGCCTCGGTCAGCTCGCCGCCTTCTCTGCGGCCTGATAATCCCGCTTGAGAGGCTTGGTGATCAACCCCATGCGAATGGCCTTGGCGGAGACTCTCACGCGGCGGACCTTGCCGTCGATGACGGCACGAACCTTCTGGACATTGGGCTTGAACTTGCGTTTTGTGATGCCGGTGACCTTTTTGCCGACGCCGCCCTGCCGTTTGGCCTTGCCACGTCGGGAAATGCTCTTTCCCGAAATCGTTCGCTTGCCGGTAAAATGACATACTCTCGACATATGGACTACTCCTGCACCACTGTTGCCTGCAATCTGTCGCGTTCGTCGTGCCGCAACCACCCTGCCCCTTGGCGGACGGGGAAACGGGTATTTTAGCGAATCAGTGGGCCAATGCAAGAGGAACCTGCGAAGGAAGGCAGAAATTCTGAGTTTGCCGGCGCGGCTTGCGGCCGGACCCGGCGCGGCGGGCTTACATCGCCTTGACGGTGTCGACCTCGATCTCGAACAGCAGATCGTCCCGGCAGACGTCGTTTTCCGCGACGATCACCGGAAACGCGGCCAAGGCCTGATCCCGGCAATACGCCTCCAGGAGCGGGGCATCCCCGGCCCGTTTGAAGTAGGCCAGCGACCGGGTCACGTCCGTCCAATCCATGCCTCGGGAGCGGAGGATGGCCTGGACCACCTCCATGGTCTGCCTGACCTGGGCCTTGGTGTCGTCCAGGAAGACGGTTCTTCCCGCCTTGTCGATGCTGGCGGTCCCGGAGACGTACAGGCGGCGAAGGTCCGGGGTGGCGACCTCGACGGCCCGGCTGAAGGAGCTGCCGTAGTCGCGAGCCGACGACTGCAAGGGCGAAGGCACGGTATAGACCTTCACATCCTCGGTCTTGGGTCGCAGGGCCAGCAGTCCAGCGACCAGGGCGGCATCGGCCGCATTGCCGCCGCCGATTCCCGTGCTGGCAGGGACCAGACCGTCGAAGACCCCCTTCTGCTGGAAGAATCGCGTGCGGACGCGGTTGAAGTCGCCATACCAGGCGAGGATCTCGTGGTTGTAGAACCACGTGCGGAAGACGTCGGAGAACGCCAGGCCCTGACCGGCCAGGAGGGTGTCCATCTCGCGGAAGATGGTGTCGGCCTGTTCCGGACGGCCCTGCGAGGTGTCCGCCGGCAGCAGGCCGGTGAGACGGCAGTATCGCGCGTGGTCATCTTCGAGAAGGCTGCCGACGACCCGCCCGCCCGATACGACGTGCGTGATCGGCGTGCCGGAGGCGATCCAGACGTAGACGCCGCAGAGGTTCTCGGCGCGGGTGTTCTCCACCCAGCCGATCGGCTGGTGCCTGCCGTCGATGGCCCGCGTCAGGCCGGCCATGTACCTTCGGTCCTGGGCCGACATCCCCAGCACCTCGGCCGCGATGACCTGGCCGCCCAGGGCATGCACCACTTCCGCCACCCTGCGGAACAGCGAATCGGGGGCCTCGCCCTTCTCAGGAGTCAGCGTGACGAAGTGTTCGAGAATTGGACTACGATCGAGGGTGATGACATCGACCCCCGCCACCGCATGTTTCCGGATGCACGTCAACGCCACAACTCCTTATCGATGCTCGACTATCTCAACGGAAACTATCTATATTATCATTTACGTCTGTGGCATGCAACCACTTCATCGCCGGGAGGAGATTTTCGACGCCCGGCACACGAACCGTTCACCGGACAGTGAAGGGACCGAGTATATCGACTCTCCCAACGCAAGCACTCCCATCGGCACCGCCCTCCCGCCAAGGCCCGCTTGCCGTCCGCGGCCGACGGGCGGACTCAGCGGGTCCTTTATAGGACCCGGCTCGGCTGATGCCCTACCGGAGAGCCGGGAGTTTCTTCCGCAGGGAGATGTTCCTTCCGCCACCGCGCGGGCGGGCTCAGCAGTCCGGGGCCGCTGACGGGACAGATTCTTCGACCGTCCGCTCGCCACCCGCCGGGACGGAATCGGCCCTGCATGCCCGCCAAGGCGGTTCGCATCGCGTTCGACGCGATTGCGCCGAAATGCCGGCGGTGCAATCCGTCCGCGACGCGGCATCATGGCACCGGATTTGCAGCCGGAATGCTCCGTATCAGGGTCAAGGCGACCATGAATGCCGTCATTCGAACTCGGGAAAAGGCGACCATCCTGTTTCTCGCACCGCGTTCGATACGCGTATTTTGCCAGTAAGGAGTCAACTATGGACATCGGCAGCATCCTGTCGAACTCCGGGTACAACCTGCACGCCCTCGGCCAAACGCCCGGGGCAGCGTCACTGCCAAGCAGCATGGAGGAGATGGTCCAGCGTTTGATCGAGGACAAAGACAAGAACGGCAACGGCACGCTCGACGCGGCTGAGCTGTGCATCTCGGAGGAAGCCCTCAAGCAGGTCGACGCCGACGGCGACGGGGAACTGACCAGCGAGGAACTCATCGAAGGCGCCGAGCAGATCCGCAAGGCCATGGGCCCGCCGCCCGGAATCAAGAGCCCGGAATCGGACGAGGACGACGCCACCGCCAAGACGCTGCTGGATTACCTCGAAGAGGAACAGGACAAGAACGCCCCCCGGACCATCCTGGACCTGTTGTTCTGAGCGCCGCTCGTCGCGAGCGACCGCTTCGTGTTATTTGCCCTGTCGGCGGCCGCCCGAGCCCCGTGGTTTCGCTCGGGGCCGGGCGCCCTTTTCCTGCGCCGTCGGGGCAGCCTGTAAGGCGGCGACCTCGCTCCTGGTCAGCGGCCGAAACCGGCCCACCGGAAGGTCCTGCAGTTTGAGCTTGCCGATGCTCGTCCGCCGGAGATTCTTGACCGGGACACCGACGTTGGCCAGCATCCGTCGGACCTGTCGGTTGAGACCCTGGCTGATGGTGATCTCGATCGACGATTCCTGACGGCCGGCCTTGAGCACCTTGACCGCCGCCTTTCCCGTCTTGCCCTCGGCCAGCCAGATCCCCTTCTTGAGCCGCTCGATCCCCGCCTCGTCGATGCGTCCCTTCACGGTCGCGATGTAAGTCTTGGGCACCCTATATCGCGGATGGGTCAGGTGATTGGTCAGTTCCGCGTCGTTGGTCAGGATGATCAGCCCGGTCGTGTCCGCGTCGAGACGACCGACGCAGTAGACCCGCTCGCGGCACGGAACCAGGTCGACCGCGACCTTGCGCCCCTGGGGATCTCGGTTCGAGCAGATCACCCCCTTGGGCTTGTTGAGCGCGAAGTATAGTCGCTGCGGCGGCTTCAGATGCTTCCCATCGACCAGGATCGTATCAGTTTGCGCGTCGACGAACACCGGCAACCGGTCCACCACGTGACCGTTGACGCGCACCACGCCGGCCAGGATCAGTTCCTCGCATTCCCGCCGAGACGCCACACCCGCCGAAGCCATCACTTTTTGCAGTCGTTCTTTTGCCATTGTCGCCAACTACCCGCCTGTCTGCCTGCTGTCCGCGAAGGACGCCTACGCCGGCCCGAGCGCTCCGAGGCGATGGCCGATCCCGAGCCCGTAGACAATCGCGATGCACAGCAATCCCCACAGCAGCATCCCAATCTGAAACGGACGGTCGTGCAGGATCAAACGCACCGGATCGGAGTACACCCCCTTCTGCGTCAAGGCGCTGAGCCGGAAGATACAGTACAACACCAGCGGGGTCGTGTAAACCAGGTTGTTCGTTCCGAACAGCTCCTTCGTGCGATAGTCCATCGTGTAAAGCAGGAAGCACGTCACCGCCAGCACGCTCGTCACATCCAGCATGTGCGCCAGCAGCTCGGGCGTGTACTCGCCCAGGGTCTTGCGAAAGGCCTCGCTGTTTTCCTGAAGCTGGGCGATCTCGCCGCGACGCTTGCTGAACGCCAGAAACAGACACAGCGCGAAGGTGCAGATCACCAGCCAGGGCGAGATCGACACGTCGATGGCGACCGCGCCGGCCACCGCCCGCAGGACGAAGCCGACCGCGATGAGGATGCAGTCCAGGATCATCACGCGCTTCAGCGCAAGGGAGTAGAGCATCATCTGCACCATGTAGGCCGCCAGGATCGCCGCCAGCGCCCCGGTGAGCAGCCCGCCTCCGATCAGGGCGATCGCGCCCGAGCCGCAGGCGAGGGTCAGGGCGGCCGGCACCTTGACGCGTCCGGCCGCCAGCGGCCGATTGCGCCGTTCCGGGTGGATGCTGTCCGCCTGCCGGTCCAGGACGTCGTTGACGATGTAGATGGCCGAGGCCGCCAGAGAGAAGCAGACGAACGCCCAGCCCGCCTGGCCCAGCGCCCGCAGCGCATCATCAAGAGGCGCCTGCAACTGCCGGGCAAAGATCAACGCCGCGAACACAAAGACGTTCTTGATCCAGTGAACCGGCCGCATCAACAGAAAGTAGTCTTTCATACCATTCTACGTCGTCTCACCGACAGCCAAAGAACCTGACAACCCACATCGGCTTCCCTCCGCCGCCCGATCAGTATACACGATCATGGGCATCGGTAAAGAGAACAAAAGCGATTGTCGCGCCGGCGCGTGGCAGACCAGCGGCGATGTGCGACTCTGGTGACCGTGACATCCGCCCACCGGCCGCGTTCCACACGACCGAAATCGTTGCCTCCGCCGATTCCAATGTGGTAGTATGCCCGGGAATGTCGTCCGGGTCCGTGGAAACGACAGCGGCAGCGGAGTACGAATATGGCAACAGCAGGCGCCATGCGCCGAACCAACGAACGAGGGGCTGGCGTAGCCCGTTCTCAGGCAGTCACGTCGTCAGCGAGCCGGCTATGATCACCACCGTCGTATTCGACCTCGATGACACCCTCTACGATGAGATCGACTACTGCCGCAGCGGCTTCCGCGCGGTGGCGCGGTTCGTCGGCAAGGTCGCGCCGCCGGCCTGCTCCGACGATGTGTTCGCCTGTCTCTGGAGGCACTTCACCGCCGGCAACCGGACCAGAACGTTCAACGCGGCGATGGAGGAGCTGGGCCTCCCCTGCGACGAAGGCCGGATCGCCCAGCTCGTGGAGGTCTACCGGAACCACCAGCCCGACATCGAGCTGCCCTCCGACAGCCGCAGGACGCTCGACGCCCTCCAGGGCCGCCACACCCTCGCCCTGCTGACCGACGGCTTCCTGCCCGCCCAGAAGCTGAAGGTCGCCGCCCTCGGCATCGAGCCCCGCTTCCGCGCGATCGTGTACACCGAGGAGCTGGGCAGATCGTGCTGGAAGCCGTCGCAGGCGGGCTTCGAGAGGCTGATCGAAACGCTGGCGACCGCCCCGGATCGGATGGCCTACGTCGCCGACAACGAGCGCAAGGACTTTGTCGCCCCCAACCGGCTGGGCATGCTGACCATCCAGGTGGTGCGTCCGCGTCGGCTCCATGCTGATCCGGGCTGCCAGGAGGGCTCCGCGGCGGCCGTTCAGACCGGCCGAATCGAGGATTTGCCGAGCCTCTTGGTCCGATATTAACCGCCCCGTCGATCCGCCGGCATCGCCCGGTGCGGCACAGTTCTTTTTTCTTGACTACGGCGTCACCATACGCGATAATATGGTGAAATTGGCAGTTATGGGCGATTTCCCTGTTTCCAAGGAGTCATTTTATGCCGCCAGGCAAAAGACGTCAAAGCAACGCCATGCTCTATACGCTGATCACCTTCGTCGGGCTGTTCATCGTCGCGACGACCGTGGCGGTTATCTACTACGTCAAGGCCGAAGAGCTGCGGACAACGACGGCGGACGCCGTGAACGAACTGGGCAAGATGGCCTCCGCGGACGAAGTGCGGCGGGTCGGAGACATCGTCGGGACCAAACTGCCCGGACAGAGCAACCTCGGAAGCATGGTCGAGTACTTCGGCCAGATCACCGCCCTGATCCTGGGCAAGCCGATCCAGGTCACCAGCGCCGAAGTGAACGTGGGCAACGCAACTAACGCCTTCCGCTCCCTCGTCGAGCAGGCGCGTCCCTATATCACCATCGCGCCACCCGACCCGAATGCTGCCTCGGCGGCCGATCCGAACGCCCCCGCTCGGAGCCTGGCCGACCCGAACCGCGTGTCGCTGCGGTCGATGGCGGGCGACCTGATCGCCAAAATCAAGCAGACCTCGGAACAACTGGAGGCCCGAACCGCGCAGTTTGCCAAGCTCCAGCAGGAGTTCACCGACGCGACGGAGCTCTGGCAGGAGACGGCCGACGAGCTGAACGCTCGGATCGGCGCGTACGAGCTCCAGGTCCAGCAGACCAAGGCCGACTACAACGACCTGCGCGCGTTGCTCGAACAAAGCTCCGAGCAGCGTGCGGCCAACCTGCTCAAGCAATTGGAGGACGAGCGGGCCACCTCGCGCCAACTGAATCAGGACCTGCTCCGAACGCAGGCCGAGCTCGAGGTCGCCCAGCAGCGTCTGAACAGCGCCCTGACCGACATCTCCAAAACTCAGCCGTCGCCCGATCCGGAAGCGCCGGCCCACCAGCCGGACGGCAAGATCGTCCTGGTGGATGAAGCGGCCGGCATCGTCCACATCGACCTCGGCTCGGACAACAAGATCTATCGCGGTCTGACATTCTCTGTGTACGACAAGGCCTCCGGCATCCCCAGGGACGGCAAGCCCAAGGCGGAGATCGAGGTCTTCGCCATCGCCAAGACGACCGCCACCGCCCGGATTCTCTCGTCCGAAAAGAGGAACCCGATCGCCGTCGACGACATCATCGCCAACCTGATCTGGGATGCGAGCAAGAAGAACCAGTTCGTGATCGCGGGGGATTTCGACCTCGCCGGCAGGGGCCAGCCAACGTACGACGCGAAGGACCGCATCGCCGGCCTGATCGAGAAATGGGGCGGCACGACCTCCGAGATGGTTTCGGCCGAAACCGATTTCATCATTCTCGGCAACGAGCCGAGAGTGCCGCCGGAACCGAGCTTCGAAGCGCTCACCAACGATCCCACGCTCAGGGACAAGTACGAGGCCGCCCGGAAACAGCGGGCCTACTACGACCAGGTCCGCCAGCAGGCGCAGACGTTTTACATCCCGGTCTTCACGTTCAATCGCTTCCTCCACTTCATCGGCTACGAGAACTCCCTGGGCAAGCCCGGCGCGTTCTGATCGCGGACGATCGAGCCGATGGACACGATGGGATGGTCGGAATCATCCGACCGTCAATTGGTGGGCAGTCTGTGCACTACCGGGTGGTTCGCGGCTCGATCCCGATGGAGGCCACCCGGACCTGTCCGGTGTATTCGCGGGCCGTCGCAGAGGCCAGGAAGCCCTTTTTGACCGCCACGAAGGTCACCGTCCAGGCGGCCCGGATCGCGGCGCCGAGAGGCAGACCCGTGTCGCAGTCCAGACCCGAGGGAATGTCCACCGCCAGGATCGGAATCTTCAGCGCGTTGATTGCGTCGACCAGACGCCGGCCGTCCTCGCGCAGAGGCCCTTGCAGGCCCGTGCCGAAGAGCGCATCGACGACCACGTCCGCCCCCTGTGCCAGTGACGCGACGCGGTCCGCCGCATCCGGCCGGCCCGGGTCCAGTTCCTCGATCGTCTCGCCCAGGGCACAGAACACATCCAGGTTGACCTTGGCGTCGCCGCGGACCTTGGCGCGATCGGCGCAGAGCACCACACGCACCGAACAGCCGGCGTTGCGCAGGTGGCGCGCGATGACGTAGCCGTCGCCGCCGTTGTTGCCGGCGCCGCAGAACACGCAGACCCGTGACGTCCGCTTTGGGCCGAGCGTGTCCAGAAGGAACTCGGCGCAACTGCGGCCGGCGTTCTCCATCAGCGCGATCCCCGGCAGGCCGATCTCCTCGATCGCCCAGCGGTCCACCGCTCGCACCTCGTCCCGGCTCATTACACGATGCTCGGGGGCTGTACCATCGTCATACATGGCCGACCTTATACCAGCGTCCCATCGGCGTCGTCAAGCCAGCCGCCTTGCGGAAGAGCCCCGGCTGTGAACGGGAAGAGATCACGGCCGATCCGCGTGGCAGCCTCAAGCCGAAACAACGCGCAGCCTTGGGGATGGTGGACTCAGCTACCCTGTGCGTTCTTCATCATCGCCGAACTCGCTCGGTGCAAATTGACAGGGCCGACCAGGACCCGTACAATAGCCCCCGTTCCGGGCGGGTCTGGACGCAGAGCCGATTCACACAGACCACGCCGATGTTCGGCTTCGTCGCGGAACAGGTGTTGCCGGTGTTCTTCGGTCTTGCCCCTGATGCGTATATTGTTGACCAACGACGACGGGATTTTCGCCCCCGGTCTGGCGGCGATCTACAAGCAGCTCATCCACCTCGGCGAGGTGCTGGTGGTGGCCCCCGCCGATAGCCAGTCCGGCGCCAGCCACGCGGTGACATTCTTCGAGCCGCTGGCCTGCGCGAAGGCGGACATCGCGGGCCTGTTCTCCGGACACGCGGTCTATGGTTCGCCGGCCGACTGCGTGAAACTGGCCGTTCGGCAACTGCACCCCGAGCCGATCGACCTCGTCGTGGCCGGCATCAACAACGGCGCCAACGTCGGCATCAACGTCTACTACTCCGGCACGGTCGCGGCGGCGATGGAGGGCGCCTTTCTGGGCATTCCCTCGCTGGCGCTGAGTCTGGCGGCCGAGAGGGAGATGGACTTCGACAGCGCCGCCGACTACGGCATCGAGGTGCTCGAGAAGCTCGGGCCGCTGGAGCCGCACGACGTCATCAACGTGAACATCCCCTTACTCTCTCGGGGCGAACCGAAGGGGGTCCGCGTCGTGCCCCAGGCCACCAGCGGCTTCCATGAGTACTACATCCCGCAGGGTGATGCGGAAGCCAAGACGCTGTTCCAACTGGCCGGCGGAGGCCACCGCCAGGAGCCTCTGCCCGTCGACACCACGGCCTTGGCGGAGGGGTTCATCACAGTGACCCCCCTGCGGCCCGACATGACCGACCACGAGAAAGCCGACCGGATGAAGAGGCGACTCAGCCGTGATGGTCTGTAGTCCATCGAGAGGGACCCTATGACCCAAGAGAGACCTTCGCAAATCTGCATCGTGACCGTCACGGGCGTGGACAAGGTCGGCATCGTCGCCAAGCTGGCCACCGTCATGGCCCGAGCCAATATCAACATCGTCGACATCAACCAAAAAATTCTCGAAGACACCTTCGTGATGACGATGGCGGTCGACATCGCCGGGGCGAAGATCGGCATGGACAAGATCAAGGCGAGCCTTGATGCCGTCGGAAGCCAGATGGCCCTGAAGATCACGATCCAGGACGAGAACATCTTCAAGGCCATGCACAGGGTGTGATCATGCGAATCTCCGTCGAGGAAGTCTACGAAACCGTCCGCATGACCCTGGATCACCACTTCGATATCCGCACGGTCACGCTGGGCATCAATCTCAAAGACTGCATCGATCGGGACCTGGCGGCGATGGTGCAGCGGGTGCGCGACCGCATCGTCCAGAAAGGGCAGCTTCTGAACCGCTGCGCCGACCGGATCGTTCACAAGTACGGCATTCCCATCACGAACCGACGGATCGCCATCACGCCGGCCTCGCTGCTGCTGGAGCCTCTGCCGCACACGAAAGCGACGGTGGTGCGATTCGCCAAGGCCCTGGACGCGGCCACCCGGAAGGCCGACATCGACTTCCTCGGCGGGTTCGGCGCGATGGTGCAGAAGGGAACCACCGCCGCCGAAGAGAACCTGATCGAAGCCATCCCCGAGGCGCTGTCAAAGACACAACGGATCTGTGGGTTCTTGAACCTCGCGTCGACCCACGCCGGGATGAATATGAACGCCATCGCCCGGATGGGACACATCCTGCGGGATCTGGCCTTTCGGTCCGACAACGGCATCGGCTGCGCCAAGATCGCGGTCTTCGCCAACGTTCCCGAGGACAATCCGTTCATGGCCGGAGCGCACCACGGCATCGGCGAGCCCGACTATTCCCTGAACATCGGCATCTCCGGCCCGGGCGTGGTCCGCAACGTCGTCGCCAAGAACCCCGACTGCGACCTGACCCAGCTTTCGGAGGTGATCAAGCGAACCGTCTTCAAGATCACCCGGGCCGGCGAGCTGATCGGCCGGGAGATGGCCGGCCTGATGGGCGTGCCGTTCGGCATCGTCGACATCTCGCTGGCGCCGACCACCTCGACCGGCGACTCCGTGGCCGAGATCATCGAAGCGATGGGCGTCGGCCAGATCGGCTCGCCCGGCTCCACGGCGGCGCTGGCCCTGCTGATCGACGCGGTCAAGAAAGGCGGCGCCATGGCCTCTGGAAACGTCGGCGGGCTGTCCGGCACGTTCATTCCGGTCAGCGAGGACGAGGGCATGATCCGCGCGGTGCGAGCCGGAACGCTGAGCCTCGAGAAGCTCGAAGCCCTCACGAGCGTCTGCTCCGTCGGCCTGGACATGTTCGCCGTGCCGGGCGACACGGAGCCGGAGGTGATCTCCGCCATCATCGCCGACGAGCTGGCCATCGGGGTGGCCAACCACAAGACCACCAGCGTTCGGATCATCCCCGCCCCCGGCCGCAAGGCGGGCGACATCCTCCATTTCGGCGGCCTGCTCGGCTCGGCGCCCGTCATGAAGGTGCCCGGAACCTCCGCCGCCCGGTTCATCCTGAGGCGAGGACGCATGCCCGCCCCGATTTCCTCGCTGCGAAACTGAGCATCCGTCTCCCGAATCGGCCCCCGATGCCCTCGACAGGCCCGAGAGGCTGTTTTTTTTGGTTTTTTTTGACAGCTTCCCTTTTTCGGTGGTATACTGCTAAGTGTGTGTGGGTGTCTATGATGTGGTTCCACGCCGCTCCAGTTGCGCCAGAGAGGCTACGGATGAAAAGGAGAGGGCTTACACTCATAGAGTTGCTGGTGGTCGTCGCCATCGTCTGCCTCCTGATGGGTCTTTCTCTGCCCGCCCTCGTCCGCGTTCGCAATCAGGCCCAGGGCGCCGTCTGCGTCCAGAACCTCAAGACCCTGTCACTCGCCTGGCTGCTCTACAAAGACGACAACGACGATCGGCTGGTCGGGGGCCAGGTGGGAAAGACCTCTTACGACTGGGTCCAGGGCCCGGCCGGAGCCGGCACGTTCGTCGAGTGCAAGAAGGAAGGGATTCGCCAAGGCGCCCTGTTCCGCTATGCGGGGAGTGACGTGGACGTATACCGCTGCCCCGCCGACCAACGCAAGCTCGTGCCGGGACAGATCGCCTTTCGCAGCTATTCCATCGCCGGCGGCGCCAACGGCGAACTCTGGCAGAACACGTTCGACCCGGTCGAGAAGTACTCCCAGATCCATCAGCCGGCGACGAAGTACATCTTCGTCGAAGAGTCCGATCCGCGCGGATGGAACAAAGGCTCCTGGGTGATCGACCCGCTCAACAAGACGTGGGTCGATCCCCTGGCGATCTGGCACAGCCGGGCGCGGAGCTCTCTGGCCTTCGCCGACGGTCACGCTGAGATCCATCCGTGGGTCGACAACAGCACGATCGAGATGTCACGCGAGCAGCAGTTCCTCCATCCGGTTCCGAAGGATGAGGGCACCGACCTGCACTACATGCTCAGCGGTTTCCCACAGCGAATGACGGACGGGCCAGTGACGCCGTGACCGATCGCAAAAGGCGCTCGCTATCCAGCCTTCGGCCCGCCGGTCAACTGAGACGCCACGGACGCCGTAGCCACCTTGATCGCCTCCTCGTCTCCCAGGTAGTAGTGCCTCAGCGCCTTGAGGTTGTCGTCCAGCTCATAGACCAGGGGAATGCCGGTGGGGATGTTCAGTTCGGTGATGGTCTCGTCTGACACGCCGTCGAAGTACTTGACCAGGGCCCGCATGCTGTTGCCGTGCGCCGAGATCAGGACGCGCCGGCCGGCCTTCAGCGGCGGGACGATCGCCTCGTGCCAGTATGGCAGCACCCTATCCAGCGTCGTCTTGAGCGACTCCGTCGCAGGCAGAAGGTCTCTCGGCACGTCGGCGTATCGTCGGTCGTGACACGGATGCCGGCGGTCGCTCTCAGCCAGCGGACCCGGCGGCGTGTCGTACCCGCGACGCCAAACCTGAACCTGATCCAGGCCATACTTGTCCGCCGTCTCCTTCTTGTTCAGGCCCTGGAGCACTCCGTAGTGCCGTTCGTTCAGACGCCAGGACCGATGGACCGGAATCCACATCAGGTCCATCTCGTCCAGCAGAATCCACAGCGTCCGGATGGCCCGCTTCAGAACCGAGGTGAAGGCCACGTCGAAGGTGTACCCCTCCCGGATCAGGACGTTCGCCGCCTCGTGGGCCTCGCGGACGCCCTGCTCGGAGAGATCCACGTCGGTCCATCCGGTGAACCGATTCTCCAGGTTCCAGGTGCTTTGGCCGTGACGAACCAGAACGAGTTTCAGCATTTCATCGCTCCTTCCTTCAAGGACCGGTCGGCGCCGCCCTACGGATCTCGGAGCTTGTAGAGCCTCAGCATGCTCGGCGGAGGCGCCACGTCCCTCGGCCGGTCGCGATGGGCGCCGAGGCTCTCCCAGCGAAGCACGTATCGCGTGCCGGGTTCGCCGCTGGTTCCGGCGTCGGGTCGCCAGTTGACCTGCATGCCGGGGAAGTCGGATTCCGGCCGGGCCAGCGACACGGGCCATTCGCGGGGCTCCTGCACGTGCCCGACGGGCCTCAGGTCCGCCTCGCGCAGCTTCCAGGTGCCCGATCCGCGCTTGTCGTGACTGTACCGCTGCGTCAGAATCCCATCGACGCCCACCTTCACCGGCGAAACGCGGATCTCAAAGTGGATCGTACCGCCCCCCTCGAAGGACCAGCGGTGGTTCCAGTCGCTGGTCCGGTAGATTCGCCAGCGGCCGTCCTCGTACCTTGCGTTGTAGACCTGGGTGAGCCCCTTCTCGTCGAACTTGTGGTAAGTCACGATCGGCCGGCCCTGCGAATCGAAGCCGATGCGGGTGTTGCCGTTGATCGCGCCGCCGCCGGGCGGAACGGGATCGACGATCAAACCCGGCGTCTCGACGGTCATGGGCAACTCGACCGCTTCGCCGGCCGCGGTCTCCCAATGCACGAGGTCGCTGCTCCGCGCGTACGAGACATCGTGGTTCGTGTTGCAGTCCGGCGTGTCACGCCAGACCCAGCACAGGTGGAAACGGCCGTCCGGCCCCCGGTCCGGACCGACCGGGTAGGCGTTCATCGCCCCCCTGCCGTCCAGCAAAGGTTCACCCAACAGCCGACGCCACGTCTGCGCCCGCGCGTCGTACGTGTTGTAGATCTGGTTCCCGCTGCCGCTGGACCCGTCGCGGTACGTGAAGATCAGCTCGCCCTGCGGTCCGGCGAAGAACCTCGGGTACGTGCAGCGCCGTTCGAGGTCGCCGACCATGGCGGGCACCGCACGGAGCGTCTGGATGTCACCCGGTTGCTCCGTCCGGAAGTAGACCAGCGGATGCACGTGCATGTTGCCGCTGACGTGCAAGTGCCCGGTCTCATCGACCGCCATCGTGACATAGTTGTGGCTGTCCCATCCGACGGTGGACCCGAGCGTCTTGAACTCCCAGACGCGAGAGCCCGGCACCCGCCTGGCGACAGTCATCCGGCGGTCCGGGTCGTAGCAGGCGACGTACTGCCCCTGTGGGCACGTCAGCAGACAGAACCCCACCGCGTGTCCCGACCACACCGGCCCCACGTCGAGGCACTCCAAGATCAGTGGCTCGGCGTCTTTGGCCGGCGCCGCTTGGGCAAGAGTCGCCGCCAGCCCGATCACGAGACCGCGCAGAAGCCTTTTCGAGTCCATCGTTCTATGGCCTGCCCTGGGTCCGCGACGCGACCGCGTTTTTACAGCTTCACCGGCTTGCAGAGGTTCTTCTCGTGGGCCGCGACGCGACCGCAGACCTTGCACATGTACTGCCCGTCTTTGACCAGTTCCTTGTACTCCTTCGGATTGCTGATCTGGAACCCGAGATTGTTGAGGTAGCACAGGTGTTTGTCGTGTCCGGCGTGAGGCATTTCGGCGTTGGCCATGACTTCGTCCTTTCTCCATGGTTGACGTTCTCTTTTCGGGCCCCACATTAGGATATCGAGGGCTTCGCCCTGTCAACCGATTTCCCGGCGACCGGGCAGACTATGTACAGGCGCCGAGGCCGCCGGGTTCGAGTCGACGGCGAAGATCGCCGGACCTGCACGATGTCACGCGGGCCTCCGCCGAATTGTCCTCTCGACCGATCCTCCGGCTCGTGCTATACTGCGCGAGCGAAATGAGCACGAATGGCACCCGGAACCATCGACCCGACAAACGGAGAGAACGCATGGACTATCGAAGGATCATCCCCTGCCTGGACGTCAAACACGGTCGCCTGGTCAAAGGCGTCAATTTCGTTGATCTCAAGGACGTCGGGGACCCCGCCGAGAACGCCGCCGCCTACAGCGAGGCCGGCGCCGACGAGCTGGTCTTTCTCGACATCACCGCGACGATCGAGAACCGAAAGACCCTGCTCGACGCCGTCCGACGCACGGTGGATTGCATCAGCGTCCCGCTGACCGTCGGCGGCGGCATCAGCAGTTGCCAGGGGATCGAAGAGCTTCTCGCCCTCGGGGTGTCCAAGGTCTCGATGAACACCGCCGCCGTGCGCCATCCCGACCTGGTCCGCCAGGCGGCCGACGAATTCGGCAGCGAGAGCATCACGGTCGCCATCGACACGGCGAAGAATCCTGCGTTGCCATCAGGCTTCGAGGTGATGGTTCGCGGCGGCACCAAAGGTGCCGGTCTGGACGCTGTCCAGTGGGCCAGGAAGGTCGAATCGCTCGGGGCCGGGGCCATCCTTCCGACCAGCATGGACACCGACGGCCGGCAGACGGGCTACGACATCGCCATGACGCGGGCCATTGCCGACGCGGTGTCGCTGCCGGTGATCGCCTCGGGCGGCGCCGGCGCGCTCGAACATCTCTACGAGGCGATCGTGGACGGTCACGCCGACGCGGTCCTCGTCGCTTCCATCGCCCATTTCGGGACCTACAGCATCGCCCAGATGAAGGCGTATCTTGCGCAGCGCGATATCCCCGTCCGGCGGTAGCCGCTGGCCTGCCGAACGCCGCTGATTCGACCTGTCCAGAGCAGCCTTTCACAGGCGGCTCTTTCCCTTTTTGGACGAAAGTCCCGACGGGGATTGACCGATAGGGGGAGGGTGATGGTCCGCAACGATCTCTCAGGGATGTCTGAAGACCGATATGTTCAGCAAGCTGCGAAAAGACGGGTTTCTACTGAAGACCAAGCTCTTCACGCTCCGCTGGTATCCGAGCGGCCGAAGCTGCATTCGGATCGGCAGCCGCAGACGCCCCCCGCAGCAGATGCCTCCGCTGATGGTTCGCAAGCCCGAGTGGCGCCGATAGAGATTTTCTTGGCTGCCGCTATCACCTTGTCACCGGCGCACCAGCCTGTCTCGTTGGGACACAAGGTCGCCTTTCTCGCAACGCCATTTCCTCCGCCTGCCAGTACTGGCGTCGAGGAGGATCGCCGTTATAGGACCTGCATCGGCAAGGACGCCCGGCGGTCGCATCCTGCGGCATAGACTATAGCCATCACGAAACAAGATACCCACAAGCCCGATCTTGTCTATTTTCACTCAAGTTTTTTTCGGCCCCCTACCGATACTAACCCACATGACACAAGTATCCCATTTTAACAACGAGTCATTCAGCATCACAAAGGAGAGATCGATGGTTAAGGAAGATTTGCTCGCCCGATACCTGGCCGCCCTGCTTCGCGGCGACCGGAAAGCCTGCCGCTTTGTCGTCGAGGAGACGCTGCAAAGCGGTATCCCGGCCAATTCGGTGTACCTGCACCTGATCTGGCCGGTCATGGCAGAGATCGAGAGGCTTTCCCGGACGGACCGGATCAGCTCCGTCCAGGAGCATCTGGCCACACGGATCAACAGGACCATCGTGGACCAGCTCCAGAACAAGCTGCCGCGCCGGCCCGCCCGCAACAAGAAGGTAGCGGTCTGCTGCGCCCGCGACGAGTTGCAGGAGCTCGGGGCACAGATCATCACGGATCTGTTCGAGAGCGACGGCTGGGAAGTGCGCTTCCTCGGCGGCGGTCTGAGCAACGACGACATCTTCGCCTTCGTCAACGAATATGCACCGGACATTCTGTTCATCTACGGCACCGCACCGAAACAGGCCCCCGATGTGCGCCGGCTGATCGACAGAATCCGCTGTGTCAATGCGTGGCCGGACCTGCGCATCGTGGTCTCCGGCGGACTGTTCAACCGGGCGGAAGGTCTGTGGGAAGAGATCGGCGCCGACGCGTTCGCCGCGACGGCCGCCGAGGCGCTACAGGTGGCCGCGGACGAAACCCAAGTGGCTGATCCGGAACGAAGAACGGTCAACCGCCGCAAACGCAAACAGCAGAACGCCGCCCAGGAGATCGCCGTCACAACCGCGTAGGACGCGGCGCACGCATGAAATCCCGTGCCGGCCGATGGATGAAGCCGGCACGGGATTTTTTCTTTCACGATCCCGCCGCGATCAGCCGGCCGCGCGTTGAAGCTTGTATTCCACGCTGTCGACCAGTGCCAACCAGCTCGCTTCGATCACGTTCTCGGAAACGCCCACCGTCCCCCAGATCGATTGCTTGTCCCTCGACTGGATCACCACCCGGACCCGCGCCGCCGTGCCTTCCTTGGCGTTCACGACGCGGACTTTGTAGTCGAATAACTGCACCTCTTTCAGAGCTGGATAGAACATCTCCAGCGACTTGCGCAACGCCGCGTCCAGCGCGTTGACCGGACCGTCTCCTTCGCCGACCACGTGCTCGATCCGATCGCCCACCTGCAACTTCACCGTCGCCTCGGTGACGATCTGCCCGCTGTTGCGTTTCTCCACGTCGACGTGGTACTTGAGCATCTCGAACGAAGGCTCAAAGGTCCCCATGATCTTACGGACCAGCAGATCGAAGCTCGCCGTGGCCGCCTCGAATTGATAGCCCTCATTCTCCAGCTCCTGAACACGCGCGAGGATCTTCCGGGCCAGCGTCTTGTCCTGGGTGATCTTGGCCTTCTCCATCTCCGCCAGGATGTTCGACTTGCCGCTGAGCTCGGAGATCAGGAAGCGCCGCTCGTTGCCCACCATCGCCGGATCGATGTGCTCGTAGGTCAGCTTGTTTTTGCGAAGAGCGTCCACGTGCAGGCCCGCCTTGTGGGCGAAGGCGCTGTCGCCGACGTAGGGCAGGCTCATCACCGGCGGCAGGTTCGCCACCTCGAAGACGAAACGCGACACCTCCGTCAGCGACTTGATCTTCTCGGGGCTCAGTGGCTCCAGGCCCATCTTGAAGGCCAGGTTCGGTATCACCGAGCACAGGTTGGCGTTGCCGCAGCGCTCGCCCATGCCGTTGATCGTGCCCTGCACGTGTCGGGCGCCCGCCTGGATGGCGGCCAGCGAATTGGCGGTGGCGCAGTCCGAGTCGTTGTGCGTGTGAATCCCCACGACGACCGAGCCGAGCGTCCGGCAGACCTGGGCGGTGATCTCGGCCACCTGGTGCGGCAGAGAACCACCGTTGGTGTCACACAGCACCAGCGCGTCGGCGCCCGCCTCGGCCGCCGCCGCCAGCACCTTCATCGCATACTCGGGATTCGCCTTGTAGCCGTCGAAGAAGTGCTCGGCGTCGAAGATCGCCTCCAGCCCTTTGCTCTTGAGATAGCGGACCGACTCGGCGCAGATCGTCAGGTTCTCGTCCAGCGAGCAGCCCAGAACCAGCTCGACGTGCATGTCCCAGGTCTTGCCCACGATCGTGGCCGCGGGCGCCTTGGTGGCCAGAATCGAATTGAGCGAGACGTCCTCTTCGACCGTGCAGTCGGCGCGGCGGGTGCTACCGAAGGCAGCCATCTTGGATCGCTCCAGGCCGAGCTTACTCACCTCGTGGAAGAACTTCATCTCCTTCGGGTTCGATGCGGCGTAGCCCCCCTCGATGTAGTCGACGCCCAACCCGTCGAGGCACTGGGCGATGGCCAGCTTGTCCGGCAGCGAGAAACTCACCCCCTCCGCCTGCATGCCGTCGCGGAGCGTCGTGTCATAGATCGCGATCTTCGTCATTCCAACTCCCGATTCTCTGTCACAGGGCCGGTTTGGGCGCCTGTAGGGCCGTCATGTGCATTTGTGCAAACCGGTGATTTTACCGGTTCGTAGGGCCCTGTAAAGGCCAAACCGGCCGGCCCCAAGGCCGTTTCGGGTGCACTGCGTGTTTGTAGGTAGGTTCCTGCCGAGGCCAGGAAGGGGGCTGTCATCTCGGAGAGCGTGGCGGATGTCATTTCGACTAAGAGCTTGCCCTGAGCGAAGTCGAATGGGGCGAAGCCCGCACGGAGAAATCTGGCCGAGGATAAGGCAATAGCCCCTTCGCAGCCAGATTCCTCCACTACGCTGCGCTCCGGTCGGAATGACAAAGTCGATTGCAGCCTCCGGTGAAGGTTTACCTACAAACATCAAGTGCACCCAAGGCCGTCGCGGAGTCCCAGGCGCCCGTCCCCTGCCACCTCGTGCCGCAAACTGGTGGACGTCCGGCCGCTTTGCGTTTGGGGAATTGGGTTTGTTTCGCACGATGGCTCCTCTGCCGGCATCTCGGGCTGCGGCTCGGGCTCCGCCGGCAGCTCTGCGGGCGGTTCGGCACAGCGGAGCCGGCGGACCTTCTCCAACTCGTCGAGGGTTCTGTAGAGGCCCTGCTCGATCCGGCGCTCGTACAGGCCCAGCCGCTCCAGCACCTTCGCGCAGTGGAATTCGGCGGCATGTTCGGGTATGGTGGAGCAGGTGCACACGAACACCGTCCTTGAGGTTTGATTGGGAGGCACAGACATGCTGCCGAAATCTCGCCAAGCCAACGGAGACTGTCCTCCGCGTACTCGACACGCTCTCACCTCGTCGTCTTTAGGTCGGCGTGACTTCTTGAAGGCGGCCGCGATGGCCAGCGGCGCGGCGATGCTCCACGCAGGCGGCCTGGCGACGGGCCAGGACCTTGGCACGCGACCTGGGCGGGACAGCAGCGTCCGGATTCTGAATCCGTGCGCGCGCGTGCCCATGAGTCTGATCATCGACGACTCAACGTGCCTGGTGAACATGGCCCACTTCGGGATTCCGCAATTCGCCGAGGTCTTTCCGGACAACTACACGCAGGATTGGCGCAGACTGCCTCGCGAGATCCCCGACGCCTTCGTGCGCAAGTTCGGCCAGTGGTGCCACGAGCACGGTGTCAAGGGCAAGTACAGCATCGTCCCCTATCCTGCGTGCGTCGGCTGGCTGGATCGCGGACTGCCCGGCTGGTCCAGGCGGGAGCTGGACGAGAGCATCACCCTGGTTCGCGAGCTGATGATGCCCGACTGGGACATCCATCCCGAGATGGTCAGCCATACGCGGGTGATCGACACGAAGACGGGCCGGCCCTTCCCCGAACCGACGGAGCATTTCATGGAGAACTGGCGGTGGACGGACGGCAAGTCGGTTGATCAGTTGGCCGACTACATGAGCTACGCCCTGCGCATCCTCAAGAATGTGGGGCTGGACTGCGAGGGCATCACCACGCCGGGCGGGTTTGGCAACCGCGTATTGGCCGAGCTGTCGCAGGCGACGCTGGAATCGTGCCGGGACGTGTTCGGCGCGGAGATTCCGCATTACTTCCGGCACCTGTTCACCGACGAGCGCAGTGTCGCGCCGCGCGTCGAGTACGCCCACGGCCTGGACGGGCCCGACCCGAAATGCGTCGTCTCGATCATCGGCTGCACGGGCGACTGGTTCGGCGGCTGGGACGGCCTGGAAGCGGGCTCGGCCGACCAGTTCATCACAGAGGACCTGCAACGCGGCAGGCTGCCGGAGGTAATCGAGCGAGGCGAGCCGGCGATCCTCGTGTGCCACTGGCCGGGAATCTACTACAACGGCGAGGAGGTTGGTTTCAACATCTTCAAAGAGGTCGTCCGGCGGGTGCATGCCCGCTACGACCACCTGATCTGGATGAAGCTCAGCGAGATCGCACGCTATTGGGCGGCGCGCGAATTGACAGAGGTCCAGCGACAGGGCCGACAGATCATTCTGCGAGCGCCCTTCGCGACGCCGCGATTCACACTGCAAGTCGAGGGCAGGCTGTCACAGCCGCCGCGTGTCGAAACCGGCGGCATCGCGACCACACTTGAGAAGACCGCCCAGGCCCTGTGGCTCAAGGGCGGCGCCTGGCACCAGTCCGACACCGCCGCGACCCTGTGCTTCAACCTCTCCAAGGGCCAGACGACCGTCACCATCTGACCGCGGGCTTACTGCTGGCGTCGGGCGCGCCAGATGCACCGGCCGCCGGTAGCGACGCTGACGTCGCCGACAAGCTCGGCGCCTTCCAGGCGAACGGTCATGCTGTCGGTCGGCGCCTGCTGGGGCATGCCGTTGACGACGATGGTCTTGCTCTGGCCCTGCATGACGAGCTGGTTGCCCTGCATCTGTCCGACGAAGATCTCGGTGATCTTATAGAACATCTGCTGGCCGTACATGTCGGAGACCATCGCTTCACCGTACCACTGAGCGGTGAACTGCCCGTTCTGTCCCATCGCGACCTGTATCTGCATGGGATAGCTCAGCGAGGGGTAGTCACTCGTTGCCGTGCCGGCCCACAGCCCCACAGGCGACCACTGCGCTTGCGGTTGGGGCTGCGGTTGCGGCATGGGCTGCGGCAGTGGCTGGTTCGGTTGCCTTGGCTGCGTCGGCTGCGTCGGACCGGGGGCGGTATGAGGAGCGGGAGCGCTGGCAACGGTTACAATGTTCCAGCGTTGCAGGATGTCGGCGGGAAGGACCTCCATCTCCGGAGACGAAACGCCCCGCGTCCAGCAGTCTTCGATGTCGATCTCTATGACGCGGCCCTCCGCCGCGGCCTTCTTGTACGTATCGCCGGCGCTCTGGACGACGCCGTCGAACGGCGTCGAGCCGTGCGTCTTGCCGCCGCCCACGCCGGTGGTCTCGACGGGCAGGAGGTTGCCCGAGGGCAGGCGAATCAATGCGAACGCGTGGCCCGGGATGAGCACCATGTAGGGCTTGAGCCCCACCGAATGCGCCATCGAGCAGTAGAGCGCCGCCAGCTCGATGCAGGTGCCCGACTTGTCGCGTATGACGTCGCGCGGGAACTTGATGTTCTGCACGATCGTGTTGTCGAAACTCAGCGTCGGGTCCAACAGTCCGACGGGCCCCTGATACGTGAAGTCGTTGCCCTGCCAGAGCTCGTAGCAGGCCTTGAGCACGGCGTAGGCGGCCTCGTCGCTGTACGGAGCGCCCTTGCCGCCGGCGGCCTTGTTCGCCATCGCGGCGAACTGCTTGACCGCCGGATCGTCGCGCGTCACCCACGCGGCGATCATCTCCGAGTTGCTGAACAAATCGTACCAACTTCCCATGCTCTCTTCTTTGGTGTAGTTCGAGAAGATGAACTCGTGACGGCCGAGAATCGACACGCGTTTGCCGTCGCTGTCGTCCTGCCGCTGCCCGTCGCTGTCGACGTAGCGCCATTCGACGAGCACGTTGGCCGGCGTCGTGCTCGTCAGCGAGGCGATGCTCCTGTCCAGCACGGGCTTGTACACACCGACCACCGTCTGGCCCGGCAGGACCTCAGGATACTTCTGCCAGATGCTCCACTCCGAGTAGCCTTCCACGCGGTAACGGAGGCGCAGGTCCGTGATCCGCCCGGTCCCGACGTTCGTCACGCGGGCCTTGGCCACCCACTGCGCGGGGAAATCGGTCTCCATGCCATAGACCTTGTACAGGCAGCTCATGATCCGGTCACGTGCCTTGAAATCGATGTCGAGCCGTCCCTTGCCTGCGGTGTCCTTATAGGCCAACGAGTAGCTCAACAGCTTCTTGCCCTTGTCGAACGCGACATTGACAGCGCCGGGCGGAAGTGTGTACGACGCACGCCCTTCGAACTTGACCGCTTCCTCCGGCGGACTCTTGTAGAGGAAGGCCGCAACCGTCTCGCCGTTGTCGTTCGTGGTCGTCTCGACGAGTTCCTGATCTTCCGCCTGCCATTCCCATCGCCCGTTGCCGCGATTGTGCACCACGCCAAGCATGTGGACGTCGAGCACCACCGAGGAGCCGGCGTCGTCGTATGCGGCGGACGCATCCGGGGCCAATTCGGTGTCCGCGCGGTTCGAAGAGAGCTCACGAAGGAAGTACACCGGGTCCTGAACGACGCCCTTGATCGTCGCATAGACCTGCGGGTCGAACGTGAAGATTCCCCGGCCCATCAGATCGCCAGTGGGGGTGATGCGGCCATTCAGGTCCACGCGGGCAATCACCTCCTGCTCCTGCCCGTCCGCCGCCTGATTCTGCGTCGGGCCCTGGTTCGTCGGAGCCGGAACATCCTCATCGCCTGCCATGAAAGCCGGCACCGGGACTTCCGGCATCTTCTCCGGCGCGAAGCCATCGGTCCGGACCAACTCGCTGAGCGTATCGGCCACCGCCTCGGCGTCGCTCCTCTGCTGATCGGTCAACTGCTGCCGATACGTCTGGAGTTCCTTCTTGGCCTTCTCATGCCCCTGACTGGCGGCCATCAGCAACCAGGCGCAGCCCTCGATCAGGTCCTTGGGCCGCCCGGTGCCTTCCGCCACGAAGACGCCGAAGACCCACTGGCCGTCGGGGTCGCCAGTCGTCGCGACCAGGAAGAACAAATCGGCCGCCTTGACCTGATCGGCCTCCACCCCTTCGCCCTTGTGGTATTTCTGGCCCAGATTGAACATGGAGTCGGACCAGCCGCCCAGCGACGACCGCGTGTACCAGCGCACCGATTCGCGGACATCCTGCTGAACGCCGTTGCCGCGATCGTACATCAGCGCCAGGAAGAACATTGCCTCTGCATGACCCTGCTGTGCCAGGTTCATGAGTATGGAATAGGCGTTCTGGTAGTTCTGACTGCGCAGCAATTGCCGGGCCTGCTCCATCTGGTCGTTCTGGGGCAGCTCGCGGATCGGCTTGACCTTGCGCGGTTGAAGCCCCTGCCGCTGCACCTGGGGGACAGGCTGCGGTTGGGGCGCAGGCATGATCTGCTGATTGGGATTGCTCGGCTGAACCGGCTGGCCGAGGGCCGACGACAGAAACACGCACGACACAAGGATGGCACTGCAACAAGCGACGTTCTTCATATACCGGGACCTCCGAAGTAGTCAGGGTTGGCGACGGCGCGGCAGGTGTCCGCGTCACTCCATCGAGACAAGCGACAGCTCCAGTTGATTGCTCATGTTCAACTGGTTCATACGATCGTTCAAAAGCGTCCGCACGAGCAGCCCGTCCTGGCGACGGTAGGTATACTGGATCTGCTGGCGCGCGTTGTTGTGAACCAGCGTCACGTACTGGGGGTCCGCGGAACTGACCTGCGTGGTGACGTGGGTGAAGGGATCGGTGTCGAGGACCTGGCCGGCCTGGAGACTGCCCATCGCGCCCGGCGGAATCCAACTGCCGCACAGCATGTGATTGCCGCTGACGCGCGTCGTCAGTTCCGAGCTGATTCCCGGGGCCTGGCCGCCGGTGGAGATGTCGAACTTCACCCAGTCGGGGCCGGCTCCGGTGATCGAGGCCGTCGCATTGACCGCCAGCGGCGAGGGCGGACTGCCGGGAATGTTGACCTGGAAGGTCCCGCTGTAGCGGAATGTCCGCGCCTGGCCCAGCCAGGGAGGCGCCGCCTGGCCTGCCCACGGCAATGACAAGGTCCGCGAGCCCTTGAAGGTCGTGCTCTTGGTCATGGACCCGCCGGGATGGACCTGCGCCCCCTGGACAACCTTCATGCCGGCCTGGGCGATTTCGCTCGAATAGAGCAGAAGGCCGCTGGCCAGGTCGTAGATCCAGACCTTGCGGCTGCCGCTCTCGGCCAACAGGGCGATCAACACGGCGTCATAGGTGGCCTGCTCGATCTGCTTGCGGGTCGCCGAGACCCACATGCCCGCCTGCCCGCGCGGGGGTGGCGGCCGATTGCCGTACGTCTGCAACAGGGCCTTCAAGGCGTCGGGGTGCAGCCAGAGATCGCCGCCGTTGCCGGCCTGGCCCACGTAGCCGGTCTCGAGCTTCTGCGTCGGGCTGGACGTGTCCATTCCGTCGTAGAGATAGAAGAGCGTCTGGACGGCGACTTGCTGCTGATCCATGGCCGCGACGTTGAACTGGAGCAAGCCGTGCGAGCCGGTGCCTTCGAGCTTGTGCTGCGTGTAGCGGTTGCCGTGCTTGTCTTCCCAGCCGCCCTCGGGGTCGGGTGTGTACTCGTGAGGTCCGTAGGGCAGATACCCCGAGATCATGTAGTAGGTCAGACGCAGTCCCGGCGTGATCCAGTTCGGCGGCGGCGTAGTCACCGTCAGGCCGGGAACGTCGCCCAGCATCTGGCCGGCGCCCATCACGACGTCCCCAGGGGTCGCCGCCTGTTGAGAACAGGCCGCCGGCGCCGCATACAGCCATCCGCTCAAGACAATCACAAGAGGCATCCATCTGCCCATAGAGACCTCCAGCCCTATCGAGAATCACGAATCCGCATGCCGCACAACACCGTCCTGGATCGGCCTCCCTGCTCCCTGTGCCGGAACAAAGCCCACTCACCAACCTGCCGCACAAGTGCGTTGCACGGCCAATAGATTAAACGAAACAGGCCCTAGACGCCAGAGAAAACCCGACAGAACGGTACGGATTTCTGATGCGCAAGGAAGACGTGGGTGGGAGTTGTGGGGGCGAATGATTATTCGCCCCTACGGCCGAGACGCGGGCCATACCCGACTCGGGATCTGACGCCGCCTCAGACGCTCCGCCACGAGACCGGGAACGTATCGACCTCCAGCGGTTCGGCCCGCTTGATCAGCCACCTGCCCTCCGGCTGCTCGGTCAGGTGCAGGCGGACCTTGACCAGTGCGACCGCCTTGTACTGTTTGGCCACCCGGCTGGCCTGCTCGAACCGAAAGAACAGGTTCAGCATCACCGTCGCCTCCGAGCCCGACAGCTCGACCTCGGGGCCGCGTGACTTGACCATCTCGACGGTCGGCTCGTTCAACTCCTGCCGACAGCGCTCCAGCAACTGCTCCCGGCTTGCGTGGTGCGAATCGCCGTAGTCCGGCGCGATCAGCGCCGCGACGGCCTGGCTGTCCTCGGCCTCGACCGCTTTCAGTACAGCGCCGACGGTCGCGTGCACCTTTTCCAGATCGGTCGCGACCAGGAAATCGAGCCCGAACCCGATCCCTGCGACCGCCAGCGGGACCAGCCAATGCCACCACCGGCGCTTTTCCGGAAACAGACTGCGGTAGGTCAGAAGACCGAACAGCACCAGGACAGCCGCTCCCAGCAGCGTCCACGGTTGTTCGAAGAAGTCAAACATCCTCTCGCCTTCTTTTTGGGTGCGCGGCGGACTGCCAAAGCCGCTCGGCACGGCAGACCCGCACTTGCCGCCGGCATTGTAGACGGCCGGGACAGGGCTGACAAGGAGCCGCCCCCAAAAACAAAACCGGCCTCAGGAGGCGATCCTGAGGCCGGCCAAACACGCCTGGTGCTGAGCATTGGCGTAGGTGATCAGGGAATAGACTTGGCGGGAAAACCATCAATCATGTACTCAAGATCCTCATATTCGTCGGACGGAGGCGTCATGCTGAACGAGAAACCGGGCATGTTGTACAGGGCCTTCTCCAGCCACTCGATCAGGCTCTTGTCACGCCACTGGCGTATCTCGGCGTGGCCATCGGCGAAGCCCATCGTGGTCCTCTGGTTGTGCCACATGGCCAGGGGGTCCACCCAACTCCTCGATCTCGGGTTCATCTGCCAGGAGCCGATGTTGGTGCCTCGGTTATCCATCTCCTCCACGAAGACGTACTTCGTGGCCGGGCGCTTCAGGTTGCTGTAGATCCTGGCTTTCGTGTATTCACTGCCCCAGTCCTCCCCATTGGCCCCTCCGGCGACGGAGAACGTCAGAAAGGCCGCATTGAGACCCGACTTCCTCGTGTCCGCCGGGCAGTGGTAGATGTCCAGCTCCTTGGTGTAGGGGAACAGCCGCCCTCTTCGGATCGCTGCGTACTGCTCCTCAATAGGTGCCGCTGCAGGACTCGGCGCATCCACCCAGCTCGTGCTGTTGGTGTGGCCGCCGACCAGCTTGTCGTCATTCTCGTCCTTGTACATGAACCACGCCAGGGCAAGGGCCTTGACGTTGCTGACGCAATGCACGCGACGGGCCTGGTCGCGGGCCCGACGCAGCGACGGCATCAGGATGGCCATCAGTACGGCGATGATGGCGATCACCACCAGCAGTTCGATCAAGGTGAAGGCTTTTGTTCTCATGCTCGGTCTCCATCGATACATTCGTCGGTTCCTCGTCACATCCCTGGACACCCGTTCGTCGTCTGCATACCCACTTAGATGCTGTTTGCCCGCCTCCTGTTCCCTGCGGCCCGGCGACGATTCCACTGGAAGGCGGGACCCGACGTGGCGCCACACCCTCACGACTGAGCGTACGTGATTCCCCCAGACGGTCACGTGGACAGACGCAAGCACACGGGGCGCCCGATCGGTCGTCGGCATTCGATATCACACGTGTGATATAACGTTAGATTTATCAAAGATTTCGGCCTCTGTCAAGCGAATTTCATAAGGACCGAGAAAAACGGCTCTGGCGACGCGTCTGCGACGAGATTTCCGGTCATTTTGCCCGGCAACGCAGGCTTGCGAGGACAGCGCAGATGGCGATCCGCCACCCGCACGGGTCCGCGTTCCTTTCAGTCCACCAGCCCGGGGCTGGGCGGCGCCGCCCGCCAGTTGGCCGGATCGTTCCCATAGGCCGCCGGGTCAATCCGGTGCAGCGAATGCCCCTTGCCGGCGGCTGCGACGGGCCAGGGATCGATCCCATCGCGGTACTCCTGCGGATGCGAACCGTCGCTGTAAGCCACACGATCGACACGAATCCAGGTCGGTTCTCCCCCCGCGTCGGCCCGGCCCGGCTTGGCCAGCTCGATCTTCTCGCCGCTGTCGGACAGCCCGCCGGCGCCCCACGCCACCGTCGGGACTTCGGACAAGTACCCATAGGCGACGGTGAACCGGATCAGGTCTTTGATCAGCACCAGGCACTGCCCCGGCAGGAGCGTCACCGGCTTGTCGCTCGGCAGCGAGCATTCGATCGGCGGGTAGGCCGGACCGTCGGTGAACCGCCAGGAGGCCCCCAGGACCCCATCGTACAGGGTCACGGGGGCATCGCCGATATTGAGCAGCTCGACGTATTCGGCCTCCGGCAGCGCCGTCGGGCCGTACATGATCTCGTTGATCACGATCGGACCGACCTTGGGCTCGGCATTGGCCGCGCCCGGCGTCGGGACGCTCATCGCCACGAAGTTGAAGCTTCCCGTGCTCTTGCGGTGCCGGCCCAGGGGAACCCCGCCTTCGGAGGCGTCGAATTCCTCCTGCTCGCTGTAGCCCGTCAGGACGCCGCGATCACCCGAATGGAGGTAGAGCGTTTCGCCGTCGCGACTGAGCCCGAACGGAACCCGGCAGCCGGGATCGTCCGCATTGCCGAACGTCTCTTCTTCGCGCAGCACCAGATACCCGTTGCCAGCGATAACCGTGCCGGCGGCGATTTCGTACCTGATCAGATCGTCCGCATCGTCGCTGACGAACCAGCCGCCTACGTCGATGGCCTGGTCGGTCGTGTTGTGCAGCTCGATCCAGTCCGACGCCCCGCCGGTGGGATTCGTCAGAATCTCGTTGATGACCACCGCGCCCAACTCGGGGATCACACCCGTGTCGTCGAAGCCGGGCGAGCCCCCAACCTCGGCGCTGGGCCGCCAGGAGCTTTTCTCGCCAAGCGCATCCGCATCCGACATGGCGGAGGTCTTGACCGTCAGCGAGAAGCCCTGCCCATCGGTGATGTCGTGCCAGCCGTCGCGGTACTCGAAGCTTTGGATGACTTGGCCGGCGGCATCCTGCAAGTCAATCCGCTCGCCCGCGTTGTCAAGATTGCCGGTGTATTGTCCCGCAACGGCAAGCTCGGCGCCGTAGGCCGCCTCGAAGGCCGCGAGGTCTCTGACCACCAGGATATGCCCGCCCGGTTTCAGTTCGACGCTGGGGAACGTGAACTCGATCCCCCTGGTGAACTTCACGAGGTTCAGATTGACCGTTTCGTTGCCGACGTTGGTCAGCTCCACATACTCGGCGTCCGGGTCGGCCGGGTGGTACATGACCTCGCTGATCCGAAGTGACTCGGCTACCGGTCCGACCGCGAAGACCACATCGGCCAGCGCGCTCCATGTGGTCCCGTTGAGCGTGCGGGCCTTGACCGGCGTGCTCACGTCGAAGCGCACCGGCTCGCTGTAGCGGACGGCGCCGGTAGACACGCCGCCCGGCGTGCCGCCGACGGCGCCCTTGCTCCCGACCAGTTCCACCGAGATCAGGAAGTCAGAACTGGTCGTGCTCGAATTGAGTCCCTGAATGGCGAGGACATTCTGCCCCGGACGAAGGGCCGCGACCGCCTGGGAGGCGTTGAACGACTCCATCTCGATCGCGTCGAGGTCCGAATGGTTGTCCGTGGCGCGGGAGTTCCAAGCGGGGGCGCCGTCGAACATGACGCGGCAGGCTTCCACGCCATTGACATAGGCGATGAAGCCGTCGTCGTACCGGGCCCGCAGGGCCAGGCCCGACAGCTCGCTGAGATCGGCCTCGGCAACCTCAAACGGAATCCGGATGTAACAGCTCGCATTGACGCCGTACATGGCGTCCTGAAGATCGATCTGAAAGAACGACTCATACCCAGTGCTGCGTTCGAATCCGACGCCTCCGCTGCCGGCGATCCAGCCGGAATCGTCGAAATCCGATCCCCCTCGCCAGGCGTCCGCGACCGGTCCTGTGGGAACCAGCACCCGCTTGGGAGCCTCTTCGGCGACCAGGGGCACTTCGATGCCGGAGCCGCCGGCCGTGCCCGGAACGCGCGGGTCGCTTCCGTCGGTCGTGTGCCAGATTTCGCCGGTCGCGCTCATGGAGACCGCATCGGTCTTCTCGATCGGGCCGCCGTACCGCGCCACACCGTTCACGCGGAACTCCGGTGCATCGGTTCGAGGGTAGAGCCCTCTGACGCGGAGCTGATTGACCACAATCTGCGTGCGGGCAGGGAAATACGTTTCGAGCAGGTAGCCGTTCACCTCCGCCCACCAGTCGGCCTTCGTGTAGGGCCGGTTCGTCCGGTCCGGCCGCTGGTCGCCCCACCGCGCCGACTCGGCGATGATCGCCAGGTCGATCTCCAGGGCGCGGGACCAGCACAGGGCCACCGCGTTCTCCGGCGTCATCGCTCCATCGTGGAAGAAATGCCTGTGCGCGTGATCGGCAAACCGCATGAGGTACTCTGGGTGGGCCATCAGCTTCTGATGCAGCCACTGCGGATTGAAGTGCGATCGCGATTGGCCGGCCCGCACCGTCGCCGTGCGGTCGTCGTTCAGGCCGCGTGAGACGCCCAGGGAGTGCTCGTTGTCGTAGGCGAAGAACTTCCACCCGTCCCGAGCCTCTGGCCGGCGGTTGCGGATGGCAAAGAAGTTGTTGGCCCGATCGCCGCCCAGGGTGACGGGCGCATCGTCGTTGCCCGTGAAGAAGATGCCGAGCATGTAGTCGATCAGGTTCTCTACATCGACGTGCACCGCCAGCGTCGGATCGTCCGCACCGTTGGGTCGTTTTCCCTGGACGGCGTAGTACTGCTGGTCCGTCGCGAAGCCCTCCTCACAGAGACTCCAGAGATGATTCCACATGTCGATGGAACCATCGGTGAAAGAGGTCTGGTAGCCGTCGGTCATGATGACGTCATAGTCCTCGCTGTCGCCGCCGAAGTAGGACTCGGCGTAGGAGGCTTCCGAGCGTTCCTGGCTCTGGTAGAGGCCCCAGTACTGGCCGTTGAGATAGAGATGGTAGAACCGGCTGCGGGTGTACGGCCGGCCCATGGCCCCCTGGATGTCCCGGCAGAACACTTCGCGCAGGAACGTGTTCTTGGAGCCGGGGTTGCTCGAATCGAGGCTCCAGGCGTAGTTCTGCGCGGTGCGGAGGTCGAGGTTGTCGAACTGTGCGACGCCCTCGTCGTCGAAGAGCGGATACTCCAACTTCGAGACGCCGTAATCGGATCGGAAGAACAGCCGGAACGAGTGCTTCGGATTGCCGCCGCTGCGGCTGAATCCTCCTCGAATGCGCAGCCCCGAGTCGATCTGAAACCCTTCCGCCCCATCGGGACGCAGCAACTCCACCGATACGGGACGCTCCCATGTACGTCCTTCGCGGCTCGCGTTGACGTAGATGCCGCTCTGCGCGTTGAACAGGTTCGCCAGATCGGTCACCAGAGAAACCGAGGGAATCGCCAGCAGCGCATCGTCCATCAGGTTCTTGTACTGCGGATCGTTGACCACGTCCGGGTCCATACCATAGTCGATCACTTGGCCGTTCACGTTGCCGGCAGGCCAATTCGCCGCCGGGCGCTCGTGATTGGGCGACTGCGTGACGACGTCGTCGACGAAGAGATAGGTGTGCGTCTCGACCGGCGAGGGCAGCCATCCGGACCGCATCGCCGCCGCTCGCAGACACGTGGTCCGGCTGACTCGGATGGGCTCGTGATACCGGATCGCCGTGGCGCCGACCGATCCGTGTTCGCCGCCGAACGGATCGCTCCCGTCCGTGGTGTAGTAGATCTCGGCCTCTTCGGTGGCACACGTGATGCTCACGTAGGTCGGCACGTCGTAGAACCCGCGCGTGCGGCCAAACCGCGGTTTGGCGACCGCGCCATCGTAGCTGCGACGGTTCGCCTGGCCGGGCGTCGGGTAGGCCATCGGCAGCCAGTCGCCCGTTCCATCGGGGAACCGGCCATACGAGACATCGACGGCCTGCCGTTCGAACCGGATGGAATCCAGAAGAGTTGCGCCGTCGGTGTCGTAGAGCGCAATCTCTTCGCCCGAGGCACTGAGGGAAAAGGATGCGTGAAGGCCGGCATCCGTGACATCGTTGTCGGCCCAGATCAGCAGATACCCCTTTGCCGCGATCGACGTGCCGTTGCGAATCCGCCAGCGCGTCGGATCGCTCGCATCATCCGTCAGGTACATACCGCCGACGCTCACAGGAACCGCCGCCGGATTGTGCAGCTCGATCCAATCGTCGTGCTCGCCCTGCGGGTCTGTGGCCCCCTGTCCGTTTGAGGCCAGAAACTCATTCAGAACGACCGACGATGCGGCCGGCGCCGAAACCGCCAGCGTCAACACCACCAGCACCGCCATTGCGAAGGATCTGACACTATCCACCATGTTCGCTCCAAATTCCTGAAGACTACACGTGCCTCTGTCGGTCGTCTCTTTCACCACTTGGGCAGCCATAGGTCACCGGACCCCCGGCGTCGGCGCCGCCGCCTTCCAGTTGATCGGATCGTTCCCATAGGCCACCGGATCGATCCGGTGCAGCGAAAAGCCCTGGCCATCGGCCTCCACCGGCCAAGGGTCCACGCCTGCCGGGAAGTCCTCCGGATGCGAACCGTCGCTGTAGACAACGCGGTCGACGCGAATCCAGCTTGTCGGCGTACCGTTGTCGGCGTCGCCCGGCCGGCTGATCTGGAGCCTGTCGCTTCCGTTGGACAGCCGGCCCGGACCCCAGGTGAGCACAGGTATATCGTCCGGAACGGTGTAGATCACGCCGAAGCTGAGCCGGTCTTTGACCAGCAGCAGGCATTGTCCCGGCGCCAGGGTCACAGGCGCGTCGGCGGGCAGCAGCACATCGACAGCCGGGCTGTCGGGGTCGTCTGTGAACCGCCACGGCGCCCCCAGATCTGCGTCGTACAGCGTGACCGGCTCGTTGCCGGCGTTGAGCAATTCGATGTACTCGGCCTGATCGGGTGCGGCCGGATTGTACATGATCTCATTGATGACGATCGATAGCACCTTTGGCGCCGCGTTGGGGGCGCCGGGCGTCGGGGCATCCAGTGCGACGAAGTTGCAGGCGCCGGTGCTCTTGAGGTGGCGTCCCTGAGAAACGCCCGCCTCGGAGGCATCGAGCTTTTCCTGTGCAACGTAACCGGCCAGTTCGCCGTTCTCGCCGGAATGGAGATACACTGTTTCCCCGTTGCGGCTCAGCGCGAAAGGCACGTGACAACCGGGGGCGTCGGCGTTGCCGAAATGCCGGTCTTCGTAGAACACGAGGAATCCACGAGGCGCGACTACGGTACCCGCGGGGATCTCATACTTCATCAGGCTCCGCGCGGCGTCGGCAGCCGACGGGTCGGGGGCGTCATCGCTGAGGAACCAGCCACCGATGTCGATGGCCTGGTCCGTGGTGTTGTGCAGTTCGATCCAGTCCGGCGCGCCGGCATTTGAGTTTGTCAGCGCCTCGTTGATGACCACCGAACCGAGGGGAATCGCCTGGGCCGCATCGTCGTAGCCGGGCGAACCACCGGGACGGGCGCTGGGCCGCCAGAGGCTCTTGTCGCCGAGTGACATCGGATCGGCAGAGGACGGGTCTCTCGCGGTCAGCGAGAAGCCCAAACCGTCGGTGATGTCGAACCAGCCGTCCTCGAAACGGAAATCGCAGATGATCCGGCCGGAGGCGTCCTGCAATTCGATGCGTTCGCCCGCGTTGGCGAGATTGCCCGAGTATTGACCGGCTACGTCGGCCGAGGCGCCATACTCGGCCTCAAACGCGGCGAGGTCTCGGACCACCACCACGTGGCCGCCGGGCGCCAGTTCGATGCTGGGGAATGTGAAACCGATGCCGTTGGTGAAACGCACGAGATTCAGGTTGATCGTCTCATTGCCGACGTTGGTCAGCTCGACATACTCGGCATTCGGATCGGCCGGATGGTACATGATCTCGCTGATCCGCAGATTCTCCGCGACCGGCCCGACCGCAAAGACCACGTCGGCCAGCGCACTCCAGGTGATGCCGCTGAGCAGCCGGGCCTTGATCTGCGTGCTTTGTTTGAGAGTCACCGCATCGGTATAGCGAACGGCGGTCGCGGACACGCCGGCTTCCGATCCCCCGGCCCCGCCTTTGCCGGCGACCAACTCCACCGAGATCAGGAAGTCCGAGCTGGTCGAGCCGGCGTTGAGTCCCTGGATGGCCAGGATATTGGCGCCCGGACGAAGGGCCGCAACGGCCCCCGAGATGTTGAACGTCTCGAACTCGATGGCATCGAGGTCCGAGTGGTTGTCGGTGGCGCCGGAGTTCCAGGCGGGCTGCCCTTCGAACATCACGCGAAAGACCTCCACGCCGTTGAGATAGGCGATGAAACCATCGTCGTATCGCGCTTTGAGCGTGAGCGAAGTCAGCTCCGCATGCTCTTCGGGCTCCACGTGGAAGGGAATTCGGATGTAGCATGTCGCGTTGCGGCCGTACATGGCGTTCTGCACGTCGATGTTAATGAACGGCTCATACCCGGTGGTCCGCTCGAAGCCGACGCCGCCGATGCCACTCATCCAGCCGGAATCGTCGAACTCCGCTCCCCCGCGCCATGCGTCATCGATCGGGCCCGTGGGCACCATCACGCGCTTCGGCGCATCCTCCGGCACCAACGTCTGCAAATCGCTCGGCCCGCCCCCTGTACCGGCCACGCGCGGGTCGCTGCCGTCGGTGGTGTACCAGATGTCTCCCGCGTTGGCAGTCATAGTCAGCACAGCGCTGCTGTCAACCTGCCCGCCGTGCTGGAACCGGTCGTCGATGTGAAACTGCGGCGGCGAAATCGAGGGATAGAAACCCGCCTGCCGGAGCTGGTTCATCACGATGTCCGTGCGTACGGAGAAGTACTCGTTGACCAGGCGATCCCGCTCGCCGACCCATTCGACATCGCGCGTGTACGGACGCGACCTTTTGCTGTCGCCCCACCGCGCAGACTCGCCGACGATGGCGCGGTCAATCTCGTTGGCGCGGGTCATGTAGCGATCGATCGCGGCGCCCGGCGTGAGGGCCCCGTCGTTGAAGAACCGCTTGTAGATGTGGTCGGCCATCTGGACGCGGAAGTCCTCGTTGGCCATGAGGCGGTCCACCAGATAGTGCGGATTGGACTGGCCGACGATGTTGACGCGATTGACCGTGGGCGATTCGAGGCTCCACTCGACGTCCCATGGCACGAACAGGAACGGACCGGCAGGCTCGCGGCGACGCACGGCGTAGAAGTTGCGGGGCACCCGGTCGTTGCACAGCAACACCGGCGCATCGCGGCTGCCCGCGTAATAGATCATCAGCATGTAGTCAATCATCGCGGAGATGTCCACATACTGCTGGATCTCATGGTAGGCCGCGGTCGTGCCCAGGTCGCCACCGGCCAGGCGAAACAGGGTGTTCCACGCATCGAGGTCTCCCGTCTTGACCTCCATGCTGCCGTCGGCGTAGAGCACGTCGTAGTCTTCCTTCTGGCCGCCCAGGTGTTGGGCGTAGAACCCGTCGTCAGGCCGTTCGACGAAGATGAACATCCCCCAGTAGAGCCCGTCGACGTAGGCGTGCACCCCCCGGCTGTGCGGCGCCAATCCGCCCATGTCGCGGACCGTGTCGCGGCAGAACTGGTCGCGCAGATAGTCCGCATGGTCGGTCCCCAGGCCGCTACAGGCGGTGCTGTCGCCGAACCACGAGTAATTCCAGATCGACCGAAGGATCAGCGACTCAAAGCCCTCGACGTCGGTGTCGGGGAAGAGGGGGTAATCCAGTTGCGACGGACCGTATTCGTTCTTGAACAACATACGAAGCGAGTGCTTGGCCACGCTTGTGCTCCGGCCGTACTGGCTGCCGTGAACGCGCAAGCCGACGTTGACCTGAAAATCCTCCCCTTCAACCGGATCGATCCATTCGATCGAAGCAGGTCTCTCCCAGTCGACACCATGCCCCGACAAGTGCGAGTAGATGCCGCGCTGGCCAAAGAAGTCGTCCTTGCTGATCACCACGCTCACGGAGGGAACGCTCTGGAGATCGTCCTTGATCGTCGACGCGTACGCCGGGTCCTTGACTACCTTCGGATCCATCTCGTAGTCGACGCGGGTCGAACCCCACGTCGTGGGGAAGCCCGGCGGGTACGGCGGCTGATTGACGACATCGTCGAGAAAGATGTAGCTGCACGTCACGACCTCAGACGGTCTCCATCCCTCCTTGAACGCCATGACGCGAAGACACGTGGTCCGCAGGACGAGGACAGGCTCGGTGTAGACACTGCCGCTCGGAACGTCGCGCACCTGCGAGAAAGGCTCGCTGCCGTCACGAGTGTAGTAGACCACCGCGCCGGGTGTATCGCAGGTGATCGTCACCTCGAACGGCGCGCTGTAGAACCCTCGCTCATGAGAGACCCTGGGCGTGGAGACGAAGCCTTCATAGACTACCACGTTCGGCAGTCCCGGCGTCGGATACCCCATCAGGCGGAAATCCCCCGCGCCGTCAGGGTAGCGGCCGAACGATATGTCGGCCGTCTGCGGACCGCAGGAGACATAGTCGAGCTGTGTGCGGCCGTCGGTGCCGAACAGCGCGATTTCATCGCCGGAGGCGCTGAGCCGAAAGCCGGCGTGAAGCCCTGCGTCCCCTGCGTCGCCGTCGGCCCAGATCAGAAGGTAGCCCTTCGGGGCGATGGTCGTGCCCGAGGGGATCCGCCAGCGCACAGGGTCCTCGACGTCATCCGTGAGATACATCCCACCGACATCGGCCGTCACATCGGAGGTGTTGTGCAGCTCGATCCAGTCGTCGTACTGGCCTTGCGGGTCCTTGGCGCCCCGGCTGTTGGAGGCCAGCAATTCGTTGATAACGATCGAGGATTGGGCCTGCATCGCGCCGGCCGGTGCTAGCACCAGCGCCAGCACAAGCGGCTTCAGGTAGCCGATCATATCGCCTTCCGCCTTTGAATGTGCACTCTTCACTACCCGCGAACGCCCCGCTGCCCGACCTTTGCGGGCTGGTTCGTTCGCACCGTTTCGGCCCCTCCAGGGAACGGCGGCATCGCTTGGCCAAGCCTCTGACCGTCCGTCCAAGGCCACCTTCCGGCTTGCCAGAAGATTGCCCGGGAACACTGACCCGCCCGCCGGAGCACGCCAAGCCCCCCACCCCTCCGCCGGCCTGCAATAGGCAAGTGCTCTAATAGCATTTTAACACATCCCCAGCACTCAAGTCAATGTGCCATACCTCTCTGCTGGAAAAGCCTTTACCGCCGGCCAGCTCAGGGAGACTGATGGCGGCCCACTCGAAACCAGTCGGAGCAGGCGTGACATCATTTCAGCGTCTTTCTCAAGTTTCCCTTGGGGCACGAGAGCCGGCGGGCAAGCCGCAAGATAAATAGCTTGCGAACCTATCTTCCGAGCCTGATAATACTTATCGTAATCCAAGGAGAGCACATGGTTCGATTGAAGCGGTCCATCTTGTGGGCCTGCCTGATAGCGATTGCAGTGCTGGCGGTCTTGTCGGTCTACGGCGCCTTCCTGGGAGCCGACCGGGCACAGGCCTTCTTCAACAGCGTGCCCGTCGTGATCTACTGGGGGGCGTTCGGCGTCCTGCTGGCCGCAGGCATCGCCGTCTTGCGCAGGCTCTCGTGGGTTCCGTCGCTGCTGCTGATGCATCTGGGCTGCATCCTCATTCTGGCCGGCGGGATGTGGGGCTCGCCGCTGGGACAGGACCTCCAGAAGCGGTTCTTCGGGACCGAGAGGATCCGCAAGGGCCAGATGCCGGTCCTCGAAGGCACGGCGGAGAACCGGGTGATGGTCGCCGACAGCAACGATACGCAGGAATTGCCCTTTTCGATCCGGCTGCGCGATTTTCGCATCGAGTACTACGAACCGGGCGACCTGTACATTCAGAGCCGCAACGGCAGACGCTGGAAGCTGCCCGCCGAAGCGGGCCGGACCCAGGCGCTCGGCGAGAACCTCGGCACGGTGACGATCCAGCGGGCGTTCCGGAACTTCAAGATGGACGTCTCCGGCGACGAGCGGATCGCCTACGATGCACCAGGAGGACTGAATCCGGCCCTGGAGGTGATGATACAGAAGCCGGATGGAACGACCGCAAGGCGGTACGTGTTCCTCCACCGGGCCGGACACGGCAACCCCAACGATCCGCTGGTCATGAGCTACGAGCAGAGTCCCCGCGACTATGTCAGCGAGCTCGAGGTGGTTCGGGACAACCAAGTCGTCGCGAGCAAGGACATCGAGGTCAATCACCCGCTGCACCATGGCGGGTACCATTTCTACCAGCATTCGTACGGACAGAACCAGATGGGCGAGTACACCATCCTGATGGTGGTCTCGGACGCCGGGCTCAACATCGTCTACACCGGCTACGCCATGCTCATCGTGGGCGTATTCTGGCACTTCTGGGGCCGGCGCCTCTGGCCCACACTGAGGAGCCGGCAAGCCGCCTGCGCGCCCGTCGGCGTGTCGGGCGAGGTACCGAACGGAACGGGGTGACAGGGACGCGGATGGCGATCAAATACACATTTCAGGGACTGCTGATCTACATGGCGATGGCCGCCTTCCTGTCAGCGTTCCTCGCCACGGTGGCAGGACGCAGGAAGGCCGGGCAATGGCTCTTCATGGCTGGCTTCTGCGCCAGCCTCCTGGCGTACGTCTACCGCTGGATCGACGTCCGGCACGTCCCTCTGCAAAACCTCTTTGAGGTATTCCTCTGCCTGGGGATGGTCTGCTATCCGATCTCGGTGGTCGGGCGCAGAGTCCTGCGAATCGGCGGGCAGTGGGCGGATATGCTGATTGCGGCGATCGTGTTGTTTCCCGCCGGCTTCAAATTCCACGCGGAGCCGCAACACCTGCCTCCGGCCCTGCAAAGCTGGCTGTTCGTTCCGCATGTGGGGGTCTACACGCTCAGTTACATCTTCATGGCCATGGCCGCTTTTCGGGCAGCCGTCCACCTTTGCACCGCCAAGCGAGCTGCTGTCGTGGACGCGATTCTGCCGCCCGAGCAGGCGACATACACGCTGATCGCCATCGGTTTTCCCCTGCTGACGCTGGGCTTGATCCTGGGCAGCATCTGGGGCAAACGGGCCTGGGGCGACTACTGGGGCTGGGACCCGAAGGAGCTTTGGTCGCTGGCCTCCTGGCTGGTCTACGTGGGATACTTCCACTGGCGTCACATGTTCGGCACACAATACGCGAGGATCAACAGTCTTTGGGCGATTGCGGGTATGGCCGCCATCGTCATCACGTTGCTCTGGGTCAACCTCTCGAGGTTGTTCCCAGGGGTGCACAGTTACGCGACATGAGGGCGCCTCATCGCGGAGGCGCACGTTTTGGAGGGTTCGAGAAATGGTTACGACAAAATGGATTGCGTGGATGGGTATGGTGGTCGGCCTGCTGGCGACCTGGAGCGCCGGCGCCGTGACCCTGTCGGAGAACGGCCAGGCCAAGGCGGTTATTGTCATCGCGGCCGATGCGCCGGCGCCCGAGCGGCATGCCGCGGCGGAGCTGGCCGGATTTCTGGCGCAGATTACAGGGGCCCAGTTCCCTATCGCCGGCGAGCCAAACCAGGCCAACGTCAATGTCTTCGTCGGTCCGCAGGCGGCCAAGGTCGCGCAGAAGGACTTCTCAACCGATGGGCTGGGCGACGAGGGGATCGTCATCCGCACAGTGCCGAACGGGCTGATCCTGGCCGGTGGCCGGCCGCGCGGAACGCTCTACGCCGTCTACACCTTCCTGGAGGATCACCTCGACTGCCGATGGTGGTCGTCCACCGAGAGCACCATACCCTCGAAGGCCACGATTGTACTGAACGACATCGACGTCCGTTATGTCCCGGTCCTCGAATATCGCGAGCCCTACTGGTTTGATGCGCTCGACGGCGACTGGTCCGCGCGGAACAAGTGCAACGGCAACGGCAACCGGATCGATGCCGAACGAGGGGGAAAGCACAAGTACGAAGGATTCGTTCACACCTTCTACCCGTTGATCCCGCCGGAGAAGTACTTCGCCGATCATCCCGAATGGTTCAGTGAGATCGACGGCAAGCGCACCACCGAGCGGGCGCAGCTGTGCCTGACCAACGAGGAGATGCGCGCCGAGCTGGTCAAGAATCTCAAGGAGCGGCTGCGCAACAATCCGGCCGCCACCATCGCTTCGGTCTCGCAGAACGACTGGTACGGCAACTGCCAGTGCGCCAAGTGCAAGGCTGTCGAAGAGGAAGAAGGCAGTCCCGCCGGCCCGATGCTGCGCTTCGTCAATGCCGTCTCCGCCGACACCGAGCAGGAGTTCCCGAACGTCGCGATCAGCACTCTGGCGTATCAGTACACGCGCAAGCCCCCGAAGCTCGTCAAGCCGCGCCCCAACGTCATCGTCCAGTTGTGCAGTATCGAGTGCTCGTTCAGCAAGCCGCTGGCCGACGAGCGGAACAAACCCTTCCGCGACGACATCATCGGCTGGTCGCAGATCTGCAATCGGCTCTACATCTGGGACTACACGACGAACTTCCGCCACCACATCATGCCGCACCCGAATCTGCGCGTGCTCGGACCCAACGTGAAGTTCTTCGTCGACCACAACGTCAAGGGCATCTTCGAACAGGGCGCCTACACGACCAATGGCGCCGAGATGGCCGAACTGCGGGCCTGGGTGCTGGCCAAACTGCTGTGGGACCCGAGCCGCAGCGGCGATCAGCTCGTCGAGGAGTTCCTCGAAGGCTACTACGGGCCCGCGGCTCCCTACATGAAGAAGTACCTGGCGACGGTGCATGACGCGGTCGATCAGAGCGGCGACTGGCTGGGCTGCTTCGAGAAGCACACGGCCAAGTACCTGAACTTCGAGACGCTGACCAAAGGCCGGATCTATCTGCTGGCGGCCGAGGAGCAGGTCAAGGACGATCCCGTGCTGCAATTCCGCGTCCAGGTGGCCCAGTTGCCGGTGATGTACACCTTCATGATGCGATGGACCGAGATGCGCGAGGCCGCGAAGGCCGCCAACGCCGAGTGGCCCATGCCGGAGTCGATCCGCAGCGCCTACGACCGCTTCTTGGAGATCGCCAGGAAGAAGAACGTCACCCGGCTCAGCGAATGGCAGGAAGGCTTCGGCGCCCTGGACGACGCACTGGCGCGCGCTGAGCAGTAGACCCCGAATCGATGGACGGACCCGACGCACTCGGAATTGACCGCCTGACCGTCCGGATGGACGGCCAGACGGTATTGAAGGACTTCTCGCTTTCACTTCAGGCGGGGCGGAAAGCCCTGCTGACCGGTCCATCGGGCTGCGGCAAGTCTACCGTGCTGCGGTGTCTGCTCGGCTTCGTAACGCCCGAGACAGGATCGGTCCGCATCGGCGGCGAGCCGCTCACCGCCGAGACCGTCTGGCGACTCCGGCGGCACATGGCCTACGTCGGACAGGAGCCCGACCTGGGGGTCGGCGTCGTCCGCCACATCCTCGAGCAGCCGTTCCACTATCGTGCCAACGCGGCCTTGCGAGGGAACCTGGGCCGTGTCCCCGACCTGTTCGACGCCTTCGGCCTGGCCCGAACGCTGCTCGACAAGAGCATCGGCGATCTTTCGGGAGGCGAGAAGCAGCGGGTCGCACTGATCTGTGCCCTATTGCTCGACCGCGAGATCTTCCTGCTCGATGAGGTGACCAGCGCCCTGGACCCGGCGAGCAAGCGCAGGGTCCTCGGTTACTTCCAGTCGCGCGCCGAGGCGACCGCTCTGTTCGTCGCACACGATGCGGAATGGTTCTCCTTCGTCGACCAGGTTATCGAGGTGTCCAAAAGCCACTCGGCTGGAGAGCCTCGCCATGGCTGATTCGGCGATTCGATCACGTCACTCTTCTGCTTCGCCTCATCAGGACGTAGACGAAAAACGACTTTGTCATTCCGAGCGAACAGGCTGTGTCACAATGATATTCATTGCCGTATTGACGGTTCTCCTGCCGGCCGGGCATCCGGCCCCGACGGGAAGAGGGCAACCTTCTTCATTTGGCCGCCTGCCAGGTTCGCCACCGGAGGCGAG